>Ga0302250_1000024_pt1 | contig 329196 bp, 342 predicted proteins | sample AAG_RA_Asp_MG_FD_193536 | JGI IMG/M metagenome (GOLD analysis project Ga0302250, IMG submission 193536) | Enriched activated sludge microbial communities from anaerobic digester in WTTP, New Holstein, Wisconsin, United States - AAG_RA_Asp | ecosystem: Engineered > Bioreactor > Anaerobic >... | reverse complement strand
ATTATCCTTCCTTAGCAGTATCTTTTTATCCTAAATATCTTTATGATATTGCAGTTATAGAAAGATACATGTCAAAAACATATGATATAAGATCATATACAGGAATATCTTCTTATGATCTTCAATTTGATTATCAACCTTAGGTCTGTATGAATATATAGTAGTGTATACATAGTGTGAACAGTTGTAGTTTGATATAGATCAAAACAAAGTTTAATATTAAATTAAATCAAACAAATTAAACACAATGAAAATTGAGAACATAAGAACAAAACAAAAAGGACAAACCTTACTATTTGTTATAGTAGCTGTAACAATAGCAATGGCAGTAGGGGTATCAGTATCAACTAGAACGCTAGATTTAACAAGAAGAGTATCAAGAACAGACACATCCGCACGAGTACTAGCAGCATCAGAAGGTGGCATAGAAAGACTTTTAACTCAATCAGAAGCTTTCTTAGACAGCTTAGAAACTACAAATCCTGACTGTGCACAAGCAGGTGGAGAACCTTATACAGATGGGAAGTGTATCATTTCATTTTCTTCTTCTCCTGAAGATAAGATTACCTCAGTAGCCATAATCGATGCAGAAAAATTTAAATTAAATGGACCTGATTATTACTGGTTTGATTTAGATCCAGGGTACATAAAGGAAGTAAATCTAGAAGGATACACAAGTAGTAAAATTGAAGTATGTTGGGATAACAAAGATGCTGCATTGTATTTCTTTTCTTATAACAAATCATCTAAAATAAAAAAGGGTGGTTTTTACTCTGAAGAATTTCCAAATAAAGAAGTTGTATCTGGATTGGTACAAAAGACTAAAACTAGAACTGAACACGATGCTTGTGGAGACATTGACTTAGTATCTAATCCTTATGGATTAAGATTAAAAACGTTTTTTGCTTCTGCAAAAATTTATGTTTATCCTACTGGAGGAGCAACAGGCAGTTTTCCTTATCAAGGTTATAAACTAATGTCAAAAGGAGAACTTTCTATTGAAAATGATGTTACTGACTCAAAAACAGTAAATGTTTATAGATCTCATCTTTATGCACCTTCTGTTTTTGATTACGCTTTATATACAAGTGGAAACTTAGATTAGCTAAATGCTTACCTACCCTGCTCTTTTATTAATGAGAATTGTTTTTCTTGACTTTAAGTGATTGCCAAATCATACTTGTAGTACGGCAACAAAGTAACTTGGCTGCCATAATTTAGAAATTATAAAAGTTATATTGTTGTAAGGAGGTGACCTGTAGATGAAAAAGTTAAATAAAAATAATGGTTCGGAAACAGGTTTTACGCTTATTGAACTTCTTATAGTCATAGTCATCATTGGTATATTAGCAGGAGTACTTATTGCAGTTGTTAATCCATATAGACAACAAAACAGAGCTAGAAATGCAACGATAAAAGCATCTTTAACCAAGGTTGCTTTTGGAATAAACACAGCAAGAGCTTCTCTTGGTAGACTTCCATCCAGTAGTGAACTAGCAGTAGAGCTTGACAATGTTACTCCTAATGCAGATTGCACTGGTGCTGATGAATTAGATTGTAGGTTTACTTTAAGTGGGACAAGTTTACCTAGTACTTGTGATGCAGGTTTAATTGCAGGAGATACAGAAACAGGATCAAAATGCAGTATGGCAATTTCTACGACCAATGCAGGTAGTTTAGTAAACGGAGCCTTTAGAATTACTGCTAAACAATTTAAGATTAATCCAGCAGATGTTGGTGCAGTATTTGTTTTTGATTCAACAAGAGGCTTATGGTCTTGCCCGTCTGATGTTAATTATTCAACAGTTGATTTAGCATCTAGCTGCACAGAAGTAACGGAATAACAACTTATGAATAAAAAGAATGGATTCACATTGATAGAAATGATGATAGTTGTGGTTGTAATTTCTATACTTAGTGGTGTTGTTGTGTCTGTATTAAACCAAGGAAAACAAAGGGATAGAGCTAAAGATTCAGTGAGTCTTGCAAATTTAGAAAAGGTAGTTTCAGCCATTGAATCTTACTTTTATTCGGAAGGAACCTATCCAACAATTGAAAGTACTGATAATGGAAATCCGTTAAACAACAGTTCGAACATAGTTCTTGATCAATACGTACAAATATGGCCAGAAGGATTTGTCTACATTTATGATAATTCATCAAATCAATTTGCTGTTTATGTAAAAAGAATCTCTAATGATAATTACTATAAATTTTCTTCAACAAGTGGTGAAATACAAGAGTGTTATGGCAGCACGCTTGAGATTCAAGAAAGAGTTTCTGCTTGTGATGTAGTTACTAATTAATATTTATAACATATAATTAAAATATGAAACACTTCATGAGGGCAAATAAACAAATTAAAAAACAAAAAGGTTTTACGCTAATAGAATTGATGTTGGTTGTGCTAATAATTGGGATTCTAAGTGGAGTTACTTTAAGTGTAATAAATATAAAAGGCATTCAGTCAAAGTCCAGAGATGCAAGAAGAGTTGGAGATTTGAAGAAAATGCAAACTGCTCTTGAGCTTTATTACTCAGATTACCGTGGTTATCCTATGAAAAGCACGTGGGAGAACGTTAATGATTCCTTATCAGTTTTATCTTTGGCTATTGTTCCAAGTTATATAAGCAAAATGCCTCTTGATCCGTTGGAAGGAAAAGCTACTCCTGATAGCAACTGTTATGGGGGTGTTTCTGCACATGGTTACTATTATATCACTCCGGATTGCGTTGGAACTGGTTGCCTTGCAGGAAGATATATATTAGGGGCTGTTGTGGAAATTGAAACTAGTGCATCTGACAACCTTTGTTCCCAACTTACAAATTGTCTTCAAGGATATATCTCAAATTGCAATTGTGGGGGAAATTACTGTTATGCCGTTGAAAATCCACTCTAAGTTAGCAAATAAACCTTTATGTTCACCCCCTACTTCTGCAGGATTTACAATTATTGAGGTTGTAATTGTTACTGGTTTAATAATATTGCTAGCTTCTCTTTTAATTATTAATGTTGACCCCGTTGGAAGCAAAAAGAAGTCAAGAGATGAAAAGAGAATGTCAGATGTTTCAACTATAGATAGAGCTATAAGCGAGTTTGTAGCAGATAAAAAAAGATACCCAGATCAATCTAACATATTAAGACAAAGTACTATTCTTCCTGCAGGATCTTCCCAGCTTACTAGCTCAAAATCAGGATGGATTCAAGAAGACTTATCTTCTTACTCCTCTCTTCTTCCAATAGATCCTTTAAATGATGATTTATACCATTATTACTATATTCACAATCTTAATAGTTATGAAATAAATGCAAAGTTAGAAATACTCACTACTGAAATGATAAATGATGGTGGTAACGATGATTCTTTTTACGAAATTGGTAACAACTTAAACTTAATTTCACCATAATTTTTGTGATAATATAAACTCATATGACTCTGCCCACAAAAAACTCAGCATTTACTCTAATTGAACTTCTTCTTGTTGTTACAATCATATCTATCATTTCAGTAGGGGTGATTCCTGCATTTACTTCCTATATTAGAAATCAAAACTTGAAACAAGCTCAAGAGCAAATAAAGAGTGATTTAAGAAGTACTCAAAACAAAGCATTAACTGGTTCCTTATCAGATCAGTTTATTGGCAGTGCCTTAATGAAATTCTGGGGAATAAAATTTACCAATAATAGTTCAACTTATGATTTTTTTATATCTTCTGTTGATGATTCTTGTCCTATAAACTATGTTCAAGGACAGTATCAAGGAAATGGAAAATTATCTAATAATTTAAGAATACAAAATTTTAATGAAGGTCAATCTGGTTGTTTATTCTTTAATGTTCAAGATGGGGGTATTTCTTCGCCAGGGTTTGGGAGTGCTGGTTCTGTAGTTGTTGGATATTCTGTTTCAGAAGTCAAAAACGTTTTTTTCAACAGTTCAGGTTTGATTTATTCAACTAATGATTAAATTAAATGACTAAGATAAAGTAGATTAAATAATTATGATGAGCATAAGAAAAAAAGAAAAAAGAAAAGAAAGGAACCAAGATGGAATTGCTTTAGTAGAAGTTATTGCATCTATTGGAATAGCTGTTGTAGTCATTACATCTCTTGTTTCTTTGTCTATATCTACCTTAAGGACATCGTTGAAGAGTAAACTCTTGCTAGAAGGATCAAAAATAGCAAATAGAGAATTAGAATTAGTAAGGGCATATAGAGACAACAGCATTTCATGGGAGCAGTTTATATCTGATATAAGATTATGTGATACTGGTTGTTCTATGTTTACTGATGGTTCAGGTATAACTCCTCAAGCAACAGTTGAAAACGCTGACACAACAGAAGCTTTGGCTAGATCCTTTACAGCAACTACTCCTGAAGGCTTCCAACTTACGCCTGGCGTCGACAATATAGCTAGAATTTCTGTTTCTGTAACATGGACTGTAGGGGGAGAAATAAAAGGAACATACCTTTATACTGATTTAACCAACTGGAGATCTGAATAATGACAAAAAAAAGTGGTTATGAAAGTCAAAAGGGCTTTACACTTATAGAACTTCTTCTGGTAATTGCTCTCTTAGCAATATCAATTGGGGTTACTAACGATATTCTTATATCTTTAATTAGAAGTAATAATAAAACTCAAGTAATGAATGAAATTGAGCAACAATCTAACTTTGTATCCTTAAAGGTCGAGAAAGAGCTGAGGAATGCTAGAGCAATAAACAACCCTGTTTCTGGAAGTAGCGGGACAATTCTTAGCTTTTCAACAAGAAATGGAGACACTATTGAGTATGAAGTCTTGTCTGGAGTAATTTATAGAAAACTAAACTCTGGTAATGCAATAGCTGTAACGTCAAGCGCTAGCCCTGGGGGTGTTATTGTATCTTGCAGTAATGGGGTAGATTCTTGTTTTTCTACATTTGGAGTTAATCCTCAAATAGTGAGTATAAATATGGATTTCACTCAAGCTCAACCTAGTGCAGGTAGATCTTATACTGGAAAAGTTGGAATAAAAAGTACGATTGTTGTTAGAAACACTTACTAATATGTTAGTTGAATAAATTGCTTTGGTTTTAGCAAAGACATGAATGATAAGAAAGAAATGTATGAGAAAAGAAAAGAAAAGGGTCAAACGCTTGTAGCAATACTTGTTCTTATGGTTTTAGCTCTTACTGTTGGTGTTGTAGTTTCTAATAGGTTTATCAAAAGCTTAAAGGATATATCTCAATCTGATAATTCTTCTAAAGCACTTGCTGTTGCAGAAGCTGCTGTTGAAAGAATACTTCTTTTGCCCAATGAAACTCTTGAAGGGTATATTAATTTTGGTAATTGTAGCTCTGATTGTGTACTGGAGATAACAGGAGTTCTTGGCCAAAAAGTAAGAGCAGATGTTTCTTTAAGTTTTATTGGTGCAAGTAACGAACCTTTTCAGCTGAAAGGAAAAGAAGGAGAAGTATCTCAAGTATCTTTAAGTGGATATACATCTGGAAGTACTTTAGGTGTTTGCTGGGATGATGATGCTTCTATATACGCTTCATATATTTATGAACAAAGTGGTGTAATTAAATCAAATGTTTATGCTTATAATGCAATAGGATATAGTGGTTTTGACAATGGTTTTACTGAAGCAACCTCATCTCAAGGACATCAAAATTGTTTTAATGTTATTGCATCAAATACTCCTAAACTTTTGAGAATAAAGCCGTTTCTATCAGATCCAGTTATTTATGTTATTCCTTCTGGTGGACAAAATCTTCCAAGCCAAGGTGTATTAATTACATCTACAGGAAGAGCAGGAAGTGCTATTAGAACAGTAAAAGTGTTGAAATCTATGTCTTCTGCTCCTGAATATTTTGATTTTGTAATTTATCAGAAGTCTTATACAGACCCATTGTCTAATAGGACTAACTAATGTAACATTTCATTATGCCCGTGATAGGTTTAAATATTGGAAAGAGGAGTTTTAGAGCAGTAGAGCTTGAAAGTAGAAAAGACAAGCTTGTATTGAATACTTTTGGCACCTTTATCAATCCTAAGATTACAACAGATCCTGGTTCTTCGGAAGATGTAAAAATAGTTTCATCTGCTCTTGAACAGTTTGTTTCGGAAACAGGGTTTAGTACATCAGACGTTGTTCTTAGCATAGATGAAACTCATGTATTCATGAGGATTATTAAACTTCCTATTATGAGTGATAAAGAATTAAAAAGTTCTATTAAATATGAAGCTGAGCAATATATTCCTCTGCCCCTTGACCAGGTTAATCTTTCTTACCAAAAGATTGATCAAGATATCACTGAAAAGGGGAAAATGAGTGTTCAAATTGTTGCAGCCAGAAAGGATATTGTAAATAAATACGTAGATATACTTAGAAAGGCTAAACTCGTTCCAAGAGCCATAGAGCCTGAAACAATAGCTTTAGGAAGAGCTCTTGGTGATTCTCTTAATGCTCCGTCTGGCACAATGATTTTAGAAATGGGATATGGAAGTACCTTAATTATTGTTTGTTATGGCGGCTTTGTTAGATTTACAAGAGCTATTCCAATTGGGGGTGATGTAATTACCAAAACTTTAATGCAAAGTCTTAGTTTAGATCATGAACAAGCTGAAGAGTATAAAAAGGCCTATGGTCTTGATGATTTTCAAGGAGAAGGAAAAGTTGCTCAGGTAGTAAAACCAATAATTGATAATTTAATACTTGAAGTTCAAAGAGCAGCTGTTTTCTTCACAAATCATAATCCATCTGCTAACATAAAAAGAGTTATCTTAAGCGGAGGTACTGCCCTGATGCCTAATCTTTTATCTTATGTTGCTAATAAACTTGATTTAGAAGTAATACTTGCTAATCCTTTGAATAATATTGAGATATCTCCTAAGATAGAAAAACAAAAACAACTTCTTATTGATGAAGCTCCAAGTTATGCTTCTGCAATTGGTTTAGCTTTAAGGAGGGTTTAAATGGTTAGTAGCGATATTAATCTTATTCCACAAGAAGAAATAATTGTTCAAAAGAAAACAAAAGCTGTGAAAGCAAGCACTTACGTTGCTCTAGGCGCCCTTGTATTGTCAGCACTTGTATCTTTGTACCTTTTCTTGGCTGCTAAGAGCATAAAAACCCAAATTGCTCAAATAGATGTAGATATAAACTCACTAAGAAGCCAAATTTCTAATCTCAGCCAAGTGGAAATATCTGCTAGAAACTTGGATAAGAAATTTAATATTCTACAAACACTTTTTAAAGAAAGACCAAGATACTCCCTTCTTTTAGAAGAAATAAAAAACAGAAATCCAGAAGGGCTTTTAGTTGAAAGCATGGATGTTAAATCCGGTCAAGCTACCTTATCTGGTGTTGCTGGAGATTATATTGCTATTGCTAGCTTTATTAATAATTTAGTGGATAAGAATTTTGAGGGTGGCAATCCTCTTCTTAAGGATGTATTCACTTCAGTCACATTAAATTCCGTTAATCTTGAAAAATCCACCAACCAAGTAAAGTTTTTTATTGTAGTTAATTTTGATGAAGGTAAACTTAAGCAATGAACCCCGAAGAAAAGAAAGAAGAAAAAAGTACGAAAGGACTTAATATAGATACAGAAAAGATTAAAAAAACACTTCTTAACTTTGTTGTTCCTTTGGTAGCTTCTGTAATTACTTTATTTCTTTTTGTTCTTGTAATATACCCATCTTTGAAAAAGCTGCCTGATCTTAAGTTGGAGCTATCTAGAAAAGTTAATATGAAGCAAACTTTGAATACAAAGCTTCAGAGATTAAACAGGTTAGTAGATTTTAAAGTTGTTGTTGATGAAGATTCAGCTTTAGTAAATAGAGTTCTTGTTTCGGGAGAAGAAGTTCCAAGACTTTTAGATCAAGTAAATCAAATAGCTACAAACTCAGGTATGTCCGTAACAAGACTTAGTTACTCATATGGAAGCATTGGAGCATCCGATAAAACACAAAAGATTCCTTACAGCGTTGTATCTGTTTCTCTAGGAGCAGATGCTAATTATGATCAGATTATTTTGCTTATGCAGTCAATTGAAAAGGCTGCAAGGTTCGTATCGGTTCCAAATTTTAGATATTCTGCTGGAACTTCATCCACAGGAGATAGAAAGTTAACTTCAAGTTTTTCAATTGATTCTCCTTATCTTTTTGTTCAATCAAGTGCTGTAACTGATGAACCCATTGATCTTGATATATCAAGTCAAAAGTTCATTGATTTTATTAACAATATAAAAGAACTTACATATTATGAGTTTGTTAATCCAAATATCGAAGTAGTGAAAGAAGAAGTAGAAGAAACTAAAGAAGAAACAACTACTACTGAGATACAAGAAAGTAGTAGTGAACCATCAAATTAAGTAAGCTTACTTTTTCTTAGATTGCTCTTTTCTCCACTTTTTTATTTCTTTATGATTTCCACTTAACAAGACATTTGGGACTTGCAACCCTTCAAAGTTTTCTGGTTTTGTATATTGGGGGTACTCAACTTGATTGTTATTTCCTAGGGAAAATGATTCTATCTTGGAAGCTTCTTCTTTTTCTAAAACTCCAGGTAGTATTCTAGTTACGCTTTCCATGATTGCAAGTGCAGGAATCTCTCCTCCGCTTAAAATATAATTTCCAATGGATATGACATCAGTAGATATATAGTCTTCCACTCTAGCATCTATCCCTTCATATCTACCACATATTAGTGTAACTTGTGTACATTTTGATAGTTCTCTAACTTTTTCTTGGTTGTATATACTTCCTCTTGGGGAAAGAACAACTATCCTATGTCCTTTCGGCAGGTTCTTTTTGGTAGGATCTTGTATGTATTTTTTCATTACATCCTCCTTATATATTGTCGTTAATGCCTTGAATATCGGTTCTATCATGAGAACCATTCCCACTCCGCCACCATATGTTTTATCATCAACAGAACCATATTTATTCACGGAAAAATCTCTTAAATTGATTAATTTATATTCAGCAATTTTTTCTTCAAATGCTTTTTTAAATGGAAGATTCTTTAAACTTTCTTCAAAAATTTGAGGAAAGAGTGTAATTACGTTAAACTTTATCATTTAACTTCTTCAAGAATTACTTGAATTCTAATGTTATCTTTAATAGCTTTAGCTTTGGCTAAGTTTCTTAGTGCTTTTATTGTTTTACCTTCTTTACCAATTACTACACCCATATCTTCTTCGGAAACATGAATGGAATATGTGTAAAAATCGTCGTCTTTTATTTCCGTTACTGCAACCTCATTAGGTTTAGATGTTATTTCCTTGATTAAGTATTCTAAGAATTCTTTCATGTGATTATTTTACTTGTTTTCTTCCTTCTTTTCTTCTTTTTGTTCGTTTGCTTCTTCTTTTGACTGGTCTTCAGCTTTCTCTTCCTTTGTTGTGTTGTCTTTCGTTGCATTTTGTGCTTCTTGATCTTCTTTAGAAGCTTTTGCTTTCTTTGGTTCGTACTTTTTATACTCATACTTCCCTTCAACTAGCTTTTTAACTGCTTCAGTTATTAAAGCTCCTGTTTTTGACCACTTTTCAAACTTTTCTTTGTTATAAACAAATTCTTGAGGAGAAGTTGTTGGGTTATAACTTCCAATAATATCAACAAATCTCCCGTTTCTTTTGTCACGAGTATTACTCACAACTATCTTGTAAGTTGGCAAATTTTTTCTACCTGTTCTTGCTAATCTAATTGTTACTGACATAACTGGTTGATTCTATCAGAAGGTGTTTTAATTGTCTATTCCTTGTTTTAAGTAAGTACGTAATTACTTTAAAGTATGAATCTTATTTAAAGCTTTTTCTGCAGCATCTTGCTCAGCCTTCTGCTTGCTTTTACCTTCTCCTTCTCCCCATAGCTCCTTATCAAGATAAACTCCTACTTTGAAGGTTTTTTCATGATCAGGACCCCAAGAATCCAGAATTTTATACAATGGTGTAATACCATATCTATCTTGAGCTGATTCTTGAAATAAAGACTTAGCATCTTTATACTCTTCTTTGCTTATCACATCTCCCATCTTATATAAAAGCTCTCTTTCTACAAATTCTTTGCACACATCTAATCCTTTTTCTGTATATAAAGCTCCTAGAACAGCCTCAAATGTGTTAGCTAATATATATTCTCTATCTCTTCCTCCTGTTGCTTCTTCACCATTTGATAGTAACAGCATATTTCCATAGCCTAGTCTTCTTGCTTCTGATGCAATGGAAGGTGTGCAAACAACGGAAGATCTAAAGTTAGTAAGCTCTCCTTCTGGTGATTCTTTATAATGATTATATAAATACTCAGAAGACAAAAGTTGTAACACAGCGTCTCCAAGGAATTCTAGTCTTTCATTAGATTCATTTTTGTACTCTGGGTGTTCATTTAAGTACGATCTATGAGTAAATGCTGTTTTAAACAAATCTTCATTGTTAAGATCTACTTTTAGTATTTCTTTTACTTTATTAAAATCAAATGCCATTTCTTTCTGGGATAAAATCGAAGGATTCTTAATAAAAAGAATACCTCGATTTTTTCTCAGCCTAAATTACTACAGTATATTACTGTATGTGCTCTTCTAAAGCATCTACTAAATCTTGTACGGTTATAAAGTTATCAGAGTCTTCAATAAGATCAACATGAAATATTTCTTCTAGCTCTTCTAGTATTTCTATCAGCTCCATTTCTCCAATGTTTAAGTCGTCTTCAAAATATGACTCAGCATTTATTTCAGACGGCTCCAACCCTGTCTTTTCTGCAATTACTTTTTTAACTTTAGGATAATAATCACTCATTTTATTTTTCCTTTTCTTCTTTTAAAATATTTTCCATTTCCTTAGGCAAGTATTTTTCTACCACTGCTCCTAACACTCCATTTATGAACTTGTGAGATGTATCGTTTCCAAACTCCTTTGCAATTTCTACAGCTTCATCTATTGCTACCTTTGCTGGTGTTTTCTTACCAAATAGTATCTCAAATATAGCAATTCTTAGTATTACTAAATCAATTTTGGCTATTTTGTCAATAGGCCACTCTGGAGCACATTCTTCTATTATCTTATCTATTTCTATAGAATGTTTCTTGACTCCTTCTACTATTATTTTAGTAAGTTCATCATCATATTCTATCCCTTCAGATTCTAGTATCTCTGTTGATGTTGAAACACACTTATCAGTATCTGTTTCTGTAAAAAGCCATGAAAATATAGAAGATAAAGCAAGTTTGCGAGATGTATGCCTAGGATCTGTGTCTGATTTCATTTTTTTGTTTAAATTTCAATAAATTCCTCAACATGAGGTCTTTTATAACCAGTTTTTATCTTCACTGCTCTTACAGCAGCTCTTTTGTAGTGAGAGTTTCTTTTTCTTCTTACTCTTCCTTTTGATGATCTTCTTTTTGGTACTGCCATATATTTTAATAATAATTATTTCCTAATATTTTACCAACTATTTGAACGGAGTGAAATATACATATGAATAACTGAGAAGTCAACAAAAAACCGTCAAGGGGTGATAATCTTGACGGTTTATTTGTGATTTACCTGAAGGCTGCTTGAATCTCAGGGATCACTTGATTTGTGTAAATTTTCCGCACCTCAGCATCGTCATGGCTTCTTTTCATGACGTTTGCAATGATGCCAATGATAGGAGCTGTTCTCATAATTGACACCTTTCCGTTACCTTCTAAGTGAAAGTGTGGAACAACAGCTCTTCTTGATACACCATTTTCACTTACTTCAGCAACGAGGCTTCCCCTTTGATCTTTGGAAATATTTACACTACACATGCTTGCTCTCCTTTTATTAGTATTGGTTCGTTGTTTATACCACAAATTAAGGTTGTTTGGCAAGCGTTTTAGGGCTGTGTTATAAGGTAAGAAGGGTAAAATAACTCTTTCCAAACTTTCTTTCATCTGCAACTTTTAGATTAGTGCTTATTGTTAGATTCTTTAAATTAAGATTATCTCCATGAAAAAAGACAACTATTCCATCTTTGTTTAATATATTTTCTAAGTTGCTTACTAGATACTTGTGTGTTGTGTCTTTGTAGAAAGGATCAATAAATACAACGTCGTAATTTCTTGGTGCGTTTACTAAAAACTTAAGAACATCTTTTCTTATAACTTCTGCCCTTTCAATGAATCCACAATTAACTAAATTTTCTTCTATTACTTGAGTACTTTTAGGGTTGCTATCTACAAAATCGCACCAGTCTGCTCCTCTACTTAATGCTTCAATACCAAGGTTTCCACTCCCGGCATATAAATCAAGGCATGTTGCATTATTAATCTTTCCTCCAAGAATGGAAAATAAAGAAGATTTTGCTATTTCTTGCACTGCTCTAAAATCCTCAATGTCAGGGGATTTAAGTCTTTTGTTTTTTGCAATTCCTGTGGTTATCCTAATTTCTTTTTTCATACTAATTTGAGGTTATATACTTACCTTTTCTTTGTGTCAATTTATTTTCAAGTTTAGGGTATTTTTTAAGCTTTTGGTAATATTTTTGAGCTTCAGTTTTTGCTTCTTGAAGCATATTTAAATCATTCAAGTTTGCAATCCTTAACTTTTTAAAACCATGTTGAGATGCTCCAAAGATATCTCCTTGCCCTCTCATTTTTAAGTCTATTTCTGCAAGCTCTATACCATTATTTAGTTCCTCAAGGTATTTAAGTCTTTTATATGAGTTTCTGGAGTTATTGCTCATAAAGGCAAAACAAAAGCCTTCTTTATCTGATCTTCCCACCCTTCCTCTTAATTGGTGAAGGCTAGCAAGACCATATCTGTCAGCGCTTTCAATAACAATTACTGTAGCATTGGGAACATCCACTCCTACTTCAATTACAGGAGTTGATATTAATACTTTAATTTTGCTGTTTTTAAAATCATTGATAGCTTTTTCTTTTTCCTTTGACTTCATCTTTCCATGTAAAAGTCCTACAGATACTCCTTTAAATATGTTATTCCTTAAGAATTCATATTCAGCTTGAGCTGCCTTGACATTTGCAAGGCTAGAACTTTCTGATTCTTCTATTAATGGACAGACAATAAATGTTTGTTCTCCCCTATCTTTAATCCATCTATAAGCTTGTTCTCTCATTTTCTCTGGAATAACCTTTGTATTTATTTTTCTTTGTTCAAATGGAAAGTCTTTTAAGACAGATATAGCTAAATCTCCATAAAGAGTTAAAGCTAATGTTCTTGGTATTGGAGTTGCTGTCATGGTAAGAAGATGTGGTCTAATACTTCCGTTTACTAGTTCTGTTATTTTTCCTCTTTGTTCAACTCCAAATCTATGTTGTTCATCGATGATAATCAATCCGATGTCGTTATATGCATCTTTTGGAAAAAGAAGAGCATGTGTTCCAACTAATACATCCCATTCTCCACCTTTCCCTTTCTTACTTCCTGTTTCGATTTCTACCTTTACATTTGTTCCTTTTAAGATCTTATTGAATGTATCAAAATGTTGATTAGCTAATATCTCAGTAGGAGCCATATACAATGTTTTTAAACCATTTAGGTAACAAACATAAGAAGCAAGTATTGCAAGAATTGTTTTTCCTGTACCAACATCTCCTTCTAGAAGTCTGTTCATGGGCATTGGTTTTTGAATATCATCTAGTATCTCTTCAAGAGCTTCACTTTGAGATTTAGTAAGCTTAAATGGTAAGGAGTTAATTAACTTATTTAATTCTTCATAATACCCTTTTAATTTATGCCCTTTTGATTTTTCTAGCCATTCACTTTTTCTTTTTTCCACATTTAACAATTCAATAAAAAGTTCCTCAAATTCAAACCTTTTGTAGTTTTCTTTAGCTTGTTCTTCACTATCTGGAAAGTGTACTCTTTCTAATGCTTCTTTTACTTCCTTAAAATTCTTTTCCTTCAATAGCTCTTTGGGTAGAAACTCTTCAATATTGGTTTCTGAGTTAAAAAGAAACTTTATTTTAGTTCTTAACCACTTGGAAGATACTCCTGATGTTTCTGGGTATATAGGAACAAGCCTTCCTGTGTTTATATTTTCTATTCTTTGTTTTTCCTCATCATATACAGCTTCTATTTCTGGATTAATGAAACATAATTTCTTATCAAATATTGTTACTTTTCCACTTATTAAGTAATTTTTACCAACGTTTAATGTATCTTTTATATAATGTTGGTTAAACCAAATGAGATTTAGTTCTCCTGTGTAATCCAATATTATTGCTTTTGTTATTCTTTTTCTTCCTCTTGTGTATATATTTTCTATTGACCCTAGTATTGCTTTTACTGAAATTATGTCCCCTTCCTTTAGATCTTTAATGTTTTTGAACTTAGAATAATCATTGTATCTAAAAGGTAAGTGGTATAAGAGGTCCTCTATGGTGTATATGTCAAGATTTTCTAACAGTTTCTTATACTTTGGACCTATTTTAGGTACTGCTGAAATTGGAGATTCTACATTAATCATGTTATTATTCTACCAATTTTGGGGTTTTCTTATAACCAAAAGGTAGTTTGAGAACTAAATACCTTGATGTACCAAGGCAGGTCAAAACAAATCAAAAGGAGGGTATGTGCTTTTAGGAACTGTTTTAGGAGGTTCTGCGCTTTATGACCAGAGGTTTGCTCGTTATTGTGATGAGTTGGCTGAAATGTCAGTTTATGCTAATGATAAAAAGTACTGGAAAGACTTAAAAGGTCTCGTTAACTCTCTTCTTTTTAGATCCCTTGAACATATAAAAGAAGCATTTAAAGAGTTTAATGAAAGTACTTCTGGTCAAGAGTCTATTGAGCCCAAGGAAAAAGAAAACTTCTTTTACCACAGTGCTTTAAATTGCTATGTAGTAAGATTGCCGGACTACTCAATGAATAAGAAGTTTATTGAATTTTGTTTGGATGGAAATGCTGAAAAAAGAACAACGTGGTTAGTATAAGAGGAGGATTAAATGGCAAAGAGTGCTAGTATCACTTTTATTGCAGAAAGTGAAAGTAAAGTGTTAAATCTCTTGAAAAAGCACTTTACCAATTCATGTAGGGTTGAAAAAATTGTCAAAGGAGGAGAGATAAAAAATGGTGGAAAAAAAGGTGTATTTACCTTTTTTTCACCTCCAGAAGAAGCAGAAGATCTTATATCCTTTCTTGATAATGAAGATAGTCATGGAAAAACTATTAATATCACAAATTATGATGACTCTGCTTCCAAAAGCTCCATTTGGTACGAGGTAGTGGTTCTATAGCATCAACAGACCGCATTCTTAATAAGAAACTGCGGTCTTTTGTTTTTAATTATATTGATTATATGATTATAAAAGATAAGGTAGTATTGAAGTTAAGATTAAAATGACTGTTGCAAATATTATTACTGCTTTAACTATATTATCTTTTTTAAACACTCTCCTTACTGATTTTCTTAAGGATTTTTTCTTTTCTTTTAGAGTCATTACTCAACCTCAAAAAACTTTCTTTTTCCAAATTTAACAATTGTTCCTTTAGTAAAGTCTATTAGGATATATGGATCTGTTATCTTGTTTCCATTTACTTCTACCCCGCCTTGTTCAATTACTCTTTTTATTTCGCTTGATGATAAGTCTGGATTGTAGACTTTCATAAAGTTAATAAGAGATGCAGGTGTATCAAGTTTAAGTTTGAGAATGTCAACTTTTATAGTGGCATCTTGTGATATATCTTTCTTTTGAATTGTTCTTTCAAAAAATTCCTCAGCTTTTCTTGCTTCCTTTTCACCTTTTATCATTTTTGTAATTTCAAAAGCCATAAGCTTCTTGTACTTCATTGGATTATCGTCTGCCTTTATTCTTTCTTGTATGTTCCATATTTCTTCAAGAGAAACATCAGTTAAAAGTCTTAAGCCTTTTAATATTAATTCATCTGGATAAGACATTGCTTTTCCATATATATCTTCAGCTTTGTCACTTAAATTTATTCCGTTTCCTTTTGTCTTGCTCATGGTAGCAGTATCTGGAGCTTCCATAAGTTCATGTCCTCTAACAAATTTTTCTTTATTTCTCATTACTCTTGCTAGGTTTCTACCCATTAACATATTAAATATTTGGTCATTTCCTCCAATTTCAAGATCAACATTCATAAAAACAGAATCATAGCCTTGCATCAATGGATATATAAACTCTTGAAGTCCAACAGGAGTATTGCTTTTTAATTTTCTTTGGTACAAATCTCTTTCAAGCATTTGTTGTACTGTAGTTTTAGACATAAGTTCAATGATTTCTTTAAGATTAAGTTTAGATAACCATTCTGAATTTCTTTTGAATTGTGCTGGATTTTCTCCTTCAAAATCAATTAACTGTGCTGCTTGTTTCTTCCACCCATCCATATTTTTTAATATTTCTTCTTCACTCATTATCTTCCTGTCCTTTCCAATCTCTGGATCCCCGCAAATAGCTGTAAAATCACCAACTAAAAATATTACCTCATGTCCTAGTTGTTGAAGTATTCTCAATCCTCTTATTCCCATTGCATGTCCTATGTGGAGGTATGGACCAGATGGATCAAAGCCTTGGTAAGCTCTAATTCTTTCACCTGACATTAACTTTTCTCTTAGTGCATCTACTGATGGAACTATGGTTTCAACACCCCTAGTTAAGAATTTTTCTATCAACCTTTCGTCTTTTAGAACTTTAGGCATGATATGAGTATATCAAGATAAATAAATGTTTAATAGATACAAAAATGTCCCTACGATTATGATTTAAATCGAGGGACACAAGTTTTAATTCTTTTTAAGAAGAATGTATTCGTTCTTCTTTAATCCTTCTTTTAATACTTGAGACACAGTAAAGATTCCACAGCTTTCATAAAAACCTTTAAGCTTCTTAGACTTCTTTTTTAAGATGACTTCTTGATTGACTTCCAGTCTTGAAGTCATAAATACTTGAACTTTTTTCTTACTAAAAAATGATGCACAACCTGACCATATTGTGTGTCCATTCAAATCTTCAATTTTTGCTTCTATTTTCACAGAAGGAGTGTTTGGCATATCTGATCTATATGGTTGTTCACTCTTTTTGAATCTTCGTGCCCTGTTACTCATTTATTCTCTCCTTTAATAAGTAATTTGTCATAGCATTGTACTATAAGGTGGTGCATTAATCAAGTTGTTAGTAAAGCATAATGTGTCAGTTTGATATAATAAGTTAATGTCAAAATTTTCTAATCAAGGATATACTTCCTTTCAAAGGTTAAAGAAAGATAGGTCTGTATTTGGAGTAGCAAAGAAAATTTTTCTTTTTATCAAGTCTGTAATAGTTAAAATAGCGTCAAAAATAGTGTCTATTCTGCCTGAGCCTAAAACAATGTCCCCTATTCAAAGGAAAAAGAGGTTGTACAGGTTAACATACGCCTCTTCAGTTGTTTTAACTGTCATAGTTGCTGGTTTGCTTATGTTAATAGTTGTCTTTGCGATCTTCTCTAGAGACCTTCCTAACCCAAACCAGCTTCTTGAAAGAAGTTTTGAGTTATCAACAAGATTTTATGATAAAAATGGAGAGCTTTTATATGAAGTGTATGGTGATAAAAACAGAACATTAGTAAAACTTGAAAATGTGTCCTCTTATGTTGTCCAAGCTACATTATCTGCAGAAGATTCTGAGTTTTATCTTCATAAAGGTTACTCAATAAGAGGAATAATGAGAGCATTAAAAAACACATTCTTTGGAGGTAGCCTTCAAGGAGGTTCTACTTTAACTCAACAAGCAATTAAAAATACTCTTTTAACTCAAGAAAGAACAGTGGTTAGAAAGATAAAAGAATTAATTTTATCTCTTCAACTAGAAGGAAGATACACTAAGGATGAAATACTTCAAATGTATCTAAATGAAAGCCCCTATGGAGGTTTAAATTATGGAATTTATTCTGCTTCCAAAGCTTACTTTAACAAAGAACCAAAAGATTTAACTATGGCTGAATCAGCTTATCTTGCTGGTCTTACTCAAAGTCCTACTTATTACTCTCAGTTTGGATCAAGTCCAGAAGCTGGGATAGAAAGAAAAAACTATGTTTTATACTTGATGAAAGAAAGAGGATGGGTTGAAAAAGATGGAAAAAGACATTACATAACAGAAGAACAATATGAACAAGCTAAAAGTGAAAACTTAAAGTTTGATACTGCAAGAGTTCCAATTGAAGCTCCTCATTTTGTTTATTATGTTAGGCAGTATCTTACTAATATTTTAGGTCAAGAAGCAGTTGAAATGGGAGGTTTGAAAGTGAAAACAACTCTTGATTTAAACGTGCAAAGATTAGCTCAAGAAATTGTTACTGATGAGCTTGATGCATCAGAAAATTTAAATGTTTATAACGGGGGAATGATTGTCCTTGATCCAAAAACCGGAGGAATACTAGCCATGGTTGGGTCGAAAGGCTACAATCTTGATCCTGAACCAGAAAACTGTATTTCTGGGGGAACTGGAGAAAATAGTTGTAAGTTTGATCCTTACGTTAATGTTACTCTTGTTAGTAGACAACCAGGATCTGCAATAAAGCCTATAACTTATGCTACTATGCTTTCTCAAGGTTACACTGCTGCTTATCCGCTTCTTGATGTTCCAACAAAGTTTGAAGGATCTGCTCCTGATGAGCCTTATGTTCCAGAAAACTATGATGGGAAGTTCAGAGGAATTGTTTCCTTAAGAAAAGCATTAGGAAATTCTTTAAACATTCCAGCTGTTAAGGCATTAAAGATAGTAGGAATTGGAAATATGATAGATCAAGCAGAAAAGATGGGAATAACTACATTTAAAGATAGATCAAGATATGGTCTTGCATTAACTTTAGGAGGGGGGGAGACGAAACTTTTAGAGTTAACAGGAGCGTTTAGTGTATTTGCTGCAGAAGGAATTTATAGGGAACCTACTCCTATCATTGAGGTTACTGATCAACAAGGAAATGTTGTTTATAAACCATCGCAAGTGGAAAAGAGAGCCTTAAGTGAAGAAGTTGCATTTTTAATATCAGATATTTTATCTGATGATGGTGCAAGGTCCGATGTGTTTGGGGCAGGAAGCCTTTTAAATATTCCTGGAAAGCAGGTGGCAGTAAAAACAGGAACCACGGATGATAAAAGGGATAACTATGCAATAGGTTATACCCCATCTGTTGTTGCTGGAGTGTGGGTTGGAAATAGCAATAACGAAAAGATGAATCCATATATTGCATCCGGTATCTCTGGAGCATCTCCAATTTGGAATAAATTCATGACAGAGTATTTAAAAGACAAGAAAAATGAAAAATTTGAAACTCCAAAGACCGTTAAGAAAGTAGAAGTAGATAAAATCACTGGTGGCCTTCCTTATAAAGACAATGAAAAAAGGTCTGAGTGGTTTGCAGAAAATACAGAACCAACTGCAGTGTCTGATTGGTACCAAAGGATCCAAATATGCAAAATTGATGGAAGGATAGCTAATGAAGGTTGTAAAGATGCAGATAAGACAGAAACAAAAGATTTTATTAGAGTTAAAGCAGAGTATCCTTATTGGCAGAGTGCTGTGGATTCTTGGATTAAAGATAATTACAACAATGATAAAAAGTACTTTCCTCCTCTTATGACATCCAAACTTGAATTTGATGGAGATGAAGTTAAAAATAAAAGTGATGTTAATGTAGAAATTGTTGGTGTTGATGACGAGGATTCTGTTTATCTTAACTTTAGGTTAAATGCTGAAGTCTCTTGTTATTATGACGTAGAAAAAGTTACTTTTTATATGGACGGAGAAAAGATTGGAGAAGATAGTAAATCTCCATATGGCTATAACCTTGAGCTTAAATCAAGCGATATTGGGACTCATACATTTAAAGTTACTGCTAGAGATGAAAAGGATAATAAAGGAGAATATGAAGTAAAGCTGAATGTTGTTGGTTATGCTAATTAAAGCTTTTTCTTGGCACTTTTTCCTATAACTGATATATTTGTATATAGTCTATGAACGATTCCCTAAATTTAGAAAATATTAAGAAAGAACTAGAAGAAAAGCTTAGAAAAGTTTCAAGTGAACAAGATTTGCTTAATATTCAAATTGAATACTTTGGCAAGAAAGGAATATTAAGGCAACTGTTCTCAAAAGTGTTGGAAGTTCCTGTTGAACAAAGAAAAGATCTTGGTGAAAAGATAAATAATTTAAAAAAAGAAGCAGAAAGAGTAACCTCTGAAAGAAGAGCTAAGATAACGGGTGTAGAAGCAGTTGAAAATACAGGTTTATATGACTCTTTACCTGGCAGAAAACCTGAAATCGGACACATACATATTATTTCTCAAGCAATAAATGAAATTGTTGATATATTTAAGCCTCTTGGTTTTACAAGAGTAAGGTATCCAGAGGTTGAATGGGAATACTATGCCTTTGAAGCTTTAAATATGCCACTTACTCATCCTGCAAGAGATGAGTGGGAAACATTCTTTATTGATGCTGCTCCTGATAAAAAATATGGAAGAATGGTAGTTACTCCTCATACTTCAAGTGGGCAAGTAAGAGAGATGTTGAAAGGAAATCTTCCAATAAGAATGTTAAATATTTCAAGATGCGGAAGAAGGCAAATTGATATCAGTCATGTTCCAAGCTTTTATCAATTTGAAGGTCTTGTCGTTGATAAAGAAATAAGCACAACTCATTTAAAAGGAGTTCTTGATTACTTTGCTTCTAACTTCTTTGGAGAAGATAGAAAAACAAGACTTAGGCCATATCACTTTAGATTTACAGAACCAAGTTTTGAGGTAGATATAGATTGTGGGATATGTCATGGAAAAGGTTGTAAACTTTGCAAGGAAGGGTGGCTTGAACTTGGTGGTGCAGGTATGGTTCATCCAAATGTGCTTAAAGCTGGAGGAATTGATTCTAAAGAATATACAGGTTTTGCATTTGGGTGGGGCGTAGAGAGAACGTATATGATGAAATCAGGGACAAAGATTGATGATATTAGGTACTTGTTTGGAAACGATTTAAGATTTTTGGAGCAATTTTAATATGAATGTATTGATACCCTACTCTTGGATAAAAGACTATATTAAAACAAATGCTAAAGCAGAAAATGTTGCAAAAGCACTGTCTTTACATGCTTTTAGCGTTGAAAAGATAAATAAAATAAAAGGAGATGATGTGTTTGAAGTGGAAGTTACTCCAAACCGTGGGGATGCGCTGTCTGTTTTAGGAGTAGCTAGAGAATTAAAGGCTGTTCTTCCAAAAAGTGGCTTTAAGTGTGAATGGATGCAAAAGGATATTAAAATTCCTCAGTTTGAGGATAAAGATAAGCTTGATGTTATTATTAAGGATAAAAGTCTTGTTCCTAGGTTTTGTGCTGTTGTTCTTGAAAATGTTAAAGTTGGCAAATCCCCTAAAGTTATTGAAGAAAGATTAGAAAAAGTAGGAATTAGAGCACTTGGAAATGTTATTGATGTTACAAACTATATGATGATAGACAAAGGGCAACCAATGCATGCTTTTGATTATGATAAGATTCTAGGACATAAAATGATTGTTAGAGAATCTAAACATGATGAAGTGATAACAACATTAGATGGTGTAGAAAGAAAGCTTCCAAGTGGGGTTATTGTTATTGAAGATGGAGAAGGAAGACTTATTGATTTGTGTGGAATCATGGGTGCAAAAAACAGTGAAGTTGATGAAAATACCAATAAGGTGCTTCTTTTTGTTCAAGTATATGACCCAGTAAGGATAAGAAGAGCATCTATGAGTTTAGGGCATAGAACTGATGCAGCTTTAAGGTTTGAAAAAGGCATTGATTATGAAGGAGTTTTATCTTCTTTATTTGAAGCTTCTGAGATGATTTGTGGATTATCTGGTTCCAATGTTTCTTCTAACTTAATTGATATTGTTAATGAAGAAAGAAAACTAAAGAGTGTTGCTGTTGACTATGAGAAGATAAATAGAATAGCAGGAGTGGAGATTAGCAAGGAAGTTGTTAATCAAACTTTAAGTGATTTAGGTTTTGAAAGTAACGGTGAGTCTGTGGTTGTTCCATCATGGAGGTATGATGATGTAAGTATTACAGAAGACTTAGCAGAAGAAGTTATTAGACTTTATGGTTATTATAATCTGCCAGGAAAGCTTTTAACTGGAGAAGTTCCACTTGTTCATAAGGATTTAAGCTTTCACTGGGAAGATATAGCAAGATTATTCTTAAAACATCATGGATTTTTTGAGTGTTATTCATACTCTGCTACATCTAAAAAAAATGTGTCTAAAGATGCCTTAAAAATAGCAAACCCTTTAAATGAGGATCTTTTATTCTTAAAGACTTCTCTTCTTCCCCAGCTCTTGGAAGTTATTGATGGCAATAAGGGGTACTCAGATAAAATTAAGCTATTTGAACTTGCTAGTGTTTATCATTCAAAAGAGGGAGATCTTCCAAACCAACCTTTAATGCTTGGTTTGGTTACTAAAGGCATAAATAAGGTTGATCTGAAAGGCATAGTGGAAGCTTTATTTGATGAAATGGGTGTTAGTAGTTATCCTTCTTTTAATGTTATTAATCATGGTGGAGGAAGGCTTGGAGTGGAAATCAATTTTGAGGAGTTAATTAAATTGTCCTCTAAAGTTAAGACCTATACCCCACTTACTAGTTTTAATTCAATAAAAGAAGATTTAACATTTGAAGTTCCAGAAGGTATTACTTATCAGCAAGTAGAAAGAATTATTTTATGTTCTAGCGAAAGAATTAGTAAGCTTGAATTTAAGGATATATATAAGAATGCACTTACCTTTTCCATTGAATATTTAGATAAAGAAAAGCAAATTTCATCGGAAGATACTCAAGAAATTAGGAAAAATATATTTAAAAACCTGGAGAATATTGGTGTTAGATTAAGATGATTTTATGCATAGTTTGAAGGACTTTGGTGTAACCAAACAAGTAAGGTATCTGGAAAACGGCTCAAAGCTTATTTTGTTGTATAAGAAGAACACTCCCATTACTGCTTTTGTAGTGTTTCTTGCAGGTTCAAGAAATGATCCAAAAGGAAAAGAAGGTCTTGCTCATTTTGTAGAACATATTGTCTCTAAAAAGACTAAGAAATTTAAAAATGAAACTGAGTCTGGTTTGTATTTAGAAAAACTTGGAGCATATATTAATGCTTTTACGTGGATAGATATGTTGGGTTTTTGGATTAGTATTGGTTTAAGTAAGGATTTTCCTGATGCAGTTACTTATCTTAAAGAACTAATAAAAGAATCCACGTTTGACGAAAAAGATGTCAACACGGAAAGAGGAGTTATCCTAAGGGAAATAGGAGATTATAAGGCTGATCCTAGTAGGTTCGTTTATGATATTACTTCAAGTTTACTGCTTCAAAATACAGATGCTGGTAGATTTGTTGTTGGTACAAAGGAGTCTGTTAACAATATTAGTATAAAAGATCTCAAGGGCTTCTATAAGAATATGCTAAGACCTGATAAGATGGTTGTTGTCTTATGTGGGGATATAAAGGTTGATGGTGCTGTTGAAGAGTTTAATAAAAAGTTTTCGTTGAAGTATGAAAAGAAGCCTGAAATTGATTTAAAAGAAGATTTACCGGTTATTAGAAAAAAATTTATTGCAGTGGAAAAGTACAAGGGCATAGAACAAATTAACTTGGGTTTTGGTTTTAGAACTTGTTCTTTCTCAAATGAAGACACTATTACACTTGATGTTATAAGATCAATACTTGCTGATGGTTTTTCATCATCTTTGTTTAAAGAACTAAGAACTAGGTATGGGTTAGTATACTCAGTTTATATGGATAATGCCTTCTTTTCCGATGCTGGATATAGTGTAGTATTTGCTTCTACCACTAAATCTAATTTGAATAAAGTGCTAGATATCATCACCTTAGAGTTTAGTAGGTTATATAACGGAAATGTTTCTCTTGAAGAAGTTAAGTTAGCAAAAGATAAGATAATTAAATCAAAATATAGACAAATGCAATCATCTGATTCTTGGGTTAATACTCAATTCATGGAAGAATTGTTTAACCCTAGAAATCCTTCTGACCTTGCTTCTTGGATGAATAAAGTAAGCAAAGTTACTAAACTTGATGTTGTTGAAGTAAGTAGAAAGTATTTTGGTAAGGGTAAATGGTATTTAGGTTTGTGTGGTGATATCGAAGAAAAAGATATCAAAGTTAATTATTAAGTTATTCTGTATATCCTTCTGCTTGTAACCTAAACCCTTCTGCATACTTTCCATTTAACTTCATTAGCTCTTCGTGAGATCCCTCTTCAACTATTTGTCCTTCGTCTAAGACTACAATCCTATCAGCGTTTCTAACAGTAGAAAACCTATGTGAAATTATTATTACGGTTTTTCCTTCAAAGAAATCATAGATTTTGCTAAATATATTATATTCAGAGACAGCATCAATTGAGGCTGTTGGCTCATCAAATATTACAAGGGGACTGTTTCTATAGAAAAATCTTGCAATAGCAATCTTCTGCCATTGTCCAGTGCTAGGTCTTATACCCCCTTTATATCTTTCGCTTAATATTTGGTCGAATTTATTTGGAAACTCTTGTATAAATTCCATAGCATCTGCAGTTTGGGCTGCAGTTCTCATAGCAATCTCATCTATTTCATTATCTGGTCTACCTATGCATATATTTTCTTTCACGCTGAGGTAGTCGTATCTATTAAACTCCTGGAACAATGTTCCGATATTTTGATATAAGAAAGCAGAGTTGATGTTGTTAATGTTTACATTGTTGAATAAAAGTTCGCCTTTTGTAACTGGATAAAATCTAGCAATGAGTTTCACTAATGTAGTTTTCCCCGCACCATTATGCCCTACTATTGCTATCTCTTCGCCTGATTTAATTTTTAAGTTAAGATCCTTTATCACGAACTTGTTAGTATTCGGATACTTAAAGCTTACGTTTTTAAATTCTATTTCTGGTCCTGCTTGTAACTGTGTTATATTAATTGTTCCTTCTTTGAAAGTTGATTCCATTGTAAATAGAACGTAAGTATCTTTTATTTGTAGGGCAAACTCGGATAAGTCATTAAAATCATAAGCCGTTCTTGAGAGTGCTGAATCAAATGTTTGTATCATTCCCATAAAAAAGGAAACTTTTCCTATTGTTAATTGTCCTATTAAGAATTTACTAAAGAGTCTTGCATAACCAAATATAATAGCAGCATCCTTTGATATACCTATTATACTCATAATAGAATCAGAAGTGTCGTTTATTTTTAAACTAATGTTGTTATACCACTCCCTAAATGTCTTAAACTTCAAATCTAAAAAACTAAATGCACCCGTAGAAACTATTTCTTGTAAATCTGGGGGAGACGTTAAGTCAGCAGCAGCATTTCCAGATATTCTCATTTTATCAGTTGTTTCATACCAGAGTTTATAAGATTTTCTTCTATAAGATCTGTCAATTAAGAGGTGAGGGATGGTAATTAAAATTACAATAATTGCTACTTCGGGAATTATTGACATTAAGATAAATAAAGTACTAATTACTTTAACAAAATCTCCAACTAAATCTATACTATCAAAGACATACGGTATAATACTTTCCAAGGAGTCGCTTGCTCTGTGTATTTTGTTGTTTACCTCTGGTTGTTCGATAGTTTGTATTCCTAAAGACTTTATTTTAGTGTAAAGTTGTCTTCTAATAAAAATTCTACTGTTTACTCTCATATGTCTATGTGATCTGTTTGATAAAACACCAATAATTGAAGAATATATAAAATATCCAAATAATAACCCAAGATATGGATACAAATCTTTAATTGATGCTCCTTCTTTTTGAACTGTGTTAATTAATATGTCTAGAGATCTAGCAAAGATTAATGTATAAAAAACATCATTAAATCTTCTGAGTATCGATAACAATAGATAAAGTACAGAGTGAAAAGGAGAACTTTTGTATAAAAGACCAAATCCCCATTTTGATATCTTTAAGGCTTCAAAGAAACTTACCTTGGTATATTCATTTGATTGATTATTAGAAGAACTGGCTTCACTTTCTGGCATAATATATAAATATTACTTCTAAAATTGTGGAAATTAAACAATATCTAAATGGCTACTTAAAGAAATTTCTTAACCTTTTCTACCACTTCTTTAAATCCTTTTGGGTCGTTTATAGCCATTTCAGCTAGCATTTTTCTATTGAGATCTATCTTTGCTTTCTTTAATCCTGCCATAAATCTACTGTACATAATATCATGTTTTGATAACGCAGCATTTATCCTTACTATCCAAAGTTTTTTCATATCTCTTTTCTTGTTCTTCCTGCCTTCAAAAGCATGTTCTCCAGCTCTAAGAACTGCCTCATGAGCTCTTTTTTGGAGTTTGCTTCTTGTTCCTCTATAACCTTTTGCTAAGTTTAATATCTTTTTATGTCTTCTGCGGGTTCTAACACCGCTACCTTTTGATCTTGGCATATTAAATTCCTCTAGAATGCTTTGCTAGTAGCTTTCTAAACTTTCTCTGGTGTCCAGAATTAGTTTGTTCTCTAAGTTTTGATTTTCTAGCCTTTCTATCAACGGTAGTTTTTACTTTTAAGTGTCCCATACCAACAAGTTTTTTCATTAGCTTACCTTTTTTTGTTACTTTTATTCTTTTTAATAATGTTTTTCTTGTTTTAAGTTTTGGCATCTTACTTTCCTGTAAACATAACCCAAACAATGTTTCCCATTTTCTTAGGTTCACTTTCTAATTTTGCTACATCAGATAATTCTTTTTCAACCTTTTTTATTTGGTTAATAGCAACCTCAGGAAACATTGCTTCTCTACCCTTCATAACTACAGTAATTTTAACTTTATTTCCTTCTTGTATAAACCCCCTAGCTCTTGTAACAAATCTATTTATATCCCCTTCTCCTGTAGTTGGCCCCATTCTAAACTCCTTGATCTCAGTCTTTCTACTTTTAGCTTTAGCAGCACTTTCCTTTTTTCTTTCTTCGTACAAGAACTTGCTAAATTCTACCATTTTTGCTACTGGAGGATTAGCGTTTGGTACTACCAAAACCAAATCAAGCTCTTTTTCCCTTGCTAACTTTAAAGCTTCTCCTACCGGCAACACACCTATGTTTTCGCCTTTTTCAGAAATAACTCTAATTTTATCGTTTTTTATTTGCTCGTTTTTGATGTACCAGTTTGGTATACGAAATTCCTCCTCAAACCTTGATAACTTACCATAAATTAAGGGACTTGGTCAAATACATTTCTTCAACCTTAAGAACAACCTCTTCCAGTGGTTTAGAACCAAGATTTTCTTCGGTTCTAAGTCTAACACTAACTTCATTCTTTTCAACTTCTTTATCCCCGACAATAAGCATATAAGGGATCTTTTTCACTTGAGCATCTCTTATCTTAGATTGCATAGTTTCTGCCTTGTCATTTACTTCTACTCTTATATGTTTAGCCTTTAAGGCTTCCTTTACTCTTTGTGCATATTTTTCATGTTTATCACCAATAGGAATAATTTCTACTTGTATTGGACATAACCACACAGGAAGATTTCCAGAAAAATGCTCCATCAAAAAACCAATAAATCTTTCATTAGATCCAAGAGGAGCTCTGTGTTGAACAATAACTGGTTTTTCTTTTCCATCTTTATCTATGTAAGTAAGACCAAATCTTTCTGGGCTATACAAATCTATTTGATTTGTTGATATTCCGTACTCCGTACCTATTGCAGACTTAATTTTAAAGTCCATTTTTGGCCCATAATGAGCTGCTCCTTCGTTTACTACAGTATATTTGATTCCAGACTTATCCAATGCTTCCCTTGTTATTTTCTCAGCTTTCTGCCACATTTCTTCATTTCCATGGTATTTATTCATCTTTGTTGGATCCCTGAGGTTTAGTTCAATGTGATAATTATTCAGTCCTAGCATGTCGTAGTAATATTTATGAAGATTAACTATCTCAACAAATACATCAATAGCTTGCTCTTTTGAACAATAAACATGAGCATCATTTTGACAAAATATTCTTGGTCGAAGTATTCCGTTTATTGCTCCTCTGTTTTCATATCTTGCTACAGTTCCGTATTCAGCAATCTTAAGTGGGAGCTCCTTGTATGTTCTAGGTTTTGATTTAAATACCATATGATGAAAAGGACAATTCATTGGTTTTATGAAATATTCATCTTCCTGCTCACCAGGAACTGTTACTTTATACATTTCATCCTCAAAGTAAGGAACATGGCCAGATAACTCAAATATTTTCCTTTTAGCCATAAAAGGACTGGATACTCTAACATAACCCCATTTTTCTTCTGTTTCCTTACCCCATCTTTCAAGTTCTTCTCTAATTATCATTCCATTTGGAAGCCATATTGGAAGTCCAGGTCCAACCTCTTCAAATAGCGCAAATACTTCAAGGTTCTTATTTATATTCCTATGATCTCTTTTCTTTTGTTCTTCAAGGATATTTAAATACTCATCAAGACCTTCTTTGGAATCAAAGGCTGTAGCATATATTCTTGTTAGCATCTTGTTTTGTTCTGATCCTCTCCAATATGCACCAGCCACACTTAATAGCTTAAATGCTTTTACATCACTTGTTCTTGCTACATGGTTTCCTGCACATAAGTCTATGTCGTAGTATTTACTTCCTTTTTCCCCTATTTCACATACGGTTGCCTTCTCTTTGTTTTTTTCTAAATCTTCTATCATTTCCCATTTATATGGATTGTCTTGAAATATTTCTTTTAGTTCTTTGTATGATGCTTCTCTAACTACAATTGCTAAGTTAGCATCAACAATGTCTTGCATTTTTTGTTCTATACTTAAGAAATCTTCTTCTGTTATCTTTCCGTTGTAGTCAAAATCTCCATAAAACCCACTTTCAATAGGAGGCCCCATTACTTTTTTTGCTCCTTGAAATAAATCTTCTACTGCCATGTGCATTATATGTTCAGCACTATGTCTTAAAGCAAATAATGGGTCATTTTTTATTTTTTCTATTACTTTTTGTTTTTTCATATTTACCTACCTTCAATTATAACTGAAATTTATTTATGTAAAAGGAAATTAAGGATATAAGGATAGACTAAAGTATGTCCCCCGAAGGGGTTGTAATTGTAGCTCTAAAAATAGATTTAAGTATAAGTCCCATCTGTTTCTTTTTACTTCAATATGAAGTTACTGTCAATGGGATATAATCACATTATGATCTTAAATGTATACAAGGAAAAAGGCTGGACTAGTTTTGATGTTGTAGCTAAGGTAAGGGGGTTGCTTGGTAAAAAAAGGAAAGTGGGACATACTGGAACCTTAGATCCTTTGGCAGAAGGTGTATTGATTGTTCTTACAGATGAAGATACAAGAAGACAAAATGAGTTTATGAATTTAAGAAAAGAATACAAAGCTGTTATAGCTTTTGGGTTAGCCACCCCGTCTTATGACTTAGAATTTTTACCAGTCGTTAGTGATGAACAATTAAGTTTGGATGAGGTTTTAAGGTTGTTGAAGGATACGTTACCAAAATATATTGGAGAGCTAAATCAAGTGGTTCCTAGTTACTCTGCTGTAAAAGTTAACGGAAAAAGATTGTACAAGGAAGCAAGAAAAGGAAATATTAATAAAAAAGATCTTCCCGTTAAGAGAGTTAGTATTTATGATCTACATATCTTAAATAGTAGTAATGAGAAAATTAAAACTAATGAAGGTGTTATGAATTTTCCTGCGGTAACAATAAAAATAGTGTGTTCTTCTGGGACATATGTTAGGTCACTCGCTAATGATTTAGGAGAAGAATTAAAAGTTAAAGCTGTGTTGGTTAGCTTGATTAGAACAAAAGTTGGTAATTTTAATGTTTCTGATTCCAAAAAAATCACCGAGTTAAAAAATATAGCTCGGTGAATTAACTTACTTAATACTTATTCATTTGTGTTCTGCGTTCATTGCTTCTTCTTTTGTAGCATGAATAGTTCCATCTGGATGATTTGCTGGGCTGTATATTGTATAAAGTTTTAAGTCTTCTGTTTCTGATGTGTTTATTACATTATGTTCTGTTCCTGCTGGGACAACTATTGCAAAGCCCTCTGAGAAGTTATACTCAACCCCATTCATAACCACTTTTCCTTGTCCTTTATCAATTCTAAAGAATTGATCTACACTTGGGTGCACTTCCATACCAATATCTTCCATTGGTTTTAGGCTCATAACAACAAGTTGACTATGTTCATTTGTTGCTAAGACCTTTCTAAAATTTGTATTTTCTAATGTTATCTTTTCTATGTTGTCTACAAATAATGACATACAATTCCTTTCTTAATTAAATAATTACGTAACTAATATTAATTAAATTATTATTCCTTGCAACAATCAACTGCTTTCTTAATTATTTGTCCTAACTTATCAAATACACTGCCCCCTGCTTTAATTTTGGGGTTTTGTTCTTCTGATACATATTGCACATCGTTATTCTCTTCTACTTTAATATCACTTGTTTTTACTAGATCTAAGTTTAATCCCCAAAACAAATTATAAAGCTCATATGATTTTTTAAATAACTCTTTTGCTTCTTCTTTGTCTCCTTTTCCTAAAGATTTAGTGCCCACTTCCATAAGTCTCATTGAAGCTGAAAGTAAGTGTTTGCTAATACACCAAACCTCTCCATCTGGATTTTTAATGATCTTTTTTAGCAGTTCCTTTCTCATTTCTCTAACTTTATTTAATATATCAAGATATTGTGAGTCATTTGTTTTACCTGCAGTAAAAAACAAGTGTTCTTCTATTGAGATCAAGTTCATTATGGCTATAGATAAGTCTTCTCCAGATGATAAATCTAGCTTTTCTCCTTTTTCCAGCTTTTTAATATTATTTATTAGTTTTTGAATTTCTTCTTGTTCGTTCATACTTAAAGTTTATCAGGTTAGTAAGTAAAAGGTAAAACTTGCTAAGGTTAAAAAAAGTACAGGTAAAATTACCTTTTGATAATAAATATATACTTCTCCATGATTAGTTTTTCTTAAGCTTTTATCCAAGTAGATAGATATGATAAAAGTAATTAATCCAGCAACTATTCCTAAAACAATCTTATCCACACCCCAAAGTATGTTTGTTGGGTTACCTATTATTTTTTTAATATACATAGGAATTATTGTTAGTAACAAGAAAGACACTGTTGATAAAGCTTCTGGATATGGTATTTTCCATTTCTTCTTTTGAATTATGTCTGCAAACCAAAATGCTGAAGCAATAACTAACCCCCCAATCCAAACTCCTGTTATTGTGTCATCAATTCCTAGGTATCTGCTTACTCCAAGTCCTGCCCCTACTGCAACAATACATATTGGACAAACTGCAAAGGATTTAATTGTTGTTAAAGTAATCGTTGAAAAGAATATTATTAATGATAATAGTAAATTCATATTATTGAGTTGGTGTTGAGGATGACTCTATTACCTCTAAACCTGCTTTTTCAGATAACAACCTTTTAATGTCAGGTTCTCCTATTAAACATTTTCCTTCAAAGTAAACAAAAGGAACACCTATATCTGATGATTTAATATTACACTTCTCTGCCACTTTAGAAAGAACTATGGAATTTGATTGGTTGTTATAAACTTCTTTTTTAACGATGATAATCTTTTCTTCTATCTTATTATTGTCAATAAAATCTTCAAGGTCTTTACATCTAGGACATGTATTTCCATAGAAGTACACAACGTTTTTGGATGAAAGTACTTCGTCAAGGGATTTGGTTAGCCCTTTTGTTCTATTGCTTTCAAGAACGATAATTCCAAGAAGGATTCCAATAGTTAAAAGTATAAATAATGTTATTGTTTTTTTGTTCATAGTTGTAACTATAAATATTTACCCTATTTCTTGGAATAAATCAACATGAGTTTGGTGGGCGGTACAGGAATCGAACCTATGACCTCCACAATGTCAATGTGGCGCTCTAACCAACTGAGCTAACCGCCCTTAAGATAAGCCCTTAAGATAAAAGTTAGATTACTTCTTCTTTGGGTCCATTACCTTGTCTATTATCCCATACTTGATGGATTCATTTGCATCCATCCAATAATCTCTGTCTATATCAGTCTTAACCTTATCTAGTTTCTGTCCAGTTTCTTTTGCAATGGTTTCTGCATATTGATCTCTAAGCTTTAACATATGCTTTGCTGTTATTTCAACATCGCTTGCTTGACCTTCTATTCCTCCAATTACTTGGTGGATCATAGTATGAGATCCAGGAAGAGCATACCTTTTACCTTTTGTTCCAGCAGATAATATTAAAGCCCCTGCAGATGCAGCAAGTCCTACATTTATCGTTACTACATTATTCTTAATGTGCTTAATAGTATCGTACATGGCTACTCCTGCATATACTTCCCCTCCAGGTGAGTTAATATAAACACTAATATCCTTGTCTGGATTTTGGCTCTCTAAAAAAAGCATTTGAGCAATAAATGTATTTGCTACCCCCATATCAATAGGTCCAGTAACAAAAACGATAAAATCTTTTAACAACCTGGAATAAATATCATAAGATCTTTCCATTCCGTTTTGGTCTTTTTCTATAACTATTGGCACTAAGGTGTTATTTATGCTCATGGTGTTTTTCTCCTTCAGTTTCTTCAATTAACTTATTTATAAGCTTATTCTTTTGAAGAATAGTTTTAATGTAAAGCTTTTGCATAGGGTCATTCAAACTTTCACCAATATTATTATCCCCTACTGCATTTATCATATCATCAATTTCTTTATCAGTAACCTCAATACTTTCTTCCTTGATTAAATGAGATAATACAAATTCTGCTTTAATGTTCCTTTTTGACATTTCATCATAGTCTTTTCTTAACGATTCAGCAGTTTTGTTTTGAGCTTTAAGATAGTTTTCTACAGACAAATTTATGGATCTTAATTGGTCCATGAGTCTTGCCATTACCCTGTCTGTTTCTTCTTCAATTAACATATCTGCTATTTCAACATCACTTTCTTTAAGAAGCACATCTATTACTTCATTTGCTCCCATATGAACATGAGATTCTTCTATTTTTTCGCCTTTTTTAAGCTTTTCTAACTTCTCTTTATCATTCTTTTCTGTTTTATCTTTGTAATAGTCTTTTAATGCTTTTTTATAATCTTTTATCTTTACTTCTGGCCTTACAGCAAAAACAGCTGAAAACTCAAAGTCTTTTTCTAAATCAAATTCTTTTATTTCCACCTTAGGATTTGATACTGGCATTAGCAAATTTTCTTTTAATGCTTGTGGGTAGTATGTTTGAAGTAAATCGTTTATTGCATCTCCATAAAGACTTGATACCCCAAGTTTGTCTTTTACCATTTCTTTAGGTGCTGCTCCTTTTCTAAAGCCTTCTATCTCAGTGTTTTTAACTGCTTCAGTGAGGATTTTTTCATATGATTCCTTTACTTTTTCTTTTTCTAAAGTAACTGTTAATTTTATAGTAGATTTTGGTTGTTTTTCTATTTGTGTTTTCATAGCTTAGTTATTTTATCACACCTGATCCTATACAAAGATCACCTAAGTAAAAAACAGCAAACTGACCTGGTGTTACTGAAGTTTGTAGTGATTTAAAAAGTAGATTATAACTTCCATCTTTCTTATAAATCAAAGTAGCTTTAGAAGCTTTAGCTTGATATCTAATTTTTACATTAACATCTAACTTTTTTTTGTATAACTTATTATTTGAGAGACAAACATTAATTAATTCAACTTTCTTGGTTTGTAAGTCGCTTAAATTTTTTGAAACAACCAAAACATTCCTTTTAATATCTTTAAAAGCTACAAAATAAGGACCTCCTGAAAGACCAATACCTTTTCTTTGACCTATTGTGTAACGCTGAAGACCTATATGAGCTCCTAATATCTTTCCCTTTGTATCTATAATATTTCCTTTCTTTCCTCTTACTTCCTTTTCTAAAAAGTTACTCATTGAATCCTCAGATACAAAGCAAAAATCTTGTGATTGAGCTAGTTTCAAATAAAAATCTAAGTTTTCTTCTTCAGCTATCCTATAAACTTCCTCCTTGGTTAAGTCTTCAAGAGGAAACATTATTCTTTCTAAATATTCTTGAGGTAATAAGCTTAAGTAGTAGGTCTGATCCTTTTTTTTATCCTTTGGCAGTGAAATAAAATAACTTTTATACTTTTTACTAAACACTGTTTTTGCATAGTGCCCTGTTGCTACATATTTTATTCCTTGAGAATTTGCATAGTTTATTAGTTCTTTGAACTTTGTTTCTTTATTACATATCATACAAGGGTTAGGAGTTTGGAATCTTCTTAAAGTATCTATAAAGTAGCTAATAACTGTGTCTTGAAATTGTTTTGAAATATCTAAGGTTACATGTTTACAGCCATATTTCTTGCAAATCTTTTTAGCAGTTAAGATTGATTCAGTACTACAGCATATATTTTCCTTTTGTTTGTTGGATTTATCTTGCCATACACAGTATTTAAGAGAAACTCCAATAGGATTCCAACCATTTTTCTTTAAGAGGATAAGAGCTATTGATGAATCTACTCCTCCAGACATACCAACCACAATCTTCTTTCCGTTTCCTTTGGTTATTCCTTTTGGTTTTCCATCCATTCTTCATACCTTTCTTCAAGCTCTTCGTTGTGTCTAACAATAGATTCGTGTTTCTTTTCTAAATCCTTTGGTGTTGGTTTGTTTGATTTCTTAAGGTAATCGTATATAGCTTCAGCTAAAGCTTCTGTTGCAAGTACAGAACAATGTATTTTTATAGGAGGAAGACCATCTAGGGATTCAATGATTTCATCATTCGTGACTTTTAAAGCTTCCTCTATTGTTTTGCCTTTTACCATTTCTGTGATTGCACTACTTGTTGCAATGGCTGCTACACATCCAAATGTTTGAAACTTAACGTTGGTAATCACTTCTTTTCCTTTGATGTTTTCTACTTTGATGTATAAATACATCATATCTCCACAAGCAAGGTTTCCTACTTTACCTATGCCATCAGCATTTTTTATTTTGCCTAGGTTTCTTGGTTTATGAAAATATTTTAATACTTTATCTGTGTACATAATTAGCTTATATTATCTAGCAATTTTTTAAATTCATAGGACTAATTACTCTCAACTTTTTTACTGCTTTAGGAAGTATTTCTAATAAGTACTCAATGTCTTTGTCTTTAGTAAACCTTCCTAAACTTATTCTTATTGTTCCTTGAGCTTCTTTTTTTTCTATTCCACATGCAAGAAGAACGTGAGAAGACTCGAGTTTTGGGGATGAGCATGCAGATGCTGTTGATACTTCTATTCCTTTGTCATCCAGCTCCATCATTAATGCTTCCCCTTCTATAAAGTCAAACCTTAAATTAATGTTATTTGATAATCTTTTGACAGGGTGTCCATTTAAGTATGATTGTGGTATTTTCTTAAGTATTGTTTTTATTACCTTATTTCTAAGTTTGATCAGTCTTTTATCTTCTGTTTTCATTTCTTTAATACAAATATCAAGAGCTTTAGCAAATCCAACAATGGCTGGGACGTTTACTGTTGAAGATCTTTTTCCTCTTTCATGTCCTCCACCATGAATTAGTGGTTCTATATTTACTCCCTTTCTAACATATAAAAGAGCTGCTCCTTTGGGTCCATATATTTTATGAGAAGATGCTGTAAGTAAATCTACGTTTAGTTTTTCTACGTCAAGGTTCATTTTTCCAAAGCTTTGTGAAGCGTCTGTATGAAGTAATATGCCTCTTTCTTTGCATAATCTGCCAATTTCTTCTATTGGCTCTATTGTTCCAATTTCATTGTTTGAATGCATTACTGATACAAGAATAGTGTCTTTATTCATTAACTTTTTTAATTCGTTAATATTTACTACCCCATCCTTATTAACAGATATGTACTTTATTTCAAAACCTTGAGATTCTAGCCATTTTGCACTGTTTAATACGCAATCATGCTCTATAGAAGATACTATTATTCTTTTTCCCTTAGCTTTATTTGCAAAGGCTATTCCTTTTAAGGCCCAGTTGTTACTTTCTGTAGCAGAAGATGTGAAGTAAATTTCATTTGGTGAGCATTTTAAGTACTTAGACACTATGTTTCTAGATTTTTCTAGTGCTTTATTTGCTTCTACACCCATAGAATGAATAGAAGATGAGTTTCCATAATTTTTGTTAAAGTATGGTAGCATGCATGTAATTACAGCCTTATCTACGGGAGTTGTAGCTGCATAGTCTAAATATATTCTTTTAGAAGTCTTTTTTGTTTTCATATCGAGGATATTGTATCACAGTATGAAACTTTTGAGATTTATTAGCTGCCTTAATTAGGTTAGAAGATCTTTTATTTCTTTTGTTTTTATATTACCTACTGCGTAGAGGTACATATTATCTTTTGTGAGGTACTTTTGAGCAACTTTGTTTATTGTTTTTGTATCTATATTACTAACATCATTTAAGAAATCGTTAAAGTAGTAATTGTCGCTTTTTATTAATAATTGCCTATAAAAATGAGCCCCGACCCATGATTGTGCGGTTTGCGTTGAAATAATGCTTGAGTTGATTATTTTATTTTTAATAACAAAAAGGTCCTCATCCTTTACTCCATTTTGAAGCAGATCATTAAGTGTTTCTGTTATTATGTTTATTACTTGCTTTAGATTTTCCTTCTTTGTTGTTGCTTCAATAGACAGGTAACCTGAATCTGAAAAGTAGTTGCTTTTTGCAAGAACTGAATACAGCAAGTTGTTTTGGTATCTAAGCACATTTTTTAATAGGGATGCTCTTCCCTCGCCTAGATACGTAGTCAATAATTTGAGAGCTAGTACATCTTTTGACCCTAAATTGCATGTTGGGAACGCAAGGGAGCAGTGTACTAGTTTTTGACCTGGAACTTCGGTTGATCCATATCTTACTGTTTGGTAGCTACTGACTTTGTAAGAGTTACTTACGTACTCTTTGCACGGAACGCTGCTGTCAAAAGATCTTATAAGTTCTTCAATATCACAATCTCCACAGGAGATTATAGTTGTGTTGTTGGGTGTAACCTCCTTAAGATGCTTATCAATATCCCTTTTACTTATAGATTCGATAGACTTCTTATATCCTGATACGTTTCTGGCAAGTGGATTATCTCCATAAATTAAAGATCTTATTCCATTGGCTAGCAGTCTTTTTTTATTATCCATTTTTTCTGATATTTCATCCTGAACTACCTTTTTCTCACGTTCTATTTTTTCTTCTGATAGCGTAGGTTTTTCAAGTATTTGATGTGTAATTTCTCCTACTAGTGGTATATGTTCTTTTTTTGCAATTAGAAAATTAAAACATGTGTATTCGGTTGCAGTAGTTGCAGAGTAGGAACCACCAATATTATATATTGCTGATGATAGCTCTCTTTTGCTAGGGAATTTTTCTGTTCCACTTAGTACTATGTGTTCTACAAAATGGGCTAATCCTTCTTTTCCTTCTGGATCAAATCTAGAACCACTTCTTGAGCACACTTTAATAGAGATTGGGGAGTTACTTCTTTTGAAATGAACAAACTTTATCATACCTTTTTCATTCCTATTTTGAAGTGTGACTTGGAAGTCTTGTAGTGTTATAAGTTTTTTCATTGCTATCACAAGTATATTACTAAAAAGGCACTACTTGAATGTTTTTGTTATTTAATAATAGTAGTGCCTTCTTTAGTTTGACCCAACTATAAAATTAGCTGTTATTGTCATCGTCGTTATAGTTCTTAGTGGCATCATCGTTGTCATCGTTCTGAGTGGTATCGTCGGAGTCGTCATTGTCTGCTACATCGTCTTCATTCTCATCGTCCATATAGTCATCCCCGATACCATCAGGATCATTGTCGTCATCATTACCGTCGAAGTCGTCTTCAAAAGGTGGGGTCATTTTTACTATCTCCTTTCACTTACTGTAGGTTTTAGCGTGCACTAGTCCGCTAACAGCAAGCAATAATAATTTATCACTTTACTTTTTTAGTATCAATGTAAGTTAATTATTTCTGTAAAAAGCAAAGTGCGTTTGTCAAAGAGATACTCACTATTTGCTAAAATGTATGGATATCTTTTTAGGGTGCAAACTATTTGATATTGTACCAACCATAAGGAAATCTGCTTAATGAAACAGGTGTACTGTTATCTCCGTCTTTGCAGTGGTTTATTGGTCTTATCATTATATTCTGCCAGCTTTGGACATTTGCTAGAAACTCATGTCCATCATTTGATGTTTTGGATATCTTCCAAGGATAATTTCCTGTTCCATCATCTATTTTAATATCCACTTTGTCTGCTTCATATTGTGTCCAAGTTAAATTAATTCCACTTACTCCGTTTTCTATAGCAGAAGTCAAAAGTATCCATGTTGTTTCTGGTGGTTTGATCCAATGACATCTTGAGTCTTCGTGAATCTCTTCACTTGAGCTGTCTTGTCCATACACTTGAATTCTGTTGTTAACTGGGTCCATAACATAAAGTCTTCCTTCAGCATCCATTGCCATATGATAAGGTCCATGGTTAAATTCTTCATTATCACTACCAAATGTTCCAAAATACCCATCAGTAGGACCTCTTGACCCCATTTCTGCTAAATAAGTTCCACTGCTACTAAACTTTTGAATTCTAAAATTGTCTCTGTCTGATACGTATATGTACCCGTTGCTATCAGCTATTATCCCTAGAGGATTGTTTAATTCCCCTGCATCACTTCCACTTGAACCAAACTGAGAAACATACTCTCCTTCTAAGCTGAACTTTTGAACTCTATTGTTTAAACTATCAGTAACAAAAACGTTTCCACTTGTATCTACAAAGACATCCATTGGTTTATTTAATTCTCCATCATTAGAACCGCTAGTTCCCCAGCTTCTAATAAATGTTCCTTCTTTGTCAAAAACTTGTACCCTATCATTATTTGTATCTGCTATGTAGATAATGTTATCAAAATCTATATGAATTCCGTTTGGCGTATCAAACTGTTCTTCTTCAGCACCATAAGTACCCCATTGTTTTATGAAAGTGCCGTTTGAACTAAACTTTTGAATTCTATTGTTTGCTCTATCAACTACATAAACGTTACCATCATTATCTGTATCAACATCAGCTGGCTCATCAAACTCTCCCTCACCAGATCCATAAGATCCCCATTTAGCTACATAATCACCATTGCTTTCCACTTTTTCAATTCTATTATTGTTTGTATCTGCTACGTAGATGTATAAACTTCCATCTTTAGTCACCCCTACACCTGCTGGATAATTGAAACGACCATCTTCATCACTTGCTCCATACCCCTTACTTGCAAATTCATAATTAAATCCATTAAAAGCTTCAAAACGGTTATTTATACTGTCTATAACTATTATGTCTGCTCCACTCCAAGCTAATCCTCTTGGTTCATTGAAAAGACCATTACCGTCTCCAAAGCTACCAAAGTTATTAACATAATTACCTGTGGAAGATTCAAACTCTACTATCCTATTATTTCCTAAGTCGGAGACAAATAGTTGCCCCTCATCATTTACCTTTATACTATCTGGATCACTCAGCGATCCTACTTCCCCGCCAAGATTACCTTCTCCTATTGTTTGAAGATGTGTTCCATCACTATCAAACTTTTGAATTCTATTATTACCACTATCAACAATGTAAATATTTCCAGAAGAATCTATATCAATTCCTCGTGGAAGATTAAGTTCACTTTCCCCACTTCCTTGTGTTCCAAATTGGTCTTGATAACTACCATCTGAATCAAACTTTAGAACCCTGCTGTTATTTGTATCTACTACCCAAACGTTATCGTTCTCGTCTATTGCAATTCCTGTAGGGCCATTAAAATTAGTGTTTCCTGATCCAAGAGAACCCCATTTTGTAATAAAAGTTTCTCCATTTGAAGAAAACTTTTGAACCCTGTTGTTTCCTGTGTCCGTGACATACACTTCACCTGCACTGTTAATTGCAATGTCTGTTGGGGAATCAAAAGCTCCATCTCCTGTTCCTAATCCTCCCCATGCTGATTCTACTACCCCGTCAAGTATCATCTGAATGGAGTTATTTCCTGTATCTACTACATAAATATGTCCATCAGAACTAACTTCAATGCCTTTTGGTAGATAAAAGTTTTGGAGGATTTCTGGAATAGTGCGTAAAAAAGGCAATGGGTCATTTGCACTTGCAAGGGCTTTGTTTTGAAGGAAAGGTAAAAACAACAAAGAAACTACCAAGAGCTTAGAAAGATCAGAAACAATGTTTTTTCCTTTTTGGCTAAGCATTTGTAAACTAATTAACTAGCATATTAATGATATTCCAGCTTTAAGAAGTATGTCAATGTCCTGGGTTTTTAATAGTGAAAAGATATGATGGAGCACTCCAGTTACGAATGGAACATACTCTACAGAATGTATAATAAGTTATCTGCTATGATATGCAAACTCTCTTATTCTTATTGAATTAAATTTTTTGAAAATAAGTATTGTGTGTGAGCATTTAGCTCTTCTTGAATATTTCTTTGAAGTTTTTTATTTACACCTTTTGTATCAACTATAACTTTACTAAAACCATCTCCTGTATTTTCCCACTCTATCTTATCAGAGATGTGACTTTTGATCTCATCTAATCTGTTATTTCCAGAAAGTTGTACGAATAATTTTGGTACATAACCAATTTTCATATAAAACTTCTCAGCAGTATTTAAAGCACCCAATAAAACTTGTTTTTTCTTAAGAATTCTTGCACTTTGTTCAATTTCGTTCATAAGTTTACTTCCTAATCCAATTTTTCTAACTTTCTGATCTACTGCTAGTTCTCCAACAAGTAATGTATTCTCATCTTGCTCAGAAGATAAGACTGCACCAACTACTTCATCTTTCTCTTTTGCAATAACAATGTATTTAGGCTCTTTATAGAAAACATTTATATAGAAATGTAAATTTCGTGGATGGTCTTCTGGGAGTTTTAGTATATCCTTTACAAAATTGTAAGCCTCTATAACTTCACTTTCAGTATTAGGAGTCTTTATGGAAATACTCATATTAAAATTATATCAGTAATGTTTGATCTCTAGATGAAGATCCTTAAGGATTTGATGTAGCACTCCAGTTATGAAGTACTCTGTTCTCTAAGACATTGCTACAGTACAAAAGTAGTAATCCCTGCAGTTCGATGTTCATTTACTTCTTGAATGTTTGTTGTTTTCTTGGTGGCTTGAGATTTAATAATCCTTGTTGTATTATTCGGGTATTCTAATACGGATCAACGTATAAAAAGGAGAGAAAATGAAAAGGAAGGCAATAATGGGTTTGTCACTGCTGGTAGCTTTTATAATGTCGTGTACAACGCCCAAATCTGTTGTGGAGCTGGCTGTTCCAACGCCAATTCCGACACCACCTGTAGATCTTCCTATATGGCAGGAAGGTGTGTACGTAAAGGATGATAGCGAAGTTGCACAAACTGATGCACTTGAGATTCATTTGATAACTATTTATGAAGATTTACCATTTTACGATGGCACTGTTCCTTTTGAGTTTGAAGCTTGGGAATTACCTTTGAATCCACCCTATAACCCGCTAAAGATGTTGTACATATTTGATAGCTTTATAACATTCTTTTCCTACGATGATCCAACTTCTGGTATCGCAAGTAGAGCTAGGACTTATGATAAAGCGAACGGGTTGTTGGCCGAGGCACAGCTTGAAGAAATCTTAGGAGACGGAACAATTGTAATTTTGGAAGTGCACTACAACAAGGATGGTGAGATAATTTTTTGGTGTAGGAGCAGGATAGCCCCCATCTTAGGGTTTAAAGAGGAAGAGTTTGATTCTCACGGTGTGAAAGAACAGGATTACTATTTTGTTTGGCCAGCTTACTAAAAGAGATAAACGCAAAAGGCTTAAGGGCATCCAACTACTAATGTTGTATGCCCTTTAATTTAGTCCGTCTAAATGATTTCCTATCTTAGGTAGAATGATGCTGATCTTCTGGACGGAAATCAATTATGGTCTTGGCAAACTCAACAATGTCATCTATTACGACGTTTACTTTACCTGCCACGACTTGCCATATTTTGTTACGAAAAACCCAGAACTTACTTACCTTCAAGTCATCGGCAAGAAGTGCTTCTCGTTCTTCTTGTACTGCTTCTTCAAAAGGTTTTTCGTTTTGAAGGATAAACCCCGCCATTTGAATGGCTATCCTTCTAGTGCATGTAATGTTTTCCCTACCACTGCGTAATTTGCACTGATTGACGTTTGGACAGATAACCCTAGGTCTTGATAGAAAATCTTCGGGGGTTTGCATTGTTTTATCGGTAAAGTCAATATCGCAGGGACTCCCTTCATTAATCAATCTTATTGCTCTCATGCTACTCTCCTTATCTTTAGATATGTGTGAATTTTGCACTATTGTATCATAATCTACAAACACACTTGTTTTAGTGGTAGGCCTTTTGCTGCTGTCTGGGTGAAGTGTTTGTCAATGATAAAAGTTGCTATACAATTGTTTTCTCTAGGATATGTATGGTGGAGCACTCTGGTCGTGAGGTATTCTACTCTTTAGGGTAGGAATGAGACAAATGAGACAGTATGGCTCTGAACTGTCGATGTTAGAATAATAATAGTGCAGGTTGACGTTGGGTGGTATACTCCATTCAAAATAAATCGTGTGAAAGGAGTAGATCATGTATATTGTTTTTGAGGGTATCATTGGTGCAGGTAAAACCACTCAGTGTTTTAGATTGTCTCATTGGTTAGAGGATAAATTTCCAAAACTCCATGTGTTATGTACTCGCGAACCGGGTGGGGATGAGATAGCGGAGTCAATCAGAGGGACTGTCCAAGGAACTCCATTTAAAGAACAGATGGATGCAACGTGTGAGGCTTATCTATATGCTGCTGCCAGGGCACAGAGTCTAAGGACGGTTGTTAAACCTCGTTTGGATTCCGGTTGGATTATCATTGCGGATAGAAGTTTTATTACTTCCCTGGTTTACCAGGGATATAATCGGGGAGTTGGAATTGACACGATTCTAGACATAAACAAAGTTGCGGTTAGTGGTATACTTCCGGATCTGGTTTTGTTCCTTGACGCCAATGTACCAACTGCCTTGGGTCGTGCTCACGACAAAGCGGGAGACAAATGGGAGAATCTTGGTGAGGATTTCTTTGTGAAGGCCAGAGAAGGATATATGAAAGTTTCTCATCTTTCCAATCTTTTTGGTAAGTGGGTAGGAATAGATGGAAATGGCACTGAGGATGAGGTATTCCAAAGAATCTTGCAGGAAGTTACACCTTTTATACATTCCAACGAGGGTGAGTAGTATAAGTAGAACATTTGAAAACCCCGAACTTTTCTATAGAGGAGTCTCGGGGTATTTTGTTCCTCATAACCATAAGTTTACGAGGTGAAATCTATGTTAGTTTTTGATCCTAATGTAAGATGTAGTTCACTAATTAAAACAGGTGACTACATAGAGTCCTATCTTAAAGATACGGTTAATGTAAAGAGGTATATGGATCCAAGATACCCTGAAGGTATGGTTAGTGATAGGTTGTGTGATCATATTGTGAGATTAAGATTAATGGCTTTACATCTTCCCATGCCTTCTGAAGATAAAAAGCAAATCGATCGCATGATTATTGTGCATGATTTGCCGGGAATTGTTGTTGGTGATGTAACAGCAATAATAAAAAAAGAAAGGAGTTTAAGTACAGATGATGAAGTAGCTGTTGCAGAAAAAATGCTAAACGAGAGGGACTTTGCGTTATATAGCCAGTTTTCTCAAGCTGAAGACTACCTACTGGGCAGCTCACTAGTAGCCTCGTGCGATAATGCTATTATTGCCAAAGTGTTAGATTCTCTTGAGGGTAGTATGTATTTAATTTTTTAGGTCAGTGAGTTTGGTAGAAAATTATCTATACGAGTTGGGTTTATCGAGGTATGAAGGATATTTGAGGCATAGAGGTCACTTAGGTGCCCTGTATGGTGGGCGAGAGAGGACTCGAACCTCCAACCCTTTCGGATACGGTCCTAAGCCGTACGCGTATGCCAATTCCGCCACTCGCCCTAGGTTATTTGATTATATTAAAAAGAGGCTCATATTACGAGCCTCTTCTTGTTAACTAGCAAATTGAACTTCGGATCCTGCTTGCTTGAAGCTATCAATCTTATTAATAAAGAAAGTAACTCCATTTCTCCAGTTAATATAGTTTGGAGGTGTATAAATGGGAGCTATCTTCTCAGGAGTATCAAGTCCTTTCTCAAGGTAGTTTTCTTTTATACCTTTTGCTACTGTCTCAATAGCTTCATCATAAGATTTAAAGTAAATTGCATTATTTCCATATATACCCCATCCAAATGGATTATATGAACCTTCGATTAATTTCTTTCCACAAGAAGACTCCATACAAGAAATAGCAGGTAATAGTTTATAATCAAGGTTATACTTATCTGCTACATCAACAAATGTTTCAGCATTGGCTTTTAATGGAGATTTAAATTCATCAAAAAACTTCTCCAAAGCTTCTATTCTATCTTTTCTACTTCTTTCTATTTGTCTATCTAGAACTTCTATAGAAACCTCATTTTGCTTGCTTTTAGCAGCAACATTGGATGTTGCAGTTGCAAGATAAACAAGGATAAATGGTAGTATATTAACTTGTAGTATTAGACCTTTCTTAGTCATACAAGGGTAAATATTAACATAAAATTAATGTTATATCAACTGCTATAGGATGAGAAAAGAATGAGGTTTGACTAAATTACAGTGAGGTAAACACCTGCAATTATCAAAATTGAAGCAACAATCTTTTTTAAAGGATCTTTCTTTTCATTCATAAAAACATAGGAAAGCAGCACATTTAGAAATATTCCTACTGCTTGAAGAGGTACTATGGTGGTAATTTTACCTAATTGAAAAGATCTTAAAGAAAAAATAATTAAAAGTCCCCAACTTAAGCTCATTAACCAACAGTATTTTTTGTTGCTAAGTTTATACTCAGTCAAAAGTTCTGAGGGTTTAATTCTTTCAGCAGCTAGAATAAACATTGAAGGAACTATTAAAGTAATAGCTATATAGATAGGAAGGTTAAACTGAGGTGATATTCCAATATCTATAGATACTGCAATTGCATAGGCTATAGTTGATAGTATTCCCATTACAATATACTTGTTTATTTCAAATTTATTTCCTTTGTACAAGACAATGAAGTTACTAAGAAGTATTAAAACTCCTCCAACCATTTTTAATGGTGAAATAGACTCATGAAAAACAAGAAGCCCTATTATTATTAGAAAGACGCTTGAAAGTTCCCCAATTATAGATATCAACGATACTTCAATATGTTTTCTTGAGGTGGTTTGAAGTCTATCGTTTATTGCATAGAAAATGCAAGACACCAAGAGTAGTATTACCGTTCTTAGACTAATTGAAAAATTGTATTTAAACAAAGGAGATATAAGTAACAATATAAGCCCAGCCATCATCTGTAGCATTGCCGTAACAGCCCCATCATTTTTTGCATTCCTTACAGCTAGTTTATAAAAAGGAGCAAATATAACTACACATAGCAAATAAGCAACTACATTAAATTGCCAAGTGTTTACCAGATTAAACATAGTTTATTTAATTGCTTTCTGGACTTTTGTAATTTTTTATAATATCTGCAAAATGATTTACTCCTTCACACCATGATCCATCAGATGGTGGTGTATATGTCTTCATTATCTCACATGTGTTTGTTATACCTTTTGAAAAAAACTTAGTTGAAAGATACTTTGATACAGTTTCTATGCCTCTTGCCCAGTTGTCAAATGAAAATGTTATATCTCCATACACTGCCCACCCCCATGCATTATATGTTTCCATCCCATTTACCTTGGGAGTGTTTTTTCCACAGCTTGATTCTTGAAAAGCAATGGAAGCTACTAACCACCATGGTATATTGTTTTTATCTGCTTCATACACAAATACATCTCCCATTCCTTCAAGAGGACAATTAAACATTTTAAACACTTCATTTATCTTTTGAGCTCTTGAATCTTTTGAATAAATTGTTGTTGTTGATTGTGAAAGAACAAGAGGTCTAGATGAATAAATAGCATATTTTGTTGTGTCTTGTGGCTTAGCCTTTTGAGGAGTAACCATTAAGGTTATTAAGAAAGAAAATATAAAAACTACAGAAACAGAAGCCCATACTGTAGTTACATTTTTGCTTATTGTATTAGGTTTTATTCTTGACTTAACTTTTGAGATTAAACTTTCTTTAGTTAGAGTGATTACACTTGTAGATTGTATTTCAATAAGTGAGGTTAAAGTATCTTTTTTACGATTAGTCTTTTCCAACCATTCTTTTTTAGGTTCTTTTAGTTTTAGCTTCTTGCCATTTTTATAGAAACATTTTCTAGAAATACTTGATTCCATATTGTTAGGTTACATTACCATATGTATTAAAAATTATTCAAGATGACAAATGTACACACTGCGAATGAATAAATTAACCGCCTTTGGTAAAGAAAGGCAGCTACTTGTTTTTACTTGTACATATGCATATTTATACCAATTTCTTTTATCTTTTGACACAATGTATCAGATAAGTTTAAAAGTTACAAAGGTTTAAAGCAGAAATACGTTAACTGATTGGTCTAAATATTTTTTATTAACCTGCGTTAGCAGATGGTATTTATAGTTCCCAGCACCTACTGCGTTTTTAGCAACTGGTACACCACCTACAAGACTTTATCCTGTTATATTAAGCAATTGTGGAAAGGAGTATACATTTGGTCTGATTCCTGACCCTTTTTCTTCTAGATTTATAACAATACTGGTTAACTTTCTTAAAATATCTTTTGCAGTACTATCATTAATTTTAGTTTGTCTAATGAACTGAGATGTATTGAAATATGGATAAGAGAATATAAAGTCTAGAACTTTAATGTTATATTTTGAATTAGTTAGCCGGGCAATCTCTTCTTTTTTCTGGTTGTATAGTAAGTGGATACCTTTGGCTTTCTCAATATTAATTTGTGATTGTTCAATTACTGCACGTAAAAAGTAAGCAATCCAGCTATTCCAATCTCCTTTTTGAGAAATGTTAAGTAATTTTAGATAATATTCATCTCTGTTCCTTTCAAAGAAGGAACTAAGATAAAACATTGGAGTTGAGAGTACCTTCTTGTAGTATAAGAACAATGGCATTATTATTCTTCCCACTCTACCATTGCCATCCCAAAACGGATGAATAATTTCAAATTGAGCATGGATAATTGCTAGTTGAACCAATGGATCTTTTTCCTCTATGTGTATATATGACTCAAAATTAGAAAAATACTTAGGTACTTCCTTCGCTTCAGGAGGAATAAATTTAGCCTCTTGAATTGTGGTACCTGCTTTGCCTATATAAACTCGCCCAGATCTAAACTCACCTAATATACCTGTGTTGGACCTCACATCGGATAGTAGTATTTTATGAATTTCTTTTATAAGTCGAGCACTTAATGGTATTTCATCTAGTTTAGATGTTGCATACATTAAAGCCTTACGGTAGTTTAGTACTTCTTTTATATCTTCCCTCTTCTCTTCGAACTTCTTAGGATTTGCTTCATACTCCAATACCTCTTCTAAGGATGCTTGTGTTCCTTCAATCTTTGACGAAACAACAGCCTCTTGAGTAGTTAACGGAGATAACAACACTTTGGGGTTTGGGATTCCCTGGAGTAGTCCATCAAACTCTGCTATTCTAGCTCTAGCATTTCCAATAAGAGGTATAAATTCTACCCAATTCAAATCTTTAAGCGGAAGATTTTCTGGCATGAAAGCTTGCATATGCCAATTGTATCATTTTCGGATTTGACAAGGATATAAACCTCTTGGTCGAATCTGGAAAGCGATTGGCATATCATCCTTACCGTGCTACTTTGTTAGTTGCATTTTGTTTAAGAATTCGTTGAAATCATGCTTTGGCAAGACTTTCTCTACTTGATCTAAAAACCCTGATAAGTCACTGTTTAGGTAATACTCTAAGAAAGTGTCTATTCCTAATGTGTCTACCACTTTTGCTAGTTCTGCTGTTTCAGTACTATATGCTGTCATTATTGAATAAACAGAGCTTTTGCTCTCCAAAGTACTTACAATGTTTCTAACAATAGCAGAAACCTTAGGTTTTATTTCCTTGGAGTTTACAGGCCCTATATCTTTTAAGAATGGGGTAGCAATTTCTGTTAAGAGTGTAGCAGCTACTTCATCGATGTTTTTAGGTATAACATTAATATATAAATCTAAATCCTTTTCTTTTTCTTCCTTAATACTAAAACCATGAGCTAAGTACTCCTTTTCTTCTCCCATTTCGTCTAGCATTCTAATCGTCCTTCCTTTGGTAATAGCATGCATGATCTCATGGGTAAGAAAACCACCAGACTTAATATTTACTTGGTTTTCTATAACATTTGTTTCCTTGTTTGTTATTCCCTCGTTGCTATACTCAAGTACTATTGTTGAGGGCTGTTCTTGTTTGTTTAAGATTGTTACTGCTGCTATATTTGATTCAATAGGGTTAACCACCCCATGGTGTTTTAAGATATCAGGGAAGCTACTGCCATCTAGAACAAGAACTTTTATGTTCTTCTGGTTAGGTGAAAGTTTAATATCAAATATATTTTCTATTGTGTTAATCTTCTTGTCACTTTCTTCTTGTACTTTTTCTATTGCTAATGTTAAGTTGTTCTTACATCTTTCATAGATGTCCCAGGCATAGAGTGGATCTATGCTAATCTTCTTGGCTTCTTCTTTTATTATTGTATTGTAGATGTGTCTATTGTTCATCCTATCAAATGTGATTATCTCGTCTGAAAGTATATAAGAAAACAAGTCTTTATCCTCAAAGCCACATCTTGATATTCTAAGTAGTTCATCCATGCAAGTAGCTATATTTGGCCATAGTAAAGATTCTTCTTTATCTTTCTTAAAATCTTCAAATCTTTCACTAAATTTCTTATAATCTGCTCTAGATTCCTTCTTTATTGCTTCAGTATTCCTTCCAATAGGAAAGCTGTCAAAGTTATAAAGATCGTTAGAAATTGGTAGTTTTTCTGAGTTGCTTATTCCTTTCACAATAACAATTATAGGTGTGTATCTTTTTACTACAATAAGTAGATTGTTTAAGGGATGATGTTTATGGTCGGGGTGACAGGACTTGAACCTGCGACCTCACGGTCCCAAACCGTGCGCTCTAGCCAACTGAGCTACACCCCGTATTTTAGTATTCTACTATAAAAACAACTTAAAAGAAGTTGATCCACTCATTTAAGATAATATCAAATGGATTTGACTCATATTCATCTCTAACATTATGCATAAGATCAATGACATGTACTTTTACTGTATAAGTGCATAATTGATCTTTAGAACAAATTGGAGTTATGCTGTCCTTCTTGCTAATATTTCTGGAAAACTCTGAAATTACAAAAACATCATTATCAATGAAGTAAGCTCTATCAAAATAACAATTTGCTCTTACTGAACAATCAAGAATTCTTGCATCAATAATCTTATCTTCTTTTAGCCCATATAATCTTACTTGATTTGAAAGGATGTCTTCCCTATCTATGTTTCTATAATCTACAAAAATTTTTTCGCTTGGAGAAAATGCTACTTTTTTAATATCTTTATGAGCATTAATAACACTTTCAAATTCTTCTTTTTTTCCTAGCTCGTCAATAGAACTTACTGTCATCCATGTAGTATTATAGATCTCGTTAGATTCTTTTAGTTTAAATTCATCTGCTTCTATATTTAGTCCCTTGTTCTTTAAATTAGTGATCCATCTTTGAAACATCCTGTCATTTTCAACATCAGTAGGAAGTTTTGATTTATCAACTGCTTTTTCTTGCTTTATATTAGAAAAAACTCCAATTGCTATGGATGTGAATATTAAAACTATAATTAAAACGTCAATGTGTTTCTTCATATAGTAATAATACCTCATTGATAGTAAGTGTTTAAATTCCAAGTTATAATTTAGGTACAATATCAATGAATAGAATGCTTGAACACATAGAAAGAAAACTACCTTTAGCAGAGCTTGTGTCCTTGCTTTTGTTTCTTGTTTTTGTTCCCTTAATACAAAAAGTAAATTTTATGCAAAATGATGATTGGAATAGAACCACCAGCGTAATTAGGTTCTTACATGGAGATTTTTCTTTAATTCAAAAAACAGCAACTACTTTTTACACTCAAGGAATTTTAGGGTGTTTGTTTTCACTTGTCTTTGGATGGAAGAAGCTTCCTTTTTTAACCTTATTATTTTCCGTCTTAAATTTTTACTTATTAATGAAGATACTGCTGAATCATTCTAATCTAAGTAAAATAAAATCTTGTATCTTGTCTCTTCTTTTATTTTTTACTCCTCTTCATATGTATTCATCAATTGGATTTATGACAGAAAACTATACCTTATTTTTTATTCTCTTTTCTATTTACTTCTTTTTATCCTATGAAAAACGTTCAAAAGCAAAAGATTTTGTGCTGTTTAATTTAGGGGGTCTTTTAGCATTTTTTTCCAAGCAAAACGGAATAATCATTCAAGTAGCATCTATCCCATACTTTTTACTTAAAAAGAAATACAAGGAAGCTTTAATGCAATCTTTCTTTATTCTTTCTGTGTTTAGTTGCTATTATTTTTTATTTCCAAGAACAGATGAGATGAAAGATAAGGATTTTCTTTTTGAAAATATATTAAATGTTCAATATTCTTATTCCTTGGTTTATGGAATATTAGTTGTTGTATCTTCCTTTATACTTCCTGTTCTCTTTAATTTTGTGTTAAGTGCTTATTTAAGCAAGAAAAAAGATATTAAGTTAATTTTGATACTAATAGCTTCTTCTGTTCTTTGCTTCATTTTCTTAAATAAGTGGTTTATTCCTGGAAAAATATCATGGGAAGAATACCCTTATTTTGAAAATACGTTTGAAAGAACAGGGTTTTTTCCAAGATCAATTTCTGGTACTAAGTACCAATTCAGATGGAATTATGATTTATATAAGTACTGGGATGCAGTTTCTAAAATACTTTTAAGTTTGACCATTCCTTGTTTGTTCCTATATAAAAAGAAGATTATAAATATTTATTCAATATCTATAGTAGGATATGCCATTTTAATGATTTTTGTTAAAACGTTTTTTGATAGGTACCTTTTGCCTCTTATTCCTTTGTTTATTCTTTTCTTTTTATATATCAACCCTCAACTGTTCTTTGCTGCTAGTTTGTCTAGCAAGGTTTTTAAGATGTTTTCTTTTACTACTACACTAACTAGCGTTCTTTTTGTTTTATTTACTGCATTTCTTTCAATGCAAATGTCTATAGATTTTGTATTAACTAACAATTATGTATGGGAAAGGAGTGAAAACTTAGTAAATAGTGGAACCTCTCCAAGTAGCATTAAGGCAACAATGGCTTGGGAAAAACTTCATGGTTTATCTAGCAAGCCCAAGTATTTGTTTTCTTTTGATGATTATGTTAAAAATCCAGGATTAAGGAACTCATATTCTCTGATAGAAAAAAAGGAAATTGATTATCCTGCAAATATATTTATAGATTCTGCAATTTACTTATATCAAGGGAAGTAATTTTGCATTTGGTGGAACATTGTAGAAGATATTTGGAATTTCGCAATATTAAATAAACCGTCTTAGCCATTAATCTTCATCATCCATCCATGCTTCTGTTATTAAATCTGCTATATCTTTATCAATCCTATCGTACTTATCTTTAAGGATGTTTTGATAAAATTCCTTTACGTCCTCATCATCTAAAATAGAATTTACCTGTGAGTTCTGTACAGCAATGCTAGCTAGTTTGTTAAGTTGTTCATCTGTGAAGCTTACATAATTAGATAACTGGGTTATTACATGATGCGTATATTTGAAATTTGGGGAAGTTTCTAGCTCCTCAATCCATTTATTTTTTTCTTCCTCTATCTTTAGTTGAATATCTTGATGATGGTTTTTAAAAAAATCTGATAACTTGGTGTAGAAGAAAATTTTAGAACCTTTATTTCTTTCCCACTCATTAACCAGATAAGAGCTCATTTCATTAATGTTAAAAGGCGATTTAAAGTCTTTATCATCGCTAATAAAACACAGATCTTCCTTACCATTTAACTTTTTCAGTAATCCTATCCAGTTCAGTGCATCGCCATATGAATCGTTTTTGCCAGGAGGTGTCCCAAAATCATATCTCTCCCTTGCTAATCCGAGGTATTTTGTAGTGTCGATACTTGTTGCTTTATCCAGCAATTGTTGTATTAGAGTATCTGCCTGTAAGCTATGGTCGCGAATGCTGTTATCCAATTCCTCCTGTAGTTTAGTTCTTGCAGTATCTATAGTTCGAAGGGCAGTTTTTATTATAGAGAACTCTGAATAAGATTTACACATCTCAGGGATTTTGAGCTCTAACTTGGAGTCTACGAATTGTTTGTATGCATCAGCGATCTTACTGTCTCTGTTTCTTTTGATCTCTTCTACCACTTGGCTAGTCACAATTAAATTGATCTCGCCTTTTTTTATTACATCTACTAATTTTTTAAGCTCCTCCAAGTCGTCTTTTGAGAAATGGTAAAAATCTAAGTATATATTTGTGTCTACAAATAAATTCATATCATCAAGTTCCCTTTATTTTTGATTATACCTCGTAAGTTGTAGTAGGAATATGCGGCTGAATAGAGCTAACGACTACTTGGGCTTTGCGAAAAATGCTAAAAATAATTAGAAGTCTAAATTTCTTGGAGAATGACAAAAAGGACGGCCGTCCCAATTTGGTGCCCGAGGCGGGAGTCGAACCCGCATGTCCATAAGGACACAACATTTTAAGTGTTGCGTGTATGCCATTCCACCACTCGGGCTTATTGTTTATTTCTTCCTATATTTCTACCCCTATGATTAGGTTTCAGACTATGACAATTTGGACACAAGACTCTTAAGTTTTCAATTCTATTATCTCTATGGTCCCCGTTTATATGATCTAGTTCTAATGGAAGTCTACCATCAGAAGACATTTTCTTCCAACCACACTCCTCACAATACATAGGTTTCAAGCCTGCAGAAAATAAGCGCTTCTTAAGTTTAAACGATTGATAATCACTTCCTTTAGTTAGTATATCTTCTAGAGGAATTCTTGGGATTACTTCCAATTTTCTGCCTTTACTCCAAAGCTTTCCTGTAAAGTGAGATTTATCTATATTGTAGGTTTTTATATACTTTTCAATTTGCTTGTAATTTCCACCTGCCGGTTTAAGCCCAAGGGTTTTGATTACACAACGAATGCTCTTACATTTTTTAACTGCATGCTTTAGTTTTTCTACATCCCAGGACTTTCTAGACATAGAAACTTCATTTATGGCGCACCTGGAGGGAATTGAACCCCCGACCTTTTCCTTAGAAGGGAACTGCTCTATCCGCTGAGCTACAGGTGCAAATATTCTCTATTGTATCTAATTTTATATAATTTTCCATCTTTTGTTTAAGAATTACACTTATATTTATTGTTTACCTTTTACTCTCAATTTTATAATCTACACTACCTATGGCAGAAGAACTTTTATGAAAAATATAATGACTCACTATTTGCTTTGATTTCTTATACCTTATAGTTTGACAAGATTAAAATATTGTGTTATAGTGCTCCTACTTAGTCTCCAACCAGCCTAAAAAAGGCTAATCCAAAGGTGAAGAGATAAGTAGGGGTAGTTTAGTCTTGTCGCCCCGAATCTTAAAGGAGAAAGCCATGAACTGGCCTTAAGCCTTTATAATAATAAAAAATAAAAGACTAAAAAAACCGGATCAAAAAGACCTGTTTCTACTGTAAGTTAAACTTACGCAGGTCAAAAATGTCGAAAGTTATTAAACCCGAGATAAAAGTAGATTATTTCGGGTTGTTTTTTTGTTACACTTTCCTACTTTCTAGACCTTAAAATCTTTCCTATTTCTTGCTGAGGCATTTTGATTTTTCTTGGAACGATTGCCAATGCAAACACTGCAGATGCAAATAAAATAATTCCTGTTGATATAAAAGACCAGCCATATCCCCATTCTTTAACAATAAACCCTAGAAGAACTGGACCTATTGTATAAGCTAAGTTTCCAGAGAACTGTCCAATACTAACAAGGTCGTGTCCTGTTTCATCTAACCTTGTTACGTAATCTTCAAATACAGCAAATAGCAGTATGTTAGCTATGTCTATAAAAACAGAAGTTAATAAAACTAAACCTAAGATAACAAAAATATTATTTGAAACTCCAATTAGAGTTAAAGTAACTCCAGCTAAAATGCCTGCAATAAAAGAAGTTCTTTTCTTTCCTAATGGTTTAAATATGTATGGAATAATCCATCCTACAAACATAGTAGGAAGACAATATAAAACCAGGAACAAATTCCCCCACTTACTTTGTTGTCTTAATTGCTCTGCATATAGGACACCTGTTGTCCAAAAAGCTACATCAAGAAGAGTAGTAGTAAATCCATAAATTACGAGAACCCATACTCTTTTTGTTAATACTTTTAAGATATTTAATTCTTTCCAGAAGCTTCTAGGTTTTTCTCCGTTTGTTGCTTCTTTGGCATGTTGTCTTCCATACAAACCAATGAAGAAAAAGAACAATAATATGGAAGCTGTAGTTAGTATTAAAGAAGCATAAAGAGGAAGTTCGGTGTTTTTAGTAAGTAAAAAAACAGTAACAGCAGGACCTAGCATATAAGAAGCTGATTGAAATATGGTCATGATAGCCCAAGCTTCTGTATTTTTTTGAACAGGTAAAAACTTATGAACAAAATCAAATTTAGAATAACTTCTAAGTTCGTAATAAACAGACCATACAACCATGGCAAATACAAATGGTGCTAAATCTCTTGGTAAGTATAGAAAAATCAAAGGAAATGCTATTGCAAATATCAACATCCAGATCATGAAGAATACATAATTCTTTTTATTGAAAAATTGAGCAACTATGAAATCAAAAAACATTCCAAAAAGAGAAGAAGTAGATAAAACTAGTCCAACAAGAAGAGTGTCGTGTAATTTTTCTTCAACTATAACGGGAGCCATGTAAGACATAATTCCATCGTGAAGAGAAACAAGAAAAATGATAAAAGAAAATATAAAAAGTGGAATATACGCTTTAAACCTTGGAGCAGGTACTTTCATGGAATAATGATATCAGTTTCGGAAGGGATAAAAAAGATTAGTTATTAAATCTTTTGATTTGTTTTGCTTAGTTTTATATACACAAGAATCCCTAGCATAACATTTATCTTATTATGCTAGGGACTGTGTTTTTAATTCTCACAAAGATTTATACGCCTTTTCAAGAGCCTTAGCCTTGACTCCACTGTCTGAAGCTTCCAAATAAATCCTTGCGTACTCTTCGGAGGAATTTTCCATACTTAAGAATTTCTCGAGAATTTTGTTTCTCATTTCGTCCCAAACTGGAATTTTCTCATCATAAATATCCATGTATTCCCGGAGAGATTTTGTATTATCCACAAAGTTTAATGTTACATCAATGATTTTATCGTGGAGCTCCCTTTCAGCTAGACATCTGGCGTAAAGTTCTATTCCTTTTTGGAAGGAATCAACTGTGTTTAAAGCTTTATTAAGAACCTTGTACTTGAGTTCATGCATACCCAGAGTTTTGTCGCAGATATCCATATACTCTTCAAAGGAATCTGCCATAATAAAAGCTTTTTCTAGAACTTTAACCGTAATTTCACTGCAGGGTAAAGTTTCTTCATTGCAAACTTTTATGTATTCATGGAGCAAGCTTTTGTCGTTCATAAAACTAAGTGTTTTATTAATGACCTTATTGTAAAGATCTTCTCCATACTCATATGGGCCCTCAACATGGATTTTTACGCATTCCTGAAATGATTTAGCCCTACTTAAAGTTTTCTTAAGAGCTTCAACTGCAACAGCACTCATATATGGAGCTTCTAACCAGATCTCCATACATTCCTGGAATGATTTAGCCTTCCTAAGAAGGCTTTGTATTTTCTTAAGAGCTTTTTTTCCGAGTTCGCTTTCTTCTGTTCTAACAAGATCTGTTACAAAATAAATTGTTGTGCACTCTTTAACAGAATTTGTTTTGCGAAGCAAGTACGTAAGAACCTCCACACTCATTTCATACTTTGTAATTTCACTTCCCATTTTCATCTCCTTTTCTTGTCTATATTATAGGTTGGATTGTAGCATACTTAGTTGTGAGGTACAAACCTTGTAATTTATCTGTTGGTTTGTTTGAGAAGTGGAGCTTTAGTGTATCTGGAGCGACGGACCGGATTTGAACCGGCGACCTTCTCCTTGGAAGGGAGACGTTCTAGCCAACTGAACTACCGTCGCATGTTTAGAACAATCCTAGCATTAATCTAAATCAGAATCGAATTCTTCTTCAAAATTAGATTTAGATGTATCCTCTATTCCAAAATCATCAAGTCCATTTTCAAGTTCTGAAACATAATCAATGTCATTAAACTTAGATTTAACTTCTTTTTTCATCCCCAATGCTACTTTTACATCTTCTGGTAAATCTTCTTCTAACTCTTCTACTTCTTCATGCCCTTGGTTTTTCTTAATAACTTTTTCTTTCTTTATTTTATTTTCTTTCTTCTTGTTTTCTTTTTTCATAATTATTTAATTTAAATTAATCAAACATTTTTAAATAATACATAAGTGTAATACAATACTTTTATGATAGATTCAAGTACCATTTTTGATGTGATAGTTTTAGGTAGCGGACCTGCTGGTTCAACAGCAGCTCTTTATACGTCAAGGGCATTCTTAAAAACACTTGTAGTAGCAGGAAATCCTGCTGGAGGCCAATTAACTACAACTACAAAAGTTGAAAACTTTCCTGGGTTTCCTGATGGAATATCAGGATCGGAACTAATTGCTAACATTAGAACTCAAATAGAAAAGCATGGGGCCTTTTTTGTGGAAGAAAATGCAGTTAAGGTTTCTGGATCATTTAAAGATATGTTTAAAGTGGAAACAGATTCAGGAAATGTTTATAAAGGAAGAATGCTAATTATTGCAACAGGCGCTTCTGCAAGATGGTTAGGTCTTGAAAGTGAACAAAGACTAATTGGAAAAGGAGTATCTGCTTGTGCAACATGCGATGGATTTTTCTTTAAGGATAAAGTAATTGCAGTGGTTGGTGGTGGAGATGCAGCTATGGAAGAATCCACATATCTTTCTAAATTTGCATCAAAAATATATATTCTTGTTAGAGGAGATAAAGAAAAGCTTAGAGCAAGTAAGTTTATGCAGAAAAAAGCGTTTGAAAACCCAAAAATAGAATTTTTATTTAACACAGAAGTTAAGGAGGTGTTAGGAAGAGATTTTGTAGAAGGAGTTAAAGTAATAAATAACAAGAATGAGGAAGAAAAAATAATTAGTGATGTAAGAGGACTTTTTGTTGCAATTGGTCATACTCCAAACACCAAGTTCTTAGATGGTTTTGTGGAACTTGATGAAAAAGGGTATGTTAAATCACATGAAGACAACAAAACATCTGTAGAAGGTGTTTACGTTGCAGGAGATGTGCATGATTTTAGGTACAAACAAGCAATTACTGCTTCAGGGTTTGGTTGTGCAGCAGCAATTGAAGCTGTAAAGTTTTTATCTGATAATAAGCCGGTTAGTTAAATCCTGGTAGCTTTGGTTGCTCTGTCTCTTCAAGCCTTTTCCCTTCGTCAATGTCTGGTTGTGTTACTATGGCATGAGGGTTGGTTATGTAATAATACTCGAGTTTTAAATTTTCTTCGTCCAAAAATGGGTAACCTACTCTTATAAAATACTTAGGTTCATCGCCAAACACTTTGTTCATTGTTTTATTTACTTTTTCTTTAGGTTCTCCCTTTTGTAATAATTGCTCTTCTACCCATTCCTTTGTTGCCATGTGAAAATGTCTTTGCTGATTATTTATTTCTTCCTTCCAAATTAGTTTTGATGTTTCAACAACGTCTTTTACTTCTGCAAAAGCAGGAGCATCCTCTACTGGTACTATTATTTCTTCTGTGGGGACTCCTTCTACTGTTTTTTTGACTCTATTAGAAATAATTTGACTGATTTTAAACTTTAAATCTGCTACTTTTCTTCTTTCCTCCTCTCCTTCCGATGATGTTTCTAAAGTATTTATCCTCATGCCTATATTATACTTTATTATGTGATGGTGTGGCTTACTAGTTGTATCTTATGTAAAATAAGTACATATGAAAAGTTTAATGAAAGATGTAAAAAAACTAGACTTTCTTTTTAAAGTAGGGTTAGTGCTTTGTGTCTTTCTCTCATCTTCTTATCTTAAGTATAGGGTTTTAGATGAGGCTGGTGGTGATTTTTCTACGTATAAAAAAGCAGTAAGGGACTTTATTGCAGGGAAAAACATTTATAAAGACACTGTTGAATCTTATGAACCTGGATCTAACGAAGAGCATGGTTATGCTTATTTTCCGACCATGCTTTATATCTATACTCCTTTATATAAGTTAAGTCTTGCAACACACTACCCTCTTCAAAGAGTATGGAAAGCATCTGTTTTTATAGCTGATATTGGTGTGGGATTAATGATATTGAAGATTTTATGGAAGAAAAATTATTGGGCATCTTTAGCTGGAGTGGCTTTTTGGTGGTTGAATCCCTTTTTAATAATTAGAAAATCAGGAGTTTATACTGAACCATTTGGAGTGTTTTTTATACTTCTTGCTCTTTATTATCTTGAAAAAGATGATGTGAAGTCAGGAATATTTTATGCTATTTCCTTTTCTTTTAAATCTTTTCCCATAATTCTCTTACCACTGTTTTTAATAAAATCTAAAAATAAGCTTAAGTTTTTGCTTGGTGCAGCAGCTTTTGCGTTAATTATAAGCATTCCTTTCATGAGAAGCGTACAAGATTTTATTTGGTATTTGCAAGGAGCTTTCTTTGTACATGGTGCTAGAGAACCACAAGGAAGGCCACTTCTTTTCTTTATAACTTACTATACATCAGTTCCCTTGTTTTCTCTTGCTATAGCTAATATTTATAGATATGCTTGCATAATACTTGGTTGGATCTCCACGTCTTATTTAATCCTTAAAAAGAAAATACAAGACAAATATATTTTAAGTATGATTTCTTTTATTATTTTTTACCTGTTTACTCCAGTACTAACAAGAACGTATATGCTTTGGTTCATACCAATCTACACGATTGGAATGTTTAACGTGTTTGAGAGGAAAAAAGAAGGGTTTGCTGGGAAAAACAAGATATATTTCTTCCTTTCTTTAATTGCTTTTTATGTATTTTATGCATGGTATTTATCGTTATGGTCAAAGGGTTTAAGAATAAAAGGTAATGTAGTTTCTTTATGAACAAAAAAGAAGTTTTTTTGATAAAGGCAAAGAAAGTTTTTAATTGGATACTAAGATCAGATTTAATTATTATAGTCATTCTTATTCTTGCATCTTCTTATCTTAGATTTAAGAATCTTGGCTACTCAGATTACATTGGAGATGAACATAAAGCTTTTATTGAGTTGTCCAAGGGTCAAACTTTAACTGACTTTTTTTTATCTAGGAGAAAGGGTCCTATGCAATTTGTTGTTTCGCATATTCCATATCTTCTTACTCACAATTTTAGAAATGAACTAGCTGAAAGAATACCTTTCTCCATCATCTCTGTTTTATCTGTTGTTGTCTTTTATCTTATGGTAAAGAGAATAACAAAAAGCTGGATATCTGCATTTATTGCGTCGTTAATATATTTGTGCAATGGTTTTATTGTAGGGTTTGGAAGAATAGCTCAGTACCAGAACTTAAACCTCTTATTTTCTTTCCTAGCAATATATTTCTATAGCTATCTTTTAGATGAGAAAAAACATCTTATTAGATTCACTCTAATAGGTACTTTGTTTTGGTGTTTATCTTTTTTTTCTCATTGGGATGCTATATTCATATTACCCATTGTACTTTGGATGTTTATTAAGTTCTTACTTGATAAGTCCTTTGGTAAGGGTTACAAAATTAGAATACTAATATATAACTTTCTTTTAGGCTGCTTAATTCTTCTCCCTTTCATGATTCCTTATTGTTTTCATCAAAAAAGCTCTGATGAAAACCTTGGTTACTTGTTTAGAAGATTGGGTATGGGCTACTCAAACAACCATCTTTATGAGATGTACATTGATCTTTACAGTCCTTTTGTGTCTTTATGGTTTTTAATTATATGTGGTGTGCTTGGAGTTTTATTTTTAAAAGAAAGTTACATGTTTGTAATATGGTTCTTATTTGGGTATGGCGTATTTGAGATATTTGTTAGAAAGCCTGGTACACATATATATAATTTTTTAATCCCTGTTTTTATCTTGTGTGGTATTGGAATAAGCCACTTAATAAAATCAGTTCCAAAATTCCTGAAGCTTCTTGTATGTTTATTATCCTTGCTTTTAATTACATTTCTTTATTATCAGTCTTATGTACTCTTTGTTGACCATGCTAAGGAATACCCTTGGGAGCAAAAATATGTATTAAGTATAGATTTGAAATGCAAAAAGGGTAATAAGTTATGTAACAAGATACAGCCTTATACAATGCTTCTTACTAAGAGGTACTATTACGACTATGAGGGACAAAAGTTGCCTTTGTTTGGGTTTCCACACAAAAGGTTTTGGAATGAAGTAAATGACTTTATTCAAGAACAAAATAGCATAAATAATGAAGATCTTGGGTATTCATCAAATGAAGATAAAACAGTCAGTGAGTGGTACATACAAGGAGGATACAGGACATCAGGCAATTTTTACTTTATAGGTGTAAGAAAACCAGGAAACTTTGTTGAGGAAATGAATCCGCCTTACTCAGGATCTAAGGTTTTAGTTAAAGAATTTAAATCTGAAACTGGTGTAAATCAAACAAAGGTATTCAGAGTAAGCACCGTGAAAAGTAGATAAGGCAACTAATCAGCTTTTAATCCAAATATCTTTTACTTCATTTTCATTTATGTTTTCACCTACAATGGTAATTTTGGGGTTTTGAGAAAAAATTTCTTTTGAAATATTCTTAATATCACTTAAGCAACATTTGCTTATCATATTTATTTCATACTTGTAGTTTTGATCCTTTCTTCCATGACTTAATAAGTCTGAATAATACTCTGCTCTTACAGAAACCTTTTCCATCTCAAAGCTTAAGTTAGATAACACCCTTCTCTTAGAGCTTTCTATGCTTCTTAAGCTTATTAGTGATGAAAAGTTTATTGTATTTCTTTTTATTTCACCCAAAATTATATTTAAGTCTTTCTTTTCACATAAGAAGTAAATACTAAACAATCCATAACTTCCTGATGAAAAGGATACACATCTTATGGTGTATGTTGCCCTTAACTGTTCTTTTATCAACTTATTTAAAAGCATATCTAAAGTATTTGAAATGATAAAAGAAGAGTATTTCTTGTTATCTGAAGTCCTAAACCCGTAAAAATCTATCTTGACTGCTATTTGACTAGTTCCTTTAAACTTATAACTTTTTACAGCAAGCTTACTCAACGTTTTGTGTTCTAAGTGTTTTGCTACGTTACCAGCTTGATAATCTCCAAATAACTTTTTAATATAAGGAGCAACGTTTCTTATTGTTACATTTCCACTTAATACTAAAGTAAAGTTATTTGGGTGATAATATAGATCTCTAAAATCTAAGACATCTTTGATCCTTAAATTATTTAAATTCCGTTCTCCTCCGATGTTTAATATTGACATCCTATCTTTTGGAAAAGAAGCAGCACAAGAAAACCTTCCTAGTATTCTTTCTGGGCTGTTTTTTATCCTTTTTATTTCTTGAAGTGATATCTGTTTTAACTTGTTGAAGTCGTCAAGATTGATAGCTTCCTTGGTGAAAACTTTGGATAAAAACTCTAATCCATCAATTACATTTTCTTTAGGTATCTTGATCATGAATAAAACATCATCTCTACTTGTTACTCCAATGATTTTCCCTCCATTTGATGTTATTTTATTTCCATAGTTACTAGATACATAAAAATGTTCTAATATATGAGCTGAGCCAACCTGCAACTTGTTTTCTAAGTTACTGCCTGCTTTTCCCTTTAAATGAATGGTAACAGTATTAAAGCTTTTGTCTTGGATAAAACAAACCTTTAAACCGTTTTTTAGATTAATATGGTTGACATTCATTTGATCTAGATTTAACTTATACTTATCTTAAGTATGATTTCAAAATATGAAAAATACATTAAATCCTTTTCTTTTGTTTTACTTCTGTTAGTTATGTTTAAATACTCTCTTGCATCCACCTTGCAGCTTCAAAAGATAGGAGCTCTTGATTTGGGAGGTAAAACATATCCTGAATGGTGGTATACAGGAACAAACCCAGTTTTATATGGTGTTTCAGTTGCAGATTCAAAAGTTGATATCAAAATAGGAGAAAATTCTTATTCAACTACCTCAAATGATTCTGGTGCGTGGAGCTATCCTACAGTTCTTGATAAGGGAGATTATAAAATAACTATTTCTCAAGGAGTAGAAACCTTATCTTTTACTCTTCATCTAGGTCAAAACGTTCCAGAAAATGTTGGAAGCACAAGTGCAGAATCCACTCAGTCAGCAACAAACGTTCCAACCACAGGGTTTAATCAGTATGTAGCTTTGTCCTTTGGCTTTGGTGTAATACTTCTTGCAACTTATTTTTATTTTTCTACGGATTCAAAGAAAAAATCAGTATTTGAGAATAGAATGATAAAAGAAGATTAGTTTACTCTATTCCTCATTCACTTTTAGCCTTAATTATATCAAGTGCAGTTTTATGTAAATCTTCTGGTGTAGGTTTAGAGTAGTTTGAGTTTAAGATTCCTTTTATAGAACTATCTTCTTTTAACGGGAACATTTTAACATGTAAATGGTTCACTTCTAATCCTTCGAAAATAACAGCTATTCTTTTTACCTTGAAGGTTTTTTCTAGCATTTTTGCTACCACTTTTGAAGCTTTCATTATTTCTCCCATGTCTTCATTTTCATCATTAAAAATATATGAGCTTGTGTGCTTTTTTGGAATCAACAAAGTCATTCCAGAAGTAACTGGGTTAATATCTAAAAAAGCTACAAAATCATTGTTTTCCCAAACTATTTCTGCAGGGACTTCTCTATTTGCAATTTTGCAAAAAATACAATCGCTCATACTTAAATATTACCAAATATTAAATACAAATTTTCTTTATCAGAAATGAACTTATCTATTAACTTAAGGCCTTTTTCTTCATATGTTTTTATTACTTTATCTAATTCTTTGTTTGAATATTGATGACAATACCTTTTTATGTCTTTTCTCTCTTTCCATCTTAAGAAATAATCTCCTGGTTTATCCTTAAATCTCCAAAAAGTTAAAATGAGTACTCCCTTTTTGTCTAAAAGATTGGATAGTTTATTAAACCATGTGAATCTAAGTGATTGACTTGGAATATGGTGAGTCAAGCCAAATGCAGCAATAATATTGTACTTCTCTTTGATGTTGTTTAAGTCTTGAATAACATCGCCCTTTACAAATGAAGCGTTCTTGGTTTTGTTTGCCCTTCTTTTTATGAAGTCGTTATTTGTATCTATGCCTACGTACTCAATATTCATATTCTTGTTGTTTATAAAGTCATAGAATCTTCCGTTTCCACATCCTAAATCTAGTACCTTTATCTTTTTATCATTACTCCCAAGCGCCTCAAATGCTTTTTCCACTGCCCTATCCCATCCTTTCCATGGCTTTTGTCTAGATCTTGAAAATTCTTCAGATATTGATTGGTAAAAACTTTCATTTAGCTTTAAAATATCCTTAATTTTCTTTAGGTTCATATGAAAACAAAAAACAATAACTCAACTGATAAAGATATTTTACTTCAAATAATAAGGGAAATCTTGTCTTTAAAGGATCCTAGTGAACAAGATATATCAAAAGTAATATGTAGACATCCTTCTACTGGATCAAAAACATTTTCTAAGTCACAGATTATTAGTCTTTTTGGAATCTATAAGACAGAGATGGGTTTGAGTGAAAACGATAAAAAACGTTTCTTGTCTTTAGTAAGAATGAAGAAAGTTAGAACACTATCTGGGGTCACGCCTGTGACTGTACTAACAAAACCATATGCGTGTCCTGGAGATTGTATTTACTGCCCTAATGATTCTAGGATGCCAAAAAGCTACATTGTTTCAGAACCTGGTGCTCAAAGAGCATACTTGAATAAATTTGATCCCTACCTTCAGGTCTACAACAGGCTTGTTGCTTATAAAAACATTGGTCATCCTACTGATAAGGTTGAGTTAATTGTTCTTGGAGGAACGTGGTCCTTTTATACAGAAGAATATCAAATTTGGTTTATAAAAAGATGTTTTGATGCTATGAATGACTTTACTCCAGATTCTATTAAATGTGTCTCTAAAATATCACAGGATACTCAAAGTTCTTGGGAGCTACTGGTGCATACACAAAAAAAGAATGAAATATCTAAAACTAGATGTGTAGGTTTGGTTGTGGAAACAAGACCAGATTATATTACGGAAAAGGAAATAGTTAGGTTGAGGAAGCTGGGAGTTACAAAAGTACAAATTGGAGTTCAGAGTTTAAATAATAAAGTACTAAAGATAAACAATAGAGGACACAACGTAGAATCTACTGCAAACGCATTTAAACTCTTAAGAATGGGAGGATTCAAAATACACGCTCATTGGATGCCTAACCTCTTGGGATCTACCCCAAGAAAAGATATTAAAGATTTTAAGAAATTATTTACTGATGGAAGATTTAAACCAGACGAACTAAAGATATACCCTTGTTCATTAATCAAAAACACCAAGCTTTTTGATTATTACACCAGAAGGGAATGGAAACCATATACTGAAAAGCAAGTACTTGATGTTTTAACAAAATGTTTTCTTCTAACACCTAGATACTGCAGGATAACTAGAGTAATAAGAGACATATCCTCAGAAGATATCTTTGTTGGAAATAAAAAGAGTAATTTTAGACAAGTTGTTGAAAGAAAATTGAAAGAAAGCTGTAGGAAGATAAGAGAAATTAGATTTAGAGAAATTAAAGATGAAAAGGTACTGCTTGATGACTTAAGTTTAAAAGTAACTTGTTATAAAACTAAATTTTCTACGGAATACTTCTTAGAATATGTAACTAGTGAAGATAAAATAGCAGGATTCTTAAGGCTTTCACTTCCGAAAAGCAGCAATCATTTTATTGAAGAAATAAGCAAATGTGCAATGATTAGAGAAATTCATATTTATGGTCAAACTTTAGGCATCGGCACCGAGGAGAAAGGAAAAGCTCAGCATTCTGGTTTAGGAAGGAAATTAATACAAAAAGCAGTAGAGATATCTAGAAGGAAAAAGTATACAAAGCTCTCAGTAATTTCGTCTGTTGGTACAAGGTCTTACTATAGAAGTAATGGGTTTAAAGATGGGGAACTATATCAATACTTATATTTATAATCTAAATTTTAGTGAAAACTAGTGTTATTCTTCCATGATTTCAACGGACTCGATTTTAACTGGGTTTATTGGTTTAGATAACTCCTTTGAACTACTATAATCAACAGGATCATTTGCTATTTTATCTACGACATCCATTCCTTTAACAACTTTTCCAAAGATTACGTAGCTTTTTGGAAGATCTACTTTTTGGTGCATAATAAAAAACTGACTTCCATTTGTATCTGGTCCATAATTTGCCATAGCAACAACTCCTCTTTCATATTCATCTTCTATTGGCTCATCCTTAAATGTATACCCTGGTCCTCCTGTACCATCTCCTTTGGGGTCTCCTCCTTGGATCATAAATCCTTTGATTACCCTATGAAATATTGTGTTGTTGTAAAAACCTAGTTTTGAAAGATATACAAAATTTGTGGCAGTGACTGGAGTATCTATGGCATTTATTTTAATTTCTATGTCTCCATAAGTGGTTTTTAATATTGCTTTGTAGTCTTTAGTTACATCAATCCTTGTAGTAGGAGGAGATAGATTGCTTTTATCCTTAGATTCCATAACAAGCTCTTTTGAACTTTTGTATGGAACACCACCAAAGTTTTTGTCATTTAATACAATAACAACAATAAATATTAGTACTGGTATAAAAATTAAGATAAGTATAAGTTTTGACTTCACTTAATTCCTTCTAAACTTAGTTTCTTAGCAAAGTATTCAACTGTAATTTCTAGGCCCTTATCAACATTAAATGAAGGTTTCCAGTTGAGCTTTTCCTCAGCTAAAGAGATATCTGGCTTTCTTTTTTTAGGATCATCTTCTGGAAGTTTTTTGAATTCAATTTTAGATTTAGATGATGTCATTTTTATTATCTTTTCAGCAAGTTCTAATATGCTATACTCGCCTGGATTACCAAGATTTACTGGGCCCGTAAAGTTTTCAGTATTCATCATTTTATGTATTCCTTTTATTAAATCTGAGACGTAACAAAAAGATCTAGTTTGTGTTCCATCTCCATATATTGTTATTGGTTCATCTTTTAATGCTTGAACTATGAAGTTTGAGATTACTCTTCCATCGTTTTCATACATCCTAGGTCCATAAGTGTTAAATATTCTCACTATTTTTATATCTAAATTGTGTTGCCTTTTGTAATCAAAGAATAAGGTTTCGGCTACTCTCTTTCCTTCATCATAACAAGCTCTTGGTCCAATTGTGTTCACATTTCCTCTATATGTTTCTTTTTGAGGATGTTCAAGTGGATCCCCATAGACTTCCGATGTAGAAGCTTGGAGTATCCTTGCTTTATGTTTTTTTGCTATTCCTAACATATTTATCACCCCTAAAGTGTTTGCTTTTATTGTCCTAACAGGGTTTAACTGATAATGAATGGGTGATGCAGGACAAGCTAAATTATATATTTGATCAATAATTAAGTTATCTAAATATATAGGGTTGATAATATCATGGTTAATAAACTCAAAGTTTTTGTTTCCAATTAAATTTTCAATGTTATCTTTATTGCCGGTAAAAAGATTATCTATACAAATAACATGATCTCCTTTCTCCACAAGAAAATCACAAAGATGACTGCCTAAAAACCCTGCTCCTCCTGTTACCACTATTGTCTTCATTTATTCTTCCCCATTAATTTTTTAATTTTTGAAATTTCTTTAAGAGCAGCTTCTTCTCCTGCTTTTACTATCCCCTTTTCTTGTATGAAATTAGTAAACCACTTCATGCCAAGATCAGAGTTCAAGGGGGCAGTTATTATTGGACCTATTGATATATCTGATTCTTTATCACTGTAGTAGGCCAATCTATTAAGTAAGGTTCTGTAGGAAACAAGAAGAATTTCTGGTTTTGTTAGTCTTCTTCCATTTTTTGGAATTTCTTTGATTGGAAAAGAATTATAAAATAAATTTACTCCAATAACTATGTCAGCCCCCATCTTTTTAACTGCTTCTGTAGGTACTGCTTCAACCATCCCACCATCTAGTAAGTATTTATCTTTATATGCAGGAACTTCAAAAAGCAATGGTACAGATGAACTAGCTCTTATTGCACTAGATAATCTACCTTTATCTATATAAACTGGAGTTCCATTAACTAAATCTGTTGCAACAGCACAAAAGGGTATCTTCAAATCTTCAATGTCGACTCTTCCTGCTATGTCTTCAATAAACTTTATTATTTTGTCTCCTTTTAATACTCCTGTTTTTAATGTTGGGTCAGAAAAAACTGTAAACAAATCCTTTTTATTAAATTTATTGATAATATCTTCAATTTTATGTATGTCTCCCAAAGCTGCATATATTCCTCCGATTAGAGCTCCTGCACTACTTCCAGCTATATAGTCAATTGGAATATTATTCTCAACTAAGGTTTTAATAACACCAATATGTGCTATTCCTTTCCACCCGCCGCTACCTAAGGCAAGTCCTATTTTCTTTCTTTTATTATTACTCAACATATCATTTATTAATAATAAATATTGATATTAACTGGCTAATTTATAATTATACAAGGAAATGGTAAACAAACATATTATTGTTGATCTATTATATAAAATAATATAGTGCTAATATTTATCAACAATGTATATTTCCATAGATATAGGAAAATCAAGTACAAGAGTAGCTTCAACTCAAAACCTAGTAGATATACATAAAATAATAAAATTTTCCACAGATCAAAACTTAGAAGAACAAAAAAAGCTTTTAGCTGATGCAATTTATAATGTTAGAGACAATCAGGATATTAAGTTAATTGTGTTGGGTGTAACTGGTGTAGTTGATAAGGTCAATAAAAAATTTATTAAGAGTCCAAACTTTCCAGCTTTAGATGGACTAAACTTTAATTTTTTACTTCCTGAAGTTTTAAGACATATTCCTATATATGTTGAAAATGATGCTGCACTTGGAGCTTTAGGAGAAGCTTATTTTGGATCAGGAAAGAGTAAATCTCTTGTTGCTTATTTAACTTTAAGTAGTGGTGTTGGAGGAGCCTTGATTTTAAAAGGAAAGAAAGGTTACAACATTATTAGTTCTGAGCCCGGCCATCATATAATATGTGAACTTGATAATTTGGTAGATAAGAGTGGTCTTTCTGGTACATTTGAATCTTATTGCTCGGGGTCTATGTTTGAAACAAGGTATGGAGTAAAACCTCAAAGAGATATTAATCAAGAAATATGGAAGACGTATGCAAGACATTTATCTACAGGAATAATAAATATTACTGCCTTGTGGAGACCTGAAGTAATAATATTAGGCGGTGGGTTGTCTAATTATAATTTTGATATTTTTTATCCCTATCTTAGTGAAGAATTAAAGAAACAATCATTCTTTGTTATTCCAGAAATTAAAAAAGCACTGCTTGAGGATAACTCTGGAGTATACGGAGGATTTGTCTTACTGGATATTTTATCAGAAAAGAATTTATAATAAACTTAAACTAAGTTACTTAGGTAAACAAATATGAAATTTTGCATAATCTATAAATATTCTTCATCTAAAGATAAGTCTCAACTTGGAAAGGAGCTTGAACAATTATCTTCGATACTAAATGATCTTAGTCATACCACATTTATTTTTGATAGGGATGTTAAGAACTGGCAAAACATTGATATACCAAGAGAAGAATCATCAAAGATGGTTTTTACAACAATCAAAGAATGCGACGGGGTTATAGCTTATGTTAGTCATAACGAATTAAGTGAAGGAATGGCTATGGAAGCTGGTTATGCAAAAGCATTGGACAAGAAAATACTTCTTGCATTAAAAAAGAATACTGATTCTCCAAGAGTAAGGAGTATAAGTGATGAACACTTTGAGTTTGAAGATATGGAAGATCTGAAAGAAAAGTTACCTTCTTACTTAAATAAAGCCTTTGCAGTATCCCAATAAAAAGAGTTTCCTTGAAGCTTTTCAAAGTACCACCACTCTACCCCCCATAAATATAAATCTTTAAATCCAGATTTTTGTGCATAACTAATGGTTGATAAAAAGTCATTCTTGCTCATTGTTTTATCTCTTTCTTCGTCTGAAAGTTCAGAGTTAATGCCTGGCCCCCATGGTTCCCCTTGAAGTTCTGTAATTATTATTTTATCCATTGGGACTCCTACCAAGTTTGCCTTTATTTTATATGTCCAATGGCTTAGTGGATATTGAAAATATATAAACTTGCCAAAAAATACTCCCCAAAAGTCATACCAAATCTTCCTATACATTGATATACCAAGATAATCACCCATTTTGTATGTTGGTTTCCATAAACCTCCTTCCCCGCTGTCTTGAACAAGAATAGGTCTTGAATCTAAACTTTTGGTTAACTCAACCTCTTTTATTACCGTTTCCTTCTTGATTTCAGGAGAATCACAAACACCAAAAGGCCAAAACGGTTCATTTTCTACTTGCCACATCTTAATTGATTTGTAGTCTTTAAATGTATTTACAGTTTCTTTAATATATTCAAGTAAAGCTTGGTCTCTTAAGTTATTGCTAGGTAGTTCCTTCCACCATATAGGTTCAAAACATTCTGGATATCTAGGGACTTTTCTTCCAATCGAAAGAATAACATTCAAATTCCTCTTTTCTGCCTCGTCAAGTTGAAACTTGATATTTGAATAGTCGTAATTGTCTTTTACTTCTTCAATTTCATCCCAGTATGCGACAAGCCTTAAGTTTTTTGTTCCTAAGTCATCTAATGTTTTAATATAGACCTCCTTCCAGTTTAATCCTATTTGTTCTGCGTATTTATCACTGAATGTAACTCCATAATTTATATTGCTTTGGACTTTTGGTCTTAGTGTTATAAACAGTACTATTGGTGCAAAGATTAAGGTGAGTAGAATGATAAAAACAACTCTAATAATTTTTAAAGAAAATAACCTTCTTATTAAGCTCCCTGCTTTATCAAGTTGTTTTTTAATAGAAAGTTTATGGTTAAACATTTGGTTGATAATTTATTTTATAACTTCATTATTATTGCAGACTTCAGCATAGTAATAAAAGGATTTTCTTGGTTTTCTTTCCAGTGTTTTTCTATCTATTGCTACAAGACCAAATTTAGGCCAATACCCTTCATGCCATTCAAAATTATCAATCAAGGACCAATAAAAGTAACCTTTAAGAGGTGTTCCTTGCTGTATGGCTGATAAGCATGCAACCAGCATGGACTTGATAAAAACTTTTCTTAATCTATCCTCTGAGTCTGCAAGGCCATTTTCAGTAATATATATAGGCATCTTGTATTTTTTTAAATGTATTAATACTTCTTTTAATCCTTCAGGATTAATCCACCAGTTTAGATTGCTAACCATGCCTGCTGGATGTATTGCCTTTAATCCCTTGATTTGATTGGTAAAGTAGTAATTTAAACCTATAACATCTAGTTGTTTTTTAATAGGTTTGAGAAAGAAATCACAATTTAAGTAAAACATGAGTTTTGCAACAAGCGTATCTAAGAAACGAGGTTTTTCACCGTAAGCTTCATACCAAACAATGTTTTTAACTATACCTACAGTGTAATTATCCACTGACTTGATTGCTTTATAAGCTTTCTTGTGCGTTCTTATGAAATTTATTTGACATATTAAAGACTTAATAGGATCTATTTTGTTTGGAGGCCACTTTCCTATTGTATAGCACATTAATGCGTATACTTGAGGTTCATTTATAGTAAAAAATGTATCTATAAGAGGTCCTAGTTCCTTAGCGCAAACTTTTGCATATCTAGCAAAATACCAAGGAGCTTTAGGATTAATCCAGCCTCCTTTCTTAAAAAACCACAATGGGTTAGTAAAATGATGAAGAGTAACAAAAGTTTTTAATCCTCTTTGTTTTGCAGAAGATAATACTCTTTTATAATGATCCAGCTCTTTTTGGTCAAACTTCCCTGGTTGAGGTTCTATTCTTGCCCATTCTATTGATATTCTTACTCCATTGTTATTTAGTTGTTTACACAAGTCAAAGTCTTCATCATATTTGTTATAGGAATCACATGCTATCCCAGAAGGTTCTAGTGGATATTTTTGTCCTCTTTTTTTATTTAATTCCCACTGCCACCATTCACAATTACTATTGCCTCCTTCAGTTTGATATGCAGATGTAGCTGTTCCCCAAATAAAATCAGATGGAAATTTCATTTTGAGTAGTATAACTATTTACTATATTTTTAATCTCATCAAATCTGGATGGAAGGGTATCTTTTAAAAATATTTCCTTTTCTTTACCATCTTTCATATTTAATAGTTCCTGCCATAAGGATCTTCCAGCAAGGAATCCTTGACATCCATTTTTAGAAGCAATTTCTAATTGATCACAAAACATGCTATAGTCAGTTCCTTTTGTTAGTAAAATCCAAGGTGTGTCTCCAAGTAATTTAGTAACACTAATACATTGTTGTTCACTTCCAGGGAATTCTATTTTAAACACATCTGGCTTTACGCCTTCTTTTAAAAACTCTTTAATAGAGTTGTATACTCTGTCTTCCAAGTTAGAGTTGTATGTAACTATTTCTAAAAATACTGGTAAACCATTTTCATGGGAGTCTTGCACTATCTTTTTTGCGGTTTCTATTTGCATATTTGAAGACTTGGAATTTGGACAGAAGTAAACAAGAAGCTTAACAGCTGAAGCCCCTAGGTCTTTTAATTGTTCTACTGTCTTTTTTACTACTGTTATTCTTTCCCCATCTTCATTTCTATAGCCTGTATCTTCTATTGGTAAAAGATATGGTGTAGTAATTGGTGGAGTAATAGATTTATAAGCAGGAAGTCCATAATCCTCATCTATAAGACAAGCACTAAATTTGTCCCTTAGTGATTCAAGTATTTGTTTTTTGTACTCAATAGCTCTTTCTTTTGACGCTAAGTTAGGATTTTCTGGACTCATTAATTTTTTAAATCCATCTCTATGATCAAGAGCAAGCATTAAGTATTTGCAATTAGGCAGTGGTCTTGAACCCATACCTATATTTTATATTTGTTTAGGTATTTTTTAAATACTTTGCAGTAGGAACTTAAAACTAATATAATCTTTAATATGTACTTTACACACAGTTTAGCTGGAGCTATTGCAGTAAAACCAATAATTGAAAAGGTAGAAAAAAACTTCACGGAAAAAGAAAAAGTTGTGTTATGGTTTATAGGTATTACAGCTTCTGTTCTTCCTGATTTTGACCTTTTGTATATGTTCCTTTCAAAATCAGAAAGTCATAGATACTTTGCTACTCATGGAATTGCTTTATATCTTATTATATTTGTCGTTACTTATTTGTTGAGATTTATTCAAGAAAAGAAAGAATTTGGAAGAAGGTTCTTTAAAGTTGCTCCATTTATATTTTTAGCAGGGGTGTTAACACATTTTGTTCTTGATGCTTTAGTTGGTGGTATAGCATTCTTTTCTCCTTTTTCACATAGAATAATAGGATTTGATATGAACATAAGAAAAGAAGGAGTTAATTGGTTATCTGAATATTTAAAATCTAAATATATGTACTTGGAATTTTTAATAACCTCCATTTTCTTATATGTGTTCAAAGAAAAGAAATCCATAGTTCCTAGAATATTTTCGTTATTCTACTTTATAGTTGCACTTGTTTCTTTTATTCTTATAAGTACTTTAATGTCTTAGATATGTAGCTTCTTATAAAAATAATCAAAATAAAGGGATGCCATAAGTGTTGCATGAAGAAAGCAGAAAAGACAATGATTTTAAGAAAAATATTTTCTGCACTTGACTAAGGGTGTAAAATTTCATACATATGATAAACAAATTATCTTTTAGATACCATAACTGGCATACTTCTGCGTAAGCGGGTTTGCAGTTGGTGTCAATGAAGATACATACTTGATTAAACCCGCATAAAGCGGGTTATTTTTATTATGAAAGAAGGAAATGAACTATTAAATAAATTTAAAGAAAACTTAAGCGAGCTTATTAGGTACAGAAGTATCTCTACTGATAGTAGTTCTAAAAATGACATTGATAAGACATCAACTGCATTGGCTAGTATGTTTGAAAAGAATGGTTTTAAGACAAAAGTTCTCTATGGAAAAACCACAAACCCGTACGTTTTTGCAGAATACAAGATAGGTTCAAGCAAAAAGACAGTACTCATATATGGCCATTATGATGTAATGCCTTCTGGTGATGAGAATAGTTGGAAGTCAAAACCATTTGAATTGACAGAAAGGTCAGGAAGACTATTTGGCAGAGGTAGTGTTGATAATAAAGGACAGCTACTTATTCACTTAACTGCAATTTCAGATTTAATTAAGAGTGAGAAGATATGTTGTAACGTTAAGTTTCTTGTTGAAGGAAATGAAGAAACAGGAAATATTGAAATAGCTGATCTCATTAAGAGGAATAAAGAATTATTATCTTGTGATTATGTTTTAATATCTGATGGAGAGTTATGCGGCAACAAGCCAACAATTGAAGCCGGCTTTAGAGGTGGTGGAAACGTCAAAATAACTTACACTACTGCTAAATGTGATGTTCACTCTGGTCTATATGGTGGAGCTATACCAAACCCAGCTCATGAATTAAGTATTTTAATATCAAAGTTTTATGACAAAAACAACAAAGTAGCAATTCCTGGTTTTTACGAAGGGGCGGATAAAATATCTCTTGAGGAAATAAGAAATAATAAGAGCTTGAAATTTAGCTTATCTAAGTTAAGTGACTTAATAGGAATAAAAATCTTGAAAACTGAAAAAGGAATTGATTACTTTACTCAAGTAGGCTTAAGGCCTATGTTAACTGTTAGTGGAATCAAATCTGGTTATATAGGCGAAGGTTTTAATAACATTGTTCCTTGTTCTGCAGAAGCAAGGGTAAACTTCAGACTTGTTTCTTCACAAGATCCTAAAAATATTATCAGCAGTTTCTTGAAGTTTGTTAAGAAAAACACTCCATCTTACGTTAAGTATAAAGTTGAAGTAGATAATACTTTTAGTGCAATAAAATTAAATATTAAATCAAAATTAGTTATCGAATTAAAAAGTATTCTTGAAGAGGTTTATGAAAGTAAGGCTGTTTTTGTATTTGTTGGGGGGAGCGTTCCGGTTGTAAATTTCTTTAGAGACATATTAAATGTTGAAGTTGTATCAATACCTTTTGGAAATGAAGATTGCAATATGCATGGTTTAAACGAAAACTTTGATTTAAAGTTAGTGGAGAAAGCATTAAAAGTTTCAAAGGATATATTTAGTAAATAACAATGAACAAATTAACATATACATATTATTGGCATTTTTGGAGACCTAGTTTTCGGCGGGATGTATCCTTTGTGATTTAGTTTTATGTTAATAATTAAGAAGGATATAACCCGCTAAAAGCGGGATTTTTTATATTAAAGAATAGAAAGGACGAGAAAAATGTGTAACTATGTGAATGGAGAATGTACTTGTTTGTATGTATGGAAAGTAGAGTATCTTACTGAAAGCGAAAAGAGGATGATAAATGAAGGTATTTACTCATCAAGATTGGATGGTAGTCATAAGGATGAAGACATTTTAAACTATGTTTATAACAAGGTTTTGGATTTAAGTAAGGAGACTGGAGATCTTGTTAAAAGCTTCTTAAAATGTGATTACCATGTTGTTACTGGGGGATACAACTAAAATAGATGCTGAGAGACAGTGTTTCTTTGCCTCTCAGCATCTTGCAATGATATACTTTGACCAGGTCGTTTATCTTACCGGCGTAGCTCAAGGGTAGAGTAGCGGTCTCCAAAACCGTTGGTTAGAGGTTCGATTCCTCTCGCCGGTGCCAGGCTTTTATTATAATTAAATAATTAAGGTATAAGAATATATGAATGAAAAAACCAAAAGAGTATTAACAGGAATTAGACCTACAGGTCCATTACACCTTGGTCATTATGCTGGTGCCTTGAAGCAATGGATTCCTCTTCAAAAGGATTGTGAGTGTTTTTTTATGATAGCTGATATACAAGCATTAACTACTCATGTTGACAATCCAAAGTTAATAGAAGATTCAGTAAGAGAGGTTACCCTTGATTTTTTGGCTGTTGGGCTTGATCCTAAGAAGTCAAACGTTCACTTTGTTCTTCAAAGTGCTATTCCAGAGCTAACTGAACTTACTGTTTACTTAAGTATGGTAACTCCATTTACATGGATGCAAAGCAATCCAACAATTCAGACTGAAATGAAGCAACTTGGAAAGGAAATATCTACTGGTTTTATGTGTTACCCTGTAAGCCAAGCTGCAGATATTTCTTTTGTTTCTCCAGATCCAAATGAATCGAGTGAACCAACTCTTGTTCCAGTTGGAGAAGATCAAGTTCCACATATTAGAGATAATAACAGTATAATATCTGCTTTTAATAGAAAATACTCTCCTACTTTTGTAGAGTGTGAGGCTCTTCTTGGAGATGTGAAAAGACTAGTTGGTACTGATGGCCAATCTAAAATGTCTAAATCGTTAAATAATGCTATTTACTTAAAAGATGATGAGGAAACAATTGAAAAGAAGATAAGGAGTATGTTTACAGATCCTAATAGAATCCACCCAAATGATCCAGGAACTGTAGAAGGCAACCCAGTTTTCATCTACCACGATGCATTCAATAATAATAAAGAAGAAGTTAAAGATTTAAAGGAAAGGTACATAAAAGGAACTGTAGGAGACGTTGAAGTTAAAGAAAAGTTAAATGTTGCAATCCAAGAATTTCTAGGGCCAATAAGGGAAAAGAGGAAAGAATATGAAAAAGAAGATGTTAAGAAGATATTAGAAGAAGGAACAGTTTATGCTAGAGCTATTGCACTAAAAACACTAGAAAGAACAAGGAAAGCAATGCACCTAAATTACCCAAGCATTTAAAAATATCTTCTTAACACATTTAGTGGGTTATAACTACTTATTTAAACAGCTTAGAAAACCATCCAAGTAAACTAAATTTTCCTAACTCATTTGTTATCTTATCCTGAAGAGTTACATTTTGGTTGTTTAAAGAATCAATTAGCCCTTGAATGTCTTGTTTTTCAGCAAAACCAACCACTTGATCTTTTAACTGAAGAAGAGTTCTTACTCTTTCCTGATTTTGCTCCATTTCCTGCTGCATTGTTCTAAGAGCATCATAATTAGTTCCAAAAAGAAACTTTAGAAACTTGTTTTTGTTTTCTATATTGTTTATTTGTTTCTTAATTTTTTCTTGTGATTGGTTTTGTGTTCTTGCTATTTCTCTTACTTGGTCTCCAATACCTCCAGAAAGATTTGTGCTGTTTAGTAAGTTTTGAACGTATTTAGCAACACTGCTTGCATGTTCACTTAAGTTACTGTTTGTTCCTCCTTTTTCTTCATCTTCTGTTTGTTGCTGAGTATGTACTTGAATCTGTTGATTATCTCCTTTGTCTGACACATTACTTTCTGGGCTACTGTTGTCTTGTCCTTGTCTTGAACTGCTGGAAACGTTTTGCTGACCTTGGGAGCTACCTCCTTTTGCAAAAGTACAGGTAGAGAGCAATGAAGCCAAAATTATTAATGAAAGTATTTTGATTCTCATCATTGTACCTCCTTTTAAATAAACATAAGTATGATATTTATTATACGATTCTATGAAAAAGTTTATCAACTACTAAAAGTATTACTTGGTAGGAGATTGCTTTAATGTGTAAGAAGTATTATCTAGTTTTTCTAAAAATTTATGAAGAGAAAATCTAGAAAACAGTGCAAAGATTATCATTGCAAAAACAAGACTTCTTGCTCCCAATAACTCTATAATTGAAGCCGATAGAGTTAATGGAATGATTGATGCAAGAGTAACAATAAACCAGATATTACCAAATATTCTTCCTAGCATATTTTTTGGAGCAGCTTCTTGAAGATAGGTTTGTACAGGTATAAATATTCCCATGAAGGCAAGACCAAAAATAATGGAAGAAACAGGAATAAGAGCAAGTCTTATCCAAGAATCAATAAAACCTATTGCTGTTAGAGAAACTAAACTTACAACTACTAGAATAAGAGAGTTTTCAACGAGGGTTTTCTTTCTGAGCGTTTTTCCCAAAAGTTTTGGAAATACTAATACTCCTAGTATAGTACCAAGAAGAACGGGGGTAACAATAAGAATAGCAGCATCTTCTATTTTGGTATTTAATACTTGCTTTGCAATAGCAGGTACATTTAATGCAAATATCGTGGAGCAAACATCAATAGCAGATATGAATATTAAGGGATAAAGAATATTCTTATTATTTTTAATAAATTTGTAGCCATTGATAACTTCTTTTAGAAAGTCTAACAATGTATTTTCTATATCTACTTTCTTTCTTAAGTCAAAGCTTGGGAGTGTCAAAACACTAAAAAATGCAATAAGTGCAATAAATGCACAAACTAGTAAGCTGGTTTCAAACCCTAAGAATTTGTTTAAAAATCCAGCTGCTGCATACCCCACAAAAGTACTTACTTGTTTTGTTAAATAAAACACACCATTTGCTTCAGCAAGTTCTGAATTTTTGAATAAGCAAGGGACATAAGCAGATTCTGCAGGAAGATAAAATTGATTTAAAAGGGAATAAACAAAGACTACTGTATAAATAAGCATGTACTTATCTGCTACTGGTACAAAAAGGAGGATGGTAATAGCCTGAAAAAGATTAGTAAAAATAAGGAGTGTCTTTCTATTTACCATATCTACTATTGTCGAAGCAAAAGGTCCAATAAGAATCACAGGAATACTGTAAGCAAACCAAAGGAGCGTAATAGCATATGCTGAGTTTGTTTCTGCGTATATTTTAAGGATTAAGAGGTAGTTGATAATGCATTGAGCTAGCAAAGATGTTATTTGAGATGCAAGAAGCTTTAAAAAGTCTTTGTTTTTAAGAGTTGATTTAGCAAGCATTGTTGAGAAGTATTTTATCATTTTTTATAAATTTACGTTATTTTGATGTTAAGTTCATCTATGATATCAAGGTCTTTAGGTAAGGTTAGCACCTTCAAGTTCTTTTATTGTCTCAACTACTTGATTGTAGTTTTGACACTTCATTAGCTCTTGTCTAAGTTCATTTGATCCCTTAAATTCTCTAACATAAACCTTAAAAAATTTCTTTAAAGCATTAAAGTTTTTAGTATTTTTCCACGTTTCTTCATAGAGTTTAGTATGTTTAAGTAAAAGGTTAATTAAATCTTCTTTTGAATGTTTGACAACATCATCTTTTTTGAATACCCATGGGTTGGAGAGTATTCCCCTTCCTATCATTACTCCATCTACTTTATATCCATTGTACTTACCTAGTGCTTCTTTGTAGCTTTTAACATCTCCATTACCAATTATGATTGTCCTTGGTGATAGTTTATTTCTTAAACTTGCTACTTTTTTAATTTCATTCCACATTGTTTTTCCATCTGATTTATTTGCTATGCGACCATGTATTGTTAAAGCATTAAGATTTTGTTCCAAAAGAAATGACGTCCATTCTTCAGTAATTATTTTGCTATAGCCTATTCTTGTTTTAACACTTATGGGAATATTTTTAGCACCTTCTTTTGTAGCTTTTATTAATTCCTTTGCAAGATTAGGATTTTTAATCAAGGCTGCACCTGATCCGTTTTTAACAACTGATCTTTCTGGACACCCCATGTTTATATCTATTCCATCAAACCCCATTTTGCTTATTTCTTGAGCTGCTTTAAAAAACATATCAGGATTTGTGCCCCATATTTGAGCTACTATTGGACGTTGCTTTTTGCTAAAAAGCAAGTCTTTTGCTGCTTTTTCTTTTCTGGAAGAACAAATTGCATTAGTATTTACAAATTCAGTAAATAGAACATCTGGTTTGGCAATTTCAGATATTATTTCTCTAAATACAAAATCTGTTACATCATACATTGGGGCAAGAACTAAAAATGGCTTTTTAAGATTATTCCAAAAATTTCTCACAACGGATTATATTTATAATTAGTGTTTAATTGCAAATTTAACTTAAGATTAAAGGATGAACTCTAATATGACAAATACAATATAAAGTAAAACTAGGACTAAGGCTTCCTTTCGTTCAAATTTTTTATCTCTTGAGAAAAGCAAGAAAAGCCCAGCACCTAAAGGAAGTACAAGTAAGTTGTACTTAGTGCCTTGAGTTATCTTTATGCTTCCACCGTTTGCAAAAACAAGTAATCCAAGAATAAGAGTATTTAATGTTGCTGATCCTAAATAATCTCCAAGAGCAATATTTCTGCTTTTATGTATGTACGATCTTATTAATATTGTTATCTCAGGAATACTTGTGCCTATTGATAACGCTAATAGCCCTATGATGAAAGGAGAAACGTTTAGTTGTTCTGCCAATAGTATCATGTTGCTTACTATGATTTTGCTGGAGATAATAGTAATAACGGATCCTAATAACAACTTTAATATTTCCTTTAGTATACTTAAAGGCTTATGAGAAATGGATTGTTCAAGATTGTTCATTATTGTCTCCTTGTTAGATACAGTAAAAAGAAGATACGTATAAGCTATAACCATTAACAGTGCATCATATAAACTAAGGTTTCCATCAAGAATAAGCATTACTGGTAAAGATGCTACTAAGTATGCAGTAGGAAAGTTAATATAATCTGATTTTGTATTAACAACTATTCCCTTACTGCACATTACTTGTATTGGTATTACAAGAAGGGTCACTATAGTAGAAGCTCCAAGTAAGTTTCCAACTGATATTCCAGGTGTTTCGTTTATAGTTGAAAAAAGTGCAACTGATATCTCACTTAGTGATGTAACAAGTCCTAGTATGAAAAATGAAGCAATAAAAGAAGATATGTGAATCTTTTTTGATAGTCTTTCAATTGAAGATATGGATATTCCAGTACCAATCCACAGTGTAATAAAGGAAGCAAGCAAGTAAAGTAACATACTAAACATATTATTAAGTATACTAGAAAATATTAAGCACTATCTTTTGTTTATTCTCTTGGGGTTGTGCCATATATTATCACTTTTGTTCCTGGGTTTTCTTCTGTTGCTGTAATACTGTTTATGTTTTGAGGAAGAATAGGATTTGCCCAATAGAATAGTTTTTCTGCATCATCAATTCTCATATTCACGCAACCATGACTCATTGGGTGTCCAAAGTTATCATGCCAGTAAGCACCGTGTATGCCGTAATCCTTATAGAAAAACATTGTATATGGAACGTTTGGAAGGTAATAGTAAGTTCCAAGATCCTTTGATCCTCCAGTCATTAATGTATATTTAAGTTTTGACCAAACTTTAAACTCCCCTGTTGGTGTTTGACTCCACTTTCCTGTGGAGACATCGAAACTCATTTTTTTTTATCATTACCTTCATACGCAAAAAGTTTTTGAGAACTTAAATCTACTTCAATTCTTTTATCTTTTTTAGATTTAGATCCTAAAACATTTGATTCTATAGAAGTATCTAGATTTGTAGAGTTATCCTCATAGCTTAGAATTACTGTTCTTTCTTCTGGTACTATGTATTTTTTACCATTAAATACAGCTGTTTTCTTTGTACTATCATAAGCTCCATTATTTGGTTTAGAAGAAATTTTAAGAATGGCAAAGAGTGTTAAAGTTGCAATTAAAGGAACAATGTACAAAAAGTTGAAAGTCTTTAACCTTTTCATATATGAGAAAATAATACCACTTTGTTTTGCATGTGGCATAAGTTTACGCTCTCACAATTGGTTGAATATCCTATAAGTTTATGGTAAAATACCAGCGAATAAAAAGGAGAGAAAATGCTTAAGCTTAAAAAAGAGTTATTTCTGTTGCTTTTAATTCTTTTAACCGGCTGTTCCAGCTTAAAGGTCAAAGCTTCAGAATCAAGTGGTACTAGTACCTTTAAAACTAATATAAAAGAGAACAACAACGGGAAAACAGGCTATGTTACATTTTGGTTCGATGATGGCTATAAATCTACATTTGATAATGCTTTTCCTTTGCTTAAAGAGCAAGGGTGGCCTGGCGTAGTAGCAGCAGTAGTAAGTAGCATTGATGATATAAGTTCAGATTTCTCAGACGTGGATAAGCCTATGAGTTTAAATGATATTAAGATCTTACATGATAACGGATGGGAGATTTCTAGTCATTCTAGTTATCACTTAAGGCCAAGTGAAGTAGCAAATCTAGAAGTTGCAGAGGAAGAAGTTTTAAATTCTAATAAAGCCCTAGAGCTATTGGGCTTTGAGGTTGAAACTTATACTCTACCCTATGGAGAAAGCGGTCTTGATTTTTATCAATCATTAGTGATGAATAATTATCATAAGTGGAGGACTTTAAGTGAAGGAGTAAACACTGTCCCTTCAGGAAGAAAGCTATACTCCTACTCTTTTCCAAAAGATATAAATTGGGAAAATATTGATAAGATTATAGACCAAACTAAGGAAATGGGAGGATGGCTAATAATAACTTTGTATGCAACTACAGACAATCCAACATCATCATCATGGAGTCATACAAAATCACAATTAGAAGAATTAATCAAAGTAGTGGATGAATCTGGATTGAGAGTAGTTACCCCAAATCAAATGGAAGATAAGCTGTTGATTCCATCGGAGTTTAACGAAAGCTTGGTCATGCTCAGAATTGATGACATAAATATCTATTCTCCGTTGTTGTTAGTGGAACAAAGCCTTAAGTCTGATTCAAAAGACTGGGGGGATTTCTCAAGTCATTTATTAGGTCCCATGTGGCTTCCCGTAAGAGCAATTGGCGAAAAGGGTTTGACATTGATTGTTGGTCATAGACAATGGGGTCCAGAGCCGAAGGTTTTTGCAAATCTAGACAAACTTCAAATTGGTAATGAGGTGGTAATAAGTGTGAATAATGAAGATAAGTATGCCTTTACTGTATCTAGCGCTCAAGTAATTAATCCTGAGGATTTATGGAGCTTTTATGGTAGTAAAGATGAAGAATGTATTAAGAGCAACAAGTCTTGTCTTAGTTTAATTACTTGTACACCCTATGGTACTACAAAACAACGTTTAATTGTAACAGCAACCTTGAATGAGTAACAGTGACAAGGAGATGAAGTGAATGAGAAATCATCTAAATGTTGCAGTATTGATACCTGCTCATAATGAGCAGAAGTGTATTGAAGCTTGCCTGAAATCTGTGTTTGATCAAACTTATAGACCAGTACAGATCATTGTGGTAAATGATGCTTCTACTGATGATACGCATGGTGTTGTTACATCATTAACACAAGCATATCCGCATTTGTGCCTGATAGATAATGAATCAGGTTGTCCGCTTTTTAGGAGTGGTGCATTAAATATAGGTTTACATAATATTGATCCGAGTGTTGATATTGTTATGGCTTTAGATGCAGATTCCTTCATATCAAATGACTGCATTGAACAAGTAGTAAAATCCTTTATTAGTGATGATAAACTTGGAGGTGTTTGTTCAATAGCAGGGTTAATAGAACCTGATCTTAGAAGCCTAAAGGGAGTTAAGAAGGTTATTAGTTGGTTGCTATGGGAGATTCAAAAGATTGAATATGGAGGTTTTGATGCTGAAAGGACAGCAACTTATGATAATGTGTTAATACTTCATGGATTATGTAGTGCCTTTAGAATTGAAGCAATAAATAACACGGGTGGCTACTCCAATGATCAGCTTCTAGAGGATTATGATCTCACCTTAAAGATCAAAGAGTTAGGATGGAAAGCTAAGTTTAATCCTAAAATTCATGCTTTCACTAAACCACCATTAACGTTTAAAGGTCTTTTGAAACAACGATTTAGATGGATGAGAGGTGGTGTTGATATTCTTGTGAAGCATGGGGTAAATAAGTATACATGGTCGGATTTTTTCAATCATGTAGTATTTATAGCACTGTTGGTAGGAGTAATCCTTATAGTTGCTCCAACAAGTAGTAAGGGTGCCTGGGAGTTTACTCTTAACTTTCATCCAATTGCAATCGCCCTAGCAGCAGTTGGGTATTTAACGTCGATCTATAAGTTAAAGTTTGTCAGGGATATTAACTTTGCTGATGTTTTAATAAGGCTATTAATAATCCCTGAGCTTCTTATGTCTATTATTTACTTTGCTTTACAAATGAGTGCTTATGTTGCAAGCATTGCAAAGATAAAGAAAACGTGGTAGACAAGTGTTAGAAAAAAAAAGAAAGAAGGAGAAATGTACAAGAATGTGATTACTACTGGAGGGGGATGGACAGGAGCAGTAATGCTTAGTTTTCTGGCTAAGCAATATGTTCTTGGAGTTTTATTAATCTTGCTTGGAATTATAGTTGTGGGATTTATAAAACTTCGAAAGGGAGAAAAGTCTCTCAAAAACTAATTGCAAACCACCTTAAGGGTATTAACCTAAGAGGTGGTTCTTTTTTACATGTGTTTAGATAAAAATCTAGCTAGGGTTGTTTGTTTTGAATAAAAATTATATTTTGTGTTTAAAAATGTTAATTTGTGAGTTAGGATCAAGCGAAAAAGGAAGGCAACTTATTGATAAACATAAGTTGCCTTTAGTTATTTTATTAAGTCCGTCATCTTTTGTATGTTGTCAGCGTAACTGTATCCAACATACATAGGACCATAGTGAAGCAATCCTTCTCTTACGCTTCCGTATTTATTAATTAAACCTGCCAACATTTTAGATCCATATTCCACGTTGAAGTTTGGATCCTTTAATTCCTCCATGGTAGGTCGATTAACAAAACATGGTCCGTTAGGACATTGAAAAGAAGCAGCAATGCCATCACGTGGCATAACTTGCATAAGCCCAATAGCACCATCACTAGATACTGCGTTTTGATCTCCCCCACTTTCCCAGAATATTAAAACTGCCAACATTGTTGGATCCAGCTTATAATTATTTGCAGCTCTTGAGATCAAACTGCAGTAAGTTAGTACCTTATTCCATTTTTCTTGGTAGTCCTCTCTACCCCATTGATAATAAGGTACTAAACATTCTTCTCCGGATGAACTTGAGGATGAGTTATCTGGACTTATTGTAAAGGGCTTGCTAAACTGCTTTTTGCGCCTCCATATCCCCTAAGGAGAATGATGATATTTCCTTCCTCATCTTCAAGGATAAGGTTTGCAAATGAAGCAACACCATCTTCCTTTGAGTAGCAAGCTGGTATTTTTTCAGAGGTGTTAGTAATGATCTCTGAATACTCTCCAATCGTTATACCCTTTACAATGTACACATATGAATCCATCTCATGGATCTTGTAAATCCCTGGCTCAACATTTTTAAGGGAGCTTCCTTCTGGCACAGAGCATGATCCTTGGGATAGAACTTCATGTGCAGATAGCCCTGCAAGCGCAATTACTACTGCCAATGCCAAGATCAAAAACTTAACAACACGACCTTTCTTCTCTTTCTTTTCATCCATTTCTTCTCTCCTTATTTATTGGATTTGTTGGTATTTTACCATAGCGCTATCTTATAGTCAAAGGTAGATAGCACTATAATATAGTTATTTATTGTTATGACTAATGTTATGCAGACATACTTTTAAATCTTATTGTATATAGTGTTATGGTATAATGCCCTTAAAGAAAAGAAAGGAGAAACATGTTCTTAATTATAGAAATTGTGTTAACGGTTCTTTTATGTAACCGTTTGCATAGAATAGGTAGAAGATGGTTGTTAGGACTTATTCCAATGACATATGTGTTTGTTCATGGGAAAATCGTTGCAGATCATCTTGTAAGCGGTCAGATAACAAAAGCACCAGTTCTGCCTGAAATCGTGGTTATAATTGTCCTGATTTTTATGATACTTTTTATAAAACCATCACATCATAGATTCAGGAAAAAAGAAGATTAAGGCTGTCATTTATATTAAGCAAATTGACAGCCTTTAATTTTAATTAGTAATGAAAGCGAATTAAACCCTTGCTTGGGTAATGTTATTACTTTTATTTAAAGCTTTTTTTCTAAGGTTAATCATCACTACACTTGTAGTGTTGATAAGTAATATATAAAATGGGAAAACAAGACTTCCATATGTATAGTGTTTTATAGATAAGATATTAAAGGTACTAGCAACAACATCTGACATATAAAATTTCCATTCTTCTGTTTCAGGAAATTTCCAGGTTTTTACTAAAGTTGGTAAAAAAGCAGTAAGATCAGTAATTATAGACATGGTAAGACCAAGTACTGGATTATTGGTTGTTTTCCATATTGTTAGAGAAAGGATAGTCATAAAAAACACTACAACATCCATTCTTTCCGTTCCTCCTATTCCTTTCTTCAAAGAAAGAACAAACAGAATAAAAGTACTTAAAAGCATTGGTACTGCCATGAAGATTGAGTTTCTGTCATGTTGTGCTAAGAGTGTTCCAACAAATAACGAAGATATTAAGAAAAGAAGAAACCTTGTCATTCTTTGAGGACGAAAGCTTCCTTTAATTATGGAGTAGATACCAATGATTGGGGTAATAAAAGAGGTAATTGTTGACAATACCAAGAATAAATCTTTAAAAACCATAAAGGTAATATATCATGTTTACATTATTTCTTAAATTATCTATTAAGTATGCTTGTTTGTACCTTTTGATATAATTTTAGTATGGTAATTGATTCTAAAAGCACTTCTCTTTTATTGCAGGCTCAAAAGTACGAAATCTCTGAATACTATATCTATAAAAGGTTAGCCAAGACAGCTAAAGGTGAAAATAGCAATGTGCTTGTAAGTTTAGCAGAAAGCTCATTAAAGCATTATCAGTTTTGGGAGGGAGTAACAGGTAAAAAGATTTCTCCAAGTAAGAAAAGAATTTGGTTCTATACAAGTGTTGCAAAGATTCTAGGGTTAACTTTCGGTGTAAAGATGTTAGAACAATCAGAGGAAAAGATTAGAAAGTTTTACCAGCAAGTTACTCAGAGTAACAAAGATTGGACGTGGATTATTGAAGAAGAAAGGAAACATGAAGAATATGTTTCTACTTTAATCAATGAAGAGTTTTTAAATTATGTGAGTTCAATTGTACTTGGAGCCAGTGATGCTTTAGTGGAATTAACAGGAACTTTAGCTGGATTAACTTTTGCTCTCCAGAATAATCAACTAATTGGAGCAACAGGGTTAATAACTGGTTTATCAGCTTCTTTATCTATGGCTTCGTCTGAATATTTATCAACTAAAAGCAGCGAGTCAAAGAGCAAAAATCCTTTAAAAGCTGCTCTTTACACAGGCTTAACTTATGTTTTGACTGTTTCTTTCTTAATCCTTCCTTACTTTGTTTCTCGAAATTATTTATTTTCTTTAGCTCTTACTTTATTGAATGCTGCTATTGTCATTTTATTCTTTGCGTTTTATCTTTCTATTACTAAAGGAATATCGTTCAAACAAAGGCTTGCAGAGAATCTCTTTTTAAGTTTTGGGGTAGCTTTCTTAAGTTTTATCGTTGGCGTTTTAGTTAAGAAATTTCTTAATTTAGAAGTATAGATAATTTAAGACATCTTATCCATTGAAGAACTATACTTGATAATTTTGCCATTGTTTTCTATTTTCCTGGAGATTGTTTCTATGTTTTAGTAGGACAAATAAAATAGATAATGTCCTTCTCGTAATGTGCCTGCTGCTCATTAGAACAAATCTTATGCATTCTCACCTAGACTTAACACCTACTTTTCAAAATAGAATGTTTTAATTACTTTTCTTTTGCTAGTATCGCCATCTGGTGCCATATCCACTAAGGAAAAAGAGTTAATTAACACGGTTTGATTCGCATTCAATCTACTATCTTTCTGTACCGTTGAATGTGGTTGGTATCCTTGTCCTATAAAGCTAGTGTTATCATAATTAGCTCCATTTATATCTAGAACGTCTTTCAATCCCTTGTGGAGATTGAGAATTTCTTTATTTATTTTAAGCTTTGAAACTAAGATATCTTTTTGTATTCCAAACATAGCCTCATCTTCTACTAGTACTTCAAAGGCAGAGCAAGTTTTCACAAAAGAATCTAAGGATTTTACCAATTTATACTCCAAGGTAGGTGTGTTATGGTTACCTAACAAAGTAATGTGAAGAGGCCAGTTACTTGCAGGAAATTCCAGTTGAGATGGTTTGTGAATAAAATGAACTATTACGTATTTATGCATGCAGTAATTATAACACTCGCGTTTAGCACAAGAAGGCGTGCATATGCCATTATATCAATATAAATTTTAGCTAGCTGCAGTTATATAAAACAGGTGATTAATAAAAAAGAGACAAACTTATAATGGTCTGTCTCTTGTGGCACTACTGTTACTTAATTAACCAATAATGTTGTACCTCCGAATTTTGTAATATAGATCATCACGGACAATGGGACTTTTAGACCCATCTTTATTTGTCCTTACTTCATTGACGCGAGAACGTGCAACCACGTCAGGAAGTACCTGGAATTCCACTTTGGTTCCAACTTCAAAGTCAAAGTGCCCATCTATGCCCACAGGCCAAATTATTCCTCTTTCATCCTCCACCTTAAGTATTGTTACTTCGTGGCATTGAATGCCTTTATGTGCTTTTTCTGCACTACGAACAATGCCTGTGTGCTTTACTCGAGGTAGGATGAACAAACTAAACAAAAGAAATAGAACATAGGACAACACAAATAGCGCTGTAAAAAAAATCAGGATTTCCATTACAACCTCTCTCTTTACTTTTCAGAAATTTTAGAGCGATCATAACACTAATAAAGAAGATCGTCAAGCACTATAAGCCTTAAAATATTGCTTTGCTCTTAGAACTACATCGATAACAGAATCTAGCTTGAGGCTTAGGAATTAGTGAAAAATTACTATTCGAAATTTGCTGTGCGAGAAAAACAAATGAATACACTTCAAGTTTTTAGCGCTTAGATTATTAATACTATAAAAACTTCTAAAAACGAGAAATGGGATTATAATCATATTATAAATATCTGGATAGATAAAAGCATCGAAATGGCGAATCAAATAGTACAAAGATTTCATTTTTTGAGTTTTTACTCTTTTTTCAAAAGATTGCTTGATGTAGTTGGATCTCTATTAGGTATAGTCTTGGGGTTTCCAGTATTATTTTTCACTTATATTCTAATAATTTTAGATTCAAAGGGACCTGCGGTGTTCAAACAAACTAGATTGGGCAAGGATAATAAATTATTTGAAATGTACAAGTTTAGGACGATGGTTATCAATGCAGAAGAAATTTTGAAAAATGATCCAAATTTGTTAAGGGAATATCAAAGTAACAGTTATAAAATTAAGAATGATCCAAGGGTTACACGTGTTGGCAACTTTTTAAGAAAATCAAGTTTAGATGAGTTGCCTCAGCTTTTTAATATTCTTAAGGGGGAGATGTCCATTGTAGGTCCAAGAGCCTACAAACCAGACGAACTTGCGACTCAACTAAAAAAACATCCTGAGTTAAGATCTTTAGCAGAGCCCGTAATTAAAACTAAGCCAGGATTAACTGGTTTATGGCAGACTAGTGGAAGATCAAATATTGGATTTGAGGAGCGTATTAAACTAGATAATAGATATGCCATATCACAGAATCTTTTCTTCGACCTGTGGCTTATTCTAAAAACCATTCCTGCAGTTTTGAAATCACGAGGTGCTTATTAAACTTGAATGTTATCAAGAGATATTTGTGCCCCGTAGGACATAGATAAGATGTACCGTGTACTGTTAAGCTTACTAGTACTTCTCTTGCTTGTATACCTCACCTTTATCTTTCATTTCTTTTCTTTCTATCCAGATCTTTGCGGCTTCATCTTCAAGGAACCCCTTTTTAATTTCAGGTACCTCGCCAAAGTGCTTCGGATATTTCTGGCTAAGACTTACATCAGTTAATATTGGATATTTACTGTAACCACCCATGTCCGTGGAATATAGGGCGAATACGACTCTACTGATTCTGTATTCTCTTATTAGTAGGGAGCACATTGGACAAGGTTCCATTGTTGTATAAAGTGTGCACTCTGAAAGATTTGTACTATTGAGTTTTTTCGTGGTCTGTAACATAGTTAAAACTTCAGCATGCTGAGTAAAATCTTTATTTGTTAAAGCATAATTTTCACTCTCAGCAACTATTTCGTTCTTGTGTACAATTACACATCCAATAGGCATGTCTAATCTTTCAAAAGATTTTCTTGATAGCTCTATTGCTCTTGTCATGTATTTGTCATCTTGCATATAATAATCATATCGCAAAACAGAGATGTTTTCTGACTGAGATTTAAGGACGAAGTTCTAACATTTTGTGAGGAGTTGCACAGATATTTTAGGCAGATTTCTTTAGTATAGTTTCCAATTAGCAAAATCTTTAGAAACTCCTAATACAACCTCAAGTTTGTATGGAATACACTCGGGTTCAAGAAAGTATGCGGTTACTCTTAAATGTCCTTCTAGTATGACTATATCGTCTTCAAGCGATTTACAAACCAGAATTATAGGCGGAAACTCTCCTCCAGATTTAATGTATTTTGAAGCGTTAATAAAGTTATTGTTACTAACATTAAAAATTTCTAAACCATTTTTTATATTCCTAGCAGCAATTACTGGTAATCTTGTCTCTGAAGAAAGTTTGTTCCAGTAATCATAATTTATATACTTTACTTTTTCTAACTCACTTTTGGTTATCAAGTATCTATGCCAAGTAATTTTTTCTGGAAAATTATCAAATAGGTGTTTATTTATTCCGTAACCTCTATATTTTTCTAATAACCTTCTCCTATATACGTTTTGTGTCTCTTTCGACAAATCTGGGTTAGTAATTATATTTTCGTTCTGGTTGTCTTTTTGTATCTGGTCAGTAATTTGTTTGCCAAATCTATTTGAGTAAAGTTCGGATTTTAGGAATAACAATATTAATTCGTCTTCTGAGATCTCTTTAATTATTTCCACAGAAATATTCTACACTAACTTAGTTTTTAAGATTAAGAATATTGCTATGACAACAAAGAGCTTGGATGACTGTATGGGATTTAGTTGGAACTTTTATAGAGCCAAACCAATCATATGTATAATTACTGTATGAATATAAGATTTATCTATTTTGATGTTGGTGGGGTTGTAATGCTGGATTTTTCTAAAACTAACAAGTGGAACGAAATGTGGGATGGAATTGGCATAAAAAGTGGTGATAGACCAAGATTAGAGAAGATTTTTAGAGAAGAAGAATCAAAGTTTTGTTCAGGTGGAAAAAGTTCAGAAACATTCGTTAACATTTTGAAAAACGATTTTGGTATTACTGTCCCTGAAAACTATTCTTTTTTAGATGAATTTGTTAACAGATTTGAACCAAACACAGAACTAGCAAAGATACTCGTTGAACTGAAGAAAAGATTTAGTATTGGACTACTTACTAATATGTATCCAGATATGCTAAATAGAATTATAAAGAGAAAGCTATTACCAGATATAGACTGGGATGTTGTTATAGATTCAAGCACAGTCGGGTTGATAAAACCACAGGACGAAATTTTTAACTATGCGGCAGAAAAAGCAAGAGTAACTGTAAAAGAAATATTATTTGTTGAGAATAGTCAGAAACACGTAGACAAAGCTAGAAAACTTGGCTGGAATACCCTCCTGTACGACCCCTCGGATACTGAAAAGTCAAACAAAGATTTACTGTATTTATTAAACTGACAATCGTTTTTATTGCTCTGACAACAATGTTCCTGGCTGAGCACAAGAGACGAGGTTGTAACATTCTGCGAAGATCTATTTGGGTATTATAAGGAAACTTTAGAGTAATATTCTTTAAGTGGAGAAACTATATCTTCAATCTGATCGTATTCAATGATTAAATTACTGATACCTTTAGTCGTGTCCTTTATCCTCGTTCCCTTTTTTAATATTGATATAATACTTTTTCCGTATGCATAAGCAATACCAGCCTCATAGGCACGCCCTGTTGGTTTATCCGTTAAATCTATTAGAAGAAAATCACATTTCTTAATCTCATCCTTCGCTCTTTCCATAAGCTCCTTTGGATTATCAAATATCTTCTGATAATTCTCTACGTCTCTAATAAAGCAGAAGTCCTCAAATCCAGATTCTTTGACTAAACTACATAGTTTCTCAATTTCTTCTCTATTCTCTCCACTATTGAAGGAAGCCGTAATAAAAAGTTTCATAGATTAATTATACATTAATAAGAATTCTTTGGTGTGGTATGTTTTATATAGCTATAACAACAAAAAACTTGGCTGAGACCGTTCAAATTTGGTCACCTAAAAACATAATTTAACCTCTAAATAATAACATAAATTACCGTTTTCACTATGTGAAATAATTATGTAATGTTTAAAAAATCCTAAATGCACATACTGTTTCTCTGTTAATACGATTAGAAAAGGCGTTCGAAGAGGTAAAATCAAATATTTATGTAAGTCTTGTAATAAGTGGTTTCAAATCAATAGAACCAAAACACTTAATTCTTCAATAATTCTTTCTGACCACCTAGACGGTATGTCATTTAGAGCTCTTTCTCAAAAATATAATATATCTATTGGTAATGCATATAGTAAATGTTTTAAGGCTTTGGAAGATCTTCCTCATTGTGCTGATATAACTCGTAAATATTGCTCAAAATATAGTGGAATACTTTTAGTTGATGGTAAATATATAACTGTTAAGGGGTACGAACGTAAATTACCCTTCATCTATGGTATTGATTACCTAACTCATGATATTCCAACATACATATTCTCCATAGCTGAAAACTTTGTATCTCTTAAGAAGTTCTTTGCCTCTTTAAGACTATTAAACTACCCTCTAGAGTATCTTGTATCGGATGATAATATAAACATCCTAAATTCTTGCTTGGATATCTACCCGAAGGTTAGATTTCAACTTTGTATTAACCATTTTAAAGAAAACATCCGTAAGTCTCTTAACATTAGAACTGATCCAACATATAAACCTTTTATGTGCAAAATAGAAGATTTGTTGTGTGTAAAACGATCCGAAGATGATTTTAATCGTGTAGCAAAGAATATTTTAAACCAATATAAATATGATAGTAACTGTATCCCAATTCTCTTAGATATTGAAAGAAGAAAACTAAATTTAATGGGGTATTCTAGAATCCCACGTACTACCAACCTAATTGAGTCGTTTAACTCCCATTTCCAAGCTAAATTTAAGGCACTAAAGGGTTTTGAATCTTTTCAGCATGCTGACCTATGGATTAATGGGTACATAATAAAAAGAAGGACTAGAGTATTTACTGATTGTAAGGGAAAATTCAAACACTTGAATGGTAGAAATTCACTATCAATTTCTGCAAATTCTAATGTTGATTTATCAATGCTTTTTTGATGTTCAGGTGACCAAATTTGAACGGTCTCTTGGCTGGGGGATAGGGATTCGAACCCCAATAGGCGGGACCAAAACCCGCAGTCCTACCGTTAGACGATCCCCCAACAATCATAGTTAGTGGTGTAATTATATAACAAAGAGAAAAGGTCTGTACTAAAAAGTAAAGCACAGACCTTTCTTATTAAACAAGAGAAAGAAGATTATTTATTTGTTCTTCTCTCCTTTTTAAACCTTGAAGTCTAGCCAAATATCTAGCTAGATACAATAATGGTTTTCCGATCTTGTCATGGATAGAAACATAATCCATAAGCAAACCATCAAGCCATACATTTCTTTCAAGCTTAGGAGTTTTGTTCCAAACTTTAATTAAAGCCTTTATTTCTCTTCTTAGGATAAACTTAAGTTTATCTTTTTCTCCTAAAACTTCTGTTGCAGAAAAAAGACCATGCAAGAACCAAGGAAGATCTTTTCTACCTAGATTTTCTGCTATGCTAACAGCTTCTTCTGCACAGCTTAATGCTTGGACTAAACCACTTCCGTTTAAGTAGAGTTGTTTTCTTGAAAGATTTCTGAGTGCTACTGCTTGACCATTATAGTCTTTAGCTTTTACAGCAATTTTATAAGCTTTCTGCCATGTTTTTTTAGCTTTTTCTTGGTTGCCGTTATGGTAGTAAGAAAGACCTAAATGGCTTAATACTTCAACAATCTTTTTATTGTCTCTCTCAGCAAACAGTAAAGTCTTTTCAAAACATTTTATTGATTGCTTAACGCTTCCTTTTTCTCTTTCTTCAATTCCTAACTTTAACAATTCTTCATAAGTTGGAATCTTCACAGCCTTTTCCATTATCTCTCCTTTTTTGTGTTGATACGTTGCTATTATAGCTTCAATAGTCAAATAATCAACTATGAGATAAGAAGATAAGATGCTGTGAAGTAAGGAAAAGTTATGCTTGTCTTCTATTTACTGCTCCAAAAGCTTACTTATTTGCTCTATTCTTCTAGATAAATTGAACTGTTCAGCAATAATTTTAGCAGTATATAAATCTGCTTTCGTGTTATAAACCTTATATCTATCGATCAAAAGACCAGTTAACCAAACCCATTTAGCTATTTGATCTTTTGTCTTTTGGCTAATATTATATAAATCTTCGGATTCTTTTAAAAACCAGGATTCTATTTCATCCTTTGAGGAATTATTAGCAATCATTGCATCAACAACTCCATGATCAAACCAGACTATATCTTCCCTACTTGATTTAAAAGCTAGCTCCCTAGCTTCTCTTGCAAGATCAATAGCTTTTATTTTGTCTTCAGTATTAAATTCTGATCTGGATAATTGCCTTAAAGATACTGCTTTATAGGAATCGTTATTCAAGTCTTCAGCTAATTTCTTAGATCTTTCAAACATTTCTTTAGCTTCTCCATATTTCTTTAAATGCCAAAGAGTTAATCCTTTCTCACCTAAATATGTAAATAGCTGATCAGAATCAAGTTGTGCTTCATCAATCTCATTGAACAAACCTAAAGCTTTATTTAAATCTCCTGTTTCTCTTTCATCTCTTGCTATACTTAGTTGTTTTTTAAATTGATCTTTATCCATATTAACCTCCTTGTAATGGTGAGCCATTTGGAACTATGTTGGAACATATTCCCTACAATACTACTGTAGATTATAATACACCTAATGAGTAAAAAGGATGAAACCATGCATGAAAGTTCAATAGAAATACATTTGCAAAAAGATGTGTTACCAAAAGTTTTTATAGATGAACAAAAGGTTAAATTTATAGAAGGAGATACCGAAAAAAATAGGAAATGTTTATGGGAAGCACTTGGACCTTCTCTAGATGTTTTGATTGAAAAGTTCCAACTACCTAAGCAAAGGCCTGAAGGGATGACCAATCTAGAATACTTTGAATCATTAGTAAATACGATGTATAGATTGAATATGAATGTTAGAAGAACGGATAAAGAGTTGGTGAAATGGAGTGTATGGACTTCTGTTGCTAATGAAACTGGTGCAACTAACTGTTCTTTGGGGTCGCAGGTATTTTTAAGATTATTGGAAAATGCAGGATATGAGGTTGAATATGGAACACCTGGTCCTTTAACACATTCTATAGCATTTGCGAAATCTGGTGAGGATTTTTATTATATTGACCCAACAAATGGGATTGTGGAGAAAGTAGCAGAAACTATAGAAGTAGAAGGAATAAAAGTACATGTTATTAAAACTAGTAATTTTAAGTGTCCTTTTGAAGCAGTACCAGCATTTCCTCCTGAATACTCTGTTGTAGCTACAATCTCTAACTTGCAAGCACTCCAATCTGAAAATGATAGGCCAGCACATAGTGAGTTTGTGACTAACCTAGCAAGCAGATTTAATATGACTGGGAATCGACGCTATCAACAGTGGGTTACTCAAAACCTTTTTCCTGATTGGGATAAACTCACGAAATCGGAATTTTGGAAGGAAGAAACAGCAAGAGTGAATAAGAAACTCGGAGAATAAACTTCCCACCACGTGTGCTAAAATCTTCTTCTGTGGTGGGAAGTGATTAGGTTTCCACCGAAGCATGAGGTAAACTCATATCGCTATGGTTCTAAACGATATTAAATACCCAAAATCACTTAATCCTATTGAGTTTTTTGGATAAACCTGCAAACACTACTCTAAAGGAAATAACGAGGTAAAAGAGGAAATCCTAAGAGCAATATGTTGGAACTTTCCTATCAACAATGGAGAAATTGCATCAATACAATATAGAAAACCATTTGATATGATTGCTAAACTACCCAAGAACATCTAAATCGGTAATTGGTGGGCGATGTAGGGGTCGAACCTACGACCTTTCGGATGTAAACCGAATGCTCTAACCAGCTGAGCTAATCACCCTAATATTCGTATTTTAACAATTTAATTAAGAAATTTCACTTCATTTTTCTTTGATTTCAGGATATCTGTCGGGGTTATTCAAATAGTACTTAGTCCATTTATTATCCTTAGTAACACCAACACAATCTAAATAAATTCTTTTGTCAAACCCTCCTACTCCTTTTCTTTTTTCCTTGAGTAATTTCTTAAACTCCTTATCAGATAATTTAAGGTGAGATCTTAAGTAATCAGTAACTTCAATAACGTCAACTAACTCTTCTTTAAGCTTATCTATATCTTTTATCTTTAACATTTCTGTAGATTCTTCTACTAATTTTAAAACTAATTCTTTAATAAACCTCTTTTCACTTAAAACCTTTACACCAACTGGTTTTTCCCCACATTCTTTCATAAGCTCAACTATTCTATCTCTGACAAGCTTCTTGAAAGAAAAGTACCTCATGGTCTTAGATATAGCTTTCATATGGTAATTATATCAGTAACAAACAACTTAGCTATTCGTTAATCGTTTTTAAGTTAAAATGAAAAATGGGATTGATAATCTCTCCTATTAATATGGTCTTATTGTGTAAAATACTCCTGTTAATCATCGTACCAGTATAATAATCTTGAACTAACATAGCTTGCTGCTCCAGATTGTACTCCCTAAAAGTTTTTCCATTAGCAATATCATCTCTAAGATTATTTTCATTACCATTGTTATAAAGTGCTTCTACATTCGTGAAATACAACCAATAATAATTAATCCACTTTGGTATCCATGCAAGACCAAATCCTTGGCCATCCTGGTATTGCCAGACATGTGTAAGCTCATGGACATAAACAGCGGTTTTTATTTTATTACATGCATAATCTTTATGAACATAGATATAGTTTCCCCATGTAGAGGCTCTTGCTAACAAAACCTTTGGAAAAGGTACATAACCGTATGTATGTATTGAAATTACAGAACCATCAATTCTATCTCCAAAATAAAACAAAGCATCTTTATAGTTGTTAAAACTCGGGCACCTAGAATAAAAATCGTATCTCTCAACGATTCCAAGTTTTATCAGAGTTTTTTCTGGTAAAAAAGAGTGATTTGGTGTTAAAGCAAGCAATACGTACTGAAAAGCGATAAAAGTGCTTATGAAATACATCACAATATATTTTAAAGATAGTTTTCCCTTCCCTACCACCCAAAAAGTAATGCATACAAATACTAATGCTAAAATGATTGTTAAATTCATTGTTAACTTTTCGCTAAACGAAAAGACAATTATACTTACTATTGTTATAACAGAACTAAGGACAAAAAATGCTAACCAATATAAACACAAGGTAAGGGTTTTCTTCATAGTATAGGAAAAGTATATCAGTCTTGTCATAAACAAGGTATCGGAAATCTTTAGATAACCACATAAAAGAGTAGAGTTGGTGGGGAGGGTGGGAGTCGAACCCACATAGCCGGTTTTTCAGACCGGTGCCGTGACCACCTTGGCTACCGCCCCATATTTCATATTCCTTGGAGCGACGGACCGGACTCGAACCGGCGACCTTCTCCTTGGCAAGGAGACGTTCTAACCAGCTGAACTACCGTCGCAAGATAAGATATTATAACATTAGAAAAACTAAATCCTCTATAGACTACCAGCTTCCTCCTCCGCCCCCACCGCCTCCGCCACCTGAAGATCCTCCAGAAAAACCAGAAGAAAAACCAGACGAGCTAGAAGTGGGAGTCATAGAAGAGCGAATGGAGTTAGAAAAGCTATGAGACATTGCAGTAAAAGCATAAACACTAGAAAAATCTTCTCCATCATACCAGTCAGGTTTAATCATATTTAAGTCTTTAAACCTTTCAGCCCATATCTTTTCTACACCAAATGCAGTTGCATAAGGTAGCAGTTTTTCAAAAAACATTTGATTTTGAGCCTGAAAATCAAGCTTCTCATCTTGACTTTTAAGAAAATTAAACAACGACTTTGCTTCTGAATACTTCTCTACTCCAATAAGAGTTCTTTTTGCAGATTTTCTACCAAAAACAAGAGAAGCAATAGCTAATGGAATATTCATAGTAAACACAGAAACTACCCCAAGAGCTATCATTTTTGCTTCTATATTTGATGGTTTCTTCTCAAACATTTGACCATCAAGTAACTCATCTTCAATACTTTTCTTAAACTTTTGAACAGACTTCAAAAAAGATTGAGAATCTTTTAAACTTTTAACATTAACTTCATCTTTGTTCTTGAAGATAATATTTAATATATCTTTCTCAAAACTCTTGATACTAGAATCCTCTAAGTAGTTTTTAGTTTTAATAAGAATGAATTTATTTTTATCTTCATGCTTAATCTTTAAATAACCTCTTTGAGCAAGATGAATAATAGTACCAGTAAGCTCCTTATGATCTATAGATTTATCAATAATAAAGCCTGTTTCGGCTGGAGAAAAAACAACCTTGTTTTTGTATTGTGGTGGCTCAAACCATGCTGGAAGTATCTTTTCATGCTTTTTAGTAAACTTCTTTTCCTTAATGGATTCTACTAAGATCTTTACAGGCAATAAAACAAACCAAAGGAAAGATAAAATTTTAACTATTATTGATGAAATTTGATCAATAAATCTTGATTTATCTTCTTTAGGCTCTAAAACATCAACTTGACCTTTAGAAAAAGACACTGCAAATGTTATACCCTCTTTTGCATTTAGTTGCTTGCTTGAAGATACTAAAGCACCATTATTTACTTGGTTTATATTTTTAAGACAATCTTGAGATGTACTTCCTTTATATCCTTCATAACAAACTATGTTTAAGAATTTGCCGTTGACATCAGTGTTAAATTCAATCTTTGAAGAAGCAGATAAGATAGGAACTTCCCATTCATTTCCTGTAAAATTCCAGTAAAGCTCATCGTGATCAGAAAAGTAAGTAAGAGCACCTGATACTAAGTATCTAATAACATATATGTGTTCTCCAGTTATTAGCTTATCGACATCTCCTATTTTAATAGATAAGTAGCTAGAATTATTTGATGTTGTGTAATTATATGCATTTCCCTTTTCATCTATAACAGACTGAACATATGTGTCTAGTTTATATATTTTTCCATCAGAATTTTCTTTAGTTACTGGTATATTTCTGTATATCCCATGTTTTTCAAGTGATCCAAAGTCATAGTGAATGTTTTCTTCTACAAGGATAGTTCCATCTTTGTTTATCTTTATGTTTGACTGAAAGTTTTTAATGGATTCAGCAAGTGCAGATTTACCTATATCTTTAGATAAAGATAAAACAAAGGCTAAAGAAAATATTATTAAGTATTTAATATTCCTTTTCATTTCTTTGGTGGGCGGGACAGGACTTGAACCTGCACGGGTTTTACCCCATTAGCTCCTTAGGCTAACGCGTATGCCAATTCCGCCACCCGCCCTAGATAATATGTAGATTATACAATAAAATGCTAGTTTAATAATATAAACACAGTTATATAACCAAAAAGGCTATAATATTATTACTTAAAAAGTAGACTTAAACTTATGAAATGAACAAAATAGAAAACCTACTAAACAACAAGAACATAATAAATCCACTAACTATTACTATCTTGATATATGTATTTTCGTTGTTAATCTTAGGATCTTGGTATAACTTTCCTATAAGCGATGACTTTTATTACACTATGCAAGTAGAAGCTTTTTCCATGGGTATCTTTACAAAAAGTGCATTAATAGGACCAACTTTAATCCTTCAGTCATTTATAGGATTAATATGGGGCAGATTATTTGGTATAAATTATGCGTCTCTTAGAGTCTTAACAATACTGTTTTCCATCTTATGTATTGTAATAGTAGATAAAATATTAAAACTACTGAAGGTAAAAGATACAACAAGACTTCCTACTCTTTTATTAATATTGTTCATTCCACAGTTTTATGCTTGTTCTGTTACGTTTATGTCAGAAAACTACTTTTTATTCTTTATACTTTTATCTTTATATCACTTTCTTTCATTTTTAAACAAAGATGATGAAAAACATATGTTATTAGCATCTATATTTGGAGGTCTTTCAATAATGGTGAGACAGTATGGAGTTGTTCTTCTTATCACTTACTTATTTGTTTATGTAATGTTAGTGCTAAAGTATAAGAAATTAAACATAAGATTAATTCTTGAACTTCTTGTTCCTTTTATTTTGCTAGGATCTTTAGGTGTGTTTTGGCCAAAATTCAAAAGCTTATCTGATCCTAAGAGTATGGATGTTTCTTTGTTTTTTGTTGGATTTAAAGATGTCATTCCAAGAATATTCAACATTTGGGTATTACCTTACATAGGCTTTTATTTACTTCCTTTTTCAGTAGTTTTGTTTGGCAAAATAAATAATAAATTAAAAGCATTAATAATGATTTTATCTGTGCCTCTTTCATATTTAATATACAAAATAAATATATTTAAGATTGGAAACTTATTTTATCTGGAAGGTCTTTATGCAAGATTGGTTGTAAATATTAGACAAAACTTGTTTAATAACGTTCCTTTTAAACTATTCTTAGCTTACTTAATTTCATTATCGTTAATTACACTTTTAATATGGATAATACAAAGCTTAGTATCTAAAAGAAGTAGTTTGGAAAAAAAGAATTTTAAGATTAACTTAAAATCAATTACTAAAGACTTAAATACTCTTACTCTTATTGTTTCAATAATAGGTTTTTTCTTAATAGTCATGGTTACAGATAGAGTATTTGATAGGTATCTTCTTAATTTCTTTATTTTCCTTGTAATCTTAGTTTCTTATATCTTTAGCAAAAACAGATTAAATTTAAATTCATATTCTTTATTGATGTGTATTTTGATTAGCTTTGTTACTTTTCTTGTTACGTTTGATTACTATAGAGGGAATCAACTTAAATGGGTATTAGCAAACAAGTTGTCAACTGAATACAAGGTTGATAAATACAATATTTTTGTTGACAATGTTTATGCAAGAACAATGTATATGTATAAAATGCAAAACTACAAAGGACTTTATCCTGCAAAACCAGCAGAGTATCATCCATTTTGTTTTGTTCAGGAATATGTAAGGCAAAAAGATAATGTTATTAATAAACTTGTTAATAGTTTTGAAGGAAGAGGTTTTGTGAAAAAATATATAGAAAATCCTAAGATTTCAAATGCAGGGTTATTGAAAGAAAAAAGTAATCATTTTGATTCTACAGATATATTAATATATGATGTTGAGTATCCAAGTCCAATATATAATTTATTAGGAAAGAAGATGTTTATTAGAGCTTTTTGCTTATATAACTACAAGGATTTGCAATAAATTAATTTATTGGTGCCAGAGACAGGACTCGAACCTGCAAGCCTTACGGCACAGCCTTCTGAAGACTGCGTGTATACCAATTTCACCACTCTGGCTGATTAGAAGTATTTTAACAGTATTTAAAAGAATATAAAAAGCCCGGAATAATAAAAAGTACCGGGCTGCTAGTAATGCTTACTACTTTCTTCTCTTCTTTTTTCTACCGTTTAATAAACCTGTTTTTTCCTTACGGTTCTGACCTAAGAAACGAGGCTTGTGGGACACATTAAATACGTGTACCCTTAACGCGCATAAATTCACGTCCTTGTAGTTTTGTGACAAGAACTCTCCTTTCTTGTTGTTAACAGTAGAATACTAACACTAATCTAAAAGCTTTAAAAGATCTTTTGGCTGATAGATTATATAATCAGGGTTATTTGAAGATAAGACAGACTCTAAATTATAGCCCCAAGCAACTGATGCTATCTTTACTCCAGAGGATCTTGCAGCATTTATATCTCTTATTTCATCTCCAATATATATAACATCGTCCTTGTTTGCCTTGCATTTCTTAATTGCCTTTTTAAGTAATTTATCTTTGCCTAAATAATTAACAGTGCTATATATAAAGTCAAAATAGTTTAAATTATTCTTTTCTAAGAACTTAAGCACGTTTCTTTTAGAATTAGATGTAGCTATTCCCATTTTAATATTTCTTGAGCTTAGTTCTTCTAAGATCCCAGGAAGTCCCTTAAAAGTACTTATGTTCTTTAGTTCTTTATGCATCTTCCTTTGAATTTGAAACAAAAACCAAAATAGATCTCTCTTTCTAATACCAAGTGTTGCAACAAAATCATATAACCCCATTTTTCTAAATTCTTCAAAATTAATTTTTTCTTTAGAAAGAAGTTTTCTTTTTCTGTTAAATTCATAAGCATAATTAACAGAATAAGAAAGGGTATCTGCTAATGTTCCATCAAAATCAAATATTAGTATCTTACTCATAAATCAATTAAATCACATTTAAGTAATTAAAAAAGGGTGAAGCAACCTTTAAACATTAAGTGATAAGGATTGAGCAGTATATCTAACATTAGATTTTGTAATACCTCAACCTCTCAAAGTTCTTTTCAGGTTCAAGTTTTGTTTCTTCAAGAAATTCTTCTTCAACAATTTCAGGGGTAAATGCATTTTTGTGTTTTAATAAAGCGTTTCTTTTCTTATTAATATATTTTGTAATATCAAAATAACTAACGTCAGGATACGAGTATGCATCAGAAAATAAAATCTCTGAAACTGTATGGGGTTCTAGATTATACTTTGTAAAGTGATCAGGAAAGAAACCTCTGTCTCTTGAGTAGGGATATGCTGCATCTATTGTTAAAAGTGCAGTATGTCTGTGATCTCGATGATTTACCCAATGGGTTTCAGAATTAAATGTGTTTATGTTATCGAAAGGGTTTTGAGTAATTATTATATCGGGCTTAAATTGTCTAATGTGAAAAACTACTTTTTCTATATTTTCTAAGTTATTTTCTAGTTCACCATCAGGTATATCTAAATTAAAAATATCTTCTTTTGCTAACCCAAGTTCTTTCCCTGCCTCTAATTGTTCGTTCTTTCTAATCTCTCCAAATTCCTTCTCATTTGTATCCGTTCTGTTTTGAAATCCCTTGCCACCATTTGTCATTGCAATTGATCTTACTTTTTTCCCTTCTGACAGTAATCTTGCTACAATGCCACCACATATAATCTCGTTATCATCGGGATGTCCTAACACAACTAAAACTCTATTTTTATCTCCAAATATTTCTGAAAAAGAATCTTTAATCATGCTTATATTTTACCGGTTTTTAGTAACTTTTAAAATGGTGAGGACGGAGGGATTCGAACCCTCGACAACCCGGTTAAGAGCCGGATGCTCTACCACTGAGCTACGTCCCCATGTCTTATGTATTATACATTATGTATTCACTGTTAAGAAACAAAACAGCGGTTCTTTTGCAAGAGCTACTTAAACCGCTGTTATCTTCTTAATAGAAGGTTACTTCTTTTTCTTTCTTTTCACTACCTTCTTCTTTACAGCTTTCTTTGCTGTCTTCTTTTTCTTCTTTGCTGGCATGTTAGGGGCCCTCCTTTTGCCTTTAATTAAGTACACTGTTAAACTAACTATAATTCTTCTTCAGTATCTTCTTCCTCATCGTTATCTTCTGATTCATCAAAATTATTTTCATCTGCATCTTCTTCACCACTCATTTCTCTTTTGACTTCAAGATACGTATCCCAATCTTCATCAGTTGCATCATCAGGTAATGTATAACTTTGATCTTCTTCTAATTTCTTTTTAATCTCTTCTTTTGTTAACAAACAAATGCACCTCCTAAAAAACAAAAACACTTTGTATCAAAACAAAGCGTTTCTAATTTTTTAAATTTTTATTCTTAAATTTTTTGGGCAGGTCTTATTCATTTTCTTTAATAATAAAATTGTTATTTTTATTTTATTAAATGTCAATACTTAATAAATGTCTTTCACAAAAATAATTTTTAGAAAATTAAAAAAATTATAAAATAGAATAAACAAGGAAAACATAAAAGAAACAAAAATAAAGTAGGTATACTGAGAAAATTGAAAGATACTTGGCGCCTCCAGAGAGACTTGAACTCCCGACCCCTCGTTCCGAAGACGAGTGCTCTAATCCACTGAGCTATGGAGGCTTACTTGCTAACTATATTATACCTAAAAATACATGATAAAATTAAGAGCAATGAAGAAAAAGACAAAAATATTCATAGTTGTATATATAGTACTTCTCATTCTAGGATCCTTGTATGTTAAATCTGTGTTAAAAGAATCCCCTGTTGAAGAAAAAGAAGCAAAGGAAGAAGTAGAAGAAACTCATCTAGTAAACGTATCTTTGAAAGTAATAAATGGAACAGCTACAAATATGTACAATGCAAAATTAAAAAACGTAGACACCGTAAAAGATTTGCTGGAAGAAATTAGAGATCACAGTGATTTTTCTTATGAAATTACAGAATATTTTCATAAAATAGAAATTGATACAGTAAACAAAGTTAAAACTCCTACTGGATATAAATGGATAGTAATGTCAAACAACAATGACATTACAAATGATATTGGAAACACTTATTTAGAAAACAATGCAGTCTATGAATTAAAACTAATCAAACAATAGTTTCTTGCTTTCTTACTCATATCTCAATGCTTGAATCGGATCCTTTTGACTTGCTTTAATAGCTGGGTAAGTACCAAAAACAACACCAACAACTGCAGAAAAACCTAAAGATACAAGAATTGACCATACTGGTATTTCTGCTCTAACAAAGGCTTTCAAAGCAAAGGTAGCTAACCAACCTAAGATAAGACCTATAATTCCTCCTGTAATGCTAATTAAAACTGCTTCTAACATAAATTGAAGTTTAATTTTTTTGGATGTTGCACCAAGTGCTTTTCTCAAGCCAATTTCTCTTGTTCTTTCAGTAACAGATACAAGCATAATATTCATAATTCCAATACCTCCAACAAGAAGAGATATTCCAGCAATTGCACCTAAAGCAATGGAAATGATGCTTAAAATAGAGTCAATTGATTCTAAGAAGTCTTTCTGAGTAAGAATAGAAAAGTCATCTTTCTTTAAATCTTTCATTAGCACTATTTCAATTTGTTGAACAAAAAACTCCAAATCTTGATTATCTTTTGCTTTAATTGCAATAGTACTTATCTTGCTGTTAAAATCTTGCATTAACGTTGTGTATGGAGCAAGGGTACTTGCATCAAAATTAGGACCTTTTTTAGCCATTACTCCAACGACTTCATAAGTTTGAGAGTCTATCTTAACTTTATGACCAACGGAATTCTGCCCATCAAACAATTCTTCATTTACAGAATATCCTAAGACAATAACTCTTGCTTTAGTTAATTGCTCTAGCTTAGAAAAAGATCTTCCATACAATATTTCAATATTAAAAATATCTTTTCCTTGGTAATTTGAACCTAAAATAGTTGCATAGTATTCTTTTGTTTTGTATTTTATTGTTTTTCCTGTTTCAGCAGATGGCGTAACTGCGTCAATATATTCTTTTGCATAAGTTTCTATTAAGTCAACATGTTTTTCTTCCAGCTTACCACTCATCATTCCTGCTCCAATGTTACTGTTTGAACCTCCAATGCTAACCTTCCCTGGCATTACATAAACTGTGTTAGAACCCAACGACTTAAACTGATCTCCAATATAGTTTTGAACACCTTTAACAAGAGAAGTTAAAGTAATAACTGAAAACACCCCAATGATTACTCCAAGCATAGTTAAGAAAGATCTAGCTTTATTTAAAAGTAAAGAATCTAACGATGTTTTAAATGTTTCATTTATCCTCATTTACTACCTTCCCATCTCTTAAAGTAACTCTTCTCTTAGCAATTAAGGCTAAATCACTGTCGTGGGTAACAATGACAATAGTTATTCCTTTTTTGTTAAGATCTATAAACATTTTTTCAATTTCTTCACCTGTTTTTGAATCAAGATTCCCTGTAGGTTCATCTGCAAGAACTATTGAAGGGTTATTTATTAAAGCCCTAGCTATTGCTACTCGTTGTCTTTCCCCTCCAGATAACTCATTTGATTTATTGTTAAGTCTTCCCTCAAGTCCTACTTGTTTAAGTAACTTCTTAGCTAATTCTTCTCTATCTCTTTCTTCAATTTTTTGTTTTGAATATTTTAATGGGAGCATAACATTTTCAAGAACTGTAGATCTAGGTAAGAGATTAAAGTCTTGAAATACAAATCCAATCTCCTTATTTCTAACTTCGGCTAATTCTTCCTCCGTCATTCCTTTAGTATTCTTATTATTTACGATTATTTCCCCACTTGTAGGAGTATCTAAAAGACCAATCATATGCATTAAACTTGATTTCCCAGCCCCAGATTTACCTGTAATTGATAAGAAATCACCTTTATAAACATCTAAATTTACATTGGATACAGAAACTATCCTAGTTTTTCCCATATCGTATACTTTGCATACATTTTTAGCTTGTAGTACTGGAGTCATAGTTTAGTTAATAATTTTAGTAATATAACCTTCCTTAATTTCTACCTCATCTTTAGCTGGAACAACTATAATTTTATCTATTGATGTCTTTACTTCTGTATACAAATCACCCTCAAGTCCAACTTCAATGCTTTGTTTCATAGCTTTACCTTTATCTGATACCCAAACATACGGCTTATCATCGTCGTCAAAAAGAATATCGCTATACAGTAAAGAAGGCACTTCCTTGGTAGATGAAGCAACAAGCATGTAAGCATCGCCTGTCATCCCAACAGCAAGATTATCTTCTGGTGATTTATCTATATCAACTTCTATGGTAAAACTACCATCAGAAGCATTTGCATGAGAAGGAAGCTTATTTACCTTACCTGTAAAAACCTTATCTCCATAAGAGTCTAGCTTTATTTCAACTTCTTGATTAATTTTTATGCTTCCGTAGTCTTCTTGATCAACCAAAACTTCAAAGATAAAGTTATCAAGGCTTCCAACAGTCACAACTGTTTCTCCTAAAGTTGCAGTTTCACCAACCTCTTTGGTTATATCAATAACAGTTCCATTAATTGGGGAAGAAATATTTGTTTTGGATAACGTTGCTACTTGAGCTTGATAACTGGCTTCTGCTTGGCTTAGAGATTCTTCGTATTCTTTAAGCTTAATTCCATAAGCTGTTGGCCCTCCTAATAGATCTTCGTTATCTTTCTTATTATGAATGAAAAGCTCCAATTCTTTTTTAGCAATATCCCTTGCATCTTTATAATATTGAACAGTTTGTTTTTGAGCATCGCTATCAATGCTAGCCAATATTTTTCCAGCCCAAACTTCTTGGCCTTCTTTTACGTAAATATCTTTAATAGCACCTGTTGAAACAAAACTAACATTTGCTTGTTCCTTGGCTTTTACATACCCGCTTGCAGATATAGTCTTTTTTACCACTCTATTTTCAATGCTAGTTTTCTTAACAACTGAAGTTAAGTTTGTTCTAGAGTTAAAGTAAATGAACATACCAACTAAGATGATAATAAATGGAATGAACTTTCTAGTTTTCTTATAAATACTTTTCATAGTGTGTTATGTTATCATTTTAGCATGATAAAACTATTCAACCATCGCCATCCTATAAGACAAGTTAAAAGTTTTAAGTATGCTTTTGAAGGCATCCTCCATGCCATAATTAACGAACCGAACTTTAGAATTCAAATGTTCATTGTAGCACTTGCATCATTCCTTGGCAAATTCTATAAAATAACAAATACAGAATGGTCAATTATGATAATTGCTCTTGGGCTTTTACTAGCTGCAGAAATAATAAATACAGTTGTAGAAGAAATAATGGATCATTTTACCAAAGAAAATGATCCAGTCGTTAAAATAATAAAAGATTTATCTGCTAGTTTCGTATTAGTGTTTGCACTTACAGCAGGAATAATTTTATACTTAACATTCTACCAAAAGATATTTTAATCTAAACTAATAACCTTTAGAAACAATTTCTTCTAAAGTTCCAGGAGCCATAATGTATATCCTTACAAAATCTCTTCCATCTCTTGTTAAAGTATGAACAGGTTCATAATGTTGTGTCCAATAAGATGCCTTTTCTGATAAGGTATCATTAGTAAAACTTTGAGGGTTTTTAACGTGGATATAAAAACCTGCTTTGTCAGAACCTTTTTCTAACCCAACGTAATGTCTAGCTATAGATTTTCTTTCATTAGTAGTATAAGCATCGATCTCAGGATGAGCTAAAATGAAATCTCTTATTCCTTCCCAATCTCTAAAGTATGGAAAACCAAACATACTTAAATGATATACAACCGATGGCTTTGGAAATGTCCAAATCAAAAACTTTTCTTCTTCCCAAGGATATTCCTTATTATTATCAACAAATACTGCATATGATTGAGCAGCTAAAAATCCAAATAAAAGAAAAGATCCTAAGAAATTGAGCATCTTAACTAAATCTACTTCAAATATCTTGAATGCAAAACTCTCTAAAGCTACAAAACCAAAAGCTAAAATAATAAACGACGGTAGTATATAGTTATAAATATGTGTACCTGGAAGGTACATTACAAACTCATAAGCAAAAACTGAAAGACCCACCCACAGTAATAAACAAGCCACTTTCAACTTTTCTTCATTTATTAAACTCATAAGTTCAGTGGTTCCTTTAAAAGCCCTTGTAATAATTTCTGGGACTTTAATAATCTTGTGAATCTTTTCCCTGGAAAGACCTAACCCAATAAAAAGAATGCCCATTGCAAAAAGAATAAGATAAATGTGAATAACGTAGATAGGTTGATAAACAGTAAATAAATATTTAGAGCTAGATACTTTTCCAGATTCTTCGCCAGTTATCCTAGAAGCCCAGTAATCCTTTGTTTTATCACTTACAAACATTGCAAAAGGAACATAAAAAGATAAAAGAAGAAAAGAAGAAAGAATTCCAGATAACACAAATGTAACTAGCTTTTGTTTTTTTGGAAGATTTGTATTTTTAAACCACTTAAATAGTAAGTAAAAAACAAATGGAGCAATAAATATACCATCATAATGTGAAAGAATAGATAAAGCCCAAAATATCAACCCAAGATATATACCTTTAACCGTATATTCTTCTTCTTTAACAGATAAACTTAAAAAATATAAAGCTAGTACACTAAACAAGATAACAAAAGACTGATATTGAGCAATTCTAGAAAAAGCTACAAAGAAACCGTTTGTTGCCATAAAAAGAGATGCATAAAAAGCAATCTTTTTCCCAAAGTTAATCTCAACAAATCTAAAAAAGAAATAAACAGCTAAAAACCCTGCTATTGCAAAAGGTAGTCTTACTAAGAATTGGTTGTTATATAAAGGATCTAAAAATTTTAGAAGATATGTAATAATAAACTGAACTGGACCTTTTCTTTGATCCATAATGTATCCAAAAAAAGATTGATCTGGCAAAGGAAGGTATAATGCTTTTATTTCATCTCCTTGAAAATCTGAATATCCAAGATTTACAAATCTTAAGACAAAAGAAATTACCAAAACAATTATCAACTGAATATTTTCCTTTATAAGTTTAGCTGAAAGTAATTTTTTCATTGCTATTATTTTATATTATTTTACTCCATAAATATAAAGTTCGTTCATTGCTCTTGTTGCTGATACAAAAGCTTCTCTTGCTTCACTAAAGCTTTTAATCTTTTTTAAATTCAACCCAAGCACATAAACTTTAGAAAACTCTAATCCTTTGCAATCCTTTTCACTCATCAAATAAATTCCTTTTGATGTATACCAAGTTTTTTCATTTGATTGGAGCTTAATTATTTTCTTTTTAGCTTCTTTAATGCTAAAAAGAATCTCTTGTGCCTTATCAAGATAATCATTAAAACATATTATTCCAATGCTTTTGTTTACTTCCTTTAGATCCTTTTTAATATCAATCTCAAACTTAGCAAGTAAATCTTCACTTGTTCTAAATAGTTCTATAACTGGATCATCTCCTACTCTATTTATAGATTTAGGAAGGTAATCTTTTGTGTAAGGTTTAAGTATCTTATTTGCAAGACTTATTATTTGTTTTGTACTTCTATAGTTCTTGTTTAGTTCGAATTTTGAAGCATTCTTAGCTTCTTTGATGATTTCAGGAATAACTTTCCAATCTTCAATTCCACCTGGCTCTAAGGATTGATTTAAATCTCCAAATAAAGCGAATCTTCCTCTTAAGACTATCTTGCTCAAAAAGAGATATTCTAAAGCACTAAAATCTTGAGCTTCATCAACAATACAATACTCAAACTTTTTCATTTTCCTTATTCCTACCAATTCAGAATAAACATACAAGTAAACCAAGGTTTCACAGTAATTGAGCTTCTTCGAAGTATTTATTTCCAAGTTCTTTACAAATTTTCTAAGGGTATCATTTCTAATCTCATTTTTGATTTTATTTGCTAATCTTAATATTTTTCTTAAGGCTACAATATTTTCTTTATAAAACCATGTTCTAGGAGAATCTGGATTTTTTCTTAACAAATCTTTTTGAACGTTAAGTTCTTCTATCACATCTTCTAAGATATCAAAGATGTTTTCATAAGGAGTTTCATCATAACTATACTTAAAGCTTGCAAACGACTCGAGATCAGGGTCTTTAAATATATCATTTATTTTCTTTTCATACTTCTTTTGAGTAGCCTTAATTAAAAATTGAATTTTTTTAACTTTGCTTGTGTTAAATTCTCCTTTTCTTTCCATATCATTTAAATCAACACTAATACCCAATCCTTCCCTTAGTGCCATGTTAAACGCTACTTCTCTTATGGTTTTATAGGAAACATCAAAAATACCTAATTTTGGAAATAATGTAGATAAATAACCAGATAAAATTTGGCTCTTAGCAACAAGAAGACATCTTTCAGGTCTAATAACTTTAGGGTAATTAAAAAAAATGTGAGCTAATTTATGTATTGCTACTGTACTTTTTCCGCTCCCAACACATCCTTGAACAATACATATTTGTCTTGGATCCAGCTCAATGATATTAAGTTGAGATTCTTGAATGGTTTGAATAATATCTTCAAGTACACCTCCTGTTCTTTTTTTAATTTTTTCAACTACAATAGTAGATTCATCCAATTGAAGGTCGTTATTGTAGTATCTAATGAATTCTCCATCTTGTATTTCAAATGTTCTTTTTAACTTTAAGTCCTTAATCTCTCTACCAACAGGAGTATCATAAAATACATTCTTTTGAGGATATCTGTATCTATAGTAAACGGATGCTACCTTGCTTCTCCAATCAGTAATAATAGGTTTATCTTCAGTGTATGAAAACTTCCCAATATAGTATTGATCTTCTTTCTTAGTTTTGCCATCATACAAATCTACTCTAGAAAAATATGGCTCTTTAAGTAAAAATTCTAATTCTTCAATTACTCTATACTTGTCTCTAATGTTTAAGGCAGCATTCTTTTGCTGAAGTTGATCAATAAACACATCAAAATCAGTCATTTCATAACCAAATGATCCAGTACCACCTTCTCTTAGCTCTTTTAATCTTTCTATATTTTCACTGCTTATCACACTTAACGATTCACTAGCTGATTTACTAGCTTTTCTAAGTTTTGTTTTAACACTTTTTAAATGAGATATTTCTTGTTTTTTAACCCTAGGATTCATAAATTAAATCCTTCTTTACCAACTAAAACTACATATTCTCCCCTTAGTTTTTTATATCTTAAGGTTGTGAGCAATGAAGAAACATTACTTCTAACAAATTTTTCGTGTACCTTTGTCATTTCATTAGCTAAACATACATACCTATCTCCCAATACTTCCTTTATTTCTTCAAGAAGCTTTATAATCCTATATGGAGATTCGTATATAACAAGAGTTGACTCTAAGTTGCCATAGCTTTTTAATATCTTTTTTCTGTCACTTGATGACTTAGGTAAAAAGCCAATAAATGAAAATTTATCAGTAGGAAGTCCTGAAGAAATAAGAGAAGAGATTACTGCTGATGGCCCAGGGATAGATACAATATTAAAGCTTTCTTGTATTAAATCTCTTACTAACTTATACCCAGGATCAGATATTAATGGGGTGCCGCTATCTGATATTATGGCAATGTTATGCCCAGAGCTTAATATATCTATAATCTTAGGAAGCATAACATTATGATTTTGATCTCTGTATGAAAGTTGAGGTTTAGTAATATTATACTTTTTAAGTATTTTATCTGTTTCTCTTGTATCTTCTGAGAGGATTAAATCTACACTCTTAAGTGTTTCTATTGCTCTAAGAGTAATGTCGGACAGGTTCCCTATTGGTGTAGCCACGATAAAGAGAGTACCTTTGTTCATTTTTTTACGGAATAACTCAGTACGGATGAACAGTATATCACTTTTGACCTTCTTAGTGAAGTAAGGTAAAGAGGATAGTACTACAAAAGAAAGCCCCTAATAAAGGAGCCAAAATAAGGAGAAAATACGTATAAATTACTACTTTAACCTTTGGATTTCTTTATGAACAGTGTGCCTTCTTAGTTTTGGGTTGTATTTCTTAAGTTCTACCTTCCCTTCTGTATTAATACGATTCTTTTGTGTGATGTAGGAACGCATACCAGTTTCTGTGCACTCTAGTGCTATTAATATTCTATTACCTTTCTTCTTAGCCATGTATTGCAATATATTATAAAATCGTTTAGATTTCAACTATATTATGGAAGCTTATGATCATAAGAAAATAGAAGAAAAATGGAAGGACATATGGTTTAAAGAAAATCTTTACGAAGCTAAGGACTTTTCTAGCAAGCCTAAAAGGTACATTTTAGCAGAGTTCCCTTACCCGTCAGGTAAAGCTATACATGTTGGTCATGCAATGAGGTATACAGTTCCTGATGTTTATTCAAGGTATCTAAGAATGAAAGGTTATAATGTAATGTTTCCAATGGGATGGGATGCTTTTGGTCTTCCAGCTGAAAATTATGCCATTAAAACCGGAGAACATCCATCTAAACTAACACATCAAATCATTATTGATTACAAAGAAGCAGTTCAAAGAATGGGATATAGTTTTGATTGGAACAGAGAAATAGCAACTACTGATCCAAGTTACTATAAGTGGACACAATGGTTATTTTTAAAGTTTTTTAATGCAGGACTTGCAGAATATAAAGAAGCTCCTGTTTGGTGGTGTGAAAGAATGAAAACAGTTCTAGCAGATGAGGAGGTAATAAACGATAAGGATGGGAACAAAATATCTGAAAGAGGTGAATACCCTGTTGAAAAAAGAATGTTTAAGCAATGGGTATTAAAGACCCCTCAATATGCAGAAAAACTCCTTGAAGGTTTGGATAAAGTTGATTTTCCAGACACAATTAAAACAGCTCAGAGAAATTGGATTGGTAAAAGTGAAGGTGCTGGAGTTTTATTTGATATTGAAGGAGAAAAAGCTCTTGTATTTACTACAAGACCAGATACTTTGTATGGAGTTACATTTATAGCAATAGCCCCAGAAAACCCCTTGGTTACAAAGCTAATTGATAAAGTTAAGAACAAAGAAGATGTCTTGCAGTATATAAACAAAGTAAAAGACAGATCTGACCTAGAAAGACAAATTGAAAAGGAAAAAACTGGAGTAATTCTAGAAGGGATAAAGGCAACTGTTCCTTTAGCAGGTAAAAAAGTTCCTGTCTTTGTTGCAGATTATGTTCTTGCAGGATATGGAACTGCTACCGTCATGGGAGTTCCTGCTCATGATGAGAGGGACTTTGACTTTGCAAAGAAGTTTAATTTAGAAATGGTGAAGGTTATTGAAAGCAAAGAAGGAAGGGTAGAAGAAAGCAAGTGTTATGTAGGAGAAGGTACTATGGTAAACAGTGATAAGTACAATGGGATGAAATCTGAAGATTTTAAACAAAAGATAATGGAAGATTTAGAAAAAGAAGGATTAGGGAAACAAAGTACAATATTCAAGATTAGAGATTGGGTCTTTTCTAGGCAAAGATACTGGGGAGAGCCTATTCCACTTGTTCATCTTGAAGATGGAACAATTAAGTCTATTGTTGATGTTAACAATCCTAGTGATGTCAAAAAGAAATTACCATTGGTTCTACCGGAGCTTCCAAACTATAGTCCTAACGAAGATGGATCTTCCCCTCTTGATAGAGATAAAGAATGGGTAAATACTGATTTTGATGGAAGAAAAGCAAAAAGAGAAACAAATACAATGCCAAACTGGGCAGGATCTTGTTGGTATTACCTAAGGTATTGCGACCCTAAAAATGATGAAGCTTTTGCAGATAAAGAAAAGCTCAAGTATTGGCTTCCTGTAGATAAATATTTTGGAGGTGCTGAACATACAACAATGCACCTTCTTTATTCAAGATTTTGGCATAGGTTCTTATATGACCAAAAACTAGTTCCAACTGAAGAACCTTATCAATGGAGACTAAATGGAGGCCTTCTTCTTGGAGCTGATGGGAGAAAAATGTCTAAGTCTTATGGTAATGTTGTTGAACCAGGAGAATACATAGAAAAATATGGTGCTGATTCCTTAAGACTAAGCATATGTTTCTTAGGGCCATATGAGGACACATATCCTTGGAACTCCAACAGTATAAAAGCTACAAATAGGTTAATTCAGACAATTTACTCACTAAAAGACAAGTTAAGTAATGATAAACCAACAAAAGATGTTGAAAAGAGCTACAACTTGATGGTTAAGAATGTCACCAATATGATAGAAAATCTAAAAATAAATACTTGTATTAGTGAAATTATGATTTTTGTTTCTAAATTTAAGAATGAAAAAAAGATAAATGAAGACATATACAAAGGATTAGTTAAAGTCATTTCTCCATTTGCTCCTTTTGTAGCGGAGGAGATATGGCAAGAAATAAACAAATTTAAGGAATGGAAAAGGGAGAACAGTGTTCATTTACAAGAATGGCCTTTATTTAATGAAAGTTTAATAGAAGAAAATATACTAACCATTCCAGTTCAAGTTAACGGAAAGGTAAGAACAAGCATTAAGGTAACAAAAGATGAAAGTGAAGATAGTGTCAAGGAAAGAGTTGAGAATAATGAAAAAGTTATTAAGTATTTAGAAGGAAAACCAATAAAAAAGTTTATTTACATAAAAGGTAAGATTATTAATGTTGTTGTTTAAACTATCTTAGTTGGTTTGATTTGATTTTTAATATAGTTTCCTTTTATAATGTGTACACTCTCTTTTTGTTAGGAGTTTTTGTGGTTTTGTTTTAACGCAAGCAACCACAAAATCTAAAGTTCGCATTTGATGGGATACGTTGTGATACTAATCTGGGTTGCAACGCTCCCGCGGACACCAAGCCAGAAGGACGGACATTTTTTCTTTAAAATTTGTCCGTCCGTTTTTGTTATATTAACCTGTTGTTACTTATTATTACTTTAATCTAAAAGTTACAGTTACACTCTTGGATACCGTAGTTGATCCTGGCTCTACTGAAAAACCACTTCCACCAGCGCCTCCTGCACTATCCATTGTTTTTAACATTGGGTAACTATTATAAGATCCAGTTTCTACTATACTTATTACTTCACCAAGCTTTTTACCGCTACCAATGGCAAGCTTTTCAGCCTTATTCTTTGCATCTTCTATAGCTTTAGAAAGGATTTCTGCTTCATTAATGGCTTGATCGTCTACTCTAAGGTTAGGACCCCACATTGTACTGTTTTCTACTTTTACTAAAGCAGCTGTTAATTCATCTGATTTAGTTAGATCCCTCAATGTTATATCTACTGTGTAACTAGCATACCAATCACCTGATTTATATTTTGTTACACCGTTTTCATAGTAAGGATCCTCTCTTTGGTATACATTTAAGCTTTGAGTTAGTATGTCCTTAGGTTCAATCCCAAAGCTTTTGGCTGCATCTACAACAGTTTGAGAACCAAGTGTGGCTGCCTCTACTGCTTTCGACTTATCCTTGTCGTGTTTTTCTACAGTTACAGAGTATGATGAGATTTGGTTAGTAATTTGAACTTCAGCAGTACCACTTACTGTTATGGTTTTGCTAGTCTTCATTTTGTAAAACCAGTAGCCACCAATTATTAATGTTATTACTAAAAGAACAGATAAAATAATTACTACTATATTTTTCTTTTTATTATTTTCTTTCATGAAATAATAATACCAACTTACAAGTATTTTTCAATTTCAGGGCAAATGTTCTTACAATGGTACATAAGTCTTCTAATTCTAAACTTATTGGAATAATAACTTAGTTTTTTGTTCTTATAATCAGAACTGTTAAGAGATATAAATATCTTCTTTAGTTTTCTTCCTATAGCACTATCGGGATTATACTTCCACGGGTCTGGAGGAATAAAATCAACAAATGTAATTATGCTGTTATGTACCACAAGGTTTCCTGGGTTTGTATCTAACGGTATATCTTCTGGGAATTTACTAACGAGATCTATACATTTGCTAACAAACGATAACTTATTGTCAACACTAAACAGTTCACTTCTGAGTATCTCTCTCAGGCTCTTCCCACAGTAGTCTTCGATAACCACTAAGTTTGCGCGTATAGAAGAGGTAAGGTATATATTTCTCAGGGTAGGCACACTTATGTTAGAACATTCAAGTCGGTCTCTAACCCTTAAGTAATCGTCCATGATAAGAGTTCCAACTTTATCGTCTATAGAATTATTGCCACTTATCTTTATGACGTACTTTTTTTCACCCAAAGTGTACAGATAAACATCACAATTTGACCCACCAATCATTTTTATAACTTTTTTATATCTGCTATTTAGGACCATACGTTAAGGTATAATATAACTCCTATGAATAAAATAAGCATTAAAACAGACAAAGAAAAGGAAACAATGAGAAAAGCAGGAAAAATACTTGCTGAAATGTTATTGGAACTTAAAAACAATATTAGATCTGGAGTTGATGTTTGGGAATTAGAAGAAAAATTTATACAAATGTGTAAAGAAAACAATGTAACACCTAGTTGTAAAGGATACGATAGTGATGGTTTTTTACCACCTTTTCCAACAGGGTTATGTTTAAGTATAAATAACCAATCTGTTCATTGTTATCCTAAAAAGGGAGTCATTCTAAAAAATGGAGATATAGTCAATATAGACACAGTAATAAATCTTGAGGGTTTACATGTGGATAGTTCAGTATGTATACCAGTAGGAGATGTTAGTAAAGACGCCAAAGATTTAATAGAAACCACAAAGAAAGCTTTATATGAAGCAGCAAGTAAAGTCAAACATGGAGTAAGAGTTGGAGTTTTATCAGAAACAATTCAAAAAACAGTAGAAAAAGCTGGGTTTAATGTACTAAAAGACTACGCTGGACATGGGATTGGTCATTCAATGCATGAAGAACCAGAAATAGTTTGCTATGGTAATAAGCATGAGGGGCCAAAGCTCAAAGATGGAATGACAATATGTATTGAAACACTTGTATGTGCTGGGAATGATGAGGTCTTTAATGTAAATGCATGGGAAACAAGAATGAAAGATGGTGGTTTATTTTGTATATTTGAACACACTATTTTAGTAACAAGAAAAGGTTATGAGATTCTTACAAGATAACACTAATAAATAACTTAATTAGTACCCGTTCTCTTCCAGTTATATAAATCTAAAAACCTATCCCAATAAGTAAATGTATATTTTTGACCAATTCCTGATATGCGTTTAGAAACATAGTAATGAACATAAGGATGGTAAATAAATATTGCAGGAACCTGATCATTTACTACTTTTTGGAACTCGTCATAGTGAGTTACTCTTGCTTCACTATCAAGTGTGTACCTTCCTTCTTCTAAGGCTCTATCTGCTCTTATTTGATCAAATCCAGACAAATTAAGCCCAGGGTAATCCTTTTGAGCAGAATGCCACAAAACATACCTATCTGGATCTCTACCTACTTCTTGACCGTAAAATAATACTTGAAAATCTCTTGGTTTAATTACTTTCTCAATAAAAGAATCTGAGTTTTCTTTCTTAACCGTGATGTTTACACCTAACTTATCTTCCCATACATTTTTAATCTCATTAATAAGATTAACATGATCTTTTTCATCAGGAACTTTAATTTCTAAAGATATATTAGGCAAAGAGTCAGTAAAATCAGGATCATACTTGTCTGTTAATATTTCTCTGTTAGTGTATAAACTCCTGCTAATTGGACCTTGAACGGCAATACCCTTGTCAATGATTAAGTCTTGAATGGGTAATACCTTTTCAAGTTTTACTCTTAAATTTTGATCCTTTAACACTTCATCTCTTAAATTGAAGTAAAGAGAATAATAAATACCTTGAACAGGGAACTTATAATCCTGAAAGTTTTTAAGATCATTGCAACAAACCTTCTCTGAAGTAAAACCATCTATCTCACCTAGTTTAGCTGCAGTAACAAGTTCTTCTTCATTGGGATAGAATCTAAATACTAGTCTTTTTATTTTGTAATCTTTTTTTGTAGTAACAAGAGTAATTTTATTAACAAAAGATCCAGACTTCTCTACCCTAGCCACTCTAAAGTCACCACTTGATACTGGTAAAAGGGGGTTCATCTTTTCTTCTGCATTTACAGGCATTATTCTTACAGTAAGAAGGCTTAAAAATGGGGCATATTTATTTGGAAGAGTATATCTAACAGTAAGTGCATCAACTTTATCTGTAGCAACACCTGCAAGATCAGGAGACTTGTATGAAGTATAAATTAAGTCATCAGATGTAATTTTTCTACCGTTGTTCCAGTATTGGTTGTCTTTCAGTTTAATGGTGTAAACTAAACCATCCTCAGACACTGACCAAGTGTCTGCAAGATCTGGAATGGTTGCACCATAAATATCATACTTAAATAGTCCTCTAAAGATTAGGTTAGACACAGTTCTTTCTATTTGGTTATCAGCCTGAGTGGGCAAAAAAGATTGAGGTTGCCCAATATCACCTTCAACATACTTGGTTGTTGGCAAAATAGCAAGAAAAAGAGAATATATGTAGATTACAATACTTTGGATTATGCTCATTTTAGATTAATTCTATCAAAATATATTTAAATATGCTTAGTTATTTTCTTATATCTTATAGTTGACAAGACGTGCTTAGAATGTTAAGATTAAACCCTAACGTACTGGGAAGTTTATTCTGAAGCAAAAATAGTCTTAACTTGTACATCTGAGTAAGCCGAAAGGCTACAAAGAGAGGAGAAATCCTTTAGACAAGGGTAAATTATTGAAGCTGAAAGAAGAAAACTTCCAAAATTCTGCTAAAGCCTTAGGTATAAGACAACTTCTACCTAAGGCTTGTTTTTTACCTGTGTACTATTACAGCCATCACTTAATGCCACTTTAACTTTTTCAAATAAATTTGCTTAAAAAGGATATTTACTGATATTATATGGAATATTCTAGGCCTTATCGTCTAACGGTTAGGACACTGGGTTTTCATCCCAGCAATCCGGGTTCGATTCCCGGTAAGGTCACCACTCATAATTTGCTTTCGCTATAGATTTAATCTATAATCTTTCAAAACCTACAGAAAAGGAGAACAAAAATGAATACAGCATCAATAGCTAATCGACTATATGATTTCGCTAAAAAGGTAGCTTCGCAAAAGCAGAACACCCAGACTTCCGAAGAAGACCTTAAAGACATTATGGGTATTTTAAATGATATCGGTTTTGGGATATCAGGGATAAATTCAGGAAAAATCACTATTTGGTTGGTTGACCAGGATGGAAGTAAGATACGGCCTGAGGGGTACCTTAATCATTCTTTTCCTTTTATCACTTTGGATGAAAATGGAAATAATGATGAGTATGTTACTGGTTGGTTAGTTCAGACTTTGAGCAGAGTAAGAGGTTATGTTAATGAAAAGCAAGAATCAATTATTAGCGACCTTAAAAATATTATTAACCGCTCGTTTCCATTAGAACCTATCCCACTTACCAATGATGGGGACTACCTAATTGACACTACTCCTAATACGAGGTGTATAGGAGGACTCCATGGATATGACTTTCAAAGGCAAAGGACAAGAGACACAGACGGCATTCATAGCAGAACAGCCGTACACAAATACTGCAGGGGGCTCTTTGATTTCAGGCATGTTACAAAAGACAAAAATGTACTCTTATGCAGCTCATGCGGATTAAGAATACTTGTCCCTACCAAAGTAAAGACATACGGGGAGTTAAGAAAGTATATGAAGTCAAAGCTTCTTTGTTAGTCCTGTAAAAAGCAAGTACGCAGATATTAAGACCTTCATACAACAATTTGAGGGTCTTCTTGTTTTTCTCCAACTAATACCTCAGAAACTTCCACTAAACTATTAAATATCTCAGAATGCAAGTGTTCTAAAACTTCCCCGTAGGGTCACCAAGTGAGATTTTGATTTGATATATTCCCTATTAATTTGAAAAGACTAGATAATTTTGGTGTTCCATATACTATCTTGTACTCTTTATTATTTTCTCCATGTCTACTTGTTTATGGTCTTTTTTCCTATTCTCTAGCGTCTTTTACAGATTATTGAAGTACTTTAATTTGTGAATCCACATCTAATGAAATAAAAGATACCTTACTAATGCCACTTTCTAATTTTGTGGTAATATATCGTTAATAACAAAAGGAGAGGTGAGAAATGTTTGAGATAGAAAAGTGGGTGCAAAAAGGTCGGGATCAGAGAAAAGAAGATCTTGAAGAACAAGCAATACAAGGAGAACGGAAGGATCTTGAAGGAACAGCAAGAAAAGCTGATTTTGATAAGGCTCTGACTTATATGGAGCCTTATATTAAAAAGATAGATGCCCTAGCTAAACAAGCATCTGGAGTTGGAATAAACTTTGAAGGTCCTACTCAAAGTGTATGGGAATTTGGTAAGTATGATACTCCAAGCTTATATGAAGCTTTTGACATACATCCATTGTTTCAGCGCGTTGTAGAGCACCCTGGTTTTGATTGTGCCCCAAATTACACAAGTTACTGCACTTTGTTTATATCATGGGAGCTACGTGGGTCAGAGTTGCTCCACGGCATTAACAGTTACTACATCGGAATAACCAAAACAAATAAGGGTATCCTGATCCATATTCATAACAGGATTGAAGATCCCCTTTACGATATCAATCTATTTACAAACTACTGTTCTGATCTTGAAGAAGAGTTCGGTGAGTGGATAGCAGACATTGTAAGAACAAGAGGTTTGTAGTAACCCTACTAAGTCCCTTCTAAGAATAATTAGAGAAGGGACTTTTAATTTACAATAATGATATTATTTAGATAACTGATTAATTTCAGCTCAGGTTTTGTAAATATCTGATTTCAGCAGGAAGTATCTTATCGTTTATTGATATAAGCCATTAAATAAATTACTAATTGTTTTAATCGAATGTGTACCAATCTCCTTACTTTCTATCATTCTCTCAACCTGTTCTTTCGATTTAAATTCAGCCTTTTGAATCTCATTTTTATCAGGAATTATTTTTGTGCCTCTATGAAATGTTCCCAAATATAAATACCCATAAGAAGTGTGATTATCAGATTCGTACTTTCTTTTCTCAACAAACCTTAATGGTATATCAAAACCTAATTCCTCTTGCAGCTCCTCATGTGCTGCATCTTCAGGCTTTTGTCCGGAATGAACATGTCCAACAGCCGTTACAGTCCATTCGCCAGGGAAATACTTCTTCTTATAGCTTCTTTGTTGAAGCAACAAATTTCCATTCTCATCAAGAACCAAAATAGCAACCTCCCTATGTAGCAAGTTTTTTAAATGTACCTCCCTCTTTGGTTTTGAATCTATTACTAAATCTTCTTCATTTATTACATCTATGATTTCTCTTTCATTATCAATGGCACCACTTTTTGACATACAGCAAGTATTCTATGCTAAAGCACTAGAAAACTCAAACAAATGCCACACTAACCTACTGTTAGTAATGCCACTAGTCTAGCGATATTTTAGATTACGGTAGTTCATCTATTAAAAAGTACGAACATCAAGAATCGAAAGATATAAGATAAAAGAACTTGTAAGCTCTTACGTTCATGAGATGAAAAATAATATATCTCAAAAAACTATTAATAACTTTCCAAAAAACAACTTCCTGCAATAGCAAAAATCTTTTACAATAAGATGTTATTATATCTTTATATATGAATGAAACTTCTACAACTTCTGGTAGTAAACATTCTAGAAAAACATCATCAATATTCTTTTATATCATAACCTTTGCTTTATTTATTGTAGGTATACGTTACTTTGGTAATATTGGAAATGATATAAAGCTATTTAAACAAGTAAAGCCAATTTGGTTGATTACAGCATTAATGGCACAAATAGGAACATACTTTTTTAATGCTATTACATATCAAGTGTTGCTGCAAAAGCATGAACACAATAATAATCTTTCTTTAAAAGAGTTATTTGAAGCAAGTGTTGTCATGCTCTTCTTGAATCAAACAATACCAAGTGTAGGAGTAAGTGGAGGCACCTTCCTTTTAAAACTACTTCATAAAAAGGGTGTTTCAACAGAAGGATCAATATTTATAGTACTAGCTGATCTATTCATTCACTATATTTCAATGATACTTTTTGCTATCTTACTAATTATTTTGACACCTTTTTTTCACTTCCCTCACAATTACATTATTATCTTAATAATTGGAATAGTAATTTATTTAATACTTGGAATAGTGGTAACAGTTGGGAGTAACAGAAAGATTCAAACATTTATATCTTCAAAGATAAGCCATATAGGTTTAACAAGAAGACTTCTTCAGAAATACAAATCCTCAGTTGGTATAGAATTTAATGGCGAGAGAAGATTAATAGAAACATTAGCTTTAGATAAGACTGCAACATTACACGCTATAGTTTATGACATTGGTGTTGTTGTTTGTGATATTTTTACTATTTACACACTCTTTCTTGGTTTGGGTATTTCAACTAATTTTATTGCTATTACTACTGGTTATATATTGATTCAAATTATTACTTTATTACCAATACTGCCAGGATCCTTATTAGTTTATGAAGGTGGTATGTCATTTTTCTTTAGTCAATTAGGATTACCTCTAGAAACTTCTATTACAGTAACCCTCTTATATCGCTGCCTTTCATTTTGGATCCCAATCCCATTAGGTTATATTCTTTATAGAAAGCTCTATAAAGTAAACGATGAGCCTATTTAACATCCTCTAGTATGTTTGACTAAATTCACTTTTTAAGTATAATCCAGCTCAATAAACAAATATCTAGAAGGAGATAAAATGTTTTTATATTACATGGATTTTTGGGGCTTTTCCAAAACCTTAGCACCATTCAGCAACACTATAGGGATATTAATATCCTTGCTAGGGCTGATTATGTTTGTTGAACGTGGCATCAAGTTGGGATCATATAAACAGAAGGCTTTAGGTAAACGTCCACTAGAAGAAGATGATATACATAAACTTGACGAAGTATATCTAAATAAAGGAGTGATTAAGTTCAAGAAAAAACTAGATCAACGCATTGTGCAACAACCAACGTTGGCTGCACAGGTCCCGCAGGGAGACACAGAAAGAGACTTTTTATACTCTATTTGTACACCAAAAGAGAAGGTATAAAGATATTAACAATAAGTACTCTGTTAGGAGCCGGCCACATAATCTTTAATGAGTACGTCATTGGAATTGATCTTTTGGTTTTTCTGCTTGGACTCCTAATATGGGCTATTAAAGGAATAAAACAGTATTTTTAACTACAACACTACAAACTAAACCAACTATATTCACATAGTTGGTTTTTCTTTACCAAACAAAATGTTAGAATAGTAGCCACATGAACATATACATAGGCTATAGATTTGTTTGCCCTTTCCGCTAGTCTATTTGACTGCATTTCTTCATTAAGATACAATTCCGCCAGTACCAAAAGAAAGGAAGAATAATGAGCCTGAACAAGAGGTGGCTAAATGAAGTTGTCGCTGCTGGAATAGAGGAAGCAGCCCCACAAATCGCAAGTAGAATCATAAATCGAGATGATGTAGATACCAAAGAGCATGATCACAAAGTAATTGACCTTCTTGAACAAATAAAAATCTTTTACATAATGTACCCTTTTGTTGATGAAATAGAGAGTCTTATGCTTCAACTAAGGAAATTGGGAATGGTCGTAGAAGGCCCTTACTTAAACAGTCCAAACGAATCAAACGAGTTATTACCATGTAACTTGTCACGCAAGGCAAGTAACATTCCATTTTTCTTGAAGGAATTACCACATGATCTCGAAGATCTATGGATTGGTTATGTTGTCTCAGGGTTTTGGTGGTCAATTAGAACTAAAGAAGCATCAGAAGGCATGTACAAGCTAATGATCATTGCAGAACAGCCAAATACTGATGAAGAAGAATACACTCCTTTATATATACTTTGGAGAAAAGACATCAAAGATTTTAAACCAAAAACCGATCTAGATAACATACTTAAGACTCTAGCTGGTTTATGCAAGAACCAACTATTTGATTTAATAATGGGATCTCGGTTGTGAACCAAATTAGAACCAATCTTATAAAACTAAAGGTTGGTTCTCCCTTTTTATACCTTCTAACGCAATTTGACTATATTCTTTACCTATAGTATACTACACACAATAGACTAATCTCAGAAAGGAGATTAAAATGTTGGATTGGCTCACGATTATAACCGAGTTTGTTAAATCGGCATGGGAGAAGTCTTACATCCCTCCTACAGACGTTTTAGTCCCAACCTACTTTGGATGGATAGCAATTGCAATTGCAATTATTAGTATGTCAGTACTTGGCCAAGCTAGGAATAATCTTAAGATCCAAGCTTCAGGGAAATACCAACAAGAAAAACTATCAGAAGCAGAGGATCTGAAGAAAGAAGGGATAACATATGGCATTGCCCTCATTTTGCTTGGTATAGTAATTTTGCTTCTGCAAGAATATGTTTTGCAAGCACTATTTGCAGTTATTTGCTTTATTGCAGCAGCAATTGTACTCTGTATAGCCATGGGATTAGTAGCTCTCTTGGTTGTCGTTCTTGTGGCTGTGTCTATGGGGGTGGTTTTCTTATTTGAATAAAAATGGTGAGGGGAATTAACCGGTCTAAATATAATTTAAGACCGGTTTTTCTTTACCAAACAAAATGTTAAAATAGTAGCCACATGAACATATACATAGGCTATAAGTATAGAAACGTGGAAGATAAACAAAACTTAAAAGACAGTCTTCAGAAGATATCAGAGGCTATATCATCTTGTGGTCATAGCGTATTCATACTAGGAAGGGATAAATACAACTGGGACCATGATTCAGTTCCTGCTTCTAAAAGTATTATTCCAATAATAAAAAATATTAAAAAGTCAGATATTTTATTTGTTTATGTTGAAAATGACAAAAGAAGCACAGGATTAACGTTTGAATGCATATGTGCAAAGATACTAGGTAAAAAAATAGTAATTGCAGCTAGAACGAATATAAAGGGTAATTTCTTTAAGAAATTCTCAAACAATATAATTGAATTTTTCAGCACTGAAGATTTAGTACTTAAAATCAAGAATTCTCTAAACTCCCTAATATAAAATATTAAAACAAATTAAGTCCTTTGTTTAACCCTAAGTGATATTATGTACAAAATGAATAAGATAAAACAAAAATTAAGGAGAATAACTAGCAAGTATCATATGGTTATTCACATACTAATTGGGTTACTTGCATCTTTAATTGTTAGATATTTGTTTCTAGACTACAACTACTTAAAAATATTATTCTTTTCTATCATTGGATCAATTCTTCCTGATGTTGACCATCTTTTGTACATTTTTTGGTACAAAAAGAAGGAGGACTATGCAAAAGATGCTAGAGCCTTCTTGAAAAAACACCATATCAAAGCTTATATTAACTTTGTAAAAGAAAATCATAAGAAACTAACTGATGTGTACTCTCACAACCTTTTTACAGTTTTTCTTTCTACTGCTTTTTGTCATTCATACTTTAGTGAAGAAAAAGTACTTGGAGTAACTCTTTGCTTATCAATAATATTTCATCTTTTATTTGATATAGCAGAAGATTTTCTTTTGCTAGGAAAATTAAATAGCAACTGGATACTAAAATTTGGCAGGGATAATCCAAACAAATATAAATCAGCTGAGTAAGCTATAAATATTTTCTACCTTTTAACTTCTCTGGCATATACTCTTGATCTGTTTTCTTAGCTTCTAAACTATGTTCATATTTATAACCTTTACCATACCCTATTTCCTTCATAAATTTAGTAGGAGCATTTCTAATTTCAAAAGGAACAGGTAAGTTACCATACTTTTCTACGTCTTCTTTTACCTTCCCATAAGCAGTATAAAGTTTATTTGATTTAGGAGCTTTAGCTAAGTATGTAACAGTCTCTGCAAGTGCTAAGTTGCACTCAGGCATTCCAATAACCTCACATGCTTTAAATGCAGATACAGCAAGAATAAGAGCTTGAGGATCTTCTAAACCTACATCTTCTGATGCAAATCTAACTAATCTTCTTGCAACATAGATAGGATCTTGTCCTGCTTCAAGCATTCTGCCTAACCAATATAAAGCAGAATCAGGATCAGAACCTCTTAAAGACTTATGAAGAGCAGATATTGTGTTATAAAACTCCTCACCTTTTAAATCAAATCCTAAATTTCTTCTCTGAAGAGCATTTTCTATGTGACTCATTTCTATCTTTTTTGATTTACTTAAGTTTGAAGCTATTTCTAAAACATTCAAAGCAATTCTTGCATCTCCATTTGAGGATAAAGATAAGAAATCTAAAACATTAGACTCAACTTCTATTTTAAGTAAACTCACTCCCCTATTAATAATTGTTTTCAAATCATCTTCATCATGCTGTTTAAGAATCAATACTCTACATCTGGACATTAATGGTGATATAACTTCAAACGATGGGTTTTCAGTTGTTGCACCAATGAAGATAATGCTTCCCTTTTCAACATGGGGAAGAAGTGAATCTTGTTGTGCTTTATTAAATCTATGTATTTCATCAACAAATACAATAGGAGGTATCTCATCCTTTTCTCCAGGAAGAATACCCAAACCCTTATCCTTTCTATTTTCTTGATTGGGAATTATCTTTTCTATTTCTTTAGTAGATGTGTTTACTGCAGAAAATTCATAAAAGGTTCTACCAAGTTCGTTTGATATTATTCTTGCTAAGGTAGTTTTTCCTGATCCTGGGGGACCCCAGAATATTAATGAAGGAAAGAAATCAGTTTCTTTTGATCTTAGAAGAAGAGTTTTAATTACACCTACTATTTGTTCTTGACCAACAAAATCATCAATACCTTTAGGTCTTAATCTTTCTGCTAAGGGTTGAAGAGACATATACTAAGTTTACACTAATGCAAGTTTCGTGTAAACTTCGGGTTTGGATAATTAATAACAAAGTTTGACAGAGAAGCACTGTTCTGATAGATTACAGACCTTAAAGGTAAATGGACGTGTAGCTCAGTTGGCTAATTTAGAGCGCTTCCATAGCATGGAAGAGGTCGGGGGTTCAAATCCTCCCGCGTCCACTAGAGACATTAAGCATTCTTGATATGTCTCTAATGTTTACAGGGTGCTAAGTTAATACGGTATGTTCACCCCTTCATACTGTAACCTCTAGCACCACTTTATATTACTCGCTAATTTTTATAAGAAGATTAGCGAGTTTTTTTATTTCAAAAAAGGAGGATATAGTCTATAATATCAAAGACAATCTCATTAGATTAGGGGGCGTAGCTCAGCGGTAGAGCAGCGGCCTTTTAAGCCGCGTGTCATGGGTTCGATCCCCATCGCCCTCACCAACGATGTTACTTGCTATAGCCACATATCTCCCATACGTTATAATATAACCGTGAAGCAAATATCCGATATAAAAACGCTTGAAAATTTATGGGAATATACCGAGGATCTGCATAAACAGATGTTTCCCAACAATACACTATCGCCTATTATGGCGGGCGGAAAACTACACAACCCTAAATACATGTTTGTTTTCATTAACCCAACATATAAAAACGTGTCTTCTGATCCTGCTTGGAAGGGAAAGCGTAGACCCTGGACTGGTACTAAGTATATATGGAAAATTTTTAACAATGCAGGTCATTTCGATTCTGAGCTATTAACGGAAATACAAAAACAAGACATATGGGACACCGCATTTGCTGATAAAGTGTACTCTCACCTTGAAGATAGGGGCTTTTATTTCACTAATTTAGTAAAATGGACTGGGGAAACCGGTGATTTACCAGATTCAACCAAGGTAAAAACGTTTTTGCCCATTCTTTTGCAAGAAATAAGAATAGTTCAACCTAAGTATATAGTTACATTTGGACTAATGCCGTTTACAGCATTAACGAACAGTCAACTAAATCTGGGCGAGTACTATGAAGCTAGTACCAAAGAAAAGGCCTTAAGACCATTTTTATTAACACTAGATGGCACTATAAACAAGATAATACCCTGCTATTTTCCTGTGGGAAGAGGAAACCCCAAACGAGCGACAGCATTGTTAAATCTACTTCCTGACTAAACAATCAGCTCTGTATCCTTTTACCTCCCTATCTGTATCTGTACACACCAAAACTAGGTTATAATCACAGTATAGTTCTTGGTATGAAACCACATACGACCAACAATTCATTCATCCCTCAAACTACTCTTCAACAAACCACATATGTTTTCAATGTCTTTATGTGAAAAACAAGATGTTGTTACTTCTACATCTTTCTGATTTAAAAGATTAAAAAGAAGGTCTACCTCATAACGTTCAAGTTCTTTTGAATCTATAAGACAATACTTATTACTCACTTCTGTATCAGAAGGAAATATCAAAACTTGAGTAAAACCTTCTGACACATCCATCCCTAGTCTAGATACTTTTGCTAGATTACTTAAACCTAATTTACTCAAGGAAGCAGAAGATAGTAAAGGTATTCTTTGAGCTATCCTTTTAAAGGTCTTCTTGAATCCACTATCCTTAATTTGATTAAAAGCATGTTTACCTAATCTTCCAAATTTTGCATCGGCAGCACCCTTAATTATGACTCTATGAGACTTATCATCAACTTCAACATATGTAATATCTGGGTTCTTTTGTATTCCAAGGTATTGATCCAAACCCAACCCTTTTGGATCTTGTACAACCTTTAATAAGTCTTCTGCTATTGGATTTTCTGAAGGAAACTCTTGCTTAACTAAGGTTTCAAACACTATACCATGAAGTCTTCTATCTTTATTAAAATCAGATCTAAAATTTTCCTTATCAAGACAACTAACAACATCTTGAACAAAAGTATCAGGAAGATTTTGAATGATACAAGACTTCTTACCATAATTTTCATCGTCTTTGTCAAGCAAATTAATCATCTTTTGGTTAATAGACTCTAAGGGATTTTCTAAAGTAGATATTTTTTCTAATTCTTCTATATCTAACATATCTAAAGGATATAACAACCTTTACTAATAGTCATTCCACCTCATTTACTTTTTTTATTCTATAAAATATAGAGGGTCCAAAATAAATAAAAGAAAGCATTTTTTGAAGGAAGTCCTCTAATCTCAACAACAGATTAAAAGGTATTAACTTCTTAAAAACGGCTAATCTAAAATTAGAAACAGATAACTTATCTTCTACAACAAATCCACTATCTTTTAATATATCTTCAACATACTTTGGATGATGATTTAAAAATGCAACATCCTTGGAGGCAACACTAACAGAATCTTTCTTTAAGTACTTGAAATTAAACTTAAGTAAATTAACAACAATAGACTTAAAATGAACCTTATTTGCAACTTCCAAGATAAATATGCCATCTTCTTTTAAAATCTTATTTATTTCTTCAAATGCCTTATTTAAATCCTCTAAGTGATGAGAAACTCTAATCATAGAAACATAGTCATACTTCTTATCAACTAAATTTGAAATGTTATAAACATCCCCGTTTATAGTATTAATACTTAAACCTAAGTTCTTAGCATTCTTAGTAGCTGCTTCAAGTAACTTAACAGAGTAATCAAAAATTGATATATCACCAAAAGAATCCTTAAAAACACTAAGAAGTCTTCCAAAGCCTCCTCCTACATCAATAATGCTCCTATCTTTGTTAAAATTCTTAGGAAGGAGTTTCTTTAAAGCAATAACTTCAGATGCATTTTCATAATCCCTCCCTTCCCAATACTTAGTATAATCATAATTTTTATCGTTATAATCTGCACCAACCATACTTTACATTCTACCTTAATTATCTAAATGTACACAAAACTCCGCTAAAAGCGGAGTTTTGTTTCAAAGTATTTCCTCAAAGAAGCTTTTATCTTCTAAAATTTCTTTCAGGTCTTTCTTCTCTAGGTCTTGCAACAGAAACTACTATGTTTCTTCCTTCGAAATCTTTACCATTAAGTTCAGTAATAGCTTTTTGAGCTTGTTCATCGTCTTCTAACTCAACAAATCCAAAGCCTTTGCTTCTTCCACTCATCTTATCAAAGATTATTGATGCTGATACTACATTTCCGTAGTCTACGAACATATTTCTTAAAGCATCATCATTAAAACTGTAGGGTAAATTTCCTACGTATAATTTTGTCAAACTAACACACCACCTTCCAAGTAACAAAATACTAAATTTTTAAGTCTCTTAAAAAATGGAAATGCTTTGATAAGTCTGGGCGTAAAGCCTAAAGAAAATTACCTAGATTTCTAACATTCGTAAGAGAACACATACATTATAGCATTTATAATCCGAAAGGAAAGAAAATAGAAGAAATTACAGTAAAATCGTTAAATATATAAACTGGTTTTTATCTTTAGTCTAATACTTCTCCAGACTCAATGTTTATAGTAGACTTTCCAAACGTTTGATTTTTCATATTACTTTGTAAAAACTCAGAATATGAAGCTTCAACCATGGTGTTACTTGTCCACCTAGGGGTGCTGTAAACCCTTATAAATCCACTTTTTACATGAGACCCAATTAAATCTTTTATTTCTCCAGTGTCAAAGTTATAAATCTTTACACTTACAGTGGAAACATCTGAAGTATAGTTATTGTAAGCAATATATTTGCTATCAGGCGACCAAATGCAGTTCTTTCCTAAATCAACTTTCCTCAAGCTGCTTCCATCTATATTTGAAACATATAACCACAATGGAGTGATAGTATGAACAATAAAACAAACCTTTTTACCATCTGAGGAAACACTAACATCTGAAAATGACTCAAAGTTTTCTATTTCATTCCCGCTGATTATGGGTTCAACAACAGTAGGAGATACTACTTTAACTATGTTACTGTTTCTAACTTCAATATTTATTTTTCCATTAGTATCATTAATGTCTGCGTTTTCGCTGGTTTTACTAGGAATAGTTGTACTATCAATCAAGTCCTTAAATTCAATATTTTTATATATCCAATAACTACAACCAAGAAACAATATACCAACTAAAATAAACGTGTAAACAGAAGATAATATTTTACTCATGTTATAAATTATCTTTCAAAGTATTAAATTAGGCAAATTTATACCCCGTAAGTTTTTAATCTTGCGGGGTAATACTTATCAATGAATTAATTTAATGCTTTAAAGCACTTGAAAAAGTCATTGTACCTAACATTAATTATACCTCCACGATAATCTCCATTTTGAATCTCTAAAATCATATGATCACCTTGAGGGCCAAGAGATTTCACCACTATATCATTTCCTGTTATTAATACATGTTTAACAGAAAGAGTAACCATTAGAAGATGAAGGCTACCAAATGATGGCAGCATCTTTAAGTCCTGCACAACTCCCGACCTTACAACCAAGCTGAACTCGTTGAGATCTTCACTTTTGCTTGCCAAAGGTATAAGACATAGCTTTTCATCTCTAAAGAATGAAATTTTAACGTTGCCATTACTTTTGTCTCTTACTACTTCAAGAAAAGTACCTTTTGGTACTAGGATATTACACCCATGTTTCCCTTTAAGACAAACAGAAGAATTAGCAACCAATAAATCACCTTCTTTTGAGTTATAGATACCAACAACAATCATTTTCTCTCCTTTATTTGGTTTATGAGAGTGCATTATATAACAACTTTAATGAAAAAGAAAATCCCACAAAGGACAATTTGTGGGATATATATAAAAGTTTATTTTTATACTATGTCTTCTTCTTCACTTAATTTTTTTACCTCTTCAAACTGCTTCCACATTTTTGGGGAAACTACAGCTACAAGCCATTGCCTACTATGTTCCTCGCTTCCTACCATGACAACAACAATAGGATAGCCCTCTTTACTTCTACTAATGACCTTCACTATATCCCCCTTACAGATTTTGTAGGTGTAAGCATCACGAGGGGATGTGACTACTACATCAGAGGTAGCCGCCCAGCAACTTCCATCGCTAGGAAAAACAAAATTGTTGTTAGAAAAACCTTTGCTCATTTTTTTCTCCTTCGTTCTTATCTTGAACTTGGATTATAGCACAAACATCAATGAGAAAACCCATATAGGTTATCGGTTAATGTGAAGAATATGGCTCAAACAGCACCCAGGTTTCTTTAAGAACTTCGGCTCTGGTATTTGAACTTTCAACCCAAATTAAGATACAACCTTCTCTTGCTCCAGTAACCTTGACGTTTGTGCCTTTTCTAAGACTAGTTGGTTTTTTATCCTGACCAAGGGTTGTAACAACTAAATCTTTTGTCAAAACCCATACACTTCCAACAGATGGATACTTAAAGTCACTCATTTATCTCTCCTTTTTACCTTAGGCTTGGATTATAACACAAGAGTTTAATATCTTTCTTTAATACGAGTAGCTTTCTTACCAACTCTTTCTCTTAGATAGTAAAGCTTGGATCTTCTAACCTTGCCCTTTTTAACAACTTTAACTCCTTCAATATTTGGGGAACAAATAGGAAATATTCTTTCAACGCCAATTCTATCAACAGATATTTTTCTAACCGTAAAAGTCTTTGAAACACCACTTCCTTTAACAGCAATAACAATACCTTGATAAGGCTGAATTCTTGTTTTACCTCCTTCAATGATCTTGTAACTAACCTTAACAGTATCTCCAACTCTAAAATCCTGAATCTTCTTTTCATCTGATTTTATAGATTTTAGTTCTACATCTTCTTCAACTGCACTTTTTAATTCTTCTTTAACTTCTCCAGCATCATTAACACTAGAAGTGTTTTCTTGTTTGTTTTCTCCAAGATCAGCTTTTTCTTTCTCTACCTTCTCAATCGACTGACTAGGCTTTTCAATTTCTTCTTTTTTAATGTTTTTCTTTTCTTCCGTCATAAGCTTAAAAGAGCGTATCAAATTTAAGAGAATAATTCAATTACCTTTTTTTAGATCCAACTTTTAATGCTTTTAAGACATTGATGGACAAACCATTCTTATCACTAGAAATCTTTACTCTTTCCCCTTTAAAGAGTTCATTCTTAATAATCATATTAGATAAGACATTGTCCACTTCCTTTTGTATTAACCTTCTCAAAGGTCTAGCACCGTATTCTTCACTATATCCTTTATTTGATAAGTACTTGATTGCAGATTCATTAACATCAATGTCTATTCCTTGTTCACTAAGCATACCTTTAGTTTTCTTCAATAATCTTCTGGTTATTTCTTGTGTATCTTCTGGACTTAAATTCCTAAATACAATAATTTCATCAATCCTATTTAAAAACTCAGGTCTAAAAGAATCTTTTAACAAATCAGAAATTCTACTATCAAATTCTTTTTCACTTTCTTCTTTTTGTTTCTTTGAACCCTTATCAAAACCTATTTCATGTCTCCTTAAAAATTCACTGCCAACATTTGATGTCATAATTAGAATGGTATTCTTAAAATCAACTGTTCTTCCTTTGCTGTCGGTAAGTCTTCCATCTTCCATTATCTGCAACAAAGCATTAAAAGTATCAGGATGAGCTTTTTCTATTTCATCAAGTAGTATTACCGAAAAAGGCTTTTTTCTAACAACATCAGTAAGTTGGCCACCTTGATCAAACCCAATATAACCAGGAGGAGCTCCAATTAATTTTGAAACCGAGTGCTTTTCCATGTATTCACTCATATCAAGCCTTACCATCATATCTTCATTTCCATATAAAGCTTCTGCTAAAGCTTTTGCAAGTTCTGTTTTTCCAACTCCAGTAGGTCCTAAGAACAAAAAGGCACCAATAGGTCTTTTAGGGTCCTTTAAACCTGCTCTAGCCCTCCTTATTGCCTCAGAAAGGGCTGAAATGGCACTTTTTTGATCAACTATTCTTTTACCAATAGTTTCTTCTAACTTTAAAAGCCTTTCTCTTTCTGCAACACTAAGACTTTCAAGAGGAATGCCTGTAGCACGAGACACTACTTTATAAACAGCATCTTCTTTAACTTCTGCTGTTTCTTCAAGCTTTGTTTTTGTCCAAATTTCCAAAAGCTCTACTTTAACTTTTTCTAGTTCTTCCAATTTGCTTTTTAACTTGCTCTTTTCATCAGAAGATAAATCTTTCTTCTTAAGCTTTTTGCTTATTGACTCAATTTCTTCCTCAACATTTCTCAAGTTTTCAGGTTCCTTAACTTGAGATAATCTAACAAGAGCACATGCTTCATCGATAAGGTCAATTGCTTTATCTGGTAAAAACCTATCGCTAATATATCTATCACTCATTTTAACTGCTGCTTCAATTGCTTCATCTGATATTTTCACATGATGATGCTGCTCATATCTATCTCTTAATCCTTCTAAAATTTCTACTGTTTGTTCTGTTGTAGGTTCATTCACCATTACAGGCTGGAATCTTCTTTCAAGTGCAGCATCTCGCTCAATATACTTTCTATATTCATCTATTGTTGTTGCACCAACCATTTGAAGCTCACCCTTTGATAAAGCTGGCTTTAGTATATTGGCTGCATCCATGGAACCCTCTGCAGATCCAGCACCCACAACTGTGTGAAGTTCATCCACAAAAAGAATAATTTGTCCAGATGCGTTTATAACCTCTTGAATAATATCTTTAAGCCTTTCCTCAAACATTCCTCTATGAGAAGTTCCTGCAACAATAGATGCAAGATCAAGCATAAAAACTCTTTTACCTCTAAGTGGTTCTGGAACAATACCTTCAACTATTTTTTGAGCAAGACCTTCAACAATTGCAGTTTTTCCAACTCCAGGATCTCCAATAAGTACAGGATTGTTTTTTGTCCTTCTTGATAAGATATGAATTACTCTATCGATTTCATCTTTTCTACCAATAACTGGATCTAGCTTTCCTTCCCTTGCCATGGAAGTTAAGTCTCTTCCAAATTTTTCTAGCTTTCCTGCTGTATCTAATGTTTCTTCCATAACTTCCTGATAACAAACTTCACATAAAGCCATGTAAACTTGCTTACCGTCAATTATTCTTGTTATTGGTATTCTAGCAGGCCTTTGCCCGCATCTATGGCATAAAACCATGTTTTACATATTAGCACTCTATATTATTGAGTGCAAGAACCAAAAATTTATTACCTTAATGCTCCCATAAATCTGCCACAAAGGGCTTGCATTCAACAGGAACTTTTTTAATAAACAGCTCACCTGCTCTACACATTTCCTTGGATTGTATCTTAGCCCATTCTTCAGCTTGATCTTCTTTAACTTCACATACAACTTCATCATGAACAGTTAAAACTGGAGATGCATCAAAGCCTTGTTCTTTTATCTTCTCTTGAAGAAATACTAAGGCATACTTAGTAGCATCAGCATTTGTACCTTGAATTGGGTGATTTTTTGCTTGTCTTTCAATACTTCCTATTTTTCTTTGATAATCAGGATCATCTTTATCTGGTTTTATATACCACCTTTTTCTCCCAGCAGGAGTTGTACTCCATCCGTTTTTTACAGCTTCTTTTGCAACCTTGTCCAAGAATCTTCTAACACCAGGATAAAGCTTAAAATAAGTATCTAAATATTCCTTTCCTTTTTCTGAAGAAACTCCAATCTGCCTAGCTAAGCTGTTTGAACCTCTACCATACATTAACCCAAAATTAATTGACTTTGCAGCAAATCTTTCTTGAGGATGATCTTTTGCAAAATTAGGAGAAAGATCTAACCCAAACATTAGTGCAGCAGTATGAGAGTGAACATCAACTCCCTTTTGGAAAGCACTAATCAAAGACTGATCTCCTGATAAATCTGCCATAATTCTCATTTCCATAGTTGAATAGTCTGTAGTTACAAGCTTATTTCCAGGTTCAGGAGTAAAGCATGCTCTAAATGGAGCATCTTCTGATTGCCTTGGTATCTGTTGGAAATTAGGATTATTACAAGAAAATCTCCCAGTAGAGGTACCTAGTTGGTTAAACTCAGGATGAATTCTTCCTGTCTTTTTATTTATCTTTGAGATTAAATTTTCTCCAAATGCAGATACAAGCTTCTCATAGCCTCTGTAGTCTCTAAGCATCTTAGCAATTGGATTATTTACAAGCTCTAAAATACCATCACTAGTAGAAGGTAAACTCAAGTGCATTTTATTATTAAACAAATCCATTAATTGAGCTTGACTGTTAATGTTTATGCAATCTCCAATATTTCCGAATAAATCTATTGTGTTTGATTTAAAAAACGGTCTAATCTCTTTTTGAAACATTTTTGCAATACCATCTCTTTTTGCTGATGTATTTTTAATAATCTCCTTCCACTTTTTAATATCTATATGAACCCCACGTAATTCCATATCTCCTACAACCCTTGTAACTGCAAATTCAAGTTTGGCAATATTTACTAAATCATCTTTTTTTAATTTCTTTAGTTGTTCGTCAAAAACTGGGAAAAGAATTAAAGTATCAACAGCACTGTATTTTAATTGACTTTCATTTAATCTCGTTGATGGGGTCATATTTTCAAATGTTTCTCTAATAGCCTTTTGAAGATCAACCCCAGCATATTTGCCAGCAAGTTCTTTTAATGAATAATAACCTCTACCAATTCCCATGTTTAATACAACTTCTGTTAACATAGTGTCATAAATATTAGCTACTTCTATATTTAAATTTTGTTTTATATGCTTGTAATCAAACTTTCCATTATGGAGTATTTTGATAATTTTGTTATCTTCCAAGAACTTTTTAAATCTAGGAATTTCTCCTAACTTTAATTGCCTAGCATCAAACAAGAACGACTTTACAGGAGTTCCAATTTGAACAGTCAAAATTACAGTATCATGTGGATCAAGAGAAGTGCTTTCAATATCTACCCCAACTACCTTTTCCTTTTCTAATTCATCCAAAGCTTGGTTTACAAGATCTATGTTTATAACATGAGTATAAACTGGGTTTTCTGGATCAAACTTTAATTCCATACAAGATAATATTAACAATAATTTCCATTAAATTTAGCGATAAATATTGCTCTTTTACTAGGATAATGCCTTAAGTAAAGCTTCCTTTACCTTATCTGGAGAAATATTCCCTTTTGTTTCTTTCATAACCTGTCCAATTAAAAACTGAAGTGAATTTTCTTTACCATTTTTATAATCAGCAACAGCTCTTTGATTCAATTCCAAAGCTTTTTTAATAACTTCTTCCAACTTATCATCATTTATTAAGTTTTTTTCTCCTCCAATATAGTTACTAAATTCATCATCAGGCATACTGCGTGTTTCTTTCTTGTTTATCAAAACATTAGCAACTTTCGTTGCATCTAGACCTAGTTTCACCATATGTTCATATTTTTTGAGTAAATCTTTGTTTAAATTGTTTACGAGTCTTACAGCCAATTCATTTGGTATTTTATAATCTGCAATAAACCTATTTTTAATATTGTAAGGAAGCTCTGGTATTTCTTTTTTTATACTTTCTATGTAACTACTATCAAAGACCATTGAAGGAATATCTGGTTCTGGAAAGTATCTATAATCCTTAGCTTCTTCCTTGCTCCTTTGAGAAACAGTAACTCCTTTATCTTCATCAAACCCTCTGTTTTCTTGCACAGGTATAATTCCCTTTTTAAACAATTCAAGCTGTCTTTCAACCTCAGCGTTAACTGCTCTTTCCATAAACCTAAATGAATTAATATTTTTAATTTCAACTTTGTATGGAGCAAGTTCTCCTTTTTCTTCCATTTCTTTTGTCCTTAAGGAAATATTTGCTTCTAGTCTCATTTGCCCTTTTTCCATATCTACATCACCAATCCCTAAAAATCTAACAATATATTGAACTTTCTTACAAAACTCCACAGCATCCTTTACATCACTAAATATTGGCTTGGTAACAATTTCAACAAGAGGAACTCCAGATTTATTAAAATCAAGGAAAGTTTTACCTTTCTTATGAAAAGATTTAGCAACATCTTCTTCCAAATGAACTCTTTCTATTTCTACCTTAAAACCATTATCTAGTTCTACTACACCTTCTTTACACAAAGGTTGTTTATACTGACTAATTTGATAACCCTTTGGAAGATCAGGATAAAAGTAATGCTTTCTATCAAACCTTGAATTCTCATTTAAAGAACATCCTAAAGCTAATCCTAAAATTTGAGTTTTTCTTATAGCTTCTTCATTTGGAACAGGAAGAGCTCCTGGAAGACCAAGACATACGGGACAAGTAACAGTATTTGGTTCTCTTTCCCAAATATCAGCATTACATAAGCAAAACATTTTCTTCTTAGTATTCAAGTGAAGATGAATTTCTAATCCTAACACCAATTTATAATTTTCTTTTGTTATTTTTAAATCATTTTCCATTACTAATACTCATTCTTTCTAATAACAATTTCATCAAGGTTTACATCATCAAAGAAAACTGCTATTTCAACTATTCTTGCAACTTTTTCTGGATCCATTGCCTCTGACATATCTCTATCTGCAGAAGCATTCTTAAACAAATTTGTTTTCATAAGCCCAGGATATATCCCTACTATTTTTATATTGTACTTTTCTAGCTCTTTACTCATTGCTTTAGTAAAACCAGTAATTGCCCATTTAGAAGCAATATAAACACTCCTTCCTGGCTTAACTTCAATTCCATTGACAGAATTAATATTTATTATTTTTCCTGATTTCTGCTTTTTCATAACAGGAAGGACAGCTTTAGTCATGTTTATTGTGCCTACAGTGTTAACAAGTATAACCTTTGCAATATCACCGTATTCATTATCATCAAGTTCACCTCCAACCCATATTCCAGCATTATTTATTAATACGTTTATCTTTTTATACTTATCTTCAATCTCAGATACAACTGACTTAATATTTTCTGCATTTGTAATGTCACAAAAATACCCATCACAACCTAATTCTTTCAAAGTATCTTCAAGTGTATCTTGATGATTAGAAAGAATAACAACATCATTATCTTTACAAAGTTTCTTTGCAATTTCTTTTCCTAATCCTTCTGATCCTCCCGTTATTAATATTACTTTTTTATATTCTTTAGTTTCCTTCATAACTTAATTCCAAGTGTGTACAAAGCTTCTTTCAAATTATTAACAGATTTAATAACTACAAAGTATGGTGGTTCAAACCCAGACTCATGGACCAAACTATTCCTAATTTTATGTGCTTCCCAGATTTTATTGTACAAATTCTTATCAAAAAGATCCTTTGATTTTTTTAATCTTTCTCCCATTGTACTTTCACCAATAATATCGCCCAAAGCATTATCTAATGATTTATCTGCAATAATTAAAGCTTGTCTTAGTTGAGAAGGCCTTTTTTGAGAAAGAAGCACATCAATATTTTTCCAATCTCTTTTAATATTTTCTACAGTATATACAGATAACGATTTTCTTTTAGTATTCTTTTTAAATATAAAATCTAAAAACATATATCTTGTTAAAACTTTTTAGCAACAATAAGATAAATAAATATAAAAAATCCGCAAAAAACTCCTTCAACAATTAACAGTGTTTTTGTCGATAACGAAGAAGCATTGATTCCAAGAATCCCAAACAACATTACATTTACAAATACTAAAGTTGTTATAAATAAACCTAATCCTAACATTAATGATTTCATATTCTTGGCTTTAATTTACAAAAGTTAGTATTTTCTTGGAAAACTTTAGACACTCCAATTATCTTGCTTTCATCAAAATGGTTTCCAATAAATTGAATACCTACAGGCATGCCACTTGATAAGCCACATGGAATGGAAATCCCAGGAAGACCAGCTACACTACTTGGCTCCGTTAAAACATCCATTAATTCTCCAAACATTGCAGATTTATCACTTTCTCCAAGATTTAAAGCTACGCAAGGCATTGTAGGAGCAGCTAAAACATCTACATTTTTAAATGCTTCATTAAAATCATTTATGATAAGAGTTCTAACTTTTTGTGCCTTTTCATAAAAAGCATCATAGTAACCAGCACTTAAAGAGTATGTCCCAAGCATAATTCTCTTTTTAGCTTCAAATCCAAAATTTGTTCTATCATTTCCATACCTAATACCATCCAATCTTGCAAGATTAGATGAAACTTCAGACCTTTGAAGTATTGTGTAAACTGCAATTGAATACTTTGGGCTAATTAAGTCTATATCTACTATTTCTGCACCTAAACTTTTAAGCTTCTCTGTAGCTTCATCTACTTTTTCCCTTACACCTTCTTCAAGTTCAATCTCAAAGTAAGACTTAGGTTTCCCAATCCTTATTCCTTTTAGATTAAATTCTTCTGATTTAAGTAAGTAATTTATAACTTGCTTAGGAGAAGATGTAGCATCTAATGGATCTTTTCCTGCAATAATATTTAAAATATAAGCAGCATCATTAACTGTTTTTGCGATAGGACCAGGACTATCTGTAGATGAAGCCATTGCAATAACACCATATCTGCTTACTCTTCCATAAGTGGGTTTTAAACCAGTTACTCCACACCAAGCAGCAGGACCTCTAATACTACCTGCTGTTTCAGAGCCTGTTGCAAAAATGCACATATCAGAAGAAACTGCTGCAGCAGATCCACCTGATGATCCTCCAGGAACTTTTTTCAAATCCCATGGATTTCTTGTCTCAAAAAAATCAGATGTTTCCGTAGAAGAACCATGAGCAAAAGCATCCATATTTGTTTTGCCAAGAAGAACTGTTCCTGCTTCCTTCAGTTTCCTCGTAACAGTAGATTCAAAAGGAGGAACATAATTTTTAAGGACGTTAGAACTTGCTGTTGTTTTTATTCCTTTTGTCGAAAAATTATCCTTGCATGCATAAGGAATACCAAGAAGGGGTTTGGTTTCAAAGATGATTGCACCTTCTTTTCCTATTACCTCATCAGCTTCTGCTGCTGATTTTAAAGCTTCTTCTTCTGTAATAGTTACAAATGCCTTTATCTTTTTATCTATCTTCTTTATTCTACTTAGACAAGACTTAGTTAGATCAATAGAACTAAACTCTCTTCTTTTTAGTCCTTCTAATGCTTCTAGTAATGTTAATTCGTTAAGATTTTTCATTTATGTTACCTATCAAAAACTGCTTTAGTAGAAAACAAACCATCTTTTTCTTCTTTTGCGTTACTTAATGCTTCTTTTTTAGTTAATGTTTGTGATTTACCTTCAGCATTTTGAAATACATTAGTGAGTCCAGTTACTTGGTATGTTATTGGAGTATTTGAGGTATTTAACTCATTAAGATTTTCTACATATTTTACGGTTTCACTTAACATTTTGGACAGCTTATCTTCTTGACCATTTACATCAAGATTGGATAATTCTGCTATCTTTTCAACTTCATCTTTAGAAATAATATTTTCTGCCATAGCTACAACAATTTAAACAGATTTTAAAGAAAATTAAAAGACAGATTCCCTTATAACCTAAAACTTAACTTCAACCTTATCCTTATCACTTTCAGATGCTTCAAAAAACTCTTCTGGTTTAAATCCCATTGTTGATGCAAGAAGATTGTTTGGAAAAACTGCTGTTTTTTCATTGTATTGTCTAACAATAGTATTGTAAAACTGCCTTGAATATGCAATTTTATCTTCTGTGTCTGAAAGCTCTTTTTGAAGGTTTACAAATCCTTCTTGTGCTTTAAGTTCAGGGTAAGCTTCTGCCACTGCAAATAGTTTACTAAGAGCACCCCCTAACATTTTATCTGCTTCACTAGCCTCCTTAGGAGATTTTGCAGTAAGTAGTGCTGATCTTGCTTGAGTTACACTTTCAAATACTTCTTTCTCATGAGATGCATAACCTTTTACGGATTCTACAATATTTGGAATAAGATCTGTTCTTCTTTTAAGTTGAACATCAATTTGACTCCAAGCTTCTTTAATCTTTACCCTTAAGCTAACAAGAGAGTTATATATTCCAATAACTAAAACTGCAATTATTGCAAGTAACGCAAGAATTGGTAGTACCACAATAATCACCTCCAATAAATATTAAATAATTACAAAGAAATTCTATCTTGACTTTAGTTCTTTTACAAACCTTTCATAAGAAAGAGTATTTAAAATATTATCTTTTGATGCCCAGCCACGTCTGGCGTTTTCAATTCCATATTTCATAAATAGTAGTTCATCTGTAGAATGAGCATCTGATCCAATAATTAACTTTACTCCCCATTCTATTGCACTTTTAATTAAGTCATCTGGAAGATCCAGTCTTGATGGTTGTCCGTTTATTTCAAGGATTATATTTTTATCCCTTGCAGTATCAAATATCTTATTCCAATCAGGATCAATTGGATCTCTCTCGTTTAACATTCTTCCTGAAGGATGAGAAATAATATTCACATAAGGGTTTTCCATTGCAGTAAGTATTCTTTCTGTTACTGTCTTTTTATCTTGATTAAATGAAGCATGGACACCAGCTATTACATAATCTAAATTGTTTAAAATATCATCAGGAAGACCTAAGGTGTTATCAACCAATATGTTTACTTCATATCCATATAACACTTTAACTTTATCTTGCAACTCGTTTATCTCATTTATCTTTCTCCTTGTGTCATTAACTATCTTTAACACAGTTCCCAACCCTCTTGATTGAATACTAGGTGCATGATCTGATATCCCAATATATTCATAACCAAGCATTGCTGCTGCTTCTACCATTTCTTCAATAGTATTTACTCCATCAGATAAAATCGTATGCATATGCATATCTCCTTTTATGTCCTTTAAGTTAATTAGCTTTGGAAGTTTATTTTTATCTGCTGCTTCTATTTCATAATTTCCATGTCTAATTTCTGGAGGAATATATGGAAGTCCAATTTCATTATAAAAATCTTTTTCGTTTGAAAACTCCTTAGTTATACCTCCCTTTTTAATTCCATACTCAGAAAGAGACATTCCTTTATTTAAAGCATAATTTCTTAAAATAATGTTGTGTTGTTTTGATCCAGTAAAATATTGAAGCATAGAACCATAAGCTTGAGGTGTGCTAACTCTTAAATCTACTTGAACATCATTTTTTAAAACCACACTTGCTTTCTTATCTCCCGTAACAAGAACTTCTCCTATTTCTGGAAATTTAAGAAAATACTTTATTGTTTCTTTAGAATTTGTAGTTGATACAGGAATATCTAAATCTCCTATGGTAGGATTTCTTCTTCTAAAGGAACCTGCTGCTTCTATTTCATCCACATATTTACACTTTTTCATATAAGAAGTAATCCTATTTACTATTTGTTCTGCTTGAGGCAGTAAGAACCTAACTTTTGAATTTTTAGTCATTTTTTGTTCTTCTATTGCTTCAAGGATAGCTTTTTCTATCTTTTCACCAAATCCTTCTAAAGTTCTAACGTTTCCTTTTTGAGCATTATCTTTTAATTTATCTAAAGCTGTTTTTCTATCATTTAGTTTAAACGATACAGCTAATTTAAATGCTCTTTTTGCACCTACTCCTCTTAAGCCAATAAGAGAAAACATTCCTTCCGGCAAATCTTCTTTAATGTTTTCAAATTCTTGTACTTTTCCAGTACTAAATAGTTCATTTAAGTGAGATTCAATTCCTTCCCCTACTCCAGGAATTTCTCTAATTCTTTTGTTTTGCCACAAATCATAAATAGATACAGTAAGGTTATCTAAGATAGAAACAGCGTTTTGGTATGCTCTTATTCTGAAAGGATTAACACCTTTAACTTCCATTGCAGCAAGTATTTCTTTAAGTGTAGTAACTACTTCTTTGTTAGAAAGTCTTTTTCCTTCCATAGCAATATTTTATCAGAGTAGTTTGAAAATTTCTTCATGGATTACTATAATTAAGAAAAACAAAGAGAAAGGAGATAAAATGCTAGAAAAGCTAACAAAGTGCTATACATTAAATTTGCACCAAGAGTTTTTACATGGTCTAGTTTTTGTACTGGCACTTATAAAGTAACAGATGAGGAAATAGCCGCACACTTGTTTTTTGAAAGACCACAACAAAAAGCACAAGAATCACAAGATGAGTTAATCATGTTAAAAGGAGGAAGCAATGCCTCTTGAACTTATGCATAAGGCACCTTACATTAGGGAGCCAAGCATTAAATTCACAACTGGAAGTTTTTGTGATGGCACATGGGAGATGACAGAAGAAGAGCGATGCGCACACAGGCTTTCTGCGTCGAGCGACGACAGGGCTCCAGAACAAAAATCACAAGACGAGTCTGTAGATGTACTAAAAGGAGGAAGCAATGCCTGTTGAACGTATGAATAAGCTCCCCTATCTTGTAAGGGTGAGTACAGCACACAAAACTTTAGAGCATAATACCTTTCATCTAACTGATAAAGAAAAAGCTGCTTATGGGTTTTTCAAAGACCTTACTCCTACAAAGGGCAAGGTTCCAGGTACAGGGATAGAATTCACAGATGACATGGAAAAGAAAGGTAGGATTCAATAGAGAAAAAAGTGGCAACCCCTAAGGGAATATTAAATGATATTCCCTTTTCCTTTTCTATAAGACACTTTACACAGCAATTAAAAGATTTAGGGAGATTTAATAGCTTTTATTGTTATTATGCTAAAATAGCAGTAATAAAACACAGAAAAGGAGATAACAATGGATTTGTTCTTAAGCTTTTTAAACTCGCTGAAAGATGCAACACTGGATTTCATCCACAATTATTGGATAATCTTTCCGTTCATTTTTATCATTGTAACCGTAGGGATGAATTGGGGAGAAAAGCGACAAAAGAAAGATAGAGAAAATGCTATATCTAATGTTAAATTTAAAGAAGAGCTTAAAAAACAATTTTGCAGAGGCATTGAAGCAATAGATGACAACGATCCCAATAAACTTGATGAAGCACTTTTAGAGATAAGGACAATAGAAAGCAAGTACAAGTACTGTTAATTTGAGGACGAGCATTATTAAATAAACAAGAGACACTACTTTTAATGTTAATAAGTGTCTCTTTTCTGTATGGGTACAATGATAAGGCCTTGGTATAGAAATCTATTTCCAGGCCTTAAGTTTTATTGATTATCAAATCCTTTATTGGTAAGATATCTACTGTATAAACGTGGGGTCGTAGCTCAGCCCGGTTAGAGCGCTGCTCTGTCACAGCAGAGGTCACGGGTTCGAATCCCGCCGGCCCCGCCAGTTATTCAGATAAATATAAAACAAACACTTCCATAATCTAATGCCAAAATATCTTTTCATTTATAAAAGTACGACTTCGTTCATTTTGCTTTTTCTTCATCTTATAGTATAATGAGCTTTGAACATTGAAAACTAACGAGCAGACAGACAAACAAAAGAAAGGAGCAAAAATGGCTACATATGGAGTGAAAACTTGGAGAAAAGTTGACTTTGAGGAAGTAATTAAAACACCAAAAGATCAAATCATTGGTTTATCTTTTCCTCGATCAGACCTAAACCTTGGTCTTGAACCTTCGGTACTTTCTGTTCTACCGGACGGAGATAACGTTTACTACGACATGAAAAACAGAGATCACAATGATTGCAATGTGCAGTTGTATTTGTGCTCTGTTTACATAAGTGGAATGGAAGAGTTTGTATCTTGGGCTCAGAGGCATGACACATCAAAAATTGTAGTTGGAGGTTATCACCCAACAACCTTTCCAGAGGACTTTGAAAGATATGCATTTAAGATTGTACAAGGACCTTGTGACGATATTTGGGGAACAATCAAGCAGCCTGGAAAAGTAGTAAAAGGAATTGTCAACCACAAACGAGTTCCTAGAAGAGACCTGTATGACATTAAGTACAATCAACAAATAATCCCAGATAAGAAGCCTAAGGACGTTGTTGTCTCCATTAATACATCACAAGGGTGTGCAATGAAACCCCCTTGCGATTTCTGTTGTACTCCAATTATGTGTCCAATATTACTATCACGGCCACTTGAGGCAGTAGAAAAAGAAGTTAGATCTCTAGTTCAATATAAACCAAAATTTCTCTTCATAAGAGATGAGAACTTTACAATGCAAAAGGATTGGACTGAAAGACTACAGATAATTCACGGGCTACTTCCAAAAACCAAAATCTACTTGTTTGCATCCGCAAACACTCTCAAGGAACCTGCATTGCAAGAAATGGCAAAACAAGGCGTATACATGATATGCTTGGGACTTGAAGACATTACTGTAGAATATACCAAGAACAGAACACTTGATCAGGTTGTCAGATGGATGAAGAATAACGGAATCATGACTTATCTTTCATTCATTGTTAACCCACACAAAGTCATTGGCAGAGAAGCAGGTAAAGATTTCTATGACAAGTTAATGTCAAGATTTCACGAACTTGCTCCTGAGATGGTTTGTGGTAACTTCCTTATGCCCTTCAGGGGAACTGCATTATGGGATCAATATTATGCATTTGTATCTCCTGAGGATTATAAATTTTATGATTCCAAGACACCATTCCTCATCAGAAATCCAATAGTAAGAGAAAAAATGCAATTCTTCATGTTCTGGTATCAATGGAAATACTATACATCTGATTTCTACAACAATAATGTTAGAAAGTTCGAAACAGGAGACACACTTCATCTAAGATTTCTAGAGCTATACGATCAATTCTCAGCAAAATACCAAAAGATCTGGAACGTGAGACCTTAAAGGAGAAACTATGAACACACTTGTTGTAATAAACGGTTCCTATCACCCCGATGGCTTAACAACACAATGCTTAGAGGCAATATCAAAGAAGCTCTGTGATAAACACAACCTTGCACCAGTAAATTTTTTCCTGGACGACAACATTAGAGGCTGTGCGAGTTGCAGATCTGATAAGCATAGTGATTGTGTGATGTGGTGTAGATTTGAAGATCAATTTCAAACAATAGCACATGCAATACAAGATGCTAAAAGGGTCTTGATTGGAACTCCAGTGTATTTAGACTTCCCATCACCAAAACTGCTTGCATTTATATCACGACTAAATTGTTTAGCAGAAAAAACCAATCGGGAATTCTTTCGAGGAAGATATATTCACATACACGCAAATGCATACGTATCTGGAACAAAATCAACAATCCAAGTACTAATGAGCGCATGTGAAATGCTGGGATTTACCATCGAAGGAAGATCAACAACAGAGTACATACAAAAGTGGTCAGACCATAAAATTAGAGGTGGTATGACTCAAGAAGATGCCTGCTTTTTAAGTTAGTTTTTATAAACCCCATTTAGGCTAATAACCAATTGGGGTTTAATTTTATCCACTAATAAGAATTAGACAACTACTTTCAGTAGAATACTACTATTGCTAATTTTCAACTTAGCTTTAAAACGAGCTTAATGAACAAAACTATTCTAGAAAATGAATACATAACTAGAAAAGAATTTGTTACTACAACAAGGGAAATTAAAGATGTACTTAACATTGTTAAATCTTCTGTAGCCAACATAGAAGCAGGAATAAACACGTATTCTGATATGTACGAGATCAATAAATGGAACAGTAATAAACTAGCAAATAGGGTAAGCAGACTAGAAAAACATAATGGCATTACACCTCCCCAAGAATTGCTGATTTCAGGAATGTAGCTAAATCACAATCCAAATTGCTTTAATACATCACTTACATGTGTTACTTTATGCTCAACCTGCCCCGTAATATATTTATTATTAAGGGGGTGTAAACATACTTAATTATGGCTAATACCAAACAGAATCCAAAAGATGGTTTAGCATTAGTGATTGGAGGACTTTTCATCTTAGCTTTAGTTTTTGCTACATATAACTATTTTAATAAAGGAAAGGATGTAAATAAGTTAGAAGACGAGACAAAACAAGGAGTAATTTTCCAAAAAGAAAGTGAAAAAGGTAGCTTGAATGGAGAAGGTATTACAGAAACAAGACAAGGACAAGCCCTGGGAACTGGCGGCCCAGTACAATCTAGCCAGACACAAACATGGGTAGCAACAGATTACAAGGAAGGTGATATAAAAGGATCAACATATACAGTAAAGTATGGTGATACATTATGGGAAATTTCTGAGGCAGTATATGGTAATGGATCACAATGGACAAAAATATTAAATGCAAACAAGTCATTAATTGGGTTTCTACCAAATGGATCTCAAGCATTGATCTTTCCAGGACAAGTACTTACTCTACCATAAGTAATAATCTGTTTAGCTAAATAGATGAGTCACATCCCACACCCACATGGGTGTGTGACTTTTTGTATAATTTAAAAGTATAAATAAGCTAATCCATAAATTTGCTATTTAAATATTTAACTTTCTTCTAATGAAATGGCTTGTACCTTTTTTCCAATTTTGGATTTTAAACTTTCAGGATTGATCTCATTAAATAGTTTTTTTCTATAGACTTCATCTAAAAATTTTAAATCTTCTGGGATAAATGCTTCCGTTAGTTCTGGTGCTGATGTTTTTGGATTTTTACCTTCAGACAATTGTTTTAAATAGCATTCGTAACCTCTTAATAAAGCAAGAATCTCACTGGGATCGGCGTAATCAAAATACCCAATGGTAATATCGCTATATTTAGCTACAAGTGGTTTGACCGATTTAGCATAAACTAAACCATTTTTAATACCTTTGTTATATACAGACATAACCCTATCATGGAGGTCTTTATAACTAGGGTGAAGGACAAAGGCATAAATCATTTTAGCTTTTTCCAAACCTTCCTTTGGATCATCACATATTTCATCAAATCTAATTTGATTCAGTGCATGTTGATTCTCATGATATGACCATCTTTTTATTTCATCAGTATCTAAATCTATATATTTTTCGTTAAATGAGATTTTGTTAACAATGGTTTGAGCTCTTACTAAAGAATCTTCGTAGAAAAATCCTGTAAACTCTACTTTATCAGACGTACCTAATTCAACTGCAGTTTCTGCAAAGATGTTAGTAATATTTTCCTTTTTAATTAGCATTTCATTAGGTTCAACGTCCAATCTTCCTTCGTTCATACTTAAATTATAAACTAAACAAGCTCTAAAAGATGGACTAGCGTTAGTTATTGGAGAGAGAACCATTTATTCTGGCATTAGTGTTTACCGCCTATAACTATTTCAATATGTGTATAACTTTTTGTATACTTTAAAAGTATAATAATTTAAGTGCGGGCGTGGCTTAGTGGTAAAGCGTCTCCTTCCCAAGGAGAAGATCGCGGGTTCAAGTCCCGTCGCCCGCTCCAGATGTTTGAAGTTCCGATAGACTCGTCTCCCTGACGAGAAGTTTGAAGTTCTATGTGACTCGAGTGCCCTACCCTCAAATATCATAATAATTTCGTATGATTTTCGTATCCCAGAGAGTTGTTTCCAGACTCGTCGGACCCTAGGTGAAGTTCAAAGTTCCGACCAATCTAAAAATGTTGATATAGCCTGATATAATCCAACCATGAATAAAAAATACGTGTGGGGCAACTTTGATAACAAGCAGTTTTCTCTTGTTGAAGTTGAAGAAAAAATTTATCCCAATTCCTGTAGACAACTGTATGTCAGATTCATTGGCACTAATAATCATCTAACAGTCCACGAATTGCCTATCATCTGTAGAACTCATAGTTACATCGTATTTATGTTTAATAGGGAGAAAATCCAGAGATTCTCGGACCTTAATGAAATACCTATGTCCTATAACTGGACGACTACCAACTTTAAGGGAACATGGACGGAACAAAAAGTAGAGATAGCGAAAGAATTAGGATACACAGACCCTATAAAACATGGAAATCAATCACAACAGATCCTGCAAAAAGTACAAAATATTGACGGCACATATAATGGATATAATCTAGGGAGTTGTTTAGTAAATCTAAATAGCAGTAATAGAAAGTCGAGGTATTTGCACAAAAAATACAGACTGCTGTCATTAGAAGTACCCAAAAATACATTTCGGCTAAATTTGGTTCTTTCAACACGTTATAATAAGTATCGAGGGGATTCTAAATACAAAATTAGTACTAACCTTGGAAGATTATACTTTATCCTGAAGTAGGAAGTTTAATGACTATTCAATCTTTTTGCAATTATTTCTTGCTCATCAAATAGACTCTGATCTTGGTCAATAAACCTCTGTTCTGTAGCAGTGAGCCATTGATTTGCTTCGATCCTAGCAACAATAGCAGAGACATTATTAATCCTTATAGAAATAATCTCATTGATTCTATTAACATCCTTTTTATTTTCTTGGTAAAAATCGGGGTACGTTTTTAGTTTTGCCCAACCAGGTTGTATATCCTTGAGTTGAGAAAGAACAGTCTTCCAAGATTTCCTAAAATCATTCGTATAGTCCGGTGGAATGTAACCAGCTACATGAATAACAATTACTTGGGTCGGACAACCATTTAATGTACCCTCTACCTCAGCTATTCCAATATCATCAAATTTTTTATCCATCCAAATTTTCTTTGCGTCTGTCTCATCATTTTCCAAGTAGTTCTCGATCAATTCATCAGCTCCGTAATATCCTTGGATAGAGACTTCCCACCAATATGTATTCCAGTATCCAGCGTCTGCCATCGAACGCTCCATTGTGTATGCATCTTTCTGTTCAAAATCGTTAGTTTTTAAAATTACTTCTCCACGCAGTAACGCTGATTTTTCAAGTTTAGATTGATATTTAAGTTCAGTAGATCCGTTTTCTAAACGTTTGCTATTTAATAGCTCTAAAAATCTTTTCTTATCAATTTTTGGTTTGGATGCTTCAGTTATATCATTTGTAGCATCGTGCCAGTTTTTATCAAGTTTACCTATCTGTTTAGAAAGGGGGATGACGTATTTTATGTCTTTAATTGGAGCAAAACCTATCTCACGCGAATCAGAACTCCCCTTTCTATTATCACCCATGGCAAATACTAAACCTTGGGGGACCGTAACTTTTTGGCATTCTTTTAAGAATTTCTCACCGAAAGTTGAGTGCGGTTCGGCGATATAGGGTTCTTTTTGCGCCTCTCCATTTAAATACAAGAGACCGTCTTTAAGCTCAATTGTATCCCCCGGCAGTCCAATCAACCTCTTGACTAGACTTCCAGGATCCGCCCCATCCTGACTCGTTAGATTTCTTGTGGCATCGTTATCCCAAATAATAATGTCGCCCCTTCCAAGTATATGTCCAAAAAGCCTTTTTTTCCCCAAAACAATTCCATTTGGATAAGGTATAAAACCTGAAGCTGATATGATTTCATTTGCAAGTTCTTTACGACTTTTACCCTTAGTACCCTTTGGCCAAGTCGGATACATAGAGCCAGTTCCCGTAATACCAATGTCGGTAGTCGCGTAACCAAATTGGCTTAATACTACAGTTCCAACAACAGAATACCCGGCAACCCAAATAGGTAACATAACAAGACTAGCAAAAAGAACATTAGAGACACAGCGAATCAGAGTTTTAATACCCATTGAATTAAGATAACCTTTTAATCCAAATTGCCTTAACTTTCTTATTAACTTCAGTGGCTGGGAATAATAGATCAACAAAAAGAGTGGGAGAATCGTTAAGACAAGGAACAGCTTGATGAGAAACACAATAATACCCTGATTTTTTGATGTTTTTCTTAAAACCGAAATGGCAAGAATGATAGAAGCGATTAAAAATGCAACACATCCAATAACAACTAATACTACAAGCAAAATAACGAAGATATCAGGCGCTTTGTCGAACAGTTCATTTCTAATTTTAACTACATACACAATAGTAGAAAATACTAACACTAAACAACATAACCAAACTATAAAAAATAATTTTGAAAGTCTATCGAGTGTTAGCTTCGGTCTGAATTTTAAAACGTTTTTCATATGTTCTTGTAACTACATTATACCCAATTTGGGCCTTTATTTTACTAGAGAATAATCCGTAAATTCACGTAAACGGAACATCTGAAGTGTTCCGTTTTATTGTTCCACGAGCCTCTTTATACTGTCTCATTTGTCTCACTTTTTGAACGAAGTGAAAAATGCAAGGTTTCCTTGTTTTTACCCTGGAGAGTATACTTTTACTTAGGGTTTCCAGACTCGAATGGTGCTCCAGAAGTTTGAAGTTCCGATATACTCGTCTCCCTAAAGTTTCTACTTCTACTAGATTATAATTCTTGAAGTTAAACGTTTCTTAATTTAATATGTTTTTATGAAAATAGAGGATTTATATAAACTATTAACTAAATTTCAAAATGACTTTTTGTCATTTAGGCACGAGATGAATGAGTTTAGAAAAGATACGAAGGATGAATTAAATAAACAGTCTCAAACTTTGATTGGTATTGAGAATACACTTACTTTTTATGGTGATATGTATAAAATAAACAAAGACGGAATTCAAGCGCTCGACAAAAGAATTACTGTTTTAGAATCAATATAAACTTCTCCTAACAGGGGTTTCCAGACCCAACTGACGCTCCAGATGTTTGAAGTTCTGATATACCTATGGACATAAAAAGTATCGCATAGTTGGTCAATCTATGCGATAAGCTTGCTTAAATCCATTTAAGCACTCCCAATTAATCTGATCTGGAGAAACATAAATGCTGGTTCCGTGTTTGTCAAACTTCAGCCACAGTTTATTTGGACTAAAGTTATCTCTAACCTTGACCAACACAATGAAACTCCCTCTTGCAACCTCTATTGTTCTGTTGCCTTCTTTCTTTTTAACCATTTCAACCACACACTTACACGGTCCCAGCAATTCGGGCGGTTGCCCTTCATCCAATAAGCCACTATTTTTAAGCAACCAAAATGCTTTCTGGAGACCACTTCCAAAGACCCATTTCTGCTTGGTATTCATTACCCATCTCCTTAATACCTTATGACATTACTATAAATCAGTTGCACTTTATCACTTTTTGGTATTTCAGACAACAAAGTATACGATTTCGGTCTAGAGAGTACTTATAAACAGAGTTAGAAAGATTTCCACCAATGCTGAACAGTTTTTATATAGTTTAGAACATACTTCTCTAAAAAATGTCTTACGTTTTTATTTGCTACACCTTTTATCCTAATCCTTAGTTCTTTAAAGCTGGTTGCCTTGGAAACTTTGGCAATAGCTTGGTAATCCTCCGGAATCAAACCTTCTCTTTTTCCAATCTCCCGAGCAATTTCTACTGCTTCACCGAGATATTCCCTAAAAGCATTTACTGAGCTACGCTTCTCATATTTATAGAGACCCCTTAACTTTTTTAAGGGAATCTTCTTTGTCTCATTTTCTGTGAAAAGGTTATTTAGAAAAACCTCTACTCCAAATCTAGTTTTAATCATTTCTTCAAGATAAGGCACTAAATCTTTTTTGTAATATACCCGTTCTCCTGTTAGATTTGAAAAAACATCAGGTATCCATCCATTTGATGGATATCCTAAGACAGCTCTAAATTTGTTCCCCAAAACAGGTTCAAGGAGAGTTTCTATATGATTGTCAGATAGATTAGTTAAATCAGCATCAATAAAAGAGACAATCTCACCTTTAGCTTTTTTTATTCCTTCAACTAAAGCATAACCTTTTCCTTTATTATCCTTAAAATTAATCAATTGAATTTTATCTTTGTATTTTCTTAAAACTGATAAGGTTCCATCGGTTGAACCATCATTTATACAGATAACTTCGTTTATTAAAGAGCTTTTTAATAAAGCTTCAACAACCCCAGCAACTGTTTTCTCCTCATTAAAAACCGGTACAATAGCAGAAACAAATTCTTGTGTCTTTAACTTTTGACGATAACTTTTATCTTTGAAAAAAACCGTAACGATATCCTCACCAAAATATTTTATTTCTCTTTCAATTAATGGCGGAATAATGCCAAAACCATGTATAACTTGATCAAGAAGTTGTTCATGAGTAAAAAAATACTCACTCTTAACATCATTGGTTCCATCTTCTTCACTCCACTCTGCTATCCATTTTCTCAAAGGATAAAAGATGTTTTTAGCTGTTTTGCGTATCTTTCCTGGTTCACAAATAACAAACACCTTTTTTGTGAAGGAAAAACAGCTTTGTATAAACCTTTCTCTATCAGTTGGTTTCAAATGATGAAGAATATCGCAAGCAATAACAATATCTGCTTGGCAATAGCTTTCTTGATTAAGAACATTGCCCAAGTACACTGATGGACATTTTTTAAGAGCGTAATTAAGAAAATTCTCATTAGTATCAAAGCCACTATAAAAGGATCCCTTCGGAAGAAATCCTGCTAATATAGCTGGGCCACAGGCCGGTTCAAGAACCTTATCACCTTCTCGAATAAAACTTGCCATATATCGATAACGTTTAGCAAAATTACTCTTATGAATCCACTTAAGACCTAAGGTATAAAGCCGAGGATGTTTATAAAAAATATTTTTCTTACTCATTTACTATCTCAGTATCCTCTGATGGCTTTTAAACTTCAACCTCAGAAGAAAAACCCTATCTACAATCATAATTGTTTTAGATTAAGTTGCTCTTAACAAGAGCATGAAAACAAGTTTTTAGTCATTTGAATTTACTAGATTAACATTTACTTGCCTTGTTAATTCATTAGTAACAGGACCAACCATAGCAAGATACCATGCATCTGTTGCAAAATACCTTCTTGCCACTTTTTTTATTTCTTCTGCAGTTACTACTTCAATATCTTCTAACAAGGTCTTTACTGTCCAATTTAGATCAGGGCAAAAGAGATCTCTGTAATCGTGTAATTCTACCCAGTTCTGAGACGTTTGCATGTGTATCTTCATTGATTTAATAATCCTATTCTTAGTCAGACGTAACTCATTATCGGTTGGACCTTTATCGATTATCCTTTTCAACTCTTCACATATAACATCTAATGTTTGCTGCAGGTTTTCCTTGGATATTGGACACGACATACTAAAGAAACCATTGTCCACTCCTGCAAAACTAAGCACATTTACTGAATATGCAATCCCCAATTCATACCTCAGCTTTTTTTTCAACGAACCAGATCTTCCACCCCCAAGGATACCTGACAAGATACTTAGTGATATTGCATCATTGTGCAAGATACCTACCGTTCTAAAGCTAAGCATAACCTCTAAACTGTTATTATCAAAGTACATACAATCACGAATCCTATTCCTTGATATGGGCAAATTACTACCAATTTCTCTTCTTTCACCGCGAGGAAGCAATAATTTATTTTTAAGCAGATGCTCCAGTTCTTGTGCATCTACACCCCCAGACACTGTAATACTACCATTACTACCACATACTGAATCACTAAAATAATTTGAAATATCATCTTTATTGATACTTTTTATCGTCTCAGTAGTTCCTAAGATAGGCCGACTAATACTTGTTCCTTGGAATACTAACTCTCTGTTTATATCATGCAACATTCTACCTGGACTTGACCTTTTCATCTCGAGTTCCCGTTGTATTACACTTCTCTCTATCTCAATAGTACCTTTATCAAATAGAGAATTAAATAGTATTTCTGAAAGAAGATCTATTCCGGTCCTTAAATCATCTTCATCCCCCAAAGATAGCCGTATACTTATTGTGTCTATCCCTGTTCTTGCACTGATAGATCCACCTAAATCTTCAATAAAACCAGACAATAAGTCCTTAGACGGGAATCTTTTAGTTCCAGAAACAAGCAAATGCTCTAGAAAATGGGCTAGACCTTCCTTCCCAACAGGGTCATATCTTGAACCCGCAATAAAGGACATTTCCAGATAAATTGGGGTGCAAGGTCTATAAAAAGATGTAACAACCATCCCATTTGGTAAAGTAAACTTATCTCTTCTAACATTTATTTCAGACAGTTTAAACATAAAGAGAGGGAACATTGGTTTCTGAACAAACGTCCCCTAAGATGTATCAGACTATCTCGACTTTTCTCAACTTAAATTTTTTTTGAAGAATAGTTTTTAATTTCAGTGATCCATCTAAGTCTAAATTCTCAAAAACTACTCTAAGATAAATTTCTTCCCCGCTATTACCTTTTGTATACGCAATCCTAACAATATTTCCTTTATTTCTTGAAATATACTCTGTAATAACATTAAGTATTCCAGGAGAATCATTCCCTTGAATCCTTAACGTACACCAGTTAAGTTTGTTCTTAGTTATGCCATATTCATTTAATAAACTATCCAACTTATCAACATTTAAGTAGCCCTTTGAAATTCTATAATATATCTCATCTATATTTTCACACCCAAGTGCAAAGACCATATCTTTAGTGCTACCTTCAATATCAGTTAAATCTATAATTCCTCTAGGTGCCAAATGATCTTCAAGAATTTCTTTTCCTTGCTTTATAGACTCTAATTTCTCTTCTTCAATTATCTTGTTTTGAATTAATCTTTTAGTACCTGGTAAACAAACGGATAAAAGATAATTATCATCTTCTAAGGACCTAACTCCAGTAATTATTTTCACTGTATCGGTATTATGTACAACATAGTCAAGGTCAACAGTGGAGTCATTTACTAAAGCCTTAAGGGCGTTATCACCTAATTTTCTATTTATACTATAAGCAAAATCAATAGCCCTAGCCTTTTCCTGAAGAAATACAAGATCACCATCAGGTGTAAACACTAATTTAAGATTAAATATAGGCGACTTTATATCATTTTTAAGGCAGAATACATAACCCCAATTGTTGAAATTCTCCATATCTTCGGTGGCTACTGCAATCTCTATGGCTCCATGCTCTGTGTTTATCGTTGTCTGTATTGCCTCATACCCATTAATTCGCTTATTTGTGCCTATAAATTCATCGAACCTATCATAATCAACTAAGTTACCATAGTACTTATGTATTGCACACAAAGCTTTATAGCAATCATCCAAGGACGAAACAATCACCCTATAACTTATTATATCGTTTATCTTCCTATAATCTTCATTGAAAGATACACCTTTAATTGAATAAAACTTAAGTTTTTGATAAACATGATAATAACCACTTTGCCGGGTTTCAATTCTACAATTTACCCCATAATCAGACAATATTTTATTTAGTTGCTTGATGGTTTTAGAGATTTCTACTTCCATAATCCTTGCATCATGATCCACAGCAGTTTTAATTTTTGAAAACTTATCAAAGTTTAGATATTTAAAAGATAAGTTTTCTATTTCATTTTTTACTATCCATAACCCTAACGATTCTGCCAACTCTGCATACACTTCAACGCTTTCTTTAGCCTTTCTTTCCCTCTTTTCAGTTGGCATATATTGTAATGTACAAAGATTGTGATATCTGTCTGCAAGTTTTAATAAAGATACACGTGGATCAATATAAAGCCCATTAATAATCTTCTTGAGGGTATTTATATCTTTATCCTTCTCCTCACCTATCTTAAGCTGAGTAACCGATTCAACTAGTAAAGCAACATCTCTACCAAACTTTTTTGATATTTGTGTAGTTTCTGTATCAGTATCCTCTACCACATCGTGTAGAAGTGCTGCAATTAACAACTCTTGGTTTTCTACACCCCAACTTTCAAGTATTTTATATACCCCTATACAATGTTCAATATATGGCTCGCCAGACTTTCTAACCTGACCTTTATGTTTACTAAAAGCAAACTTAAATGCAGACAATATCTTAGAGTCTCTAGTTTTAAGATCATTTAAATAATCTTTATCTGTATTAGTCATTTTTGTTAGCTGTAATAATACCCCTGGATATAAATATTTCAAATATTTACCATAGATTGTTAAAGTGTTCACCTTATTTATATATAAGCAAATACGACCTAATGCTCTCAAGGTACACCTAAACATTAAATTGAGGACGTATATGGATTATTCTTTAAAATCTGGCACACCCCGAACTGTAGGCGTAGATTTATCAGCTAGATTGCCATAATTATAATTAACAGTTATTTCTTCTCTTGAGTTAATATTTTTAATAGCAATGAAATCTATTGTTTTGTTACTCAAATTTATTTTATAGGTTGCATTGGGGTTGTATGAGTGATTATAAAGAGAACCAAAACCTAAGGCAATAGCTAAGCCTTCTCCAAAGTAAAAGAAATAGTCAACCAATTTCCCTTCATCATTATTAGCAGGATCTTTTAACGAAACTTCAATTACAGGACACCTTTCAATAATATCACCTTGAATTATTTCATCTTTAGCAAATACGCCTTTTCCAGCACCTTTAATTTTGGATTTACTAATAAAGATTTTCTGTGAAGCTTCAATTCTACTCATATTAATTTATGTAGCTTCTTAGTAACTTTAGACTACTCCTGTCATTCTTGGAGCCAGAGGGGGGAATCGAACCCTCAACCTAGTGTTTACGATACACTTGCTCTACCATTGAGCTACTCTGGCCTGCCTACTTCTGAAGTTTATTCTACAACGAGGAGGTTTAAAAGACTATTTCAAGAACAAAAAAAGTAGACAGTACATTCTAGTGTAACCTGTCTACTCTTTATTCACTCTACTTCTGACCTACTAATAAATACTACCTCACAGTATACTGCTGTTACAAGTCATGTCACTGCAGTATAGCTTCTGGATCGTCTTTTGCTGACTCAAACTTTACTACCTCATCTGCTTCAACACATAATGGTGGATTAAACCTTTTCTTTTGAACTTCTTGATACAACCTCAGCCAAGTCTTTTCTTTTCCACTTTCTGCTAGCAGATCATCGGCCTCCTCAAGTTTCTTAATTAATTCCTTCTCATCGCAGACAACCCATACAATTATGGTTTTATAACCATTCTTTTTAGCTATACTTAATCGTTCCTTCCTTTCATACCTACTAAGGTTTGCCGAGTCGTTTATTACTCCTATACCTTGAGCAAAAACTTTCCTAAGAACCTTCTTCCTTACTATCCTAGTAAGATATTGTCTTTCCCAGTATGCCCTGCCATTTACAGTGTTATCATCTCTTAGGAAGGAAAACTCAGCGTTTAATCGATCATGAATGTCGGTTGTTGACAGCCTAAATAAGGAGCTTAGTGTCTTATTATGCTTTATCAACGTGGTTTTCCCAGACTTTGAATAACCTACAGTCATAACAAATATCTTTTTATAGATCTGGGGTTGACAACCTACTAAATCACTAATAACCTTATCAAGCCGATTAGTATTATCAGGTGTATACAAGTGCAAATACGTCTTTAGAAAACCTAATAGCTTTCTAAGCATCTTTTCCTCTCTTTCCATTCTTGTGAAGTAGTATACACACCATAATATAATTATTCAAGCTTATAGGATAAGGATAAGACACTTATTGTAGCTAATTAATCACATAATATGTAAATCTTTGATGATTGACTTTGTCATTTAGTTTATATACACTCCCAGTAAACGTTCATAAAAGAAAGGGAAGGTGATAATGTGAGTGAGACCACAAGAGTTAAGATAAAAGCTTGTAGTACAGGTTCACTTCTTTACTCTCTAAGAAAGTCAGGTATAGTAGCTTCTCTTAGAGCTAAAGACATGATACAAAAGGTTAATGTTCCGCAAGAAGTTACTCTTGTAACCATCTCCGTTAAGGATTTAGGGTATAAATCAAGCGCCAAACGGAGAGATATTTATGAGTCTGCTTTCAAACAAGGTTTATGCGAGTGCCCAGTAAGCGCAGCATTAAGTTATTTGCAGGGAGATAATCTAAGAGCCTTAAAAGTTGGGGAAACTTTAGTTTTTGGCATTAACCCCTACAAAAGCTCGGATGGGGATTTAAATTTACTCATCGTTGAAAGATGCGATAACGGGGAACTCAGACTCTATGCAGGCAGTGGCGAACCTGAAGACAGTTGGAACAACTACACCAGCTTTGTTTTCATGTCAGATAGCAATGCCAACTAACCCAATGTAAACCCTTACTTATTTCTAAAGTGAGGGTTTCTTGCTTTTCATCATATACACATTTAACACACATAAAATTAATTGTGAAGCTAAATAACTAAAATAAATTTGAAACTAGTTAAAGCAAATCCTTATGTTTAAAAACAAAGGAAATTTTTAATGGTAAAATGCTTATACCATGTCCAAAAAAATAACAAAAGCAGTAATAACAGCAGGTGGCTTAGGTACAAGATTTTTGCCGGCAACAAAAAGTATTCCTAAGGAAATGCTCCCAATAATAGATAAGCCCATCATTCATTATCTTGTGGAAGAGCTAGCTTTATCTGGAATAAAGGAAGTAATAATAATAACAAGACCTGGATTTAGCACTTTTAATGAATACTTTAAAGAAGAAAAGGAATTAATAAAAAAACTTCAAAAATCAGGAAAGAAAGAATTAGCAAATACTCTTAAGAGTATAACTAAAATGTGTAAGGTAACCCTTAAAACACAAAATGCAGAGCTTCCTTATGGAAATGCATCACCTATGCTTGCAGCAGAAGAGTTTATTAACAAGGGTGAAAGCTTTGTGTATATGTTTGGAGATGACTTAACATTATGTAAAGTTCCGGCTACAAAACAAATGATAGATGTTTTTATAAAACAAAAAGCAAAAGCAGTATTAGCAGTTCAAAAAGTACCAAGAGAAGAAGTAAACTTATATGGGGTTGTTTCATACAAAAAGAACGCAAGCTACAAGTACGAAATTGACAACTTAATAGAAAAACCATCTGTAGAAGAAGCTCCTTCTCAAATGGCTCAATTTGGAAGATTTGTATTCTCATATGACGTTATAGAAGAGGCTAAGCACACTACCTTAGGAAAAGGAAATGAACTTTGGGTAGCAGATGTACTAAACAAAATGGCACATGAAGGAAAAAAAGTAATTGCTCAACCAGTTAAAGGAGAATGGCTAACAACAGGGGACCCATTAAGATTTATAAAAACAACCTTAAAATTTGCTGTCAAAAGACCAGAAATAAAGAAAGATCTACTTGAGTTTATTAAAGAAGAATTTAAGTAGTTTATACAGATTAATTTTCTACAAATCTTTTTATATGTTATTATTTTCTTGTGAAGCCAAGTAAAATAACCATAATGCCACCTGAAAAAATGACTGAAGCTGCTCTCAAGCGTAGACTAAAGACCACATTAACATGGATCGTAGCCATTACTGTTTGCTTCTTACTTGGTATATTTGTATTTGCTCCTCAGGTAGGTTCTTTTTTTGGATTTTTTTCCAAACATAGAAATGAAGAAGCTTATAAACCAACAGCTAAACCAACAGCACCTGTATTCACTAATGCTCCAGAAGCTGTAAACACTGAAACAATAAGCTTATCTGGAAAAGCTCTTTCTGGAACAACAATCAAAATATATGTGAATGGCCCTGAAAAAAGTTCAACTGTAACAGGGTCAGATGGTGTATTTAACTTCGTAGATATTAAACTAACTTCAGGAAAGAACATGCTTTTTGCTAAAGCAATAGACAGTAAAGGAAACGAAAGTGATACATCAGAATATTTAATAATTAATTATGATAAAGAATCACCAAAAATAGATATTAATTCGCCTGATGATGGGGATACTGTTAAAAACCTTAATAAAAGAATAGAAATAACTGGAAAAGTAAATGAAAAAGCAACAATTACTATCAATGGAAAAACTGCAGTTCAAAAACCAGACTTATCATTTGATTTTTGGCTTGGAACAGACGAAGGAACAGTTAAGATAAAGATCGTTGTTATTGATACGGCAGGAAATAAAACTGAGAAAGAAATAACTGTTAAATATGTTAAAGGATAAATAAAAGGCTTAAGTAGATAAACATAATTTGCGGATAAAACAAAGAGTTAATAAATAAGGACTCCAGCAATAATCCAAAGACTACAGATAAGATTATTAATTTACTAGAATTTTTCTTCACAATACTTTCATAAGCTGGAAATATCATGGACATTAAAAAGACAAAAAGACCAATAACTCCAGTTGTTGCCCAAATAAGAAGAAGGCTGGAATCAGAACCAGATCCTGAATGTATGTTTAAGGTTTCTGGAGTTAAAAAACCATAATCTTTTTGTACATATCTAAATGTATTAAACCCAACTCCAAGAAATATATTATCTTTAATGATTTCAATGGTGTTTTTCCAAGACAATAGTCTTAAACTTGCAGAATCTGCAGGATCAGTAATACCAGAAAGCCTAGTTTGAATTCTAGGGACTGCAAAGTAAGCTAAGAAGAACAAAACAAGAGATACTATCAAAAGATTTTTAGACCTAAAAAATCCATAAATTAGTATGGCTATTGCAGACATCCCCCAAGCACTCCTGGAAAACGTTAAAAACAATGCAATTAACATAATTAAAAGCATAAACAATTCTCTTTTTTCTACATTTCTCTTAAAAGAAAGTTTATCAAAAAGAATGATTAAGCAAATTACAAGGTAAGCTCCAGTAAAGTTAGGATCAAAAAAAGTTGAAGCAAGTCTATTTTTATGAGGATCCCAACCTAAAGACAAATCCAGAACATTAAAGTCCGGAAGAACAAGAAGCTGAACAAGTCCTAAAATCGACAAAAGTACTCCAGAAAGAACAAATGTATTCAATACTTTGTCTCTTGTTATTAAACCCTTATCAATCATATTAAACACAACAATTGATCCAAGGAGGTATGCTGCCCATCTAACCAAGTAAGAGGAACTAGTAATTACTTCTTCAAAAGAAAAATTTTGATATGAAAAAATAAGAGAACAAAAAGCAACTAGAGTAAAAAGTAGAAATAAAAGAGAGAATTTTGGGAGTTTAAATGACTTTTTAACTAAAAGAAAATAAATTAAACCAAAGAAGGAAAATACTAACATGCTAACATCAAATAAATAAACATTAGATTCTCCGCTTTTGTAAACAGAAGTAAGCTGCCCAAGGCTTAAAAGAAAGACTGTAAGATAAAAACTAAGATTTAACATACTTATCTTTCCAAGATTTTTTGGCAGTAAATACTAAAAGAATCAAGATAACTATTTCTGTGAGAATTGTTATAACAGCAGAAGCATAAAATGAATATTTTGGAATAAATAAAATGTTTGCAACAACATTAAATATAGCACTCAAAAAGTATATGAAAGGAAGTCTTGATTGATAACCAAGAGTAACTATCAACCAAGATATGGGCTGAGTAAGATAAAACACTACCAACCCAGAAGATAATATTCTTAATGCTAAAACAGATTGATTAAACCCTTCTCCTCCAATAATCCTTATAGCTATTGGGGAAGCTACTACTCCTAATAAACCAATTAGAGCCCCTGAGCAAAAGAGAAAGAGAATAACATTAGAAAATGTATGTTTAAGCTTTTCTTTTCCTTCCATCATATGTCTAACAAGAACAGGGTAAGCAGAATTCATAAAAAATGTAGGAATAACTAAGAGCACTTCAAATACTTTATATGCCAATGCATAAATAGCTACACTTTCTGTGTTGTTTAGCCCATAAGATGTAGGAAGTTTCATTACAGATATCATTAAAGAGTCTTGTTTAAAACTAATTTGGCTAAAACAAAACATTATGCCCAATGGTAACGAAGATAATATGAGGTATTTCCATAAGTCCTTATCAACACTAAAGCTTAGTTCCAATCCCAGCTTTTTAATGAACTTCAAGCACATTAAAAATGTCACTATACCACCAATAACATATGAAAAATTAACCCACTTAATATCTACCTTAAAGTAGGAAAGGATTAAAACCAAAGCAAGTATTACGAAATAGCCCAGTGTATAAGAGATCGTTGAGTAACTATACTTTAATTTTACCTGAAAGAAGATATTTGCTGTTGTGAATAAAGATTGGGTACAGAGTAAGAGCAAGCTTAACCTTATCCCCAGCTTTAAATCTGCAGAGTAAGGAAAAAACGATAAAGAAATACTAATTAGTAAAACCAAAAGAAAAGAGAATAGTAATCTTATGAGAACAATATTACCTAAGTATTTGTTAGCCTTTGACCAATCCTTAGATAATTCTCTAGCTGCAATAGCATTTATTCCAAAATCAACAATCACAAAAAATAACGCAGGAAACGTTTGCATTAAAGAAAAAGCCCCATAGCCTTCTTTACCGTAGGTTCGTGTAATTATCATCACGGCCAACATGGTTATGGACATACTAACAACCTTTCCGATTATTTGATAAATTGTGTTGCTAGCTATTTTTGTTGCTGTTTCCGATTTAAACATTAAGGATATTTTAGAGGATAAACAACCAAAACTAAAGATGGCTTTAAAAAACACTTAATTATTACAATTTTGAAGGTTCACACTACCTGTGACTAAAGAAGGTGGCTTGCCTTCCACTTTTTTCATCTTTTTAATTACATCATAATGAAGGTAAGGAACTTTATCTTCATTTACCCATGAAAAATGATCAAAAGGTGCATCATATTTAATAGTAAAAGGCATTACAGCTCTAACTCTTGCATCTTTCAACCAAACTTCATTAAATGCAGTTTTAAAGTACTCAGATATTGTAGCTACAGGAAGATAAGAACCATTATAATTTGCTCCTTCTGCATGAGCCCAACCTGTCTCCGTGATAAAAACGGGAAGTTCCTTTTTAACCCCAAGATTATCTTGTAAATACTTAAGTTCATCCTCATAAGCTCGTATACTCCATCTTCCAGTATCGTTAGGACCACCAGAAAAGTTTGGCTGAGGATAAGGATGAGATGCCCAAGCATCAAGCTTTTCAAAAATTCCTGGAACTTCCTTCTCCATTCTTCTCATAAAATCAAAGGCTTCTACTCCATGAGAATTTGAGGAAAGACTAACGTTTAAGGCACCGTTCATGATATAAAAATCAGAATTTGCTCCTTTAAATACTTCTATGGTGTAATCAAGAACCTTTGCGTATTGTTCAGGATTTGCACTTTCAAACCAGAATTTATCATCATTAGGCTCGTTGTAAACACTAATATATCTATATTTAACAGGCCAAATGAACTTATTCAAAAATTCTGCAGCTTTTCTTGTTTCTTTTTTATAATTGTTAATATCAACATCCCACAACTGAATAACTGGAATTAAATGTTTACTAATAAGTTGATCGAAAACTCTTCCCCATTTACCCGTGTCGTAATCTTTGACACTGTAAGGAATAAGAACATAACCCCAATCACCACCATTAGAGTTTACAAGATTTTGTGCTATTTCAAAAAAGTCCTTGTCTTCAGCATAAATATATAAACCAAATTTATTGTTCTCTTTCCATAAAGGATTACTTCCAGAGTAGTACACATACTCAATATTAGAACTAATAGAACAAGAAGCTTCATTTGTGTCTTCCAAATTAAAATCAAAATCTAAGGTTACATCTTTAGATTGAGACTTTAAAACTTGTTTATTCAAAGCATAAAATCCTAGAGCAACAAGAGTTATTCCTAACAAAACCAATAAAAGAGTAATTAGCTTTCTTTTAAGAGGAACATTTTTATTGTATTGATACACGTGATGTATAAAAGGCTTCATGATTATTTTAATTTTATCACCTTTAAGAGTAGGACTATCTTCATTTATCATGTAAAATTAATTTCTAGTGAAAAAGGAATTAAAAATATCATTAGCTATATTTGCACTTGGAGTATTTTTGTTCTGTGCTATTCTATCAATGAAAAACACCAACAATGGTGGAGTGATATCACCGTTTGCATCAAACTCAAGTGTTTTTTCACTATTCTTAAAAAAACATGATAAGCCTAGAAAAATAATATATGGATATCTCCCTTGGTGGAGTATTGAAAACATTAAGTATTTGCAACTAGATAAACTTACTCATATTGCATATTTTGGCTTGTACTTAGAAAAGGACGGAACATTTACAGAAACTACAACAGGAGAAGATGGATCTGCTATTTATGAACCTGGACTTAGAAGTTGGAAGAGCAGTAAGGAGTTAAAGAGCTTAATAAACAAATGCAACCAAGAAGGAGTTAGAGTATCTTTAACAGTTATTTCTCACATTGATGAAACAAATGATGCTTTTTTGAACTGTAGAGAGTGTTGGGATAACCTCCTGGTTAATTTAAAAAAAGAACTTGATGATAAGGGAATAAAAGATGTTAACTTAAACTTTGAGCATGCAGAAGGAACAAAAGATGGAATATCAGAAAAGTTTGCAGAATTTACTAAATTCCTAAACGAAGAGTTAGATAAGACTTATGGAGATTCTTTCTTAGTTGTTTCTGCATTTGGAGATTCAGCCACTCAATCAAGAGTAAGTTCAGATCTTGACAACCTTGGCAGATACGCTGATGGGATATTCATTATGGCTTATGATTATCATAGACCAGAATCAGAAACAATTGGTCCGGTTTCTCCCATGGAAGGAAACGGAGAAAATAATGTTACCAAAACAGTTAAAGATTTTTTAGCTAAAGTTCCACCAAATAAAATTATTTTAGGCGTTCCTTACTACGGCTATAACTGGTTAGTAGAAAGCACAGACAAATATGCAGTGAGAGTTCCAGGATCAGATGAAAATGGGTTCTCTCAATCTCAATCATATGAAAGTGTTATGGAAACAATTATTGAAGTGGAATCAGAACTGAAATGGGATGATGAAGGAAAGGCTCCATACTTTACATATATAAGCCCAGAAACAGGACAATTAAGAACTGCTTACTTTGAAAATGCAGAATCCTTAAAGTATAAATATGATCTCATTAACAATGAGAATCTTGGAGGAGTTGGAATATGGGCACTAGGATATGATGGAGGATATTCTGAGCTTTGGAATCTTTTGTACACAGAGTTCATCAAGTAAGTAAACTTTGCGTGGTGGGTCCACCTGGGATCGAACCAGAGGCCTTTGCAATGTGAATGCAACGCTCTACCAACTGAGCTATGGACCCGCATGTAAGCATATTTTACTACACTTTTCACTACACTTGTGATTTTTTAACATGTAAAATACCATTTAATAATGAAGCTATTTAAATCTACGTTTAAAATATTGTTTGACTTTCTTGAGATATTGATAATATGTACAGCTGTATTTTTAATAATATACTTCTTTGTAGGACAACTACTTGAAGTGACAGGAGATTCTATGTACCCAACATTCCATGATAAGGAACAAATCATTGCAGAAAAACTATCCATTAAAATGAAAGGAGTAAAAAGGGGAGAAATATTAATATTTGAACACCCTTCAGAAAAAGGAAGACTTTTAATAAAAAGACTAATTGGCCTCCCTGGGGAAACAATTAAAATCCAAAACGGAAAGGTATTTATAGATAATGTAGAGTTAAAGGAACCTTACTTAAGTAATGTAGAAACAGAAGGGCAAAGTTTTTTAGAAGAAGGCATAGAATATGAAATACCGAAAGATTCATATGTAATGATGGGAGACAATAGACCAAAGAGCACAGACTCAAGGGAATGGGGATATGTCAAAAAAGAATTAATTGTGGGAAGGGGAGTAGTAGTATATTACCCAATAAGCAGAATAAGATTAATTGGCGATGGGTTGTTTTGAAATTTAGTTTAAAAGTTATTTGGGAGCTTTTTTCTTTTCTATACTCTTTTCTTTCTCAGCTTTCAATTTGGTCTTCACTACATTTACTTTCTTCCTACTTTTAGTTACCCATACAAACTCAACCACACCATCTACAGTAGAAAACAAAGTAAAATCTCTTCCCATTTCTACATTTTTCCCAGGGATAACTTCTCTACCCCTTTGCCTAATAATTATCTGACCTGGCTTAACAGCACAACCTCCATAAACTTTAACTCCAAGTCTTTTTCCTGAAACATTACCTTTTTGTGTAGCTTTGGAACCTCCACCTTTTTTATGTGCCATTACTTTTTCTCCTTTGAACTTTTAGAAACCTTTCTCGCAGTTGTGATTACCTTTTTAGGAGCACTTCTTTTAACTTTCTTTTCAGTGTTGTCTATGGAGCCTTTTGCAACGCTACGACTTATTTTATCTATTCTAACAATGCTAATAGGTTGTCTATGACCTCTTACTCTTTCATATCTTGATTTTTTCTTAAACCTTGCAACTCTTACCTTTTTGTCAAGTTTCTCCTCAACAATAGAAGCTTTAACGCTCACAGATTTAAGCTCAGATTCTCCAACTTCAATGACACCATCTTCAGAGTACAGCAATACATCTAATTTTAAGGGTTTTGGTTGTCTTTCCAACTTTATAGTATCGCCCTCTTGGACTAAATACTGCTTTCCACCTAATTTTACTACAACATATTTTTGCATATAAACATTAGGATATTACACTAAAACAACGGCCTATTCAAGGCTGTAGTATTACTGTATCTTAGAGCTTGATCCTACAGTTATAAGAAGATCGTACTCTTTATCATCAGGAAGGGTTTGTTTTACCTCAACATTAGGTAGTTTTTCCTTAATATCAGCTATAACTATATCATTATAAGTACCAAACTTGCCCTTCTTATATTCAAGAATAGTGGCTTCTGTGCTTATGGAAGAAGTGCCGTATCCAGTAACGTTATACCCCAATCCAACTAAGAAATCCTTTGTTCTAGAAGCAAGGCCAGATATTCCTGCTCCATTTTCTACCATAATCTTTAAATCTTCCTTTTTAGGCTTAACACTATCTTGGTTTTGCTCAGTACTTTGAGTAGATTCACTTAACACCTGGGTGTTTTGAGACTGTTCTTGTTGAGTGGTTTGAGCTATTTGGCTGGTATTAGCCTGATTTTTATTCCTTAAATAAAGGTAACCACCAAACAACCCCCCTAGCAAGATCAATGAAGCAAAAACAGCTCCTGTTGCAATTGCAGGAACACTTTTGCTTTCTACTACAGGAAGAGGTAGAAGATTAAGAAGATTTAATTGGCTATTAACTAAATCTTCATCCGTGTCTAATAAATAGTTAACTATTACATTTTGTTCATATCCTGGTGATACCTCTAGATTGTCCTTAAACACAGGGTATTCTACTTCCATAACACTATAGCTTCCCAACGACAAATAATCACAATTCATAGTAAAAACATGCTTAATCGGGCTGGATCTTTTATAGAAGGACAATTCTTTAACTAAATCTTGTAATTCTTTTTCCGTCTTTTCACTTTCGTAAACATCTGAAAAGAAAATACCATTTAATTCCGATAATGATATTATTTGCCTGTTACCAACTTTAGATATAAAAATTGCAGGATCACAAACTTTCTCATACTTAGGAAGAGCTAAAACCCATGGAATAACACTCTTTAAGCCAATCCCCAAATGGTTGGATACTTCAAGATACTTATCAAGAATACCTTTTTTTATACCAACAAATTGATAAACAAAAGGTGCTATCTTAACATACGAAAGATATATATCATCGAGGGGAATATCTTTAGCTTTTTCCTTCAATTCACTAATTATTTGTTCATCCAAATCTACATCTTTCTTGGATACTGTAACAAACCTCAAATAAACATCTTGTGGTTCAACCACAAAATTCAAGCTCATTTTATTCTTTGTAATAGTAGTAATTTGAGGTAAAAGGCCACTTAAAACCTTAGAAAAAGACGCAGAATCCAGTATTCTTGTATCATTTGCTGCTTCTTTTGGCACATCAACAAGAGTGGTTCTCAACACGGTATCCTTATCTACAGTAGATATCCTTACAACATTTTTATTCAAAGAAACAATTAAATCCTGCATAGGTTAAATATAACATGAATAACTTGATACAGAGTACCCTATATTTTCTCTATTTTTAGTTCTTCTCCAGGTTTAATGCTTAATGCACCTATTTTTTTCTTGATCTCATCAGAGAAACTACTTACAACTTCATCCATATCTTTATCTTTTTTATAAGTAACAACTATCTCATCAGAAACTGATAAACCTAACTCCTTCCTTAAATCTTGTACTTTTCTAATAAACTCTCTTAACAATCCTTCTTTCATAAGTTCTGGGGTAAGTTTAGTATTAAGACTTACTAAACCAGAGTCATCTTTCACCCAGCCTTTATTCTCATCAAGAGAATCCATAAAATTCATACTCTTAACATTCACTTCGTTAAGCACAAGATAAAAATATTCATTTGGTATAAGAAGACTTGAGGATACTTCTAAGTTATCTAAAACCTGCCTCACTGGGATAGAATTAGAGACTCTAATAGACAAAGCAGAAGAAGTTATTTTTCTTGCTTTATTCATATTGTCAAGGATGGCTTTTGAATTTGCAATCACTTCCTCATCATACGCAGGATAATCACATAAGTGAACTGACTCTAATGCAGAATTATCTACAGAAGTTACTAAACTTCTGTAAATATTCTCACAAACGAAAGGAACTGCTGGAGCAGAAGCTTTGGCAAAGGTTACTAAAACATAATATAAGGTAGATAGCGCTTCGTTATCTCCTTCCGTTATCCTATCTCTAGACCTTCTTATATACCACCTAGACAAATCATCTACAAAATCCTCTATTGACCTAACTGCAGGAGGAATATTATAAGCTTGTAAACCTAAATCAAAATCTTTTATTACTTGATGAAGCCTAGCCACAATCCATTTATCTAAAATATCCTTTGACTTTATAGATTTTTTATAATCCCAGTTATAAAAATTTGCATAAATCAAAAAGTACTTAACTGAATTCCATAAAGGATTAAGAACATTCCTTAACTTAATCTTTAATTCTGCTTCATTAAAGTTAGTATTTTCTCCTGACATTAAAGGTGAATCCATCAAATAAAGTCTTAAAGCGTCCCCACCATAGTTTGTTATTACATCTTTAGGGTCAGTATAATTTTTATATGTCTTACTCATCTTCCTACCATCTGACCCAGCCATTACCCCGGTAACAATACAGTTATTGAAGCAACGTGAGCCAAACAAAAGTGTAGACATAATATGCATTCTCTGAAACCATGCTCTTATTTGTCCTTTGTACTCAACAATGTAATCACCAGGAAAGTTCTTCTCAAACTTTTCTTCGTTTTCAAAAGGGTAATGAATTTGAGCAAAAGGCATAGAACCAGCTTCCATCCAAGAGTCCAAAACTTCTAACCTTCTCTTATACTCTTTTCCATCTTTCTTAAGAACAATACTATCTATGTAAGGTCTATGAAGATCAATAACTTTTTGACCTGATAACTCTTCTATTTCTTTTATTGAAGAAACAACAATCCTATCCCCGTCTAAAGATTCCCAAACAGGCATAGGAGTTGCCCAGAATCTGTTTCTAGAAATACACCAATCTGGAGCTTGCTCCATAGTCTTTTCAAATATTCCATGTTTAATATATTCAGGAACCCAGTTTATAGACTTATTTGCTTCAACTAATTTATCCTTGACACCTTGAATATTAATAAACCAAGAACTTTGAGCTTTCTGAACTAGAAGAGTGTTACACCTATCATGATATGGAACCCTATGAATGGCTTTTTCATTTCTAAACAAAATATTTCTTTTCTCTAAGTCTTCAAGGATCAAATCATTGGACTTAAGATAAAACATCCCCTCATATGGGTTTTTGCTTTCAGTACCAGGTAAAAACTCTCCTTCATCATTTAAGGTCATCATTAAGGTTAATCCGTAATGTTTACCCATTTCCGTATCAACCTCCCCAAATCCAGGAGCGCTATGTACAATACCAGTACCTTCCTCCATAGTCACCATACCTTCATACGAATAAACCTTAAATTCTCCTTCCTTTGAAGCAAATATCCTATATGGGGGTTCATATTCCAAACCAATTAAACCCTTGCCATCAAGTTCTTCCACTACACTGTATTTTTTATCCTTAAACACAAAATCCAATCTAAGTTTAGCAACAACATATTTCTCACCATTACACTCAACAATTGCATATTGTTCCTTTTCATCAATAACAAGGGCTCTGTTAGAAGGAAGAGTCCATGGGGTAGTTGTCCAAGCTAAAATGTTTATACCCTTAAATTTACCTTTTGTAACAATTGGAAACTTAATCATAACAGAAGGATCTTCCAAATCTCTATATGAGTTATCCATAGCAATTTCAAAATCAGAAACAGGAGTCCCACATTTAGGACAATACAAAGAAGTTCGTGTTCCTTCATAAATATATCCCTTATCGTAAAGTTGTTTAAAAGCCCAAATAACACTTTCCATGTATGTTTGATCTGTTGTTCTATAAGCATTCTTAAAATCTACCCATCTGCCAATTCTATCTACATACCATTCCCATTCTGCCGATATTTTCGATGTATAGTCATAACAAGCTTTGGTAAACTTATCTAAACCATAAGACTCAATATCCCTCCTATTTTTTATACCTAAGGTTTCTTGAACTCTATTTTCAACCGTTAATCCTTGAGCATCCCATCCCCATAATCTTTCAACTCTCTTACCTTTCATCGTCCAGTACCTAGGAACAATATCCTTTGCAACAGAACCTAATATATGACCATAATGCGGAAAACCAGATATAAAAGGAGGCCCATCATAAAATACATACAAATCACTTGTAGGGTTTTTCTCTACAGATTTTTCAAATATTTTATTTTCTTTCCAAAACTTTAGAGTATCCTCTTCAAGTTCAGGAACAGATCTTTTATCTGGAACAACAAAGGCCATAGTAAGTTCATTATATCTGATTTTACCAGGAGATTAATACTATCTATTTAGTAACTTATATCTTAATAACTATGTTGTTTAAAGATCCAAGTAAATTAAAATAGTCATCAGATCTTTTAGCTGCAACAATTAATACAGCAACAAGAAACACAAACATAATTGCTAACAAGGTAATTAAAAAGTAATACTTTTTCACTATGCTTTATTCTCCCAAATTAAATCCTTAAATCCAAGTTTTTTGTTCACGTATCTAGCCATAACAAAAAGAAGATCTGATAATCTATTTAAGTACTTAACAACAAAAATCATATCCTTTTTCTTTTTAATATATCTAACAACAAGTCTTTCCAATCTCCTACATGTAACTCTACTTAAGTGTAAAAAAGCACTTTCTCTACATCCTCCAGGAAGAATAAAGCTTTGTATAGAGTCTGTTTTTGCTTGAAAGTAGTCAATAACTTCTTCTAATTCCTTTACTCTTTTCTCCCAGTTTTTTCTTGTTGCATCAGATATCTTTCCTTGGGAAATAATCAAAGAACCTAAGCTTAAAAGATCTTTTTGAACTTCAATCGAAACTTTCTTAACATCATTTAATCTAGCTGTATGAAGAAATCCTAAGCAAACTCCAAGTTCATCAAATGTACCCAATACTTCAAATACTAAATCTGATTTAGATATTTTTTTACTTATCTTTGGCAAGAGGGTAAAACCATTGTCGCCCTGTTTTGTATACACTTTAAACATACCTTAAGGGCAGAAACATTATAAATATACTACAGCCTGTTTGCAGGTCAACTAACAAACTGAGTAACCACACTCATAGCACTTAGCACATCCTTCTTCTTTTACAAACGAGTAATTTCCACATTCGGGACAAACATCAACGCTAGATAATCCAGATTCCTTTATATATTTAGACATATCAGCTTCTTCAAGAGAAGACATTTTATCCGATGCAGAGCCATTTCCATTTGTATGAGGAATATTGTAACCAAACTCCTCAGCTAAAACCTTAGCAACTGCATCCGGAATTGAGTACACCTTATTCTTTCCAAACCCAACAGATCTTGAACCTCCTATGCCGCTTAGTTGAGTAATGATCTCCTTTACCGTATCATCCCTTGAGTCCGGATATCTTAACAGTCCTGAGACAAGTCTTCCTAAGCCTTCTGATAAAGCTGACACATCTGTTCCTGCTTTTCCGACATTGATAAATACTTCAAATGGTTTTCCTTCAGGTGTCTTATTTATTGTAATAAAAGCTTTTCCTTGAGGAGTTTTAACCTTATAAGTAGCTCCTTCCAATCTATATGCTCTTTTCAACAAACTATCATTTACATCTTCATCTAACACTTTACTATCTAACAGAGATTCATGTTCTTTTGCTAGTTTATTCTCCATCGAAGACTCCTGTTGAGTAGAGGAACTTACCTGTGATTTTGATTCTTTTGTGCTTTTTGTCTCTAAAGCAACTTCTTGTCTGCTTCCAGTTACATAAACTGTTAAACCTTTACAACCTAATTTCCACCCCATCATATAAACTTTAGCAACATCTTCTCTTGTTGCATCTTGAGGAAAGTTACATGTCTTTGAAATAGAATTATCTATAAACGCTTGAAGTGAAGCTTGCATTAAAACATGTTCCTCAGGAGTTACATCAGATGCTACAACAAAAGTATTTTTAATGTGTTCTGGCAGTTCTTCTATGCCTTGACACGAGCCCTCGTGCAAAACCTCCTCAATTACCCTCTTCTTCGTACCTTCATCCATACTTAACGAGTCTAAAGCCTTCTGAAAAGAAGGACTTACATATGTTAAGGTCATTTGTTTATCTTGACCAGCTGCTTGATAAACATTCATATAGTAAGCAAGAGCAAACACTGGTTCACAACCATAACCTTCCACCCCAGCTACAAGAGAAACTGTTCCTGTTGGAGCAATTGTATTTATTGCAGCATTTCTTATACCAAACATTCTTATCCCATCTTGTATTTCTTGCCAATGCAAGATAGGCCTGTTCCAACTCCTTGAGTACGGTCTTAAAGGAGATGGAACTTTCCATGTAATGTTTTCAGGATCAAATATACTTCCTCTTATCTTCAAGAATGGGCCTCTTTCCCTAGCAAGCTCAATGGAGGCTTTCATAGAGTGAAACTTAATAAACTCCATCACTTGAGCAGAAAATTCTTGAGCCTCCTCGCTTCCATATCTTATCCCAAGACTATACATCAAATCTGCTAAACCCATTATTCCAAGACCAATTCTTCTGCAACCCAAAGCAGCTTCTTTAAGCTGAGGAACTTGAGGAATATACTTATTTGCAGTAACTATATTATCCAGTAAACGAGTTCCTAGTATTGTTGTTTTTTGAAGTTCTTCCCAATCTACTTTTCCTTCTTTACTTACATGAAGAGCTAAATTAATGGAACCCAAACAACAGCTTTCATAAGGACCAAGCCACTGTTCACCACAAGGATTAGTTGCTTCTAATGTATACATATGAGGTACAGGATTTTGCCTGTTTGCAGCATCAATAAAAAGTATTCCAGGTTCACCATTCTTATATGCCTGCTCAACCATGAGATCAAATATTTCTCTTGCCCTTGGTGTCTCTACGACTTGTTTTGTCTTAGGATCAACAATGTTGTAAGTCATATCATTTTCTACAGCTCTCATAAACTCATCGGTAGCTGCAACAGATATATTAAAGTTAGAAATGGTTCCTTCTTGTGTCTTACACTTAATAAAATCCCTAACATCAGGATGATCCACTCTTAAAACCCCCATGTTAGCACCTCTTCTCACACCACCTTGTGCAATCTCCCCAAAAGCAGCATCATAAACCTTCATAAATCCAATAGGACCAGATGAAACACCCTTACTTGTTGATATTCTTGTTCCTTTTGCTCTTAATCTTGAAAAAGAAAAGCCATTTCCACCACCAGACTGTTGGATCAAAGCTGCATCTCTTAAAGTAGAAAAAATGCTATCTGAATACCTTCCTAAATCATCTGACACAGGAAGAACAAAGCAAGCTGCTAGCTGTCCCAGAGCTGTTCCTGCCCCAGTGAATGTAGGAGCATTAGGAAAAAATTTCCTTGAAGATAGTAAATTATAAAATTCAATTTTAGAGAATTCTACACTCCTGTAGAGTTTATCTGGTTCAGCAATAACCTCAGAGAGTCTGTCAAACATACCTTCTGGGGTTTCTGCGATTTCTCCTTTGTCATCTCTCTTCAAGAACCTTTTTTCTAGGATTTTCCTTGAGTTTTCTGCAAACTCAATACTTTTATTTTTTTCTAAATTAATACCATCATTAAAGTATAAGTAAGAACTCATAAATATTTCTTTAATGTGGTGTCAGCTCTTGAACCAAAAAACTAACAGCACACTAAGAATAAAATTTATACGTAGTGGCACTTCTCCTATATTTTCCTTAACTGAAACTTAATGATGAAAAGAATTATTCATCACTGCCTGTTGCTATATGAAATCAGAAATTTACACTAAAACCAAGCTATCAAGATTGGAATATGCATTAAATTTACCCATAGATGCCTAAACTTTGAGAAGAAAGCAATGACTTCATACAAAGTTTTATAAACTAAACAGTTTGCGTATCAAACAAATATATCCTATAATAGTGAAAAGGAGAGCAAAATAAATGAAAACGTTAACCTGGGATGAAGTGCTAAAAATGGTTTTGGTTGGTCGAGATTTAGAGATCCAAGAAGGAGAGTTTGTGTTTAGAGGACCAATAGCAAGTATTCAAAAAGGCATCAACAATATAGAAATAAAAACAAAGTGGACTGCAAAGTTAACAAAGGACGGATGGAAGCTACTAGAGAAGAATGGCAACTGCCTTATCCCCACAGACATGAGATGGTCAACCCCTTATTATTTTGAGGGAACAATACATTTTTCAATACCTTATATAGGAACTGCCATTATTTTCCCTACAGGTAGTAATGTTGATGAAAGAGAAGTGGAAGGGTTATTGGAACAAAAATAAAAAGACAAAAAAAGGATTAACTTTTACAGGTAATCCTTTTTATTTTCCCCTTAAGAAGGCTGGAATATCATACTTACTATCTGGGTCACTAGTGTCAAAGTCTTCTGGCTTAAATGTATCTTTCGTTGGTAAATCAATAGATTTTTGTATGGAATTAGGAGCTGTAGCATCTTTTCTCGGAATAAATCTAGGTTCTGCAAAACCATACCCTAAATCATCATGTTTAATATCAAAGCCTGTTGCAATCACAGTAATCTTAACTTGTCCTGCAAGTCTCTCATCTATAGTTGTTCCGAAGATAATATTTGCTTCATCATTTGCAATATCTCTAATAATATTTGCAGCCTTATCTACTTCTTTCATAGTTAAGTCATGACCACCAATAACGTTAAATAGTATTCCCTTAGCATCCTCAACAGATTGTTCAAGAAGAGGAGAAGAAATAGCTGCTTTTGCTGCAACTTCTGCTCTATTTTCTCCAGTCCCAATTCCAATGCCCATAAGAGCTGTTCCAGCATCCTTCATAATCGTTTTAACATCTGCAAAGTCAACATTTATAAGACCTGGCATTACAATCAAATCTGATATTCCTTGAACCCCTTGATTTAAAACACTATCAGAAAGCTTAAATGCTTCCAAAATTGACATGTTTTCATCTGCAACTTCCAGTAATCTTTGATTTGGAATAGTAATTAGTGCATCAACTTCTTCTCTAAGTTCAGTAATGCCATTTTCAGCATTTCTCATTCTCATTGCTCCTTCAAATGGAAAAGGTTTTGTTACTACACCTATTGTTAGCGCCCCAAGATCCTTTGCTAATCTTGCAATAACTGGGGAAGCTCCTGTGCCAGTGCCTCCACCCATTCCTGCAGTAATAAATATCATATCTGCACCTTCTAAGTGTTTTTTTATTTCCTCACTTGATTCTTCAGCTGCATGTCTTCCAATATCTGGATTGGCACCAGATCCAAGACCATGTGTAATTTCTTGCCCAATTGGAATTTTTACTACTGCTTTGTTTTTAGATAAATCTTGAGCATCAGTATTTATAGCAATAAATTCAACTCCAGTAATCTGGCCGGATTCAATCATAGAATTTAAGACATTTCCTCCAGCACCACCTATACCTAAAACCTTTATTTTTGCAAAGTTTTCTACTTCAGGTTTTACTTGCATTTAGTTTTTCTTTGGGCAGATTAAATAAATATGTCAAAACATTAGACAACTACTAAGGTAGAAAAGACTTGAACTTTTCAAATATCTTAGACATGCTTTTTTTAATAGTACCGTTTTTATCATCTAATGACAATAGATTACTACCTCTATAAAGTTTGACACCGTAAAGAATAGACCCTACCCCAGCGGAAGCATCAGGTCCTTTTATCTCATCAATAAGACCAGTAACACCTTTTGGTGTTCCTATCCTAACAGGCATTTTTAAATTAACTTTAGCACTTCTTTCCACTCCAGCAGTTAAAGCAGCTCCCCCTGTGATAACTATACCTGCAGGAAGCTTTCCACTTAGACCAGCTTTTGTTACCTCAAGCGCTACAAGCCTAAATATCTCCTCAAGCCTAGCATTCATTATTTTATAAAGCATACTTCTAGGGATTCTTTCAATATCTAAGTTAAACTCAGATACATCAAAATCTTCTTCTGCAACATCTCCTACTCCAGACTTGGAAAGCATTGCTTCATTACTTAATCTAATCTTTATCTTTTCTGCATCTTCAAACCTAGATCTTAAACCTATTGTTAAATCTTGAGTAACGAGCCTTCCTCCAATTGGCAAAACAACAGAATGAATAGGGCTGCCGTCTAGAAATGCTATTACAGAAGTTGTCCCTCCACCTATATCAACAAGCAAAACTCCAAGTTCCTTTTCAGTATCGTTAAGCACAGCTTCTGAGGAAGCTAAGGCACTATAAACAAGTTCATTAACGTCAACTCCAACTTGATTAACACACTTTGTAATGCTTCTCATTGCTGTAGCTGAACCATGAATGACATTAGTTTCAACCTCAAGCCTTACACCAGACATACCAACTGGATCTTTTATACCTTCTTGAGAATCAACTACAAAATCTCTCGGAATAACATGAATAATTTCTCTTGTTGAAGGAAGGGAAATTGCTTGAGCTGCTTCTATGACTCTTGCAACATCACTTCTAGTTATTTCTGATGTTTCATTTGGGGATACAGCAACAACGCCATGGGAATTCAAGGTTTCCATATGACTTCCATTTATAGTCACAAAAGCATTGGAAATAGAAACCCCAGCCATTCTTTCAGCTTTTTCTATGCTTTGAGATATGGCTTCTACAGCGCTATCTATATCTACAACATTTCCTCTACTAATCCCTTTTGAAGGAACATTTCCTGAAACTCCAATTACAGATATTTTACTCTCAGACACAGAAGCAACTGTAGTGCTTATCTTAGTAGATCCTATGTCAATTCCAGTAATAATTTTTTCCTTGGGCATAAGCTTAAAATCTAATCATATAATACTATTACTTTGTCGTAACGTAAATCAATCTTTTTCGCTACTTTTCCTTCAACACTAAGCTTTTTTATTAAGGCTCCAACAGTTTCGATGGATTTTTCTCTATTTTTATCGTATCCAATATATACTTCAGTACTCCCTACGTATATTTTTGTGTATTTTGGGTAGAAGCTCATACTACTAACATTTAGTTCTTCTTTTTCTGCAAACTTTAGTATATCAACACTAACAGGAATGATATCTTTATCTAAAAAGTTCCCTACAGATATATCATCTTCATATCTAATCTTTGGAAGCTCCAAGTAATTTTTATCAACTATTCCAAGAACATAACCATCTGAATCAATAAGGTAAAAAATACCTTTATCGTTATAAAGAATTGCAATGGGAGTTCTTTCTTCAACAACAACTTTAAGTGTGTTTGGATAATCTTTTTCTACTTCAATGTTTTTAGCTCCTAAGAAGTTCTTTTTTAATGTATCTTTTAAATTTTCAGTGTTTATAGCAAATATTGAACGCCCTAAGGAATTTTTTTCAACCAAGGTTTTGATGTCTTTTTCATTTACAAACTTGGATGACCCTAACACTTTAATAGAATTAACTTTAAAATATTCTAAGATATTAAACTTAGACATAATAAATACAAAAACTCCAACAAGCAAACAAGACACAAAGATTTTTTTAGCCATGCCATGGTGGCTTCTAAGTACAGCCTTGGGGTTCTTAAAGGTTTTCCTTCTTTTGTTTATTCTTTTTAAAACCAAATCACTTCCACTTACTTGAGCATTAGGAGAAACCTGAAAAGGATATCTTTTAACAGATCTATTTCCTTTTGTTTTTGGAGTATTTAATGACTTCATTAGCAATTTTTTCTGCAGGATCTTCTCTCAGAAAATCCAAGACCTTATTATCATTTAACCTAAAGCTATTAATATCACTTAAAGAATTTTGAATAGTATTTATTAAAGTTTTTGCATCTAAAGTACCTTGGTTTAATATAACTGCCAAACCATAATTCTTTACCATTTCTGCATTTTTATTCTGTTCGTTATGAGAAACCCAAGGGATAGGTATTAATATACAAGGTTTTTTTAGTGCTAATATCTCAGATACCGTATGTGCCCCTGATCTTGATACAACAAGACTTGATTTATTAAAAGCTTCCCCAATTTCATCTTCAAATACAAACTTTCTCAAGAAATACTTGCCTTTTACATTGCTTCTTATGCTTTCATATTTAAGTTTTAGCTGATTGTAGTCATTGTTTACAGAGTTATCTCCCGTCTGATGAATGATATTACAAAACTCAAGAAGATCCCCTAAAGAGTTATTTATTAGATTATTTATTATATGAGAACCCGTTTTCCCAGCAGACACATAAATAGTAGGAAGGTTGTTACTTACACTAAAAGAGTTTGACTTAATCTCAAAAATACTACTTCTAAGAGGAATACCTGTATAAACTACTTTTTTTCTAGGGAAATACTTTGCAGAATCTCTCCAGGATATCATCACTTTTTTAACAAGCAAGGATATAAACTTATTAGCATACCCAGAAACCACAGTTTGCTCATGAGTAAGAGAAGGTATTCCAAGAATAAATCCTGATAACACAACAGGAGCTGCAATATACCCTCCAAAAGACAATATTACATCTGGCTTTATCTTTAACAAGAAATAAAAAGCTTGAATAACACCAAAAGGGATCTTCAAAATCCTTCCAATGTCATAAGTTTTATACAGTTTCCCAGCTTTTAAATCAAAAAATGGAATTCTCAAACTAATTATTTCTCTATACTCAAGAGTCGGATTAGTGTCTCCTTTCATAGAATACTTATGGCCTATCCAAAATATTTCTACGTTAGGATCTTTTTCTTTTAACTTTTTAATCACAGGGAGAGCAGAACTATGATGCCCGCCTATCACCACTACTTTCATTTAAACCTCCTTATTAACTTAACTATTGACTAGACTCTTTACTTATATTAGCTAAAATGCCAAGTCCCATCAAACTAAAGATCATAGAAGAACCACCATAAGATATAAGAGGAATAGGAACTCCCGTTAATGGAATTATTTTGGTCATAGCTGCTACGTTTATAAAAAACTGAATTCCTAACCAAGAACTAATTCCTGATGCAATTAACTTCCCTAAAAGATCCGGAGCATTTTTAGCAATTTCAAATCCTTTATAGACAAGATAAAGGTATGCAATGGTTACAAGAATCGTTCCAACAAAACCAAATTCTTCCCCAATTATTGCAAATATAGAATCTGAAGCAACTTCTGGAAGATATTGATATTTTTGTTTTGATTGTCCAAAGCCCACTCCCGTTACACCACCAGATCCTAAGGCCATGAGTGCTTGTTTCACATGATAACTAGACGTTTGGTCATCACTTCCAGAAAACATAGCCATTAATCTTGATCTCCTATAAGGGGACACTAAAATCACCATAACAGAAAGGGCAATAATGATAGGTACAGTTATGATTACTGGTTTGATTGGAGCACCTGACACAAAATATACTATTGTACCAAGTGCAAAAACCATAACAGCAGTAGACATATTTGGTTCAAGAAGTATAAGGCCAGCTAAAAGACTTGCTGTAACCATATAAACCCAAAAAAGCTCTCCTCCTTCTTTTATATTTTTACTAAGTTGAACAGATAAATAAAGAATAATTGTAAGTTTAGCTAACTCTCCAGGTTGAAAACCTATTACTCCAAGAAATGGTATTGCAGGAAGAGGAGGAGGATTTAAATATAACCATCTATTTGCTCCATTTACACATGGAGAAAAAGGAAGATTAATAGAACAAGGAAACAAACCAACTATCGCTAAAATAATTAAAGCTATAACATTAAAAAGAAAAAGAAAGTATGAAGTGCGAGAAAGTTTTTTGTAATCAAAATTATAAAAAACAAAAAAACACACAAGACCTAATATGATCCAACCTAATTGGAGCAAAACAAACCTATAAGGTTCTCCATACAAAGTATTTGAGGTAATAACCGTAGAGTCAGCGATCATAAAAAGCCCAAATCCTAAAAAGGCAAGTATTGTAAAAATAAAGGAGTTATCTTTTCCTTTAGGCTTTTTTAGTTGAATAAAACTTCTTTTCATCTTCTAGGTCTTAATTCTTAAACTTAGTTCTTAAAGAAGAGCAACAAATATACCAACAAATGCAAAGAATACCCCAAAGAGTATAAATCTAAGCGTTATCTTACTCTCATGCCATCCTAAAAGTTCAAAGTGATGATGTAGAGGAGCCATCCTAAATAATCTTTTTCTTGTATACTTATAAACAAGTTGTTGTAAAGGACTGGAAATACCATCAATAAAGAAAACAATACCCATAAAAAGAAATGCAAACTCCCTGTGCATCACAACAGCAAGAATTGCCATAGTTGCTCCAAGTACGTAAGATCCTACATTTCCCATAAATATTCTTGCAGGGAATATATTAAAGTATAAAAAAGGAATTAAGGCTCCAACAAAAGTAGCACAAAATCCAGCTAAAGCATTATAACCAATTATTCTGGATAAAACCCAAAAAGAAATCAATGAAATAAGAGACAAGCCGCCTGCCAAGCCGTCAAGGCCATCAGTAAAAGCCACTGCATTTAATATACCTATGAAAAGGAAGAATATAAATATGGGGTAAAACAAACCAATATGCACATCACCAACAAGAGGTAGCCAAATGTAATCCCACCCTAACTTTGCATACGTCCAGTATGATACAAAACCTGCAATTAAACCTTGAACAATAAATTTCTGATAAGTTAAAATACCACTATCATCGGAGCTTCCAACAGAACCAGCTATAGATTTAAAGGAGTCCCAAATTTTTGAAAAAATTCCCAGCCTTGTTCTCACCCCATTTTTATTCTTAAAAATCTTACCAAAATGATACTCAAAAAAACCTGGAAGACCTGATCTCCTATAAACTTTAGTAAAGTCTTCCAACATACCCAGAAGTCCTGCCATGCTAGCTACAAAAAGAGGAAACAATGTTTGAGTTCTTGATCTGTTAAAGAGTAAGCTAACTACAGCTACAGAAAAAATAAAGACAAGACCCCCCATGGTTGGTGTTCCTTCTTTCTTTCTATGAGTTATTGGTCCGTCTTGTCTTACACTTTCTCCCATTTGGAAGCGATAAACAAAATTAATCCATAAAGGGTACAAAGCAAGTGATACTAAACACGCCAAAAATAGCAACATAAAATCTATTAATAGCTCTACTGTTCCCATATTTTTGCTCCTAGTGATTTAAGTTTATTTACAAAACCTTCAAAAAAATTTTCAATATTTTCTACCCCTATTATCTCGCTTTTTCCTTCTGCACACAAAGCAGCTAAAACAAGTACGGCGCCATATTTAAAATTATCTATATTCAATCTTTCACTCTTTAGTTTAGTGGGTCCTTTAATTTTAGCCAATGTGCTAGGTTCCCCCAACTTATCATAATCATAAGAGTCATCACTAATGACAGGAATAATTCCTTCCTCACTTGGTTTCAACACTTCTATCTTTGCTCCCATCCTATTTAAGTCAACTACATAACCAAATCTATCAGTATAAACCGTGTCATGAATCGTACTTTCCCCAGATGCTTGAGTAAGTATTAATGTAGCAAGAGACTGCCAGTCAGGAACAAACCCAGGAGTAGCAGATATCTCAAGTTTCAATGGTTTAATATCTTCATCATGTCTCCAAACCCTAAGCTCATCTCCAGAAAATTCAAACTTCATCCCAATCTTATCCAAGAAATTAACAAACTGAACCATGGCATCTTTTCTTACACCTTTTATAGAAATATTACCTTTAGTAACTATGGCTGCAGACGCTAAAGTTGCAATTTCAGATTTATCAGAACAAACCTCAAACTTAGTCCCTTTAAATATACTTACTCCGTTTATTCTTATCTTCCTTGGTTCAATTCTTTCTACACTTGCTCCCATCTGATTTAACATCTCAACAAGATCATCTATTTCACATTCCTCAGAAGCATTAGTTATTACAGTTTCTCCTTGAATAAAAACAGAAGATAAGATCGCATTATCAGTAGCCATATGGCTAGAGGTTCTAAACACAATGCTAGCACTGTTTGGGTTTTCACTAAATATCTTGTAATACTCCTCATCTTCTTCAATCTTAAACCCTAAAGCTTTCCATGTGTCTAAAAATCTATTTACAGACCCATGAACAAAGGTAGCAGACCTATATTTTGGGATAAAAGCCTTACCAAACCTAAAAAGCAAAGGTCCAGCAAGAAGCATTGTGGTCCTATACTTGCTTCCAATCTCTAGGGGTACTTCACAAGTGTTTATGGTAGAACCATTAAGAATCAATGTGTTAGGTCCAACCCAGTCAGCCTTTCCACCAATACTTGTTATCACCTCTAAATCATCAAATATCGTCTTTATCCTTGGAACATTGCTCAAAATGATGTCTTCATTTGAAAACATTGCAGCTGGAATAAGCTTCAAAGCAGAATTCTTAGATCCTGAAACAAGAACAGAACCCATTAAAGGAGTTCCACCTTCAACAATAATCCCAGGCATATTAGGATAAAATTACTATGGATAGGGAATTAACTACTAAAAGAACTCCTAATACCACAGTAACAACAAAAATTACTTTTTCAACTCCTCGTAAGGACCTATACATACTAAAGGAACTTTTAAGACTTGAGGATAAACCTGCAGTTTTAGATTGAACAAGTACTAAAACAATGATCAATATACATACTATTATTTGTGTTGTTTTTAATACAGACAATAAGTTCATTTTTTACTACAAAGACTTTCTAAAAATAGATACAAAATACTTATCATTAAACTAGAAAAGACCATGGTCCATACGCCATCTAAGTTTTTAGATGGTAACACATACCCAAAAATCGTCAAACCAGGAAGTGTAGATGCATTAATAGTAAAACTATCAAGAATTGTGGTTAAAACATAAAAAACAATTACTGTTGTAATAAAAACAATAAAAACATAAGACAAACCTTTGGTAGGAAGAGAAACTACTGATATTAACGGTTTTAAGAATAAATAAAGCAAGGTTAAAGCTAAAACTACAAGAATTGTTGTTTTTGTGTACTTATCCCCATAACCAAAGGGCTTTATCAAAAACTGCACGAGATATAAAGATATAAAAACAAATAGTGCAGTCCTTAAGATCTTTTTCATGATTAAATTATACCCTAAGAGACTTTTGTCTCAACAAATGGTGATACTTCTGAGCAAATCTATGAGATTCGTCCCTTAAATTTATTAAGAGCTTCATACCCAAGTTAGATTTATCTATTACCTTTTCATCAAAGTCATTTCCTTGCTTAAAAACTAAAGTTTCATATCTTTTGGCAAGGCCAACAACTGGAACACTAAGTTGAAGATCTTGCATCACTTGATGTGCAACAGAAACTTGAGGTTTTCCGCCGTCAACAACAATAAGATTAGGTACTCCCCAAGATTGAGATTTATTTGATTTTTTGTTTGTTATTTCTCTACTTAACCTTCTAAATAAAACTTCGTACATCATCCCAAAGTCATCAGGTTTTTCTTTAAACTTAATCTTAAACCTCTTGTATTCTTTCTTATCAATTTTCCCATTAGTAGATACAACCATAGACCCAACAGCTTCTTTACCAGATATATTTGATATGTCAAAACATTCTATCCTTTTTGGAATATCGTTTAATACAGGAACTATTCCTGCAACTTCTTCCATTGATTTCTTATTTATATCTTCAACAAGATACGGATTGTCAATATACTCTACTGCATCTCTAAAAGTATTTTGCACGTATGAAAATTTAGAAAGAAGATCTCTATACAAGGCTGCTTTCTCGTACTCCATAACTTTTGAATATTTTTTCATTTCTTTTTTCATCTTAAACATCATTTTTACAGCTTCTCCAGATAGTACCTTCTTAATATTCTTTATTGAACTTTTATATTCTTTTATATCTTCATTACTCCTTAAGACACAAGGTTTAGAGCACAGGTTTATATGCCCAAATAAACACGAAGATTCGAGTTTTTCATATCTTGAAAACTTGGAGGGAGAACAATCTCTATACTTAAATACTTTCCTAATTGTCCCTAAAATATTTTTAGTTACACTAGAGCTTGGATAAGGTCCAAAAAATATATCTTTATCTTTTATTTCTGTTTTTCTTGCGGTAATTACCTTTGGAAGACAAACCAATTTTCCCGAAATAAGAACTTTTTCATCTCTAATCACAATATAAATATAGGATTTGTCATCTTTTAAAATAATGTTGTACTTAGGTTTGTATTTTTTAATTAATTCTGCCTCCAGTATTAAGGCTTCAAATTCAGAATCTACTTCTATAAATTCAATGTCGTTAATCTGCCTGACAAGAGCTGCTGTTTTTGAGCTAACATCTAGCTTAACGTTAAAATAAGATCCCACTCTGGATCTTAAGTTTTTTGCTTTCCCTACATATATTATTTTCCCTTTTTCATCCTTAAAAACGTAGGAGCCAGGGGCTTGAGGCAAGGTACTAGCTTTTTCTTTAAGATTTGTGAAATTCACAAACCTATTGTAGCATTTGAGAGATGAAACTATCTAAACTAAAGTTGGTAGCTGTACTGTTTATACTCTTAACAACCAGAAGCATAAAATTAGCTCACGCAGACCAAGAAAGTCAGTTTTTAATTGATTATGACATTGAATACAACATCCAAGAAGCAGGCGACACAAATGTAGTTCAAACAGCCACCATCACCAATCTAAAGAATGATGTGATCCCAACTACTTATACATTTGCTACTAAACAACTTGAGATTTACGATGTTGAAGCAGAAACAAATAATAAAAGCTCTCAAGTAAGAACAGAAGATAAAGATGGCGAAACTTTAATATCAGTAACAATAAGCAATTATGCAATTGGAGAAGGAAGACAAAATGAAATTAAGTTAAGCTACAAAACAAAAAACATTGCAACTAAGACGGGAAAAATCTGGAATATTTATGTTCCAAAGATACAAATACCTGATACTACTACAAAATATGATGTTAAACTTTTAATCCCCATATCATTTGGATCAAAAATTTACTTATCCCCTACTCCTGTCATAGAAAAAAAAGAAGGAAGCAATAACACTTTTTACTTTACTAAAGAAATATTCAAAACAAACGGTATTAGTGCTGCTTTTGGGGAATACCAACCATTAAATTTTAAACTTAAGTATCAACTTAAAAACTCTTCAATTTTGCCTTTGTTAAAGGAGATTGCATTACCTTCGGATATAATTAGCATGCAAAGCGTAAGTTATAAAAGCATCAATCCTAAACCTTTTCGCATCAAGCTAGATAAAGATGGAAATGTAATTGCTACTTATATCACACCACCGCTTAAAGAATTAAGGATAGAAGTAATGGGAACTGCAAAGTTATTTGGAAAGCAAATTAATCCTGACTTTGGAAGGAGCTTTTCTGAAATACCAAAAGATCTAGCTAATAAATATACAAAAGAACAAAAGTACTGGGAGGTTAACTCTCCTTATGTTCAAAAGCTGTCTCAACAATTAAAGGATGAAAATTTAAATGTTATCAAAAATGCACAAAAAATTTATCAATTTATTACTCAAAATTTAACTTATGATTTCAATGCCTCAGAACAAGGATTAGTAGAAAGAAAAGGAGCTGAAGCAGCATTAACTCAAAAAGGAAGTTGGACTTGCATGGAATTTACAGATCTTTTTATCGCCACAGCAAGAGCAATGGGTATACCTGCAAGAGAAGTGAATGGTTATGCTTTTACATCAGAAGAAAGCAATAAACCTGTATCTATAAATTTAAAGGGTGGAGATTTACTTCATGCATGGGCAGAATTTTATGACCCTTATTATGGGTGGATCCAAGTAGATCCAACATGGGGCACAACATCAGGGATTGATTATTTTACAAAGCTAGATACAAATCATTTTAGTTTTGTAGTTAAAGGATTAAGTTCAGAGTATCCATTTCCTGCAGGAGCATATAGATTTTCTGATAATGAAAAGTTGATAGAATCAGCTCTTTCTCAAAGCATAGTAGAAGATGATTTTAAGCCAAAAATTGAAGCCAAAAAGATCTTGAACTTAAACGTAATAAGAACTTTAAAAGGGTACTCAAAAGTAAAGGTTACCAACATTGGAGATGTGTTTGTATATAAACTTAATGACAAAACACTCCCAATTAAATCTTCAACAACTATATATATTAGAAGAAATCAAAAAGAAATAAACTTTGAAGATATAAATGGTAACAAATACTCTCAAGGTTTAGAATCTTTATAAAAGGACTTCTACAGTGCTAAAATAAGAACAAAGCAAGCAAGATGGGAGAGGAAAATGAAAAAGCATCAGGAGGAAAAAGGTAAAAGACCTAAAAAGCCACTACTATCAAAACGCATGCAAAACAAGATGAATAAGAGAATTTCAAATAAGATAAGGTTGATGTCTAACATTTGTGGAGGTACTCAAAAAGCAATTGAGTTTTCTGTAGAACCTGAGGAGCAAATAAATATTGAGGATCTAGTACATAAGATAACATCTTCACATGAGTTGGTTCTTGTCAAGTGGAACAGTCAATTACGAACTATTATGGTGTGCAACTCAAAACCAAGGATTGAGTTCAATTGTGAAGATTTATTTTTGTAATGTATAAAGCAGCTTATTCACTAAAGTAAGCTGCTTTCTTTTTCTTACGAGTCTTTTAAGGCCTGAGATGTATATGATTGTTTACAATTCATTAAATCTTTAAGCGTTCCTTCAAAAAGAATCATTCCCCCGTTTTCTCCTCCATCAGGACCAAGATCAATAACCCAATCACAGTTTTTAATGACATCAAGATTATGTTCTATCATAACAATAGTATTTCCTCTTGCAGTTAATCTCTTACAAATTGCAATTAAATTTTCCAAATCTGCAAAGTGAAGACCTGTTGTAGGTTCATCTAATATATAAAGGGTACTACCTGTAGATTTTTTTGATAATTCCAACGCTAACTTTACCCTTTGAGCTTCTCCTCCAGAAAGAGTTGGGGCAGGCTGACCTAGTTTTATATAACCAAGACCCACATCATATAAGGTTTGTAATTTCCTCCTAATCTGAGGAATGTGTTCAAAAAACTTCAGTCCTTCTTCTACAGTCATATCCAATACATCAGCAATATTTTTGCCTTTATACTCAATTTCTAAAGCTTCTCTATTGTACCTTTTACCACCACATACTTCACAAGTAACATAAACATCCGGCATGAATTGCATTTCAATTTTTATTTGTCCTTCTCCGCTACAAGCTTCACATCTACCACCTTTAACATTAAAGCTAAATCTTCCTTGTTTATAGCCTCTTAATCTTGCATCTTGAGTTTGTGAATACAAATCTCTAATGAAATCAAAAACTTTTGTATATGTAGCAGGGTTGGATTTAGGAGTTCTTCCAATAGGGCTTTGATCAATAGCAATAACATTTGAAATATTTTCAACCCCCATTAATCCTTCATTAGGCTCAGGTTTTTGTTCAATTTTCAAGCCAAATTCTTGTCTTAAAGCAAGATAAAGAGTATCCATTATTAAAGTAGATTTACCAGACCCTGAAACTCCTGTAACACATGTAAACTTTCCCAAAGGAATGTTTAAATCAATATCCTTTAAGTTCCTTCCTGAAGCTTTCTTTAGTGTTAAAAATCTTCCGTCAACTTTCTTTTTTATCTTGTGGTTCGTTTCTTCTTCTAAGAGTTCATCCAACTTCAGTGGTTCATAAGTCCCATTCTTTCCTACAATTAATTTTTTCGACAAGTATTTACCGGTCAAGGAATTGGGATCTTTCATAATCTCTTCTGGTGTACCTTCTGCGATTATCTTTCCGCCATGTTCTCCAGCTCCTGGACCAAAATCAAAGATATAGTCACTCTCAAGCATTGTTTCTGCATCATGTTCAACTACAAGAACTGTGTTTCCAAGATCTCTTAGCTGATGAAGCGTTTTTATTAGTTTTCCTTGATCTCTCTGATGAAGCCCTAAAGACGGTTCATCAAGAACGTATAAAACACCAGATAATCCTGATCCAATTTGAGAAGCCAACCTTATCCTTTGAGCTTCTCCTCCAGACAGTTCTGATGATGCTCTACTTAACGTCAAGTAACCAAGACCTACGTCAACAAGAAACTTCAATCTGTAACTTATTTCTTTTAGAAGAGTCCCAGCAATTTTATTTTCTCTATCTGTTAAAAGATTAGGAAGTTTCTTACACCATTCTTGAGTATCTATTATAGACAATGATGTAATTTCAGTAATAGGCTGTTCATTGATAACAACAGAAAGAGACTCTTTTTTTAATCGTACCCCTTTACACACAGGACACAATTCCTTGATCATATACTTTTCTATTTCGCTCCTAATAAAGTCTGATTCGGTTTCTTTATACCTTCTTGCAAGATTTGGAATTACCCCTTCATATTGTGCTTCAAAACTTCTTCTTGCACCATCTTGACCTATATAAGTAACCTTAAATCTTCTTTCTTTAACTCCATACATCAAGATATCTTTATATTCCTTTTTGAGCTCTCCAATTGGTGTATCTAAAGATATTCCATATTCTTTTGATACTGCTTCTACCACTTTTCCAGTCCAACTGGTGTGTTCAAACAACTTAGTCCACGGAAGAACCCCTCCTTCATTTACAGATAATCTAGGGTTAATAACCAATTCTTCTGCCACTCTTAACTGAGTTCCTATTCCATCACACCCTAAGCAAGCTCCATGAGGAGAGTTAAACGAGAATGTTCTAGGTTCTATGTCAGGAAGAGATATATTACAAACTGGGCATGCAAAATTTTCAGAAAAAAGATGATCTTTAAAATTTTTAGGATTTTCATTAAAGTCAAATGTTTTATCTTTAACAATGGTTATCACTACACTACCATTGCTAAGTCTTAACGCTGTCTCAATAGATTGAAATATTAAGCTTTCGTTCTCTTTTCTACTTTTTTCATCTTTTATTTTCTTACTACTTAATACATATCTGGCAATTAAACCATCAATGGAATGTTTATTTGTTTTTATTAACTGAAATTCCTCACTAAGTTCTCTAATATCACCATCTACCCTTGCTCTAATAATTCCTTGTTTCTTAAGATTTTCAAATAAAGCTGAATATTCTCCTTTTCTATCTTTAATTACAGGAGAAAAGATAAAAAATCTTACTCCCCTTTCTGTCTTGAAGTCAGTCTCTTGTGATACCAACTCCATCACTTTTTGAGTTATTTCTTCAGATGATTGTCTTTGTATCTCCCTACCACAGTTTGGACAATGAGGATGTCCTACTCTTGCAAAAAGAAGTCTTAAGAAGTCATATATTTCTGTTATTGTTCCAACTGTAGATCTTGGATTTTTGGATGTTGTTTTTTGGTCTATGGCAATAGCTGGAGACAAACCTTCTATTTTCTCTACATCTGGTTTGTCCATCACACCTAGAAATTGCCTTGCATAAGCAGATAAGCTTTCCACATATCTTCTCTGCCCTTCTGCATAAATAGTGTCCATTGCAAGGGAAGATTTTCCAGATCCAGATACGCCAGTAAAAACAACCATTTTGTTTTTAGGAATATCTAAATCAACGTTTTTTAAATTATGCTGTCTAGCACCTCTAACTATGATGTGAGATAAAGCATCTTTCATGACTTAACTATTGTACTAGAATAGTCAATAGATTGTCTACGGGTTTTATTTGGGTATATAAAAGAATAAAAACGGACCAAGGTGTTTTAAACAACAATGGTCCGAAATATTTAATTGAGTGGCGGCTCAATTATTACTACCAGATGGAGAAACTACTCACCCATATGTGATTCACAGAGATGAATATTTTTTTTGGGAAATAGACATTATCAAACGCTACTCTAATCCTCTTAAACCCACCAGGATTTAAAGCGGTTTGGATCCCTTCCAAGAGATTATTTATGTTATCACACAAATTAGGATCTCTATGAAGTATCCATTGATAAACAATCTCCCGACAGAAGAAGTCTGTAGGATTACTTAAGTCAACCCCTTTATTATAGGCCTTGACAAATTCCCGAGCCTGTTTCTGAAGGGTTCCTTTCCAATGGGTTTCTGCATACATCCTTGTAAGGATACCTAAATCGTAATGGTATCCAAAGAAAAACAAGAAACAAAAGCACGCACACCCAAGGAGTGTTACTCCATCAAGTATGCCATATACATCTCCATAAGAGACGTCAAACAGAAACGATACTGCCGCTAATGCAAGGAACATAAGCGGCCATTTCTCTTTTAATAAATAACTAAAATATTTTTTCATTTTTTTCTCCCGTGTCTTTTTACTTACACCAAGTTTCTTAGGTGGATGAGGTCTACAACCCTTTTCCCAATGCCTCACACTTATCCATCCGCCAATGGAAATCGCAGGCAATCTGAATTCAATCTACTTAAATTCAAACTGCCTGAGACTTCCAACAAATTGTCAAAGAACAAGAAAAGACCGAGAACACGGCCTTTAGTAGCACTCTCTTTCTTTTAAAGACATGTGGATTATAACGCTAAATCAACATTTTGTCAACACTATAAGTCCTGCTACTAGGGAAACAAAACCCTAAAATAACTAATCAGGGTTTAAATACACTAACAAAACGAAACAAGATCATCATTATGGAGTTAAATCATCCAGCTGCTTTTCACCTTCACTTAACGCCTGTTCAACGTCGTTAGATGTTTCAACTTCAGTTTGATCAAGACCTTGAACATAGGGACCCAAGGCGTCTGCATTAAAAGTGTAGTCAACAACCACTAACATCATTAAATGACTTCCTCAAATCTTTTATCTTATCTCTTAAAACAGCTGCTCTTTCAAAGTTAAGCATTTCTGCTTCATACTTCATCTCTTTCTCTAAGTTTCTCACTACTTTCCTCAGTTCATAAGGTGGAAGTTGTTTGAAATCTACATCTATAAATGCGTCTTTTTTCTTTCCTTCTAGTTCTTCTTCTAACTGTTGATCTATTAACTTTTCTCTTATTGGCTTAGTAATCTGCTGAGGTGTTATCTCATGTTCTTTGTTGTATTCAAGTTGTATATCCCTTCTCCTTTCTACTTCATTAATTGCCCTTTTCATGCTTCCAGTAACATTATCAGCATACATAACAACCTCTCCTTGAACATGTCTTGCAGCTCTACCCATAACTTGAATTAAAGATGTCTCTGATCTTAAAAAGCCTTCTTTATCTGCATCAAGTATTGCAACTAAAGACACTTCAGGAAGATCAAGCCCTTCTCTTAACAAATTTATTCCAACAAGAACATCATATTCTCCCTTTCTTAAATCATCTAAAATATCTGTTCTTTCAAGAGTGTCTACATCAGAGTGAAGATATGTAACTTTTATGTCCTTTTCTTTAAGATAAGAAGATAACTCTTCTGCCATTCTCTTAGTAAGAGTAGTAACAAGAACCCTTTGTCTACTTGATACCTTTTCTTCTATTCTTTCTACAAGATCATCAATCTGTCCTTTGGTGGGAAGAATGGTAACTTTAGGATCAACAATTCCTGTTGGTCTAAGCAAAAGTTCAACGATTTCACCCTTAGATCTTTCTATTTCCCAATCATCTGGCGTGGCACTTACGTAAACTTTTCTATTTGTTCTACTTAAAAACTCATTAAAATTTAAAGGTCTATTATCAAGAGCGGATGGAAGTCTAAAACCGTAGTTTATCAGAGTTTCCTTTCTTGATCTATCACCATTGAACATTCCTCTTACTTGAGGAACCGTCATGTGAGACTCATCTATTATCACCAAGTAATCTTTAGGAAAGAAATCAAGAAGAGTATATGGTGCATCTCCTGGATTTCTGCCATCAAAATATCTAGAGTAGTTTTCAATTCCTTTGCAATATCCAAGCTCTTGCATCATCTCCAAGTCATAATTTGTTCTTTGTTCAAGCCTATATGCTTCTAACTGCTTTCCATTGTCCCTTAATTCCTTTAACCTAAGCTGTAAGTCCTTCCTTATATCTTCTACTGAATCTTTGAATCTCTCTTGAGCAGTTATATAGTGTTTTGCCGGGTAAATTACAATCATCCCAGTATCTACACCATATGTATTCCTAGTTTCATTTCCAGTTAAGGGATCAAAATAAGAAACATTTACAAGTACATCATTAAATATTTCAAGTCTTATTGCTTGATCTTGATAAGCTGGAAAAATATCAATAACATCACCAGTTACTCTATATGTTCCTCTTTTAAAATCGTAATCAGCTCTATCATAATGTGTTTGAGATAACCTCATAAGCAAATCATTAAGTCTTAACTTCATTCCTTTCCTCAGCTCAATTGCTACTTTGCTATATTCTGCTGGAGACCCTAAGTTATAAATGCAAGAAACAGAAGATACAACAATTACATCTTTTCTTGTCATGAGTGATGTTGTTGTAGATAATCTTAGTTTATCTATTTTTTCATTTATTGCAGAATCCTTTTCTATATATGTATCAGTTGAAGGAATATAACTTTCTGGTTGATAGTAATCATAATAACTAACAAAGTACTCAACAGCATTGTTCGGAAAGAACTCTCTAAATTCCTGGTAGAGCTGTGCTGCAAGAGTTTTGTTATGAGAGATTACAAGAGTTGGCTTTTGAATATTTTGTACTACATTTGCCATTACAAATGTCTTACCACTACCGGTTACACCTAATAAAACTTGATCTTTAATTTCTTTTTCTAAGTTTTTAGTTAGTTTTTCTATTGCTTGTGGTTGATCTCCAGTTGGTTTGAAAGGAGAAGATATTTTAAACATAGAAAAATAATAACATAGTTTCGGGTATTATTTGCATAATTGCTTGACACAAACACGTTAATGACCTATAATATAATTCTACAATAACATGGAGGCAATAATGATGGAGAAGGTGTTAGTGGAGAAGATAGTAACCAAAAAATTTTTGGTGGTAGGGGGATCAACAATATTTCCTCCATTTATGAAAAAAGTGGTGTTAGTAATTCCTGAGGATTCACCTTCCGAGGAGCTACCGCTTGTTGCAGTGTACTATAAGAGCGGTCCCTTTTCTTATGGTTCAGTAGGAGTTTTAACCTATCCAGATTTGAGTGAGCTAAGGAAATCCCTAAGCTAAAACAAAAAGGAGGAAAGATTGAATAAGAAGTTAGACGAGTGGGAGGTTGATTCAACCTATGTAGCAGAAAGAAATACTGAAAACTTTTCTGCGTTAGTTGGTGGGACTATCACCATAGAAAAAGGAGCAAAAATTAGGTGTTGTAACTGCAACGTTTCTGCACTCCCTCAATGCTTTCAGATCGATTCAGGTGTACATAAGGGTCTTTTTATTTACCTAAGAGAGAATCTGAAACCAAGTGATGTTGGCATGGTAAAAGAAAAAAGCTAAAAGGCACTTCGTTTTTACATAGCACCTAGAATAAAAAAACTTTCTAGGTGCTAATTTTTTACCTCTTGACATATTCGTATAAGATTCGGTATCGTATAAATACGAAGAAAATCCGTAAGTTTATTCTTCTAAAAGGAGTAAAAATGAGCCCCGTAACTCTTTATAAAAAACAAAAACAAATTTTAGATTTTATTTCTCAGTATATTCAGATTAATGGGTACTCACCTACTCTGCAAGAAATAGCAGATTCTATGGACTTATCTTCTCTTGCAACTGTTCATGAACATCTTCAAGCATTAGAAAGAAAAGGTGTTATTAAAAGATACGAAGGAGCAGTAAGAGGAATTGAAATTGTTGATGTGTCTGTAAATGCAAACTTAAGTGCAATAGAGCTTCCATTAGTTGGATATATTGCAGCTGGAGAGCCAATAGAAGCTATAGAAAATCCTCTTTCTACAGTAATGGTATCCCCCGACATGGTTTCTAAATCAAAAAGATGCTTTGTTCTTCAAGTCAAAGGTTCTTCAATGATAAATGAAGGAATAATGGATGGAGATTATGTTGTTTTAAAACAACAAGAAACTGCAGAAAACGGTCAAATAGTTGTAGCTTTAATTGATGATGGTTTTGCTACCTTAAAAAGTTTTTATAAAGAAAAAAATGGAAAGATAAGACTTCAACCTGCCAACGATAATATGGATCCAATCATTGTTGATGCAAATCAAGTTAAGGTTCAGGGTGTGGTAACAGGAATTGTTAGAAGATACAATCACTAATAAGAAAAGGGCCAGTGTGTTTAGCAAAGGCCCTTTTAAAGAGTACACTCTAATGTTAAGTTTCGGTTGATTTCATGTTAGGTTTTAAAAGGGTTCTCCACTTGATGTTTAGATCCCCGATAAAAACCTCTACCTCGTACTTTCCACCAAAGGTTTGCTGAACCACGTGCGCCAAATCACTTGTTATCAGTACAGCTAGATCATCTGCATCTGTCTTTCCATGCAACATTGCAGTGTCCAAACGAACATAGATGGTATTAGAACCTTCAGTTTCTTCCTTAGGTTCCTCACCTAACAGGTCGCTGACAAATAATGGATGAACCCAATTAGTAGGAACTTCCATTGTAGTAACAATTGATGACACAATACCTTTGCGCAACTCAGACAACGTCTCCTTGGATGTCCCTTCCGGAATCCCAAATACAATTGGAAACGGCATACTTTCCTCCTTTTTATTTTTCTATCGTAAGATTGCGATCATCTTAGCATATCGATAGCACACAGTCAAGGCTATAGGATTAAGTAAAGCACTTTAAGCTGCTATTTCTTACCAATATTTAGATTTACTAACTAAACTCGGTACTGTAAACTTAAACTTGCTTACAGTATGACTAACTTAATTCAACCAATACTTACATATTTAGAGGCCTTAGCTACAAAAGTACCTCTTGAGATATTTACTGTCATTGGTTCCTTTCTTGAGGAAGTTGTAGCTCCAATACCATCTCCTTTTGTACTAACTACCGCAGGATCTATAACAAGAGCTCAAGACAAAGCTTTAATCTATATTCTAATGGTTGCTCTTCTTGCATCTGTATCAAAAACTTTAGGAGCATGGTTTTTATACATAATTACTGATAAATTGGAGGATGTATTTATTCCTAAATTTGGTAAATTCTTTGGAATAAAACATGAAAACATTGAAAAGATTGGAAAATACTTCAATGGAACAAAAAGAGATTGGTTAGTGCTTTTCGCTTTAAGATCAATTCCAATAATACCTAGTTCTCCAATATCTATAACCTGTGGATTTATTAAACTAAACAAAAAGAACTTTATTGTATCTACATTCTTTGGAACAATAATTAGAAGCTTATTCTTTTTATACCTTGGGTACACCGGACTTTCAGCATCTGAGTCCTTAGTAAATGGTTTGAATAAATCAGAAACAATAATGCAAATAATTATCGTGATTGGAATTCTTGCTCTCTTATTCTGGGGTTATAAACAAAGATCAAAACTAATGACCAATGGAGAAAATAATTTAGGGAATAGTAATAAAGAACAAGAAGCAAAAGATTTACTTAATTACAAAAAGGTAGATGAACTACCTAAAGAAGAATCTGATGATTACCCAACCATTTACATATTTAGACATGGACAAACTCAGGACAATAAAGACTTTATATTTAGTGGGTGGAGAGAATCAAAACTAACCAAAGAAGGTGAGAAACAAGCAAAGGTACTTGCAAAGAAGTTAAAAGGTATAAAATTTGACAAGTTAATATCATCCCCACAGTTAAGAGCTATAGAAACGATGAAAATAGCTATGTCCTTAAATAAGTTTGCAAAAGACCTTGAAATAGAAACTGATGAAAGAATAAAAGAAAGATCTTATGGAGACTTCACCGGTAAGAGCAAACTTGAAATTCAACTTAAAGATCCAGAAGAACTAAAAAAGATAAGAAGAGCCTATGATTACACCCCACCAAGTGGAGAAAGCATAGAAATGGTGTGTGAAAGAGTAGCTAGCTTTTGCGATGACTTAATAAAACAAGTTAAAGGAACAAAAGTTAAAATCGCTATTTCTTGTCATGGCAACTCAATAAGAGGGTTTAGAAAACATTTTGAGCATTTAAGCAATGAAGAAACAGCAAGGATAGAAACTCCATTAGGACAAGACTACGCAGCGTATGTGATAAAGAATTAAAATCCGTAAAATATCTCAAGAAGCCTGTTATACTTTGCTACCCTCTCCCCTCTTGCTGGAGCTCCTGACTTAATAAAATCAGCATTAACTGCAACAGCAAGATCTGATATAAAGGTATCATTTGGGTTTTCTCCACTTCTGTGGGAAACGATAACACTCAACTTTGCCTTTTTTGCTGTTCTTATAAACTCTAAGGTTTCAGTTAATGTTCCTATTTGATTGGGTTTTACAATCACTGAATTTAATATTTTTTCTTTAATTACTTTCTCAAGTATTTTAGGATTAGTTGCAACAAGATCATCTCCAACAATCATTAATTTGCTTGAAAGCTTTTTGTAAATTTCCTTCCAAGAAGTATCATCTTTTTCAAATAGTGGGTCCTCAAGATATATAAGTTCATACTTAGACAATAATTTTATATAGTAATCAATTAGTTCATTTGAAGAAAGCTCAAGATGTTCTTCATTAATATGATATTTATTATCTTCATAAAATGAACCAGCAGCTACGTCTACGCCAAAGAAGAAATCTCTTCCAGCTTCATATTGTTTACTTACTGCCCGTTGTAGGAAATCCAAGGCAGTATCACAAGATAAGCCATGAGGCTCAAAGCCACCTTCATCACCTACTCCAGTCTCAAAGTCTTCATTAGATAATATTTGCTTTAAATCTTTATAAACACTAGCCCCCATCTCAATAGCTTTATTTAAAGGAATGTTAAGGGCTGGAATAAGTATAAACTCTTGAAATGAAAGATTATTCCTAGCATGTTTTCCTCCATTTATAATGTTAAAGATTGGACTTGGAAACCTTAAGTCTCCATTATTCTTTTCTTTCCCAGAGTAAAGAACACTAATATGCTCATAAAGTTCTTTACCTTGAGACAAAGCAGAAGCCTTGGCTACTGCCAATGACACGGATAAAATGCTATTTGCTCCTAATTTACTTTTGTTGTGGGTACCATCCATTTTTATTAAAGTTTCATCTACTAAAACTTGATTGCTAGGATCCTTTCCTTGAAGAACATCATTTATTGATGTGGAAACAAAATCAGACGCTTTTTCTTCATCAATATACACTGCTTCATTTTCTCCAACAGAAGCACCAGACGGAACCGGTTGAACAGCAACAGTACCATCATCCAAAACAACCTTTGTTTCTATCGTCCAATTTCCTCTTGAATCAAGAATCTTTTGGCATCTAATATTTTCTATCCTAGGCATACAAGTTACTACCTCTTATCCTTGTTATCTTTACCTTTTTTAGATAAAACTTTCTTTTCTGCTTCATATACAACACTTCTTGTTTTCTCAATGACGTCAGGGCTTACTGATACAGACGTAACACCCCAATCAACAAGCATTTCTACTAGCTCAGGAAATACTGATGGGGCTTGTCCACACACAGAACATGTTATTTTTCTTTTTTTACATGTAGTTACTATTCTTTCTAAAGACCATAAAACAGCAGGGTCCATTTCATTGTAAATATCAGCAATCTTCTCATTGTCCCTATCAAGCCCTAAGGTCAACATTGTTAAATCATTTGTTCCAATAGAAACACCATCTATTCCTTCGTCAATAAATTCATCAAGTAAAATTACATTTGAAGGAATTTCGATCATCATCCAAAATTTAAACGTACCTCCTCTTCTTAAACCCGAAGCAGAAACTATTCTTTTAACCTCTCGTAGTTCTCCTACTGTTCTAACAAAAGGCATCATAACCCAAAGATTTTTTAATCCTTTCTTGTTCCTTACTATTTTTATGGCCTCAAGCTCCATTTCAAATACGTCAGCATCTTTTATATACCTAGACACTCCTCTATAACCTATCATTGGATTCGGCTCATCTTGCTCAAACTCTTTGCCACCCTTGAGATTTGCATACTCATTTGACTTAAAATCATTAAATCTGTAAACAACTGGCCTGGGATTAAAAGCTTCTGCAAATTTTTCAATTCCTTCTGCTAGCTTTATAATAAATTCTTTTTTCTTCCCATCTTTAATGAATTTCTTTGGATGTGTTCCAATGTTTGCCATGATAAACTCAGCTCTTAAAAGTCCAACACCATCTGTATTTCTTACTGCCATTTCTGATGCAAGTTCTGGCTCAGCAAGATTTACATATATCTTTGTAGCTGTTTTAACTTTTGATAAATCTATCTTTGATTTACTAGTTTCCTCAACAACCTTAGTGATATCACCCTCATAAACTTTCCCTGATCTACCATCTACTGTTATTACTTCTCCATTAGAAAGCATTTTAGTGGCGTTTAAAGTCCCAACAATTGCTGGAACCCCAAGCTCTCTACTAACTATTGCAGCATGGCTAGTTCTTCCCCCTAAATCAGTAACAATAGCTACTGCTCTTTTCATAGCAGGCACATAATCAGGATTAGTCATTTCAGCTACTAAAATATCTCCTTCTCTTACCTTGCTTATCTCTTTAGGCTCTTTAACTATCCTAACTTTCCCAGATGCTACTCCTGGCGAAGCTGCTAAACCTTCAAGAATAGCTTTTGTACCTTCCTTTTCTTTAATTACAACATTTGCAGTCTTATTAACAAGGGTAGTAACTGGCCTTGTTTGAACTATTCTTATCCTTCCATCTTCTATACCGTACTCAATATCTTGAGGATGATCATAATGCTCCTCTAACTTTATACCAAATTCAGTAAGGTCTATTATTTGCTTGTTAGTGAGTTTTTGCACTTTTTGATACTTCTTAGATACAGGAACTTTCTTTCCAGCTATTGTGGTCTGCCAAGTTTGAGTAGCTATAAATCTTGACACTATCTTCCTTGTTTTTTTGTTTACAATGTATTGATCAGGGGTAAACTCTCCAAGCACAATTGGTTCCCCAAGACCAAATCCTGCCTCCACAGACACTTCATCTCTGTTGTTGGTTACAGGATTCACCGTAAACATTATCCCAGATACATCAGATTGGACCATTAACTGCACAGGAACTGCAATTCCTACCTTCATATGTGAAAACTTATTAGTCACCCTGTAAAAGATAGCTCTAGCTTCAAATAAAGATGCCCAACACTTTTGAACATGTTTAACTACATTTTGCCATCCTTTTATTTCAAGAAATGATGCTTGTTGACCTGCAAAGGAAGCTTCAGGAAGATCTTCCGCTGTTGCTGATGATCTCACTGCTACTAACTTGTCTGTTTCCCCGCAAAGTTCCAAGTAGTATTTCTTTATCTCTTCAGATAGCTCCCTAGGCATTTCAGCTTGAAGAATAGCTGTTTTAATATTTACAGAAGCTCTCATTAACTTATCTTGGTCATCTACATCAAGATCATTTAACTCTGTTAATATTTTTTTCCTAATTGAAGTGGAATTAATAAAATCAAAGTAAGCTTTAGCAGTAACCACAAAGCCATCGGGGACAGGTATTCCTATACTTACCATTTCACCTAAATTAGCTCCTTTTCCTCCAACTAACGGGATATCTGTTTTTCTAATATCCTTAAACCAAAGTATATGAGCAGTTTGTTTATTCATATAAAAATAGTAACATTGAAAAAATTTAGGAACAATACTAATTTAAATGTTTAAATCTACCTTAAAGGAATCGTAAATATAAACTTAGAGCCTTTAGGTTTATTGTCTTCCACCCATATTTTTCCACCATGAGCTTCAACTATACCTTTTGCAATGACAAGTCCTAAACCAGTGCCCTTCTCTTTTATATCTTTATGGTTTGATGCTTGAAAAAACTTTTGAAAAAGAAGAGGCTTATCTTTATCAGCCACCCCAACGCCATTATCAACAACTTCAATTCTAACAAAACCATAATCTTTCTTTGATGTTATAACAATGGAGCCACCTTCTAAGCTAAATTTAATGGCATTTGATATTAAATTATTTAATACTTGCTTTATCCTTTCTGGGTCAAAACTAAAACTAGGAAGATCTTCTAACTTCGGGCAAGATAATGTAACTTTTCTAACTTTTGCAACAGGTTCAAAGTAGCTACATTGTTCTTTTAATACATCTTCTATGGATCCATAGGTTTTATTAATCTGAAATTTTCCACCTTCCATTTTAGAGACATCTAAAATCTCTCCAACCATTTCAAGTAAACTTGAAGAAGATATTTTTATTTGGTTTAAAAGAGTATGAATTTGTTCCGCGTTTAAATCTTCTGTGCTTTTAATAAGAAGATCTGCTGCACCTTGAATTACAGACAGAGGTGCTCTTAGTTCATGAACTAACATTGGAAAAAAGTCATTTTCCTTTGCTTGTTGCTCAGCTTGTGCATTAATTAAAGCTTCTTCATATTTTTTTAGATTTGTTAAATTTCTCGTTTTGGAAAAAAGAATAAGAGAAGTGATAAGCAAAAGGATAGACTCTACTATTACTAATATATTTAAAATATATACTTGCATTTGGGCAGTTTAAGACTCAGTTACTTTTACCACAGATTCCTGTGTTTCACCTAAAAACCCAGCTATTTTACTTGGAAGTTCAGAAGGGACAATGTTGTACTTCATTAAGTAATCACTTGCTCCATATTCCATGGCTCTTGCAATGTTGTCATCACTTCCAAAATTGGTCAGCATCACTATCTTAGTTAACTTAGTCTCTTCCCTTTCCCTTAGTTCTTTTAAGACATCTAAGCCACTTGTCCCTGGTAGAACTATATCAAGAAGAACCAAATCAGGCTTCTCTGAAATCACCTTTTCAACGGCAAGGGACCCATCAGAAACATGAACAATATCATAACCTTTCATTTTTAGTGGAACAGAGAATATATTAAAAAAACCTTCATCATCTTCAATAAACAATATTTTCTTAGGCATAAATAAATACTACAAAATAGGAGTAAATAAGTAAACAATGAATAAAGATTAAAGAAGTACTTAAGAAAACAAAAAGCTGGGGTTTAAAGGAAATAAATTCCTTCCCCAGCTTTGTTGCAACCTTACCTTTGTTCCTACTCTTAACTCTTGTTAGTTCTCTTCTTCTAAATACAAAGATACAGCTTTCTGCATCTTTGAAAAGTAGTGATTATCTAGTAAAAATAGATGAATTAATTTTTCGTTGCTGGATTAATAACTTTATCTGGAGGTATCCCAAAAAAGTTAACTAAATCCAAAGCAATTTGCATCCAAACAGGTGCTGCCGTCTCAGCAGCATATATAGAAGTTTTTGGTTCTTCAAACTTTACTATCATAGAAAAAGCTTTAGAGCCGGTCATAAAACCTACAAAAGTAGCATTTGTCCTATCAGGAGAGTATTTTCCTCCTTCTGGTATCTGAGCTGTTCCTGTTTTACCAGAAACTCTATAATCCTTTAGAATAAAATACTTAGCTTCTCCCCCTTCTGCAGCCTTCTCCAGAAGATCTATCATAGTATTTGACGTTTCCTTAGACATTACTTGTCTAATAACTTTTACTGGAATATCTGCAGATCCTTTCTCATCAATTAATTTGGATATTATTTTAGGTTGTAGAAGGTATCCTCCATTTGCAATGACGTTAAAAGCATTTAGAACTTGAAGGGGTGTTGCTGACAATCCTTGTCCAAAAGAAGCTGTTGCCGTGTCTATATCTGTCCATTCTTTAAAGTCTCTAAGTATTCCACTATCTTCTCCTTCAAGATCAATATTTGTCTTTACTCCTAATCCAAAGTTAGAAAAGTATTTATAAAGGTCTTCCCTTCCAACTTGATGACCAACCCAAGCTGCTCCAATGTTATTTGATTTTTGGAGAAGTTCAATTATATTCATCAGTCCATAATGCTTGCCATCCCAATTATCTATAACATAATCAGAGTATCTTGTAGGACCACTATCTTGATATGTAGTAGTTGGAGTAACTATGCCTAGATCAATAGCTGCAGATATAGTCAAAGGTTTAATTACAGATCCTGGTTCATAGGTATCAGATATTGTTAAATTTTTTCTTTCTACATCTTTTCTTCTTTGATCTTCACTGGTTTTTTCTTCAGCAGTAAAATCAAAAGGATAGTAAGTTGGATAGTTAGCCATAGCCAAAACTTCACCTGTAAAAGGGTTCATAACAATAATACTTCCTGAAACAGCATCATATTTTTCTACGGCTTCTTTTAGTCTTTTTTCTACAATGTATTGAATAGATCTATTTATTGTTAAAACTACATTCCTGCCTTGTACGGGTTCAACTTTTTTATAACTACCCATTAAAATTGGTAACCCCACAGCATCTGTTTCCTCAAAAAGCTTTCCAGGTTTTCCTTTCAAATCATTGTTTAAGCCACCTTCTATGCCATAATAACCAGTCTTTTCTCCTTTATCATTACTAGCAACAAAACCAAGCACATGGCTAGCAAGAGAACCTTCCGGGTAATACCTGATTGGCATATCATCAAAGCCAATACCTTTAATATCTTTCCCTTCAATTATCTCCTTTTCTACAGGAGTAATCTCCTTTTGGAGAGGAACCCAAAGCAAATCTAAAGAAAGAGCTTTATATATCGAGTTAAAATAATCTTTTTTCACGTCTTCTTTAGTTTTCCATTGAGCAGAATCTCCAGATTTTTCTGTTTCTTTATACCTTAGATCAACTAAAATACTAGCAAGATCATCTGCAACTTGGTAAGGATCTTTTATCTTCTTTGGCTCCCCAAACACTAAGTAATAAGTCTGAGTTCCTGCAAGGACATACCCATCAGAACTTAAAATATCACCTCTCTTAGCAGAAATTGTTGTTTGATCCCAATATTGGTCTTGAGCTAAATCAGAATATTTTTCATGATTTAAAATTTGAATGGTAAAAAGCCTAAGAATTATCAAGAAAAAGAAGAGAATGAAACATACAAAAATGATATTAATCCTCCAATCTTCAAGCGGTAACTTCTTTTTTCTCCTTGAAATCATACCTTAATTGTACAAGAACGTTTTACGAGGTAAAACCTATTGATTGACCTATTGCTTTAGCACAGCAACTTGGATAGGAGCATTTGGATCTATCGATGAAAGTCTTTCTGACATATCAATAAAACCCATTTCTCTAGCTTTTCTTTCAACAGCATCTATTGAAGAAAGAGTAGAATTTTCAAAACTAAGCTTGGATATCTCCTTCTCAAGCTGTTTTTTAGCATTAATAGTATTTTCTAACTCACTATTCTTAACAGCCAAGCTACTACATAAGTAAAGCTTGCAAACAACACAGGACAAAAATAAAAAAGTTGCAAACACAAAACTTAACTTAAATATATTTTTCTTTTGTTTAAACATACTTACTTTATCTTTTCAAAAACCCTAAGCTTTGCACTTCTACTTTTAGTGTTAGCTTCTAACTCTTCATAAGAAGCAGTTATTGGTTTTTCAAATATTTCTTTTACACTGGACCGCGCACTTCGACCAAAATCCTTGGCCACTTTATCTTCCAATGAATGGAAGGTGATCAATACGATCACACTACCAGGCAGCAATAAGTGCGCGGCCCGAGGCAGTGATTTCTCCAGGTTAGTTATCTCATCGTTTACTGCGATTCGAAGTGCCTGGAAGGTTCGTGTGGCAGGATGAATCCTACCTCGTTCATAACCTGGAGAAGAAACAGACTTTATTACCTCAGCAAGCTGTAGTGTAGTCTGAATCTTCTTCAAATTACGAGCTTTAACGATAGCTCTTGCAAACTTTCTCGCCATTCTTTCATCTGAATAATTAAAAATTAGATTAGAAAGCTCTTTTTCACTAAGAGAGTTTATTAAATCTTCAGCAGTTACTCCTAAGCTTTTATCTAATCTCATATCAAGTGGCTCATCTTTCTGAAAACTTAAACCAAACCCTCCGTAATCTAATTCAAAAGAACTATAACCAAGATCATAAAGAACTCCACTTACTTCGTTAAAATCATTATCATTTGCAATTTCTTCTATATTTTTAAAGTTCCCTAATATCCCAATAAAGTTTTGACTTAGATTTTCTTCCTCAATTCTTTTCCTTGCTCTTACAAGTGCTCCTTCGTTTATTTCAATTCCCAACACACTTCCACCCTTTTTTAATATTTCTATAGTGTGCCCTGCATCTCCAAGAGTAGCATCTATGTACTTTCCACCTTTTTTCACTCTTAGATTTTCTAGTGCTTCTTTTAAAAGAACAGGTGTATGATAAATCATCTTTCTAAGCAGATATCTCTCGTGAAATTTTTTCTAATCTTTCCTTCCAATTATTCAAATCCCATATTTCTATATGATCTCCTGCGCCAATTACTGAAGTTCTTTTACTAATATCTGCATATTCCCTTAAACTGTTGGGTAAAACTATCCTCCCTTGTGCATCTATTGTTGATTCAACTGCTCCTGCATACATATACCTCTTAAGATCTCTTGTCTTTGAGTCACTTATTGGGTTTTCAACCTGCTTATTTGCTTCAACTACCCAATCTTCTTTATCATAAACAAAAATACACTTCTCAAAACCCTTTGAGAGGACAAGCTCATCCCCTCGTATTTGTTCCCGAAGTTTCTTGGGCAAAGCTAGTCTTGATCCTTCGGTAATATTAGGTTGATATTCCCCAAGAAACATTCTCATATATTTCACCATCTTTCACCGTAATGTATCCATATTCCACCATTTGATATCCATTGTCAATACAAACAAAACCCGAAGTATTGAATATAGAAAATAATTTTGTATACTTTCTATTCGCACTAATAAAAAGGAGAGAAATGGGAAAATTAAAAAAAGCCTTTAACCCGATGAAACCTTGGGAAGGAGCTAAGCCTTGGGTAATAGACCTACAAAACCATTTTGATATGGCAGCTGCTAAGGAAGTAATAAACAGCAAAGTCTTTAAAGATATCCTCAAAGGTGTAAATATATCAAGTGGAATAATGGGCCCGTTTTACTTAGAGAGTAGCGCCAGGGAAGTACTAACTATGGTTAATGCTAGAGCTTGTCAACTAAGAACCCTTAATGAAAGAGGTTTGGAAGCTCTTACATTTGAACAATTCTTAGAAAAGAAAAACAAAGCGGGAGTTAATTAATGAAAATTATTAACTCCCAAATTTTATATCAAAGCTTAAAGTAAATTTTAGATTTTAGAAAAAATATCCTCAATCTTAACCCTTTGTTGATTCATGGTATCCCTATCTCTTATTGTAACTGTATTATCTTCAAGCGTTTGATAATCAATAGTGATACAACAAGGTGTTCCTATTTCATCTTGAGCAAAGTATCTTTTTCCAATGTTTCCCCTATCATCCCAATCAACAGACAATCCTTTATTTTGAATCATTTCATAAACTTTCCTTGCTCTTTCAACAATTTCTTCCTTGTTCTTAACAAGCGGAAATACTGCAACCCTATAAGGAGCTACTAATTTATTTAATTTTAAAAATACCCTATCTTTTTCTTCAGTATACCCATTGGTAAGAAGAGCTAAGAATATCCTCGATGAACCAAATGTTGGTTCTATCACATGAGGAACATATCTTTCTCCACTTTCTGGATCAGTGAACCTTAAATCTACGCTGGATTTTTCCATGTGGTTTTTTAAATCAAAGTCGGTTCTATAAGCAATTCCAAGCATTTCTTTAAAACCAACAGCAAATTCAAAGTCTAAATCTTCTGTTTTTGTCGAATAATGTGCTCGTTCCTCATCTGTGTGAACTCTCCATCTAATCTTAGACTCCGAAATACCAAGAGATATAATCCACTTTTTCATCTCTCCTTTCCAGTATTCAAATAAATCATTCCACTTTTGCTTACTAGGGTTAAAAAAGTATTCAAATTCCATTAAGGTAAATTCAAGGGTTCTAAAAATAAAATTACCCTTGGTTATTTCATTTCTAAATACCTTACCAACTTGCCCAAGCCCAAATGGGATTTTACATCTTAAAGAATCTGTAACATTCTTAAAGTTAACAAACATCCCTTGAGCAAGCTCACCTCTTAAGTAAGTTAAAGACTTGTTTTCAGGAACAATACCTATGTGAGTTTCAAAAAGATTGTTAAACTTTCTAGGTTTAGTCCAATCAAACTCTCCACATTCAGGGCAAGAGATTTTATTCTCATTTATTATTTTTTCCAATTCTTCAACAGGTAAACCCTCAACTTTAGTAAAATCTCCTTTACTTTCTAAGTAAGCTTCAATCATCTTTTCTGCTCCAGTTCGACTCTTGCATTTCTTGCAATCTATTAACACCTCATTAAAATTAGCAGTATGTCCAGATGCAACCCACACATCAGGAGCCATGAAAATGGCTGTGTCTAAACCATACATATCTGATCTTTTAGTAATAAAATTCTCCCACCAAAGATTTTGAATGTTTCGCATCATTAAAACCCCTAAAGGCCCATAATCATAAGTATTAGCAAGTCCTCCATATATTTCTGACCCTGGAAACACAAAACCACGTCTCTTGCACAAGGCAACTACTTTTTGTTGTAAATTCTCAGTTTCTTTCATAAAGGAAGTATATCAAATCATTGAACCAATCTCTAAGCTTTTAAACTTACTCTCAAGCTTCCTGCTTATATAAATTTTAAGTATTTTGTCTATTTCTTTATCCACTTCTTGGGACTCTTTAGTTAACTTACCATTAAAGACATTTAAAAATTCTATTGCAGCTCCTTTTGATACTTCAATTCCATATTTTGTACAATCTTCACATTCAAAGCTTCCATTATCTACATTGAAAAAGTATTTCTTCCAACTATTATCTAAAACCCTTTCACACTTCCTACATTTATTTAAAGTTAACTGGTATCCAAGAATTTTCATAAGATTCAACTCAAAAAAGTTAATGATTAAACCTCCTGAATACTTATTTTCATCAAGAGTCTTTAAGCTTTGTAAAGCTAAGTTAAATATATCTTCCACTTTCTCATTTTCTTCTACAGATTTATGGATAAGTTCAACAATATAATAAGCCTTTGTAGATTTCTCAAGGTCTTTTTTAAGATTTCTAAAGGACTTAATAGTCTTAACTTCTTCTATACTTCTCATATCATGAGAGTCTTCATAAAAGCTGACTGAAATCAAATTTAAGGTATCAAGATTACCAGATCTTCTTGAATTAATTTTCCTAACACCTCTTGCAATAGCAGAAACCTTTCCATAGTCTTTGGTTAAAAGTGTAAATATTTTATCACTATCCTTATACTTAATGCTTTTCAAGACAATTGCTTGAGTGCTATACCTTTTCATTCTTTACATTTAACTTTCAAATTACCCCGCTTAAAGCGGGGTAATTAATCATCTAAAACAAAATCAAGTGCAGTTATAAATCTATGCTAACTTTTGTATCCTTATCCAAGTTTATTTCCTTCTTAGTATTTCCATAGATAATAATATACTTTTCTTTATCTGTTCCACCCTGCTTTTGAATGGTCAAATTATAGACTGTACCTATCTTAACATCAGAAGGAAGATAATACTTGAAAGTGATTTCTTTTGATTCGCCAGGGCCTAATTCAAGATAGCCACTATACCATACCTTATTCCTTTCTTGGTCAGTAAGATTAAGAGTAGAATCTTCTGAGCCTTCAACGGATATCAACTCTGATCCTATAGGAACATAAACTCTTACCCAATCTCTAAACCTTTTAACAAGGGCAATATAATCATCACTTGGTTGAGTATATGTGTATTTTATCTTTACTGTATCCATCCATTTATTATTGCTTTTTTCAAGAGTGTGAGTTACTTCCTTTGAAGTAAACCAGTTTGTCTTATCTCCCCCAAGGTTAGTAGAAATTACAGCTAAGTAATCACCATCAACTTGCTCTATTATTCTTCCTCCAAAACCATAGCTATCTATCAAAGACTGAGCTTCTGCATCAAAGATATAAACCTGAATATGCTTTCTAGCCGCTAAATCTGCTCCTTTTTCTAGTAATTTTGGCCAAATACTACTATCAGACTCAAACACATTTATTAACATACCTTGCATTAGATCACCAAGTACTTTCTTTCTGTTTGCTTGCTCAGCTAAAGCAAGAGAAGCAATCTTTTCAAGTTCTAAGACAACATTGTCCTTTGCATAAGTTACGCCATTTACAGTCACGGGACCTGTAACATCTAAAAGTTCTTGTATCACAAACGTATCAATGGAAAATATTCCATCAATAGGTTTTATTTCATAAGGATTATATCTTCCAGCCATATTGTAGTATTGCATAAACTGATCCATAGAAGTCACAAAGTCTGGTGAGGCATTCATATCTCTAACAAACCACCTTTCTACCTTCAAAAGCTTCATATAAGCAGCAGGAGCATCTGGAAAGTCATATCCAGCATCATCTAAAGGTTGTAAAGCCAAATCAATGCTGTACATATCTTTTGAAGTGAAATCTGAATCAAGAAGACCGTTAGTGATCTTAAATGTTGCATAATTAGTCATAAAACCTCCAGTTGGTCTTATTTCTTTATCATTTTGCATGATAATCATGTATCTTTTAGTGGGAGTTCCCACGGCAAGCATCTCAGGTATAATTGTTAAAGCTTTCTTAATATCCGGAGCGTAATCATCTGCCTTTGCTAGGTTGTTCTTTAAGAATTCAACATTTGATCTAATTGCAAACTTTCCAATCTTTTTTGGATATTTATCTACATTTATAGATTTTAGTTCATCTCCTATTTTTGCAACCTTTTCAATTACACCATCCATTTGATCAGCCACTTGAGGCATTACAGAAATCCAACCTTGAAATGCTTCCATTAACCCTTCTGCTTCAGGTAGTTCTTGATCAGGGGATACTTTAAGTCCTGCTGCAGATGCAAAAGGGGTAATTATTGTAGACGTTTCCCTTAAAGCATCTATTGCATATATTCCCGCATTAATAAATCTATCTAAGTCTGAATAAAATTCATTTGCTTTAAATAATTTAAGATTCTTAGCCCACCCAAATTTCTTTTCTTTTGCACTTCTTAAGTTATTCAAATCTTTTTCCGTGTTATCAAGCTCATTGTTTAACGCAACAAGATCCCTGTTTTTCATTGCTTCACTAACTTTTACAAAATCAGTTTTCAATACCTTTGCAGTTGAATAAACAGCTAAAGCAGGTTTAGCTACCAATAAGTAAAGAAATAAGAGAAGAGAAATAATTATTCCTAAGGCAATAGCCCCAGCTTTTTTAGCATTTTTCATATTTTTTTTATTCTCCACTTTTGGAAATTTAATTTTAGGTGGATTAGATAAACTTGATATAGCTTGTGATGGTCTTAAACCAACTTTATTAGATGCTAATGAATTGTCACTAACACTGTTAATATTAATATTATTAACACTATTGGTATTGCCACCATTGTTGTTAGCTGAATCATTACTAAGACCTTTTATCTTACCGTTATTGGAAGGTTTAGACCCCCAGAATCTTGTATTTGCCATTAGAAAGCTCCCTTTCCTGTAATAACTACATACGGCGTTTTAAGAATTAAAAGCAAATCATAAAGCAATGATCTTTTCTTAGCATAAGTAGCATCAAGCCTAACCCTGTCTGGGAATCCTATTTCTGATCTGCCACTTACCTGCCATAATCCTGTTATTCCTGGCTTTACACTAAACACAGTATCTAGCAAAGGCTTTACTTCTGAATACTTTTCTCCTTGCTCTTGAATCTCAGAAAAAAAATAAGCTCTTGGACCTACTATACTCATATCTCCTTTTAAAACATTAAAAAATTGAGGGAGTTCATCAATACTATACTTTCTAACAAATTTTGCTCCTGGTAAAAATCTTGGATCCTCATCAGGGTTTATCTTGTAATTATTCTCCACATATTTCTTATACAATTCTGGGTTGTTTAACATAAAATTATGAGCATCAGGAACCATAGACCTAAATTTAAGAAATCTAAAGGGTTTCTTATCTTTACCTACTCTATTTGGAATATCAGCAAACACACCACCAGACGGAGAAACTACTTTCACCCACAAAGCAGCAAGAATCATAACAGGTGAAAAAAAGATAATTCCAACTAAAGCACCAAACACATCCATTATTCTTTTTCCAAACTCGTACGAGTCAAATTTCATAATCATTTATTAGTATACAACAACTCATATTTAGTTTTCCAAATTGCTGGAGTTGTTGAGAACTATGTTCATAATTCTATCAGAGAATACTTCTTTTCTAAAGTTTAAGGCCCTTTCTATGCAATCTTTGGATCTGTATTTGCTAGGATTAAATTCTTTTAACACTTTCGCTAACGATTCTGGTGTTTGTTCTTCAAAGAAAATTCCTGTAACACCTTCTACTACAGTCTCTAGGACTCCCCCAGATTTATAGGCTATTACAGGTTTGCCACAAAGCATTGCTTCAAGAGGAACTATTCCAAAATCTTCTTTTTGTGTAATTATTACAGCCTTGCATCTCCTTAATACATTTACTTTTTCTTTATCACTAAGATACCCAAGAAATTCTATGTTATTAGATGAACAAAGTTTTTGCAGTCTTCTCTTATCAGGACCATCACCAATGATTTTCAATTTTAAATTGAATGACTCACAAGCTTTAACTGCAATATCCACCTTTTTCCAAGGAGAAAGTCTAGTTAAAACCAAGAAGTAGTTTCCTGATTTTATGTCATCTTTCAAATTATAAAACTCACTTGCATCTACAAAAGGATTAACTATTTCTGAGTCTCTGCCGTAATATTTCTTAATTCTTCTTTGAGTAGTTACCGAGTTTGCAATAAACTTATCTACTTTTCTTGAAACGGTAAAATCTACAACTCGTAAATAAAGAAGAGGCATCTTAAGAAAAGGTTTTGCAAATTTCTTAATGGGTTTAAATATCCCATAATTTTCATTTTCAAAGTAGTCAAGAGACTCCCAAATCATTCTACCCGGAGAATGCATATAGCAAATATGCTTTGTGGAAGGCTTTGTGATTATGAAGTGAGCATACCTAGATGAAGAAGATATTACCAGGTCGAAATTTGAGAAATCAAAACTTTCAAATGCTAAGACATGGAGAAGAAAAGGAGAATAGTATCTGTTTATTTTTACTGCTAAAGGAAATTTTTGAAGAAACGATGTTATTATCACTCTTCCTTTTTCTTTGAATTTTTTAATCCATTTTTTGGAAGCAACACTAGTATAAATTGGAGCTTCTGGAAACATATCTGAAAGAGCTTCCACTATCCTTTCAGCTCCACCAAATTGTATTAAATCATCACATACTATAGCTACTTTCATTAAAGATATTATACCTTTTAAAAGAAGAACTTAGGTTATAATGTAAAAGTAATGAAGATAGGACTAAATGGCCAAAAGCTACTAATAGAAAACCCTGCTGGACCAGAAAAATATACTTTTAACTTATATAAAGCATTAAGTAAGATCGATGAGAACAGTACATATACTATTTACTTCAGCACAAAACCAAAGGAAGAATACTTCCGTGAGCTGACACAAGGTAATCCTAATTTCAATTATAAAGTAATAAAGTGCCCAGTTATGTGGACTCAGTTAGGAATTGCCTTAAAGCTTCTTAGAAACCCTGTAGATGTGTTTTTTACACCTGTTCATACAATTCCCATGATAAGAACTAGAAAAACTAAATTTGTTACCATGATTCATGGACTAGAATACCGGTTCACATCCGGATACAACAATCCACTTTTAAGATTAAAGATTGATAGACCTATTAAGTATGCCATAAAACATTCAGATAAAATAATAGTTCCAACAAAAGCTACAAAAGATGAAATATTAAGAAGGAAATGGAGAAAAGAAGATGATATTGAAATAGTACATGAAGGTGTTGGAAACAATTTCTATAAAAGGTCTGAAGAAGAAATAAAAACAATAAGAAAGAAGTTTAATGTTGAACTTAACCCATATCTTTTTTTTGTATCCACAATACAACCAAGAAAAAACATTCCAGGGATGGTAGAAGGATTTAGTTTAGCACTAAAGGAAAAGAAAATACCTCAAGATACCAAACTTCTGATTGCAGGAAAAAACGGGTGGGATTTTGAAGAATCTTTGGAATCACCAAGAAAGTTTGGGGTTGAGAATAATGTTAATTTCATAGGAAGAGTTTCTGATGAAGACCTACCAGTTCTTTTTTCTGGATCGGTTGGTTTCGTTAATTGTTCTTTTGAAGAAGGATTTGGTCTCCCACTTCTTGAAGCAATGACATGTGAAACACCATGTATGGTTTCAAACATTCCAGCGTTTAAAGAGATTGGAAAAGATATTCCCATCTACATTAATCCTAAAGACAGCAATAGCATAAAAGATGGAATAGTGAACTTGATAAGCAGAAATTATGACCTTGAAAGAATAAAAAAAGCTAAAGATATATCTTCCGAGTTTACATGGGAAAATACAGCCTTAAAAACTTTGGGTGTTTTTCAGTATGTTGTTAAAAACAGTTAAAGTAACTTCTGCAGTTTTATCCCAGCTATATTTTTCAGTTAGTTTATAGCCTTTATCTATTAATTCCTGCTGTAAGTCCTTATCATGCAGTATTTTATTCATTTTCTCAGCTATATCATCAATACTTAAAGGATTAAAGTAAAGTACAGAATCTCCATATACTTCCTTATGAATAGATATATCTGATATTACACAAGGTTTTCCAAAATACTGAGCTTCCATTGGAGTTAACGAAAACCCTTCCTTAAGGGAAGGAAATACATATATACTTGACTCTTTCCTTAAACAACAAGCATCTTTATCATCCACATAGCTTTGAAGACCAGGAAGAATTATCTTATTGCTTAAACCCATGTTTGATACTTTCTCCCCTATTTCTTTAGAGAATTTATCTTTTTTACCTACTAAAACTAGCTGACCAGTGTAACCATACTTGTTGATAAGAATTATAAAAGCTTCAACGAGTCTAGGAACATTTTTATGCTCATACATACTACTAAGATAAAGAATAAATGGTTTTTTGATTCCATATTTATCTAATACTTCCTCGCTATTTGATGTATCTACACCTTTAAGATCTGGGTCTATTCCTTCTTCTGCAATTACATATTTATCTTTGGATATGTTTGGATAATATTTAAGAAAATCTTCCAATACAGTATTTGCTGGAACTATCACTTTTTTTGATCTTATTATCGCCCACCAAAATACTATTTTATAAACAAACTTCTTCACTTTATAATAGGGCTTCCATAAAGTAGTCCCCTTTTCTGTACTGAATGAGTGCATTATTAAATCCGGTATAGCTGTAACTATCTTTTTTGGATACAAAATTGGAATGTTAAAATGAGGCACATAAAATAAATCAAGTTTGTACTTTAATATTTTAAAAAGAAACCCAAGCTGTTCCCCAAAAGAGTACCAGTTATACTCTGCAAGAACTTTAGTAAAGTTTGAATTAGTTGGGTTATATAAATCAAATCCTTTTTTTTTCAAGAAGATATAATATTTATTTTTATGATCTATTTTTTCTAAGTGAGCAACTATATTCTTAGCATACCTTCCAGGACCAGCTTCACCGTAGAAACGAGCATCTATTCCAATAATGTATTCTCCACTCTTATTTGGCATATCACTTTATACCCATCTTCTTATTAGTTATCTCTTGAGCCTTTATCCTCAAGATGGTCATAAACTTTATCACAAACATAACAACACATGTAATAAAAAATGGATACTTTTTTCTCAAATGCTTATCATAAAAAATCTTCATTGCTCCTGTAGACAATATTCTCATCTGAACCCTAAGCTCACCTTTTGTATAGTCAACACCTTTGAGAGTTATACCCGCATTGGAGGTTTTAACATCTGAAGTTATTCTTCTTCCAACAGAAACACCTTTCCAGTGTTCTGCTAAAAACTGAGGCAAGTACATTATCTTCCATCCTAATTCCTTTATTCTATAACACATATCTATATCTTCTCCATAAACTACAAAATCTTCGTCCCAGCTACCAACTTGATCTTGAACGCCCTTCCTTACAAAAAGAAAGTGGGTTATACAAGCATCTATCTCATGCTCCTTATTTAAGTCTTTATAAGTTAAGAAGTAACCACTGAATAATTTACTCTTTGGAAAAACAAGTTCTAATTTTGTAAAATGTGTAAATGCCGTCCAAGGAGTGATGAGTCCCCTATGACCATCCATATCCTGTCTGCCATCCCTTGTTAACAATTTAACAGTAGCAGCCCCAACTTTAGAATTATCAATATTCTCAAAGTAGTCAACCAAACCTTTGATAGTTCCTTCCTTTGGAAACCCATCTGTCCCTAAATACAAAATGTAATCCCCTGTAGCTAATTTTAAAGCAATATTTAAACTAGCAGCAAGACCGTTATTTGGAGCTACTATTACATTTACCCATGAAAACTCTTTTTCTACCATACTTACAGAGTCATCTCTAGAGGAAGTGTCAACTACAATCACTTCCAATTCCGGATATTCTTCCTTCTTTATCTTCTTTAAGTTTTGCAGACACAACCGCATTACATCACAAGTGTTTGTATTTGATATTAAAACAGATACCTTTTTCATATTCGTGATCCTATACTATGTTATAATTACGTCATTGTAAAATGTTTCTTACAAGGAGGTTCCACGATGCCAAAGAAAATATTAATTACGGGAGCACATGGCTTTATCGGCTCTCATTTTGTAGAACACATATTAAAAAACACAGATTGGGATATAGTCACATTAGATAGGTTGGATGTTTCCGGAACCTGTAACAGAATAGCTTCTATAGACAGATGGGATGAATTTAAACCTAGGGTGAAAGACGTATGGCACGACCTCAAGGCACCTTTAAATGACCTTACTATTAATTTTATTGGTCAAGTCGACTATATCGCACACCTTGCTGCAAGTAGTCATGTAGATAGATCCATTACATACCCGATGGAATTTGTAATGGATAATGTAGTAGGTACCGCCAACATACTTGATTATGCTAGGAAAGTAGAAGGTTTACAAAAATTTGTATACTTCTCCACAGATGAAGTATTTGGACCAGCACCAGAAGGTGTGGATTATAAGGAGTGGGATAGATATAAGGCCAGCAACCCTTATTCAGCAACAAAAGCTGGGGGAGAAGAACTTTGTATAGCATATGAAAATACTTATAAACTTCCAATTGTTATCACACATTGCATGAATGCTGTAGGCGAAAGACAACATCCAGAAAAGTTTCTACCTAAGATAATGAAAAAGATACTACGTGGAGAGGAAGTGTTAATCCACACAGATAAAACAAAGACAAAACCTGGGTCCAGGTTCTATATTCACGCTAGAGATATATCTGACGCCGTGTTGTTTTTAATAAACAATCAAACAACTAATGGCGATAAATATAACATTAGGGGTCAAAAGGAAATAAATAACCTAGATTTTGCCCAAATGGTAGCAGATATGATGGGCATGCAATTAAAATACAAATTAGTGGATTTTCATAGCAGTAGACCTGGTCATGACTTAAGGTACTCCTTAGACGGATCAAAGCTACATGAGATGGGTTGGGACTTCAAAAAACCATTTGAAGACAGATTAAAAAAGACTGTGGACTGGACTATGAATCATAAGGAATGGTTGTTCTTAAATGTGCCTGGCGAAGAATAAACATGAAAAATGATCCCAACTACTCAGAAAGCGTAATAAAAAGCACTTCTATAGATGGTTTGTGGGTGATATACAAAGTACCTTTTGAAGATTTTAGAGGGTACTTTCGTGAAGCTTTAAAGCTTAGTTTATTAGAAAAAAAGATAGGAAAAAAGTTTCACATCAAAACATGGAATTATGCAGTATCCAATCCAGGTGTTCTAAGAGGTATACACTCTGAAACTGCTTCCAAACTTATCTACCCCATTCATGGAAAGGGCTTTATTGCAATAGTGGACATGAGACCAGAATCAAAAACCTTTGGAAGGTATGAGACCTTTGAAACAGGAGAAAAAGAACAAATAACAATATTTAAAGATGAAGGGATGGGAATAGTAGCTTTAGCAACTGGAGAAACACCTTTTGAGTTTATGTACTTAATGGATAAAGAGTACGATCAGATTAAACAAAAGGGCCTTATTTGGAATGATGTTGATGTTAATATAAAATACCCAATCAACAATCCAATTGTATCTAAAAGAGACGAAAATAACCCTACTTTAAGGCAACTATTTCCGGAGAAATTTAAAATATGAAAGTATTAATCACAGGATCATCTGGTCTTGTAGGGTCGAGGTATTTAGAACTTTCGCTTGAGGTTTTAACAATATTAGACCCAACTGAGCTTGAGCTTAACATTACAGATAAAAAGGCTGTAGAGTCTTACATACAGACATATAAACCAAACTTAATAATTCACTTTGCTGCTGTCACTGATGTTAAAAAGTCTGAAACAGAAAGAGGAAACACAGATGCTTTAACATGGAGGGTAAATGTAGAAGGAACCAAGAACTTAGTAAATGTAGCAAGAACCAATAATATACGCTTTATACACATAAGTACGGACCTAGTATTTCCTGGAACAGAAAAAAGGGAAGAATACTACGATGAAAACTCAACACCTGAAGATAATGCAAACAAACTAAGTTGGTATGGATACACAAAACTTAAGGCAGAGGAGATGGTTAAAACATTAACTCAGTACACAATAATTAGAATTGCATACCCATACAGAGCTAAATATGAAAAAAAAGTGGACTTTGCAAGGCTCTTTCTTCAAATGTATGACTCAAACACAATGTATCCCTTGTTCTCAGATAATACAATATGCCCTACTTTTATTGATGAACTTTGCGAAGTTATAAACATAATAATAAAAACTGAAAAAGAAGGAGTGTTTCATGTTACGTCAACTAACTCAACATCACACTATGAATTTGCTAAATACATCATTGGAAAGACTGGCAGAGACACTAATAAGATTGAGGCTGCATCAATGTCAGAATTTATTAAAACATCCAAAATTCCAAGGGCTTTATATTCAACTCTTAGAAATGACATTACACAAAGATCCTTAGGCATAAAGCTTAAAACATGGCAAGAAAGCGCAAACTCCTTTTTATATCAGTTAAAAACACCTGGATATTAAATTCTGCTAACATATACATAATGAACAAATCCATCCAAAAGATAGTACTTGTAGGAATTGGAAATATATTCAATGCTGTACTTGGTTTTGCCTTCATATCAGCAGCAGCAAAAACTTTAGACCTAGATTCATTTGGAAAATATGCCCTCCTAGCAACACTACTTGTAGCAACATCAAAATTAATAGACTTTGGTACAAATTCTGTATACGTAGCTAAATCAATATCAACAGAAGATAAGTCTCTCTTGAATACATTTTATACATTAAAAATAATTCTTCTTTTAATATCCATCCCAATATCAGTTGGTGTACTACTATTATTTAAGTTCAATGATTTAAAAATAATTCTATACTTTGTCTTGGGACTTGCTGCTTACTCTATAAATTACACACTAAATCCAATTTTTCAAAAAGAAGAAAAGTTCTTTAACTTAGTACTTTTAAACACATTTCCTGCATTAATAAAAGGAACATTTGCTATTTTAATGTTTACTAAATCTATAAACCCAAGCTTAACTCAAACATTTGAAGTATTTTCTTTATCCATTCTATCAAGCACACTTATGATTACTTTTCTTCCAAGAAAGTACAAGCAATTCAAGTTTAGTGCTTTGCAAACATTAAATTTACTAAAAGAATCATATCCAGCAGGCATATCTCAACTAATTTATGAAGGGTGGCCATCAATAGCTAATTCTATTGCTAAAATAGCAAAAGACTTCTCTAGTGTTGGAATATTTTCAATAGCAGAAAAGGTAACAAATATCCTAACTTTAGCATCAGTATCTGTGTTTACTGTCCTTCTTCCAAAAAATGCATATAGAAAGAAACAACATATGGAGTATGATTTTAAAGAAATCTTAAGCATATCAACCTTAATAATAGTGATGGCATTTATTGGAACATTTGCATCAGAAATATTCATCTCAAGATTTCTTGGGGAAAAATTTTCTCAATCAATACCACTTCTTGGTCTTTTAATTTTTGCTTCTGCATTCACATCAATTCATACATTTATGGAACACTACTTTTTCATAGAAGAAAAAACAAAATATATTATGTATATAAGCTTAGGAAAACTTATTGTCTTTTTAATTCTTTCAATAGTGCTTACTCCAATCCTATCACTTCAAGGTATAGCAATCTCCAACTTAGTTGGAGCCTTAATAGCTTTGTTTTCAACAATGATATTAATATGGAAACACCAAGGAAAGAAGAAAGCAATCTTAACTCAACCTTAATTATTTGGTTTCTTAAGGAGATTAAACACCCCTGTCTTAGGAGGCAAGTACCACAAAACCCAATCTCCATCTTCCATAACAATTTTTGATGGCACAGAATACCCAGCTACATATTCAGAATATCTGCCCTTTTTAGTGATTAAAATTAAAGGCTCATTGTCAGGAACACTTGGAACCCTATCTTCTTTATCTGCCCTAAAATCAACGATTTTATAAGGGCTTTTTAGATAGAAAAGAGGAGTTGGTTCTTCCATTCTTGACATATAAACAGTGTAACTGGTACCAAAATACTCACTTTCCATTTCCAAGAGCTTAGCTTTTGAACCATTCAAATCATCTGTATACACCAAACTTCTATTCAAGAACAAATAAAACAAGGAAAGGATTACAAAAATATATAAAGATGAAAATTTAAACGTTTCGTTGTTAAAAGACTTAAACCTATTCATAACAAAGTTCAAGCATCTTTCTATAAAATAACCTACGAGAATACAAAGAGGCGGATAGATTGGAATAATATACCAAGTAAGTTTGGATTTTGCTAAAGAAAAAAAGAAAAAGATACTTAGTGACCATATGGATAAAAATACAAATCGTTTATCTTTTTTAATTGACAAGTACAAACCCAATGGCAAAGCTCCAAGGAGTGCAATAAACCAAATCCTCATACTAACCTTAAGAACAACAATATACCAGAAAAAAGGATTGCCTTTATCTTCTATTGCCATAGTTGCCCTATCCCAAACGTGATAAATGAAGTATTTATTTATGAACTCCTGACCAAACATCTTATACATAGCAATATGCCAAGGAGCAGAAACCAACAAACCAAATCCAAATAAGCTTAGATAATTTAAGAACAGCTTCTTATCTAGTTTTTGTCTCTCAAATATGAAAAGATAAGTTTCATATAAACTGATCACTAAAAGAGGCAAAAGGCCCACAAAGCCTTTAGTCATAATAGCCAATCCTACAGAAACACCTGATAACATCCACATAGGTTTCTTTTCATTTGTTTTAGCACACCAATAAAAATACAAAGCAAGAGTGATAAAGAAAGTTGTAGTAACATCAAGCATAGAAGCTCTTGAATAGTACAAAAAATGAACTGTAGTCAAAATAGATAAGGATGATATGAATGCAACAGTTTTTCTGTTAAATAGTTTATTTGCAAAAGTAAAAACTAGAATCACAGTTAAGAATCCAAACACTGCACTTGGAAGCCTAGCAGCAAGAGACGTAAACCCTAATACTTTCATAAAGCCAGACATCATCCACATATAAAGAGGAGGTTTTTCAAACCATCCTTTGATTAAATTATCCCAATGGAGAACAAAATACTGATTATTTTCAACCATATTCTTTGCAACCTTTGCATATATAGCTTCATCCCAAGGAATCAAGTGATTTGCTCCAAGTTTAAAGAATATTAAAAAGAAAGCTAACAAACATATTATTGTTAAAAGGAATCCTGACTTACCAAAGAAGTAGTTAATTATCTTTTTAAAGTAGCCACTACCAATATGTCCAACGGACCACACAAGATAAAGAAATGAGATAATCCAAAAGAATTCAGAGTTATAAGAATAAAAGATACCAGCAATATACCAACCAATAAACACAGATGACATAGCAGAACCTAATAATGACACATTCTTGTAATCACTATTAAAAAACACGTACAAAGGAGCAAGTAAAAATAGAAATGCTAATACAATCAACACAGAAGTGCCAACCATTCCAGTTTCTGATAAAGCTTCACCCCAAATAGTGTGAGCAGGAACTCTAGTATTTAAAGCTGCAGGATCTCTACTAAAAAAGGTTGGAGCAATTTCAGTTTTACTAAAATGCTCAAAGAACGACCCATAACCTCCACCTAATACAGGATAATCTTCAAATATCTGATAAGCTCCTGTTAAAAGCATAAGATGAGAGTCAAAAGAATCTATTCTATAATGAAAGGCATCTCTTACTTTTTGTCTAAAAGGGCTTTTTTTGTTGCTATATTCAGCAAGCATGGGGGTAGCCACTAAAACAACAGCTAAAACTATATAGACGATACCTTTAAAACCAAATTTCTTTAAGAGAAGAAAAGTAATAAAAGAAAGAAGTGCAAAACCTCCAAGCATCCATGCAGACCTGGAATTAGTTAACAAGAGAGCAAAGGAAACAGAACCAAACATTATAATATCTAACAGCTTTTTCTTAGCTCCTTTGTCAGTAAGAATAAACACCCCAAGCACAGGGAGAATAGCTGCAAGTAAGGATCCATAATGATTGACGTCCCAAAACAAACTACCCACTCTTGGAACTTTTCCTGGAACAGGCCACATAGCTCCAACTACCTTTCCTGTTTTGTAGTACAAAGCTAATTGAAACAACCCAAATAAAGTTAATATAAACACAACATAGGAATAAAACCTTATATATCTTAAAAGTTCTTGAGGTTTATCTTTAAAAGTCAAATAAATGTATATTCCTAAAGCTACTACTGTTGTAAAAAAAGCATATAAAGAGATACTTGCTTGAAAATTTTTTGTATTAAAAATCGAAATACCTCTAACAAGCCACAAAAGAAAAAGGATTAAAACAAAAGGATCTTTAAGGTAAGAAAAAAGTGGCTTCAAACTTTTTGTTCTCTTTAAACACAAAAACATTTGTGTTATTCCAGCACAAAAAATGGCAAGCATGAAAACTCTAATTGGCATTAAGTCCCATGTATAAAAGCTAAAAAGCTCTTTGTGCATTAAGACAGACAATATAATCAAAACATACAAAGATAATTTGAAGTTTCGTAAGATCAAAATGTAAGAAAGTATAAAAATAAGTATTAAAACTCCAATTTCAAGCATATTACATCTTTAGAACTTCATTATAAACCTCAAAAGTCTTCTTTGCTGCGTTGCTCCAAGTGTATTCTTCCTTAATTTTGTCATTAATTACAGGTCTTGAGGCATAGTATTCTTTCTTAATAGCATCTTTAATGGAATTAACATCATCAGGCTTGCAAAATGAAGCATACCCTCCAAGATATTCTTTAGCTCGCAGTCCTGCAGCCACAGAATTTGTTCCACAATATAAAGCTTCAAGGCTAGTTAACCCTGTTGTTTCAAACCAACTTGCTGATACACAAACCTTTGCAAAGTGATAATAAGAAGGCATATCAGAATAAGAAACACCGTTAACATGATGAATCCATCTATACTTCTTAAAGCACTTTTTAATTAAGTGGTTAAATTCAAAATGTTTAATTAAGCTCATTTGACCTATAAGGACAAGCTGCACATCTTTCTTCTCTTCCTCCCTAAATCTTTTTACTGCTTCTATCACACTTAACTGGTTCTTTCTAGGCTCTATCCTTCCTACACATATAATATAGTCTTCAAAACTAAATTTATTTTTATACTCCTTTGAATCAATAAAAGCTTTTCCTACACCATTTAGCACTTTATGCCACTTAAAATCCACATTAAATGTTTTCTTCAAATCTTCAGCTTCTTTTACGGTTTGAACCAGCACAACATCTACCATATTCAAGGTTCTTTTTTGCATATTTTTAAATCCAATAAAGATACTATAAAGCGTTGGAACAATCATTCTTGGATTAAAAAAAGATCTGTATATATTTTTAAAAGTATCTCTTCTGAATTGATCTTTAAACAAAACTTTAGATAATCTCCTAAAATCAAAAACAAATTCATCATCAAATTTCTTTACTTCTTCAACACTATGATGAATAGGAGAAAGAACAATAGGTTTATTGTATTTTTTAACTTTCTTAACATAAAGATAAGTTTCAGGTGTCCAATCAAGCTGAAAAATATGTACTAGATCATATTCCCAAGGGTTAAACTTCATATTTGTTTTAATATCTACATCAACGCCAAGTTTTCTAAGCTCAGAAGCAGTATTTTCAACTTGAATTCTATCCCCTCCTCTTGCCTTCATTAAGCCTATTCTTCCTAACATTAATACCTTCATACTTTTCATAAGTTATTTCTTCCCTTTAGCTGCAGCTTCTTCCATCAACTTTGTATATAAATTTAAGTAATTACTAACAAACTTTTCCATGGAATACAAAGATTCAACTCGTAGTTTAGATCTATCAGATACAGATTTTCCATCTTTACTTGATATTTCATATTCATCAATCATGGCCTTGGACAACAAGATATCATTTCCAGCTTCAAAGTACTTTACACTATCACCCCCAACTTCTTCTAACACTTCAAGATTAGAACAAACAGTAGGAAGGCCCATATACAAAGCTTCAAGAAGAACAATTCCAAATCCTTCTGCAAGAGAAGGAAACACAAATGCATCAAAAGAACAATAATATTTTACCTTATCGTGATCATCAAAAGCACCAGTAATAACAACTTTTCCATCAAGGTTAAGTTCTTGTGTTAATTGTTTTAAAGATTCTTCAAGTTTACCTCCCCCAGCAATTAAAAGATAAAAGTCTCTTTGATGAAATAAATCAGATTTTAAAAATTTGCTAAAAGCTTTAATCAAAACATCTATTCCTTTTTCCTCGGTAAGCCTTCCAACATTACCAAAAACAAATGCTGTCTTGGGGATATTGTATTTACTCCTAATTTCTTCTGCATAATCTGCTCTTTGGTTGGGACTAACGTTAAACTTTAAGGTATCAATACCATTTGAAATAACAGTAAGTTTGTTTTCTTTTATTCCTTCTTTCATTTTTGCCTTTTTCTTAGATTTAGTAAGAGCTATCTCAGAGCTTGAGTACCTATTAACTAAGTAACTGTAAACTTTTTCATTTATCTTCTTCTTAAATTCAGGTATTTTCCATTCTGATATTGGAGTGTGAGTGTGAGTAATCAAAACTTTAACCTTTGCTTTGTTCCCTGCAAGAAGAGCATTTGAGGCCGCTTTTAGCTCATGAGCATGAACAATATCAATGTTATTTTCTTTAATAAACAAAGACAACTCACTAATATACTTTAAATCAATATCTTTTAATATTTCCTTATTAAAAGTTTTTGCCCCTAAACTAGAATAAGCATCACTCATTACACCTCCAGGACACCATACAAAAACTTCATGGCCTTTTTGAATCATCCCTTTAACAAGATCATAAACATGCCATTCCATCCCACCATATTTACTTGAATTTAAAACGTAAAGTATTTTCATTTCGTTGTATTTTTCACATGTATAGAATCTTCTACTAAAGATAACATTTTTAACACCTTACCTTCCCATGTGTTTTCTTTAGCAATAATCTGTCTTTGCTTTATTCTTTCTAGATTATCTTCTTCTAAGGCTCTCCTAATATTCTGTGAAAATTCATTTGAATTTCTAGAGATGTAACAAACGTTTGCAAAAGGTGTATATGCTGGAAGATCTGTAACAACAACAGGAAGACCTGCAGCAAGATAATCCCAAAACTTTACAGGAAAACAACCAGCAACAGTATAACTATTAAGCTGATATGGAATGATCATTTCATCAAACGAAGCTATGTATCTTGGGAGTTCTGGATATTCTTTTGCTCCTAGGAAATATACATTCTTAATATAATCTAAACCTAAATCCTTTTTAGAGGAGGATTTATCTTTTAATGCCATTGGACCAACAATTACAAATGAGTACGTCGGATAATCAAGAGCAACTTTCTTGAACAACTCCTTATCAAATTTATACTCATCAACAGCACCAGTAAAGCCAATTATTGGATGTTTTATGCCATTTAAATCTTCAGGCGTGCTAAACTTCTTATCTTTTAGGCCAAAGTATCTTTCATAGTCTCCAACATTAGGAGCAAAGTGAGAGTTTAAATTATATTTCTTAAGTTTATCAACAAGACCAGGAGTTGTAGCAAAAACAATATTTGCACGAGATGCTAAAAGTTTTTCTTGACTTGCAATAAATTTTCTTTTTTCAGGAGTATTATACTTTGGAAAGGCTTCATAATTATCAACACAATCATAAACTAAGAAGTCATGTTTGATGTTTCTTAAGTAATTTTCAAGACCTGGAATTTCAACATGGTATACCCAAAGGATGGTCTTTTTGTTTTTATCAAATACTTTTGATGATATTTTATTTATATCCTTAGCATGTTTTAAGGATGTAAATTTTGATAAAGAAAGGCTTAAAGGAGTAAACACAACTACGCCTTCTTTTGTTTTCATTCTTTTTGTCAGTATTCTGGATAAAGGCCACTTCCCCTTCAACAAATACTTAAAGAAAACTCTTCCAATTCTAATTGGAGGATCTACAAAAAGAACATTATTTCCAAATTTTGGCATTCTACCCATAACATGACGTTTATTCGTCCATAAAGGAAAATCCCAAAGTTGGTTGGACAGGCAGATTATATTGTAATTCTGCATACTTTTAGACATGACTACTTCTTAATTATAGAGGATATTAAGATAAATTACCTGCTTTCAGTTACAAGCACTTGGGACAAGCTCTTTGAAGAAACTTTAGTTTCACCATTACTCTTCTTATATTAAACATAAATTCTGAATCTTCTAATGACCAAAGCCATGAAGTATCTCTAAATCCTTTATCATATGCTGCATGCCATATTCCATCAAAGAAAATTATTCCAAATATTTGGACAAAAACAGATATGGTAAACAAAAACAAGAACAGCTTCTGGTACTTTTCATAAAATGAGGAATTAAGAAAAGGAACCATAAGAAGAATAAGGTAAGGAATAATATCTGAACTCATTCTGTAACCAAAGGAATAACCACCGTACCAATGTTTCCAAAAACTAATTATTAGCGTATGTAAAACAACCACTAAGAAATAGATTAAATATTGAGAATTTTCTTTTAATCCTTTTTTCATAGCTATATAAAAACCAACAAATGAAAAGATAAAAATTGGAGAATATACAAGTATTCCTTTACTTGGAGATAACCAAACTCCTATAAGACTTATTGGAAATGGAGATAACCAACTAGAAAATATTTGACTAGAGTAACCTTGATTTTGGATACCTATATAGTATTTGTTGTTATACCAAAGGAAAAATAATATGTTTAAAGCAATTCCAGCAAATACAAATATATTTGCCTTGATATAGTTTTTTATGTTTCGTATCTTCACTAACATTAAAACAAGAACAAGAGCAAAAGCTAAAGCTGCAGTTGGTCTTGATAAAATAGCAAGACCATAAAACAATCCTCCAAGAAAAGCATTTGAAGGTTTAAACTTATTTTCTTTTAAAAACTCTAGAATAAAATACAAACCTAGAATAGAAAAGAGCATTAAGGTTCCATGTTGCCACATAGATTGAGAAATCATTGCATAGTTTACTGTCCCAAAAAGATAAACGTATGTTAAAAGAGATGCTTTTTTTTCATCATTTAAGAAATGTTTCCTTAGAAGAATGTAAAGAAATACTCCAGATAATAAAACTATAAGGGAAGAAGATATCTTAGATAATATTATTAAGTTATCCCAAGTAATAGGCATCCCAAGCTTTAAAGGAAGAAAATATATAGGAAGAGATATTAGAGCTGTAATTATTGGAAATGCAGATACGTAGTGATTACCTATCTTTTTTAAATAAAAAGGAGTAAGACCTCTAATAAAGCTTTTGTCATCTGGATGAGGATACTTCCCTAACATCATCCAATAGTAAGAATCTAAATTCATTGTCTTTTCTTTTATTATAGCCACAGGTAAAAACATAGTTGGAATAGTATCTTCTGACTGAATAGCTAATTTATTAATTCCTAATCTATTCACAAATACCCAAGAAAAGAAAAACACTAAAAAGGAGTAAAAGAAGATGTTTTTTACACTTGAATTCATATTCAAATTCTATAATTTATATCTTCTTGTAGCAAAATGATTAATTAACTCTGATTGGAACATAACTCTTAGTGGACCAAAGAAGTGTGCTATCTTTTATAATACCTTTCTTTACCAACACATTTATAGGCTTGGAAATATTAAACTTGCCATCAAGATCAGTATTCACGTCAAAAGACAAGTTATATGTATCACCAAAGATATAATTGGTTACAGCTGGCTTAGAAGAATCTGTCATACCCTCAGATATAATTACTTTGTATCCCTTGCCCTTCAAGTAAAAGGTTGGGGTTATAACTACATTTGAATCTAGTATTTTTATATCTTTTATATCATCAGCCTGTACATCAATTAAGCGAATAAAGAACAAAGTAGCTTGTGTATTTGGTAGTTTAAATTTCGAAGTAAAAGCTTCAGGCTCTCCAGGTCTTGAACAACCTGGGAAGTAGATCAGCCTACTTTCTGACTCCTCAACCTCACTATTACCATTCAAATAATAAAAGTTAGCTCTTATTTCATTTTGTCCAATATCTATCCTATTACAAGTAAAAGTAATTTTAATAGTGAACTCTTTCTGACCTTGACCAGAACTCAACCCAGATAATTTAAAAAAATTAGTGGGCACATCTGAAACAAGAATTTTTGACAGGGCTGAACTGGAACTAATAGCAGAGACCATGTCTACAGGGTTTCCATTTTGAATAAAAAATGATCCTGTGTTTACAAAATCTTTTGCATTCCTATTTTCTATTCTTCCATTAACTGGAGAGTAAACCATATACCTATCTATAAATACAGGCTCAGGAAGAGATATATAAAAATCATTAAAGACAACATTCTCACCAAGTTGCTTGGAATAAGGCAAAGTCACAACTTCATCGTTTACACCTATTAAATCCTCATACTTATACTTTGGGCCTACTTTAATTTCTCTATATTTTGATGCAAAACCAGTTATAACTGTTAGAAATGCAACTGCTAAAAATAGGATCTTCTCATTACTACTGTATTTATAACTAAAAGTATTGAATTTTAAATTATTCAAGGTGAGAAAAGCCAAAAGAACAAGAAGAAAAGCCACAAACCTATATGAATTGGGTAAGGCTGTAAAAGATACAACAGCTAATAATACTGTCAACACCCCAGGAACTAAGTATCTCTGAGTATTCTTATTAAATTTAACTCTGTAAACCCCAGACAAGGCCACAATAAGAACCTCAATCAAACGAGGAGCCAAAAGAGATAAGATCGATGTAATATAAGCAAAGTTATAGAAAAATATGATAATTCTAAAATAATTTCCTTGATTTATATACGAAACAAGATTGGTAATTCTTAATGAGTCTAACGAGTACTTAACAAAGTACCCAATGTTAATAGACCCTATATCTTTAACACCAAGAATAACAACTAGTGGAATATACATTACTGTTAACACCAATATCTCGTAGATGACAAAATGCCTGCAACTTACAAAATATAACTTTAACTTTTTAAGTACACTCTCAATTCCTTTGATATTAATTCCTTTCCTCTCCTTAACACCAAATGAATTAATAAATTTATAGAATAAAGATAAAACGACAAAGATAAGCAAGGTTATACTAAAAACTTCAAAGGTAGGGGTTTCAACCAAAACCTTTACTTGATCAACCTTCCTTAGTATTCGAGAAATAGATTCCGACTCCTCGTCCATAACTGGAAACATATCAGATCTTCTATACGCCTTAAAATATTTTTCCGCAGTAGATCTGCTATCCGGAGAAGTTAGTATGTCTTCTGGAACGACAAAAGCATCCAAGCCTTGAGGATCATATCTTCTTGCGATGCCACCAAGAACAACAAAATCAGAAGACTTCACAAAAGACTTATCACATAAAAGTTTGAACGGCTTTGAAACATTAATAGGCTTATCACAGATTAATATTATCTTTCTATTCTCAGTTATTATGCCCTCAAGAGAAGCATTGTTTGTTACAGATAAAGATGACGACAAAAGCAGTAAGTAACCACTTGTTGGATCATTAGTTAAAAAGAAATCTTTGCCAGAATTACTCTCATCCGAATAAATTGGAAGTCTAAAATCCCTACCAAATAAACCCTTATAATATTCAACCTTAGTTTGAGCTTTAACTTTAACACAGGATATAACTAGAAATACTAAAAACAAAACAAAGATATTACTTATCAAATTAACTATTGATTTTTTCTTATTTAAACAGCTTTTCATATAAAACATCCTTAAAAGCACCTAAGAGTAATAGTAAATAAAAAGCACGAGAAAAAAACTCAGCAACTGTTTCCATTTTAATAACCAACATGACGGATGTTAGTCCTAGAAATATTAAAGCCAACACATAAACGTGTTTCCTACTGGACGTTACCCCAAAGAAAAACATGAACAATGAAAAGGACATTAACAATAAACTAAGCAACATTCCTAATGCATTAATTTTAAACAAAATGATTAAGCATAGACCAACCAAAACGGAGACCATGGAATGTTTTTTAATCTCAATATGCAATATAGAACTTATCTTTTTTTCTATTGGAAAGAGTACAAACACTAGTACCACTAAAATCACAAGAGATAAAACGATATTATATATGTTGCTTTTAAACATACTTAGCATAACTATTCAAATCATGTTTGGCAGGTTAGTAACTCATATTATATTGTTTTTGTAGAGTTTTTCCATACTTATTAACTTATCTGTCAAAGACGCCAAACACGTAAACGCCATCAATTTTTCTCCCCAAACCAACATTTCTCTCAAAAAACTCCACAATGCCTTTTTTAGATGTTATTTTAGGATTAATAGAGGATATACTTATTAAATCTTCATCAGAGATACTCTCTTCGTAGTATAAAAGGTATCTTGGATTAAAACTTAAGAATTCCTTAATCCCTTCTTCTGTAATTAAATTCTTGGAAAATTCATTTGAATTAAAGCCTGTTTCATAATTAACAAAATTTACAGGATTAATTAGCAAATCTTCATGAGAAATTATCCAAAATATTGAATAATAGTCCCCTTTAGGATACACAGCATAAGGAACACTACCAGGATACTTTTCCTTCAAATATGATATTTCCAAAGGAGGTTTACTTACATTTATTACAGGTATTTTTATTGCAAAGATTACAAAGTTTAGAGATAAAAACACAACTATAAATAGTACTTTCTGCCATGTATTTTTCATTAAGTCATATAAATCTTGTACTAAATAAGAATTAATTATTAAAACAAATAAATAAATTACTACTGCCCATCTAACAAGAGTTCTAAATACAGGAACAATATAATAAAGAAGATAAGAAGGTGTATAAAATGTAATTCCTCTTATCGTAAACGAAGGAGGGCCGGATATTAACAAAATACAAAATATTATGAAGAAACTTCTAACTATCATTTCCTGGTTTTCATATACTGTCTTAAAGATAGGATATTCTTTTTTCTTAAACTTCTTTAATAAAAGTAAAACAGCTACAAATCCCATTCCCAAAAGGAAATGCCAACCCATATAACTACCACCCATTTCTTCTTCCATATAGTCATCAGCAAGATAGTAATTGGTGGATTCTATCTTTTTATATAATCTTTTAGATAAATCTCCAAAGAACAAGGATGATTTTGGAGGAATGAAGAAATACCAAGGACGAAACGATAGATTATACCAACTCTCAATTGGTCTATATACACGAGGAACATTACTTATTCTTTCTTCCGTTGACAAAACTTTATATTTTCCAAATACAGGAAGGTTATTAATAACTTGAGGAGTAAAAAAAACAATAACAAACAGTAAAACTGGTATTACTACAATAAAAAGCTTCTTACCTAATAGAATCACTCGCTTAAGAGAAAGTTCTTTACTGAGAAATAAATCAGCGAAATACCACAAAACTACTAATACCAAAGCAAAAAATCCATAGTAGTTACTAATTAAGAAAGATAAAAGAATAAAAAATTCAATGAGTAATAAGTTACTTTTACTGATTAAAAGATAGGTTAATAATGGAAATATAAAAACAAAGTATAAGGCTGGCGTGACAGATGTAACTCTATACAGAAAAAAAATAGATAAAGAGAAAAACAAAGAAAAAACGACAAATAAATTACTATTTTTCCCAATTATCTTTCTGAATAACCTTAAGGCACACAAGAGAGTCAAAAAAAATGATAAAGCAATCAATAAGTTATTTAGAAACAATGGGTGTAAGTAACTACTCAAAAAGAGTATTGCCTTAAGGGTTAAAAGATCTGCATATAGATCTTTTGCAATCCATCCGCTTGGCAAATGTAAACTTCCGATAAAATTAGCAAACTCATAGATAAGAAAGTGAGCACTGTCATTGTATTTATATAGTAGAAATTCACTTATCGTGTGCATAAAGTTTATTTTGTTTATTCTTATCTACAAGATTTTGGTTCACGAACAACAGAAACAAAATAAGCAAAGTACAACACCAAATAATTACTCCAAGAAAAAATAACGATTGATATTTATAGTATAAAACTAAATTAGCATTTATACTTCCGTCTGAGTTTACGGAATAGTGAGTGTTATCATACTGCTCCATGATAGCCTTAGGATTTATCAGCCATTTATTTGCATAATCGTAAGCTGTAGAGTGTGTACTCTCTGAATAAGATTTAGTCCATAAGTAGGATAAATCATTTCCTTCCAGGAAATGCTCACTAGTTTCTAGGTGTGTGTCAATAAACTCATTCTTATCCTTAGATCCTTTCGAGTTACCTTCTACAAACAATTTCCATCCTTCATCAAAATTCTTCAAAAATATCAAGGATTGTTCACTTGACAGGTTCTTTAAATTGATACGATATTTCAAAGGACTGATTGATTCAATCAAGACACTAGGATCATTACTTAACGAAATCAGAGAATTCTGACATTCCTTATTTAATGTATAAACTGATAAGCCACCTGAAGAGTTTCTAAATGACGCCCGTTTAAGAACATCAGAACTATTCTGTAGCCTCTTATTTAAAAGATCAATTGATACGTTAGATGTAACATCCTCTCTAACAACCACTTGATTAATACCTAGTTGTTTTGCCGTATCACAAATACTTTCACCGTTTAATATATTTAGATATACTCTGTTAACCTTATCTCTAAAAGGTAAATCAGGCCCCAGGCCACTTTTTAAAGGAGATAAAATTGAGTAACCCCAAACATCTGATAAGAAATCCGTGCCTCTATAGCCACCCATACTTTCATTAAATACATATTTGCTTCCCGCAGTAGGCCCTGGTACTACTAACAAATTAACAACATTTTCATTAGATAAGTACTCTCGAGCATCATAATAGTATTTCGGTATGTTGAGAGCAGACCATACTGGCGAAGACATATAAAATACAAAGGAAGAAAGTAAAGCAACAGAAATACCAATTGTTACAACGAACTTCCTGAGGTTAGAATTCTTTTTTACTAAATCAAGCAAGCTAGTAACATAAAGCAGAACAAGACTAAGAGTATATATATTATAAATCTTAGAAGAGGGCCTCCTAAAGACCTTAAAGCCGAATAAGTTAAAGTATAACCACTCAAATACCTTGGCAAATGGTGGGTTTGTGCCTTTTGAGATAAATATTGTAAGTACAAGTAGACATAAAAAAGCAGATATGTACTTATTTTTTTCTCTAATAAGAAGAACAACTACACTTGCCATTAAAATTAAATAAACAACTGTATTTGCCTGAAACAAATAATTATTAAACTGACCAGCACTAACTATTTCTCCAGAAAATATATTTGTAAGAGAAGAGTTCGTCGATGACACACTAACATTTCTTGTTAAACTAGTAGCATCATTTAAATCAGCATAAGGAGACAGAATAGAAAAGAAAGGCAATATCCACCATATATTACCTAAAAATATTACCAGAGCACCAATGAACGCCTTACATAGCATTTTATAAAGCCCATCCTTATTTAATAATAAAATGAAAAACGTATAAGAAGCCATGACTATTGAATTGGAATAAATGACACCTACGTTAGAGTATGAGGTAGCACTTGCAGTAGAAAGAAAAAATAGCAGGAGCAAGTTTTTAACTGTATAACTTTGTTCACATAGTAACCTATCAAAAAAAAGTAAGATAAATGGAAAAAGTGCATAATTTACAAGAGCATTTATATGACCTGGGGGCACAAGCGAAAGAAAAAAAGGCGACGCTGCATAAGTGACTGCCCCACTTGCTAGAACAAGATTTTTACCCTTAAAGGAAATACTCATCCTATTAGACAAGTAACTTAACAAATGAAACATACTAACTTGAGAAATGAATAATATAATTGAAATATAAATAGCCACAGCCAAAGATCCTTCTATACCCATACGACTTAAAAGCAAGAATAAAGCAGTATAGGGAAATAACAATCCCAATGAATAAGAAGAGTACCAACCATTGTAAAGGTTAATATCAAGAACAAACAGCTTACTAAAAGAATAAAATTTAATATCTGGAGAAGTAGTGTAATCACCCCCTCCTATTACAGAGTAGCCTAATTGGTTTCTAAACCAAAATAAAGGAGCCAAGGAAAGGACGACAAACACAACATAACACAAAAAGTTACTATTAATTTTTATGGATTTTATTCTTCTCTTCCAAGGTGAGCTACACATAAACCCTTGGGCAGAATTACTTTCTACAAGTTATGTACAAGATACGCGAAAAGGATAACCCAATCAAGCGGTAAAGTAGATTCTCAAGGAAAACGTATGACTTCAAAAGCACCTTGTTATTTGTAAACACATAAAAGACATCTGGGATTTTAAAACCCCTAGCTATACTCACATCTGTAAAACCAATGTCTTTTAACAATTTGTTTATTTCTCTAATCGTAGTTCCATACATTGGAAGAGAACCTCTAGCAAAGTAATTAAGCGAAAAACGGTTTGGTATAGTAAAGATCAAAACCCCATCCTTTTTCAACACTCTGTAGATGTCACCAAGAATCCATCTCCAATTTTTATTATACTTAAGTACCCTTATACAACTTATAAAATCAAACGAATCATCTGAATATTTTATACCCTTGGATATGTTATTTTGTTTTGCTTCAACGAAATTGTTTTTTGATTTGCAATTATCTTTTACAACTCTAACCATATTCCCAGCAATATCTATGCCATGATAAAGAATATTAGCTTTAGTTGTTAAAACATTAGCAATTCTGCCAGAGCCGCATCCAATATCCAAAACCATCTTCGGATGATTCTTATCACTCATTAAAACTTTGTCCAAAGCACTACCTACTAAAGACAGTTCGTAGTCGTTTATGACACACATACCTTTTCTCTTCCATCCCTTAGAATAATCTTCCGCTAAGTTATCATAAAAATTTGATATAGTATTATTCATCTTCTTTAGCTCCTATTAACTTATTTATACATTCTTCCATGTAAATAATATCTTTAAAGCTTAATCTATAAAACCCCTTAACGTGACTAAGTTTTAAATTTTCATACCAACTTTTAGGTTGAGCATGTTTCTCATATAGCTGCAATGCATTAAGTGCCCAACCTTTTCCAAGAAAATTAAAAACATTATATATATCAAGGTAAGTATCTATATCTTCCACACTAAGATCTTTACAGAGCTCATTTCTATCACTTAGATTTGCAAAAATTACATAGTCAATACTAGAAGATAAAGCTATGTTTGAATACTTAATTTCACTTCCACTAACAGTAGGAACAAAAAAAGACTTACAGTCTTTCAAAACAACCTTGTCTTCTGCAATGTAGCATGCCCCAGAGCTTAGAAGCTTCTTAACTAGAGATGTTTTATAATTTCCACCTGGGGCAAACAAACAAAATGTACAACCATCTTTTTTAAATGAAACGCCATGAAATATACCATAACCTACTTTTTGCAGGTCGTTACAAATAAAATTGGATAAAACTTTACCTGAAGGCCAAATGTTACCGAGTTCAAATTTGATAAGGTGGTGGTAAAATCTGTTAACAAACATCTTTCCACTGTTTGAATCATAACTAAATTTCAATGGAATGCCCATAACATTTCTTCTGTAGTAAACAACAGACTTATTAACATAAAACCATCTATACTTTAATTCAAAGAACTCAGGTACTTTAATATCATTAACTATTTCATAAGTATATTTTTTTTCTGTGCCAGTGACGTATTTCTTAAGAGGATATTGATTCTCACATTCTCTCTTTGTACAAATGAAAAAACACAAATCATTAATCCTATCTCCACTTGAATACAATTCAAACAGGTTTGGAACGTAAAAGTGCATACCTACCTCGGTTTCTCCATTACAACACAAATTTCAGTTGCACCGCCTACTAAGTAACACCAAAAACGCTCAAAAGCAGTAGGACTAATTCTAATCAGAAAATTGACTAATAGTACGATGGGACGAAAAATCAAGGGGCATTGATTTTTATGAATATATTTTTCGTACACCCCAGAATTTGGGTAAAGACCAAAGTATTTTATTTCCTTCTTTAATATATTAAACGAAACCTTTGAATAATATGAATGGGGGTCTCTGGCATCAAAAACATCAAAAGATCTATAACCAAAAGGTCTAACATGTGTAATATCTGTAAAAGCTCCCATACTTGAAAAATGCGGAACTCTCAAATATAAGACACCTCCAGGCTTAAGTATTCTATGTATTTCACTAATTTTTTCTACTGGGTTATGAAGATGTTCCAAAACGTGATACATATGAACTTCATCAAAGTATTTATCGGAGAAAGGATATGGAACTACATCTAAATCGTGAATAACATCAACAAAACTGCCTATCTTTACAGTATCTAAACCAATAGAGCCAGGAATACGAGTCTTTCCACACCCTACATTCAAGATTCTTTTTTGTTCTTTTAAATTTTCGTTTAAAGATAAACTACTCTTACAGACCATAAAAACTCTTCAGCTCCTTAAGTTGTTCTTCCAATGAAGGAATTAAATCTGAAAACAGCTCTTTTTGCTCAGGAGAAGACCTTAGGGTCTTATCACTCTTTATATCCTTTCTCTCAATTATGGAAATCTTCTTATTAAAAACATCGTTAAACATGTTTAATAAATCAAACTTACTTACTTTCTGCGAACATATTTGCAAAACCGGATCTTTGAACTTTAAGTCTCTATAATTAATTATCCTTTGTATTATCTTGGCCAAGGTAAGAGTGGTTACCCCATTCCAAAACACATTAGAATACCCCTCCACTACACCTTCCTTATTTTCTAAGAACCAGTTAAGCAGATTACGTTGCGTTCCGATTTCAATACCTATTATAGAAGTTCTGATAGTTAAAGTGTTACGACCTGAACATTCTCCAAGAAGTTTTGAGATGCCGTAAACAGACTCCTCATCAGGAAGATCATAGACTCCATAGTTTCCAACCTTGCCAGAAAACACACAGTCTGTACTAACATGTATCAATTTGGAGTTTCCACCTTCACAATAAAGCGATAAAATCCTAGGCAAAACAGAATTAACTACTATTGTATTTTTATAATCCTCAAAAGAGTTGCCAGGTCTGATCACTCCCAAACAATTTATGATCCAATCCGGCTTTATCTTATTAAGAAGATCTTGTAATTTAACAACAAATCCCTGATCAATAAATAAACTATAACTTCTAGAGTCTTTACATAAGTTTACATTTTTATGAGTTTTATACAGTCTGAGGCTCGGAAAACCTGAAAGGTATTTAACAACAGCATTTCCAAGCATACCATCTGAGCCTAAAACCAATACTTTTACCATTGCTATTTACCCCACCCCTCAGACCTCGCCAAATTCTTCAACAAGTTTGTTTCAACATTTTTCATATCACTATCTACCCTATTTACATCTGACCAACCATCAACCTCAAGGAGCTTCTCAATTTCTTCTTTGGTCATAACATGTGCATTATTTGAATTAAATTCTTCTAAGAGCTTTTTAGGTGGTTTTTTTCCTCTATAATGCTCAGCAACTCCTTCAATTTTTATTTGAGGAAGGATCACAAAGTAATCTCCAAACTCAAGGGTATGTGGCATTTCATACTTAGATACTAAAACCTCATATATCTTTTCTCCCGGTCTCATACCTATATACTTAACTTTTGTATTTTCATTTCCAAATTTATCTATCATCACATATGCCAAATCTAAAATTTTGGAAGCAGGCATTTTCATAACGAAGATTTCCCCTCCGTAAGATCTTTCACTTGCAAATAACAGTAAGGAAACAGCATCTTGAACTCTCATCATAAATCTAGACATTTCTGGATGAGTAACAGTTATTTCATTTAACCTTCTAATTTGCTCAATAAAAAGCGGAACAACACTCCCATTAGTACCCAAAACATTACCACCCCTAACACAAACAAATCTAGTTTTGGTGTCATTTAAATTAGCAGCAACAACAAGCTTTTCTCCGCAACATTTAGTAACTCCATACAAGTTAAATGGATCTACAGCCTTATCCGTTGAAACATCTATAAACTTCTTTGCCTTATTAATAAGCGCAGCATCAATTGCATTCTGCGTTCCCACTATATTCGTCTGAACAGCCTCCCAAGGGTTTTCTTCACAAACAGGAACATGTTTCAAAGCGGCCAGATGAAAAATATAATCTACGCCCGTAGTTGCAGATACTAACCTATCTCTGTCTCTTACATCGCCAATAACATACTTAATAGGTTTACCCTGAAAACGTCTCTTCATCTCAACTTGCTTATGCTCACCCCTAGAATATATTCTGATTTCTCTGGGACAATGCTTTGAAAGCAGTTGAGACACTAGTTCACTACCCCAAGATCCAGTTCCTCCAGTTATTAAAATCACAGAATCTTTAAAAATATCTTTAGGCATTATTTAACCAATTTAAATAAATATCTATCATCTGCTGAGCTCTATTAGTATAAGTATGATATTTTAAAACTTTCTTCATACCTGCTTCTATAATAGGCATCCTCTTTTCGGGATTGCTTATATAGTACGCTATTTTGTCAAACCAATCGACATCATTTTCTGCTATTACAAGCTCATCTGGAGTAAAGTACTTCCTAAGTACCTTCACATTATCACATAGCTCAAACCCCCCACAAGCGATAATCTTATAGGTCCTTTCGTTTATATCAAACCCATGTTCCACCTGGAAATCTCCATGAAAATTTAAGTTAATGGTAGAAGAAGAATACACTCTATTATCATCTACCATTGGAAGCCTTCTAACATCTTTTAATGGGGCAATGTTAAAGTATTGCCCAAATCTTGCAACATTACCAAGAAACCTGCTATAAGGAGTCCAATCAAGCCCGTATAGTTTTAAGTCATATTTACTTTTAAGTGGAAGCACACATCTATTTATAAAAGTCCTCTTTTCAGGAAGATAGTGTCCTACGTAAGATATGTCCGCTTTGTATTTTTCATCATATGAAGGTTTATACTTAAAGGAGTCAGCCGCTAATAATATAGTGTAAAAAGGATACCCAGTTTCCTTCTCAAAACCGTCCATAAAAGGGCTATCTTTTTCGATCCAATTGTAAAAAGCATCTCCTAATAAGCCTTTTTTTATCATCTGAACATACTTTTTATTATTTTGAAGATCATCGACTCCAAGCTGATTACTATAACCTCTCCAGACGGGTACGCAACTTAAGTAAAATACCTTGTTTTCTTTTCGATATTTCCGCAATAAATCTAAGTCTAAGAATTTTAAGTGATATATATGCAAAGACGATATAAAAATATTTGGTCTGAAATCACTTAAAACATCTTTTAAGTTATCGTTAGAAGTAAGAGTTTTAAACTCACAACCCAAACCTTTAAAAGCACTCCTATAACCTTCATAAATGAAACGCCCTGCATACACAGTGTTTGGATGTGGAATATGGTATAAAACTTTAATGTTTGAGTTTAAACTCATAAATAAACTTTAAATAAGTAACAAGCTACGTTTCAAGATTACTAAATATGACATTATAATCAAAGGACTTTGCAAATTTAATACAATTCTGGCGAAATTCTATATTTACATCTTTGGACATCAACAAAATAATGTCCTTTACGAAATTATCCTCATTAATTATGAGTCCGCACCTTGCCTTTTCTATATTAGATGCATTCCAAGGAACATTAGTTAATAAAACCGGAACTCCGCAACCCAAATATTTTTTAACCTTACCGGGATCGGCGTAGTAGGTCCAGGTATCCAAACTTTTTATGTAGGGGGCTATAGCCACACAGGACTTTGCAATTCCGTCCTCAAGTTCTACGTCGTTTTCAATCTTACCCTTAAAGTCGCAGTACTTTTCAACTTTTAACTCCTTCACCAACTTTGCTAACTCACCCCAATAACTGCCTCCACCGATAATCTTAAATTTAAAATCAGGTACCTTTTTAATAACTTCAGGAATTGCCCGTAATACAAGCTGAACACCTTGTTTTTCTAACAAGTGCCCCATAAAGACTAAAGTATTCTTTTCACATTCTTCGTATGAATATTTCTTTATTCTGTCTACCCACACACCATAAGGAACAACTTTATGTTTCTTGTAATCTTCTAACTTTATCCCAAGAAATTTTTCTCTTGCCTCCAACATCCTAGGAGATAAGTCCCACATTTCATCTGCCTTTTTATAACCAAGAATATTTATTGAATGATAAACAAAGTTCTTAATTTTCGAATTAAATCTACTCTCTGGAACAAAATCTACTGCCCAGTAAACAACCTTACCAATACGTTTAAACAACCTTCCTATCATAGCGTAGAAAGTACATAAGCCATCCATACAAACACTCATATCCCAGCGTATTTTAGATCTAAAGATACTTATAACTGTAAATGTTAACTCCTTTACATATACAAATATCTCAGGACAGTTCCTGTAATCCCTTGATCTCCATGATTTATAAAGCTCCCCATCTCTATACCAAACACATTTACTAATTCTATCTGGAGCATCTGAAAATGAATGGGTGATATGTGCAACATTACCATATTTTTTACGATTTAAGAACAAAATTAAATCATCATCCGGTTGAGTCAAAAACTTATGTGCTACTATTAAAACATTATTACTCGGTGCAGTCATACTTAAATTCCCTAATAATTAATAAACAAATTAAATAAATAACTTTCTTAAGACCTCAAAGACTTTTATAGTTACGTGTACTGGAATAAATTGCACTAACCAAGTAAGAAGTATAGAAATATAATCAGAAATATTAGATCTATAAGAGGGATTGTCAATAAATCTCATACGAGCTTTTATGGTGTTTTTAACTATGGTCTTCATGTTTTTATATGTAGCAGATTCACCGTGTAGTCTATAAAGAATTAGTACTTCAGGGATGTTCGCAAACTTGTACTTAACACCAATTCTGAAGGATAATTCAAGATCCTCAGCAGGAGGATAATCTGGGTCAAAACAACCTACATCATCTAAGACAGCTTTTCTTACTATAGCTGCTGGTTGTGCAACTGGGGAAAACTTGAAAATAGCAGATCTTATCTTAAAGTCGCTAGAAGGATACGTCCTCACATCTTGAATCCCTTTTTCATTGAAAAGTCCTATATAACTTCCACATATTCCTACATTTTTGTCTGACTCCATCTTCTTCACAAGCTCATATATCCTGTGAGACTTAGAGATATCATCAGCATCCTGCCAAACTATGTACTTTCCCCTTGCCAAAGAAATACCTTTATTTCTGTTTCCGGCAATATACAAATTTTTTTCATTCTTTACTGAAACTATTCTTTGATCTTTATCTGCATATTCCCTAATAATCTCTCCCGTATTATCAGTAGAGGCATCATCTAAGATAATCAATTCAAAGTCTTTGAAAGTTTGATTCAAAATACTCTCAATGGCTTCTGAAATATACTTCTCAGCATTATAAGCAGGCATTATTACAGACACCAAAGGTTTATTCTCACTAAAATTATTTATTTTCTTATTCATTTTAGAAAAAGTCAGCAGCAACTTTCACGTACATTATAAAGGAAATAGCTTACTTATTCATCCCCTCTTGTCCAACACCACTCCAGCTACCAACATATCTTCTTTTTCTTGATATAAACAAATTAACAAAGGACTTTAAAGCAACAAATATTATATCCGTAAAAATACTCAACAAAACAAACAATTTACAACTTAAGCTATCACACTTTTTACTACTTACACTTAAGTAATAACCCTCATAATTAAACATAATGTTATCCCAAGAGTATGCTTTTACCTTCTCTAACCCACTCTTCCTCATCTTCTCAATATTTTCTTTATCATCTAGTATCTTTAAAACAGTATCAGCCAGCAAAACATGGTCTCTTGGCTTGATAAGAACACCTATATCACCTACTACTTCCTCGTTTGACCCTACTTTTGTCGTTACAATAGGAAGACCAGAAGCCATAGCTTCAATATAAACCCACCCAAATCCTTCATACAAAGTAGGAAGCACAAACAAGTTAGACATTGTATAATATCTTGGTAGTTCATTACTTGAGTTCAACACTTTTCCTATTAACTTAACATTATCTTTTAAACCATAATTTTCTATTTTTTCTTCCAATCTTCTCCTTTCCACACCTTCGCCAATAATCAAAAACATAAAATCTCTTCTTTTCTTCTTATTTATTATTTCATTGGCACATTCAACAAGAGTAATTAAATCCTTCCTAGGATCCAACCTGCAAACAGTTAAAATAAGAACCTTTCCACCTAACTTATTCTCATTAAGCAAATCTTTGCAATCAACGTTTGGATTAAACCTAATTAAATCTATGCCCTTTGGAATAATTTCTGCACTATAACCATACTTCTTACACTGATCATTCATAAAATTAGAAATAGCTACCTTTCCATCAGCTCTTTTTCCTTCAGTAAGCTCAAACAAAGTATCTCCAGCAAGAACTAAAACATATGGAACTCCAAAGAAAAGCTTAATAAACCTAGCTAGAAAGGCTTCTAAAGAAAAATGAACAGATAAAACATCAAATCTTTCTCCTTTTCTTCTTAACTTTTTATTTAATTCAATAAATTTAACAAAGCATTTTAGATTAAATACAAAAGCATATAAAAAACCTAAGAATCTATAAGAATAGTAACCATGAATACCACTGACATATTCAATATGTATTTTATCTTTAAGATAATCTAAAGAATCTCCTTGAGTAGTAATAACAGTAACGGTATGGCCTTTCTTTGAAAACTGATACATAAGATCTTTAATATGTGTTTCGTTGCCACCTTCGTTATAGCCCACCCATCTGTTAATAAAAAGGATATTCATTAGATAATATGTTTACTAAACTTAATACCAACATTCTCCCAATCAAGTTCATTAACAAAATCTTTAGCTTCATTAATAATGCCATTTCTATAATCTTCATCAGTCAATAATTTTTCAACTTCACTAAAATACTTTTCCTTATCGAAAGGATCAACCCACACTACTCCAAACTTGAAATTTTCATAAATAGTGGGAAGTCTATAAGAAACAACAGGAACTTTTGATGCTATTCCTTCTGCTACAACTACTCCCCAGCTTTCAAAACTACTTGGAAACAATAAAACTCTACTAGATTTAATAACACTTATCTTATCTTTGCCATCCAAGAATCCCTTCATATCAACATATTCTCCTATACCATTATTTTCAATCAAATCATTTAAAGTTTTAACTTGCTTTTCATCCCCCCATCCAACAACAGCTAACTTTCTTTTCGTTCCTTTATTCTTACCTTCTTCAACTATCTTTTTCCAAACGTAAATCAAATCATCAATACCTTTTTGGGTGTGAAATCTACCAACAAAGCACGCATCATATTTCTTTTCACCTATAGAAACTTCATTAAATTCTTTAATATTCACCCCACCTGAGGTAATAAAAATTCTGCTTTTAGGTATTCCTTTCCTTATTAAATAATTAACATCATCTTTACACAAAACACATATGTGGTCGCAACACATCTTAAAAAAGAAAATGGAAACTTGTTGAGAAACAAAAGAAAAGAAAGTCTTGTAATTAAATTTAATTTCTTTCTTGAAGGGATTTCTTAACCTTAAGAACATACTGCCAACCCATCTAACACTTGGGTTAAACAATTTATATAAAAAACAAGGAAACGTATCCGGAAGAAAGTCTGATGAAGACCACAATACAGTATCTTTTAAACCAACATTTTCATTCTTTATCCTTAATCTAAAAATATTAAAAGAAAATAAGATTCTTAAAAAATAAGCTCCAAGTAAGCCTAAGGATTTAACTTTAAACTTATTCAAATAAGAAAAACTTACATTTTTAATGTTCTTTGAAACCATTTCATAACCTTCAGGGCATCCAATATACTTTAAATCACATAACTTCTTTTCTCCTAATACCTTTGATATGTTCATTACTATCTTATCTCCTCCTCCCATGCTGTTATTATCAACTTGTGAATTAAAAACTACATAAAGCTTCTTCATACTTAATCTTCTTTCTCAAAGTAACCTTCTATAAATCCAGATATTCCTCTTAATTGCTTAATATCTTTAGTTTTAAATGCATTGTATATCCAATAAAGCTTAAAAACCAAAAGATTAAGGAACACTCCAATAACCCCTTTAAAAGATTTAGGTCTCACATGTTTTCTATAAAAAATTCCTGTATCAACTCCAATAAAATAAGCGTTTCTTGATGGCCCAAGTCTAACATTATGATGAGAAACTACGTTTGGATTAAATATTATTTTATATCCAGCTTTCTTAATCCTAATAAAAAGATCTCCATCAGCATGATTAAAATTAAAGACGGTATTAAAACCATTAACTTCATTTAAGACCTTTCTTTTTATGCCCATACTTGACGTTGTAGCCAAATCAATTTCTTGTCTAGGATAACCTTTAGATATTTCAAGGCTTGATCCAATACTATATGCTCCACTTTCAAACAATGCTCCAGGTTTCAAGACTTTATCTTCCATAGAAAAATGAAGATAAGGCCAAGAAAGTATCCTACCTACAACATTTCTTTGACTTAAAAGGTAAAGTCTATGCATTTCTCCAGCAGGAAAACAAGCAGAAATAATTGGTCCTGTAACAACCCCAACATCATCGCTGTTACTAAGCTCCTTATTAACACTTTCCAACCAACTAGGTTCTATCTCTACATCATCTGCAATATATACAAGATACTCTGAACTAGAATACATCCACCCTAAATTAAAAAGGGTTGGAAGATTTTTAATAGGGTTGTTTATAACTTTAATAAAATTTCTATAATCAAAATATTTTTTAAGCAACAACACAATTTCATTAAGACTTGAATTATTTTCAACAATAAGGATAGTGAAATCCTTAAAGGTTTGCTTAAGCACAGAATCCAAACACTTAGTTAAATCTTCATTTCTTGTCTTATTAGGATACGTGTTTATAACAATTGTAAATTTAGATTTACTGTCTTGCATATTCTTCCAAGGCACAAACCATCTTAAACGCGATTTTTTTGCAATCAAAAATATCCTTGCTAGTTTTAAATCCATTTTCTCCTAAAGTATTCCATACATCTTTTTTATTCAGTAAATACTCCATCTTTTTAAACAAGTCATTGCTATCTCCAACCTTAAAAAATATTCCATTTATTCCATCTTTAATAACTCCTTTAAAAGATTCAAGATCAGGGACAATTACAGGTTTTTTATACTTCCAATTTTCTAAAAGGCATGTGGTAACAACAAAATTATTAGCCATATTAGGGCTTCTCATAGCAATACTAATATCAACTCTTCTCACTATTTCCTCAAGTTTTGCATGATCATACCATCCAATAAACTCAATATTATTCAATTTTAAAAGTTTAGCTTGGTTTCTAAGTGCTTTTTCTTCACTTCCTCCTCCAGCAATAATTAATTTTGTATTAGGATATTTCTTGTTCAATATTGAAAAAGCATCAAGTAATACATTTGTACCTTTACACTTAACTAAAGCACCATGAAACATGAACACAACTTCTTGCTTATTTCTTTCTATCCCTTCAGTATAAACATCATTGCTTAAGTTAACACTTTCTTCTACTACACTAATTTTCTTCTCTTCTAAACCTCTTTCAAGAAGAAACTTTTTAAATGAATTGCTTATTGCCACCAATCCATCCATCTTTTTCCACATTAAAGTTTCAATATTCAAAACAAATTCAAAAAGTTTCTTACTCTTATCAGCAAGTGCATAGCCACTTTGCAAATCCCCCAATCTTATAACCACTTTAGTCTTTGGATTTAAAACTTTAGTTAAAAAAGCAAAGTAAGGAACAGAATCATCACAATAAATGACATCAAATTTTTCCTTTTTATTCTTAAAGAATACAACTATTGGAATAAGAAAGATCCATAAGTATGTCTTTATTACCTTATCAAGATTATTACCCCTATTAAAAGTAAACGGAAGAAACACATACTTTAAGTTCATAAACGCAGGTAAATCTCCTTTATCCTTGTAGGTAAGGTAAAAAACCTCATGATTTCTTTCACTTAAAATCCTTAAGAAATCAATGAAAGAAGCATTTGTTCCTATTACTTGTCTTGGGGGATATCTATGAAGTACTGCTATTTTCATATAGTTTTAAACTAAATCTGATCCTTATCAAAATCAAGCAAGTGTCCTATCAACTTTTTAACTGAATAAATTAAAAACCTAATGTCATTCATGCTTCTTATACTTACTAATCTTCTAAAAATATATTGAGGAGTTAAAAAAGATGAATAAAGCTCTCGAGTCAGTTGCATAAGTTTCTCCTTAGAAAAAGGAACTTTCATTACAGGACCTCTCATATCAAATGCCTCATAATCTCTTGGATCTACTTCAAACCAATCATTTTCTTTGCATTGGTTATAAAGTTTAGAACCAGGATAAGGAATAACAATAGTAGCTTGCATTGTATCCACATAACCTTTCTTAAACAATTCTTTAGAAAAAGAAATTGTCTTTAACGTCATTTCTTCTGTTTCCCAAGGATAGCCAAGCATAACTGTGATATGAGGCTCAAGGCCACATTCTTTTGCAGTCTTTAAGTAAGATTCTACTTCCTTCACTTTTAACCCTTTTTCTAATTTATCTAAAGTTTCTTGATTGGCAGACTCCAAACCATAAAGAATAAATCTAAAATTAGCTTTTTTCATCAATTCACAATACTCTCTTGTCAATGCATTTATCCTCATGTTACAACCTAAAACTACCTTTTTATTGTAACCAGAGTCAATCATTAGATTACAAAATTCTTTCAAAGAATCTCCAATAAAAAAAGTTCCAGCATCATCAAAAATTTCCTTAACTCCATATTTATCAACCACATATTTAACTTCTTCAAACAATCTCCTAGGGGAAAATCTTCTGTAAGTTCCTTGTGGGTATAAAACTTGATCCCAAATACAAAATGTACATCTTCCCCACCAACAATCTCTTCCAGAGTACATATATGTCCCTGGTTTATATTTATAATTTCCATTCTCAAAAGCATAAAGCTGCCATTTAGTTGAATCTCTATCAATAAATGGAAGACTATCTAAGCTATGTCTTAACTCCAATGGACCCGAAGACCAGTAATTTCCCATCTCCTTGGAAAGCTCACCTAGTTTTACTCTTCTATCACCTCTCCTTCCAAATATACCTCCAGGAAGTTGCCTTCTTTTTGCATTAGTTTCTTTATTTGTGTCTTTACTTTCTTCACTTAAACACTCAAGAAGATCAACAAGAAGGAAATCATAATCCCCTCCAGTAAGAATATAATCAACAGGACAATTTTCTAAAGATTCTATTGGCAAATATGTAACATGGTCCCCAACAAGCACAACAACAGTCTCTGGAATATTATCTTTTATTTCCTTAACTATCTTCCAATGAGCTTTAATAACTGGAGTTTTTGTTTCAATAAGCACTAAGTTTGGTTTTTCTCTTCTTAAGTTACTAAACCATTTTTCATAAGACATTTTTTCTGCAATGCCATCCATCCATAAAACATTATAACCACTATCCTTTGCCATAGTTGCAGCATATGCAGGGATCATTGGATACACAAAAGTTGAATAGTTAAAGTATTGAAATTGCCTGTTTTGAGACAACAAAGGCACTCCCTTTTTACTCTCAACAGGAGGATAACAAATAGCAACCTTAAATTTTCTTTTACTTACCATCTTTTCTTTACCCACCAATGTAGTTTCCTGTTTTTACATCAAATTTCCTTAGCTTTAGCTCAGGTTTTTTAATGTAACCAATAATAAAATTAAAACCATAAACAACATGGGTTAAAAGCATTCCTACTGACATATAACATCCTGCAAGTAAACTTTTTTCTTCAGAAGCTTTTTTTACACATTCAAAAAACATAACAGTCAAGTAAACACTAATAACAGAAAAATATATGTTCCAAAGGTACGGGACAAAATTACAAACCAAAGGACCTAAAAAAAGACCAAGAACAAATAAAGATGGAATAAAGTAAGGAAAAAATCTAGATGTTTCAGGAAATGCTCTAGCAAACCAACCCCTATGCCTACCATATCTTGATATTTGTTTAAGATGAGGAAGAAGAAGCTCTCTTCTATGATGATAAACAATTAAGTCAGGTTCGTATGGAAAACCTCTTTTGAACTTATTAACCAAGTCCAAACATAACTTAGTATCCTCTCCAGGCCAAAAGTTTACAGTAAACCCTCCAATAGAAAGAAAGACATTCTTCCTAACAAACAAGTTTACCGTTGGAGAGTCATCAATAACCTTTCTTTCTAATGGTCTAAACCTCAAGAGGGTGGAACCACTAACAAATGGAGTATCAAGAACCTTTCCAGCCATTTTCTCCAGAAAAGAACAGTTCTCAGGAGTTAAAGTAGAACCAGCCAAGGCATACACACTTTCATCTTCAAATTCTCTTTCAGCAATGTACAGCCAGTCATGTCTTGGATAAGCATCATCATCTAAAAACGCAAGTATGTCCCCGCTTGACTCTTTTGCTGCAATGTTTCTTTTTTCTGCAGGACCTAAAGAACCAGTAAAAATATATTTAAACTTATCATCATCAACCAGACCTTCTTCCTTCTCGTCCAAAACAATTAAAACCTCGTAATCTCCATAATCCAACTCCTTAATCTTAGAAATACTTTCTTTCACAAAATCATTTACTTTTCTAACGGGAATAATAATGCTAAATTTATGAGTCATATAAACCTCCAGTATTTACTTTCATATCAAGCTCCTTATCATAAACCCATTTTTGCTTGCTTCTATCATCATAGTAACGTAGAAAGTACATTCTATAAAATACAGCCAAAGTATCAAACAACATCTTACGAATGTATCTACTAAAAGGAAGAAACCTTCCAAAGTTAGTTCCTGAACTAAAATCTATACTTATGTACACAGGTGCTTCATATATTCTTTTGAAGCCCAATCTATGTGCAACAGCTAAAAGCTCAATATCAAAAGCATATTGTTTAATTACAAGTCTAGGGAGTACTGCTTCAAGCACATTCCTTTTAAACACTTTTAAACCAACTTGAGTATCTTTTACTGGAATTCTAAATAAAACTTTAACTATTGCATGATATACAAAACTATAAAATCTTCTAAAGGAAGGGTAATTAACTTTAGAAGCAGGGTGTCTTTTGCTTCCCAGCATAATATCTGCGTTATACCATTCCATGTGTTCTAAGAGCATAGAAATACCATTAGGTTGTATCTCCATTCCAGAGTCAATAAAAGCAATATAGTCTCCTTTCGCTCTAACCATTCCATATCTAACTGCATATCCTTTTCCATAATTAGTTTCATAGCCTGTAACTTTCACATTCTTTTCATTTACTCTTCTTGCATTTTCAAAAGTTTTATCTAACATACCATCAACTACAACAATAATCTCAAAATCCCATCTAGTTTCTGACATAACACCATAAATATTCCTTAAATCTTTTTCTATGGTCTTTTCTTGTTTGTAGGCAGGGATAATTACAGAAACTAACTTTTTAGTTTTAACGATGTTTTTAACCATTTAGATCTTTGGGCATAAAAGTAAAATACTAGCAAAACTAACGTTATTATACATGCAAAAATATTAGCTTCTATAACTTCATATAAGGAAGAATGATGAGTTGTTATAAGCAAATATTGCAAGACTACACCAGGAAGAAGCAAAAAAGACACGTTTGTTTTTTCAACAGCAAGGAAGAATGTAGTAAAAAAATTAACAAGAACAAACAAAGAAACACCAATAGAAAACATAGGAAGGTATTTAACAGAGTTTTCAAAGCTTCTTCCAAAAAATATCTTTGTAAGCAATGCCGGGAATATTGAGTAGCTAAGAATTCCCACTAAAAGAACACCTAAAAGAATCATTGACAAGTTTTTAAATCTTGGATAAAAATCTTCTTTTTTAGCATACAAAGCAGATATCTTTGGAAACATAACAATAGTTACAGCACCAGCACCAAACAAAAGAATCTTTCCCAAAGTTACAGCACCCGCATAATAGCCTGCCTCTAATGGTGAAAAGTACTTTTTAACTAAAATTAAATCAGTATTTGTTAAAGAAGTGGTAAAAAGATGAGTAAATATTACAGGGAGGCTAAAAGATAATATCTTTTTATACTCCTTGGTTAAATTTAAGTCCTTGTATGTTCTTAAGTTCAATCCTAAAAGAACAAACCCTAAAACAATGGTTAAAACTGAAGAAATTGTTAACCCTTTGAATACGCCAGCCAACCCAAATCCCATAAAAACAAGTATTGTAGGAAATAAAAACCTGTTTAAACAAGACAAAACTTGATATAAAGAAAATCTTTTAAATCTTTGCAAACCTCTTATAAAACTAGGAGGAACACCATTTAAAATCGATAAACCAACATTTGCTGCAAAATAGGAAATAACAACAACATTACTTATCTTAAACAAATTAGAAATAGCATACCTAGAAGAAAACACTACTAAAAACAAAAATGCACCTGTAAGTAATGAAAGTTTAGATATGTTAACAAATAAAAGTTTAAGCTTTTCTTTCTCCTCATTAACATAAAGATCTGAAGATACCTTTACTAAAGACACTCCTAAAACCGTGGACAAAACACCTACTAAACTAGAAACAGAAAGAAGAGTGTTAAAAGACCCGTAATCTTCAACTGACAATTTCCTCCCTAAGATAAACTGCAATAGATAACTAAAAAAAGAGCCAACAATGGTGCCAGTACCCACAAGAACAGTTTCATATAGATCTTTATTCCCTTTTATATTATTTAACTTATCTTTCATTTACCAAAGTTTCATTAAAGTAGACGTTATAAAGAGGGGCTCCTCTTAACTTGATGGTGTCAACATATCTAAGAGTAAATCTATTTTCTGTAGATGCAGTATCATCCCATACAGGGTAAACAAAATATTTTGTTCTTTCTGCAAATGGGGTTAAAGATTCAATGACAGGCCATGCTCCAAATTCTCTAAAAAATGGCCATATTTGGGTATAATACTTTTCCCTAAAAGCAACAGTTAATAATGGTTCAAGATCTCTTCCATGATGAACGTAAACTAATTCTTCAAATGAAGTATTAAAAGAAGATTGTAAATTATCTCTTTCAGATAAACCTTTAAAGTACCTAATAATATTACTTGTGCCTATTAACCATTTAGGCTCTAAAGTCTTAACCCCAATTTTTATTCCACCAAACATTGGGTTGTAATAAGACATATACTCAGGATGAAGGTACAAAGCAGTTAAAATAGCAGGCATCATAAATACCATTACCATAACTTTCTTAAAGTTTAGTTTTTCAAACAACCAAACAAAAAACATAGAAGAAGTAAGAGACATAACTACAAGTTCAGGAAGTATGTACCTATCTAACTTTTTTGATGGAAGAGTTAATTGAATAAAGTAAAAGAAAACAAAAATAAGAAGATAATCCATAAACCTCCTTAAGTTAACAGGTAATTTTTTTCTTACAATTAAAGAGCCAACAAAGCCTACAAGAAGATAAATCGACGACCTAAAACCTAAAACTACAAAATAAAAACTAGGGCCTGGATCTTCCACTAACCTTCCAAAGTAATACTGAATATGATCTCCTTCCACCCCAACAGAAGCTATACCTTCATATAAGGTTTGGAATACTTTTAATGGTTCTACCCACATAGCAGGCCAAAAAACAAAGAAAGTAACTAGTAAAACCCCAAACCAAATGAAAAATACCCTAAAAATAGATACAAGTACATTCTTTATCTTTTTCTCATTATTTACTCTTTCATCTTGTTTCCCCTTTAAGAAGAAAAGAGCAGTAGATAAACCACAAAAAGGAATTAAAAAGATAGCAGAAGTCTTAGTAAGAACAGAAAATCCAGCAAATAACCCAGAAATAATTAATCTTTTGTAGTTTCTATCATTAAGAAAATAATAGTAAAGCCAAACTACACTAGCTAACATAAACGTAGAAACTAACCCCTCAAGATGAATCACCCTAGTTAAAGCAAGATAAAATGGTTCAAATGATAAGAGAAATATTGAAACAATAGCATACTTTAAACCAAAAACATTTCTTAAAACATAAAATATGAAAGACAAGGCAATACCAATGGTACATACAATTAGAAACTTTTGAATGAAATCCAATTGAAATATTATATTTATATTGTTATCAGCAGATAAGGAAATTCCTCTTGCTACACTGTACGCATTATTTATCTTTGCTCCAATACCAGACACCCACATTAAAGTTACGCCAGGATGATATTTCTGAAGAGTGTTTGCAAACTGCCTTAAAAAGACACCGTTTCCAAAATCATATGATCTTGCTTTCCACCTCCATACATCAGTATTAAAATTATCATGACCTAAACTTGGGAGTCTTACCAAGACAAAAACAAGAAAAACAACAAGCTCGTATTTAAATTTTGAAAAAAAGGCTTTTATTTTACTTAGTAAATTTTTCATTTTGATACCTATAGATCTCAATGTTTGGGCCTAACCTTAAATTATTACTAAAAGATTTTTCTTTAGTTAAGTAAGAAGAATTCTTAGCAAGAAAATCTGTAGAATTCTCAGGATCAAGAACAATCACTAAGGCACTATTTGTAGTTGTCAAATTATCAAAACCTTTTTTTGCGTTGACTTGTAGCTTATCAAATACATCAGATGCTTTTATATCGTTATAAAATATATTTTCTCCTACCTTAAGATTTAAAACAAGCCAATTATACAAATCATTCCTAGTATCTCCTTTATAAAAAGAGTATGAGTTCTTAATTGAGAAAATTACTAAAGGAAGGCACATTAAAAGTATAAACAAGGAAGAATAAAGTTTTTTCTTAGCAAGAAGCCAATCATTAACCTTTGACACAAAAAATCCAAATATCACTGCAGCAAACGGATAAAAAACAAAGTAATAATGTGCTCTGGTATTTTTAAATCCAGAAATATACCAAAAAAGAAATAAAGAGTTTATATACAAAAACATTAGTTTATGTATAACTTCATTGTTTTTCTTTTTTAACACTGTAAACATTAAATAAAAAAACGTAAGAACATAAGCAAGTATTGTTACCCATCCCATGTTGCTTGATACACTTACAAAAAGTTCATTGAAAAATTGAGTAAAGTGCTTTGTAAAACCAATGGATCCAACATTTGTAAACTGCCAAAAAGCTCCTTTAGGACCATCTGTTCTTGAAAAAGTCTTAAAGTCTAAAAGAGCATAAGGAGTGCCTATTAAAAACCCTACAAGAGCACTAAACCCGGATAAAATTAAGGCTAAAATGCCCTTAAAATCCAGTATTTTAACCTTTTTTCCACTCATCTTAACTGCACCCAACACCCTTAAAAAATGAGCTGTAGGAACCATTAAAGCTGATAAACCACCGTTGTACTTAGTAGACGCTGATAGACCAATAAAAAGCCCCGAAAGTACATAATTTTTTATCTTAGAGTCATTTAATATCAAACAGGAGAAATAAAGGCCCCAAGAAAGGAAAAAAACCATTGGAACATCTCCTAAAGAGTAATGAGAGTGCCAAACATGATAAGGAAGAAAGGCCATACAAAAGGCAGAGAACAAAGCAGCTTTTTCATTAAATAATTTTCTTGCGGATAAATAAACTGGAATTACTGTTAAGGCTCCAAGTATTGCTGAAAAACACCTTGTTAAAAAGTAGAAGACTAAATCATCATTCCATACTAAAGGAAACAATGTTGAGACAGCATTTCTTATCCCTAGAATTCCCAACATATTTCTACACCTAGAAAACATCATATATAAGAAGTAATTAAGATACATATATAAATGAGGCCAGTCAAAGTGCTTAGGATTTAAATTAAATCTAATTCCTAATGCAGATCTAACAATAGTTGGTTCATCTGGATGAAATATAAAGGGGAAGCCATGGGTTATCCCAGCAAGCCTTAAAACTAGTGCACAAAGTAAAACTATCAAAAGTATTGTCTTACTCTTCTTTTTTGACATAAACCCTCCAGTACTCAAGACCATTAATCCACATAGAAGCATCTTTTTCAAATGTATATTTACTGTTTTCTACATTCTCAGGTATATCTTCATTGACACCTAATACCAAAAGGTCATACTGCCCTGGTCCTGATACTCTAACATCAAATACTTTTGAGTTGGGATAAATAGATTTCATCGGCTTAGTGTCTACAAATGCTAATTTTGGAGTCATAAGATTTTTTGAACTCCCATATCTTTTAACAATAAGTTCCTTTAAATCATACATTCCAATTCCAAAAGGCTTTTGAGCAACTATTTTATTTGCAGTTTGCGAGTTAATAAATAAAGGACTAGTGTAAGTAAAATAGTAAGGATAAACTCTAACAAAAGGCACAACCCAAAAAGCTAAACACAATAAAGATACTGTAGGCCAAAATATAAGCTTTCTTACCTTACTTTTTAAGAATAAAAATACTTTCCCGTATCCAACAACGGCTAAATAAGCCATAAACGGATAAACAACCAACATATATCTATCTATCTTCTTTGTCGGAAAGGACATGCTAAACACATATCCAAGATAAAAAACAGCAATGTAAAAACCAAAATTTAAGAACTTCTTCTTAGTGTCTTTAAACATTTTAATCTCATTCTTAATGTTTTCCTTTACATCAATAACTAAACTCTTGATAGATGACACTACAAAGAGTATGCAACCAATAATTGTAAATGGACTTGTTTTAACGAGTAAAACCAAGGGATAAAACCAAAACCCAGGATCTCTTGTATATTCCCCAAATACTACTTGTCCATGCCCTTTCCTTATACCTACCCTAGCAGCTTCCTTAAATATCAAAGAAAGATAATACATGGGGTTTTCCCAAAGAGCCGGAAAAAGTAAGAATGTGAATAACACAAAGAAAAACAAGGTGTAAGCAACATAAGGAAGAATGCTTTTATATTGTTTTGAATAAACAAAGTAAGCCAAAGCATATAAAACAACAAAAAGAACGGCTCCTATTGAAACACTTTTAGTTAAAAAAGATAAAGCAAGAAATAATCCAGAAAGTAAAGACATTCCAAATGAAGGGTTTTTAAGATTAAGAAAGGAAAAAATTATTGCTAAGAACAAAAGAATAGAAAGAAGAGTATCCATGTGATACAAGCGAGAATTACCTACAAAAAAGGGTTCAAAAGAAAAAAAGACAACTGTTAGAAAAGACTTATTAAAGCCTACTATCTTAGAAAGGGCATAAATAACCAGTAAAGATAAGACAAGCTGAACAATAACTAATGAAAACTTAGCAATAAAATCAAAGGCTTGGAAGTTATGTAAGTTATAATCTTTAATATTAGTTACTTGCTTAAATATTTCTATTGGAATTCCTGTAACCCACATTAAGGTCACACCAGGGTGATAATGCTGATATGTTTTTTCAAATTGGAGAAACTTCAAACCAACAACAAATTGCTGAGACCTATAATGCCAATTTACTCCATCTGGATTTATTGTGTCCTTAGATAAATAAGGAATCCTTGTTGCAAAGAATAAGAATACAAAAATCAATAAAAGTACATACCTGGATAATTTATTCTTTTCAGCTTGACTTAAAAAGGAAAAGGCTTTACGAATCTTTTCCAAGAGCATACAAAACCCCTCCAATTAGACTCACACCTAGTCTTAACAGGTGATAAATAATGGAAGCAGAAACAGCAGTTTCTGCAGGAACACCCACAAGAGAAAACATGCTCATATATAAAGCATCTTGAACCCCGTAACCATTAAGAGAAGGAATAAAGAAACCAGCTAGTGTTATTACAGGAAATGCTAAAAACGAATAAAATATTGGAAGCCTAACTCCTATTGCCATAAATGTAAAGTATTGAGTGAGAATAGAAAGAACTTGAACAATAATGGAAGAAAGCATAGCAAAAAGAAGTACCTTAGGATAATTCCTATATATCATTAGAGCATCATAAACTTTCTTAAAGAACTTAAATTTAGTTTTACTTAATAACTTTAAGGCATAAAGACCAAGATAAATTCCCATAACAAGCCAAATAATAAGAATTAAAACCTTAAAACCTAAACTTTTAGATAAACTCAGCAATGCAATCAAGGCAAGCATTATTATCCCTGTAAATCTTTCTGTAAACACAGATGAAAGTCCAATTGCAGAATCATCAATTTTCTTTGACAGCATATATGCTTTATAGACATCTCCCCCAACACTTGTAGGCATAAAGTTATTAAAGAACGCTCCTATAAAGTAAAGGTTAAACAAATAAAGAGGAGAAACATTCTTTGCCTTATCATGAACAAGAAGAGATTTCCACCTAAAGGAGCTAACAATATAATGAGAAACAATAAGGATAAAAATTAAAGGAATAAACCTCCAATCTAAGAGTTTAAAATTTCTTATTAGTTCATTTTTATCTACTTTATTTAAAACAAGATAAACAATCAAAACTATACTAACTGTAATCTTAAATAATGTTTTAAGTTTTTCTTTTATCTTTTTCATTTTTATTCTGCCCTTGAGGTTAATTTTTTAGGAACTAGCCCTTTAAACTTTCTAAACATGGACATTACATCTTCTTTCGTAAAAAATTTTGACACAAACAAAGACCACAAAAGAAGAGATGCAAAAGGAACAAAGGCAGCAATTTTAAACCAAAAAACATCAACCTTACAAAGCCATGCAATAAAAAACCCTTGTAAGAGAATAACCACATGATCAATATTAAAGAAACTAAAATTCATTTTCTTTTTAATCCAGTAGAGCATAAATCCAAGACATATTATGCTTCCAAAAGTCATTGCCCATGAAACAGCAGAAAGAAGATCTATAAACTTATAAAGTCCAAAGAAACTTAAAACAGATCCTACTATCAAAAATACATAACTTCCTACCATGCTTTTTGCCATCTTGGCTGGTATTAAAACACTGGAACTTATTATGTTTACAAAAGAATATATTATGAAGGCAAAAACCATAGGAGCAATGAGAGAAAAAGATTCATTATACTTATTTCCGCCAACAAGTAGTCTAATTACATCTGGAGCAAAGTAAGAAGCAAAAGATCCGATAAAGACTATCAAAGAAAATAATTTATTAAAGTTTTTAACAAAAGTTTCTTTAAACTCATTGAAGTTTTTAGCATATCTTTCTGAAAACACAGGAATGTTAACTGTAGTAACAGAATCTGAAATACTCATTATCTTTTTTGCATAAAGCATTGCAAAAGCATATATAGCCACAACTTCTGGTGAATTGAACAACCCTAAAGCATTACTTCCAAGCTTTTCCCAATTTGTATATAAAATTTTAACCACATAAATAGCAATACTAATTGAAAATATTTCCTTAAATAATCTCATAAAATCTTTCTTTGATGGTAAAATCAGCTTTCCTTTTAACGGCTTAAAGGCTAAAACAGACAAAACAATAGAAGATATGATATTAAACAAAAGGAAAGCATAAAAATACCCATTGATTCTAAAGAAATGAACAAGAGGAATGTACAAAAGAATACTTACATAAGAAATTACAATTTGATATACAAACAATGTCTTAAACCTTTGCATTCCAGAAATCACAGAGTTTAGTATTCCTTGGACACCTTGAAAAACTAAAGAAAGAGCATACATCTTTAACGGAATAATCAAGCTTTCGTTATGATAAATATTCACTGCAAGAGACTTTGAATAAAAGAAAAGACCTATGGCAAGAGGCAATGTCACACAATATCTAACTGCAGTGGAAGTAATAAAAATCTTAAATATATCTTCCTTTTTCTCTGCAGAGGATATTTCTCTAGTACTTGCTGACACAAGCCCTAAGTGCTGATAAATCCCTAAAGCTCCTCCAATAGACGTTGCCAGTTGAACAATACCCCATTCTCCAACACTAAGAATCCTAATAATAACGAAGGTTTGAACTGCTCCAGAAATCATGGCCAAACCTTGAGCTATCATACTAACTATTTGCCATTTTCCTAATTCTTTCATAGTTTTTACTCAACAATTAAATCACCTAAGTACAAACTTCTATACTTTATTTTATTTGATAAACTAACAAATACTTGATAATTTCCAGGCTTTAAATAAGAAGGAAGAGCTACATCCACATTTTCTATGTAATACCTTTCTTTTGTCCAATCAGATGGTCTGTTAATGGCAAATGAAGGAAGATTGGCTACTTGATAAATACTTTGATCTTCTTTATTCACATAAGTCATATACAAAACAAAACCATCTAGTGCTCCATCTCCAGATCGTTGATATACAATTGTATTTTTATCAGGAATTCCTCTTTTAACTCTTGCAGGAAGCTTAAAGTCAACTACTTTTAAAGTGTCTGTAAACTCAAAATTATATTTATAGTCATACACGTACCTTTCTTGTATTGGGTATGGTTCAAGCTTGTCTTGAGAAGCTCCTCTTTGAAATAAAAATAAATTCCCACAACCAAGAATGAGTTTGTAATCTTTACTTGCAATCACATTCTTAGTCACATCTCTAACTATATTTGTGTTCAATTGGAGAATTGCAAGCAACTTTCTTGATAAAACGTCAACAATAACATAATCCGCTGAATTCCATAATGAAGGATATATTGCATAAGTTTCTCTCATACTCAAATGAGTTCCCAAATTGTCTGGCCCAGAAACAGAAGCTCCATCTGGAATCATTTCTACAACAGCCTTAGCACACGCATAATCTTTGACATCCAAATCAGGAAGCCTAACAACAGTACCTACTTGAAGATTAGAATCTTTAATCAACTCTTGGTCATATTTAGCAAATACTCGTTTTTTTATAGCTTGATTAAACCACAAATACATTGGGTTATTGTAATCAGATGAAGTTTTAACACATGAAATCAAAACAACTCCAGAAATAACTACTACAAGTGCTGTTTTTATATTCTTGTATTTTGGAAGTAATTCTTCAAACAAGCTGGCAAGAAAAGAAACTGCATAAATACTAGAGATAAAAAGAACAGGAATAATCATTGATATTCTATGATTTTCAATTTCTTCAGTTCCTAAACCTTCTGATGTGGTCATATAGTTGATAGCAAAATCTGGAGCTGAGATTAATAGCATAAATGGATTAGCTAAGGGAAGATAAGAAACAGGAGCAAATGTCCTGTTTAAACTATCAAGCCTATCCCCACTTAAGAAGACTTTAATAGCCTTTTTAGGGCTAAGAAGCATATTGATGATCACTTCTTTATAAGAAGACCCAAAATCTCCATACCTGCTTAAAAAGTAATTAGGAAGTGTTACATCACTATTGCTAACAAACGAAACGTTTATAGACTCTACAAATTTTTTGTAACTTTCAGTTCTAAGTGGTGCGTACTTTGGAATTACTACAAAAAATGCAATTACAAACCACAGTAAGCCAAAAATAATCATACTTAAACCAAGTCTAGCGGGTTTTAAATTAAAAAACTTTTTCAACCAGTCTTTATTTAACTTAAATTTTAACGTGGCCCCCTCACCTTTAGTTGTTCTAAATAAAAGAATGAACAAACCCCACATTATTATGTACAAAGGAATTTGTTCCTTCCCAGACATAGTTATCACTAAAAGTATCCAGAAAAGAATAACTTTCTTTTTAGAAAAGCTATCTTCCTTATACATCTTTTCAAACAAGTAAAAGGCAGCTAAGAAAAATGGAACTGCTGCAGTCACACCATGAAAACCCATTGTTCCGTTAATGAAACCCATAGATGGGTATAAAAGATAAGCAAAACTAAAGAAACAAGCAGCTGACTTGGACTTAAGCTCCATCCTAGTGATTTCAAAGATAAAAAGTGCGGATAAAATCACTAGTACAAGCTGAGCATACGCCAGTGTCATGGGATGTGGAAAAATTGCAAAAACAGGCACAAACAATAAAAGAATTGGATCTACATGACTCATTGCCCATCTTGGTACATTAGAACCAAAGTAATCTGTTAGGTACATAACCCTTCCTCTTAATGTGTTCCAAACCATCTGAGTCATGTTTCCTTGATCAAATTTTCCAAAGTCAAAATTATTGTACCTAAAAACGTTTAGCCTTAGAGCAACAAAAAAGTTCACAGCCATAAAACCAATAACAATCACAAGAAAGATATTTTCTTTAATAAGCTTAACGATTTTTTTAACCATGTTTAATTTCCAAAACTTAACCAACTTCAATCAAAAAATTTAAACTTAACAAGGGAATAGATAGCATTAAAACCATCTTTCCACGTCATCTTCTTTCCTTCACTAAAACTTCTTCCCTTATATGAAATGGGGACTTCCTTTATTTTTAATCCAGACTTAAGTATCTTAGCTGTTATTTCCGGCTCAAACTCAAATCTAGATGATTTAATATCAAGTTTTCTTACAAAATCCCCAGGCATTAATTTATAGCAAGTTTCCATATCAGTAAGTGTTACCCCAAACAAAAGATTAGTAACTAAAGTTAAAAACTTATTTCCAAAGTAGTGAAGGGTAGTCATTTTTTCGTATTTACCTAAAAACCTAGACCCGTAAACCACATCTACTCCTTCTTCAAGAACCTTTAAGAGCTTTACGTAGTCTTGAGGGTCGTATTCAAGATCAGCATCTTGAACAATTACATAATCTCCAGTTGTATGTTGAAAACCTACTTTTAAAGTATCACCTTTGCCTTTGTTTACTTCTTTATATATAACTTTTATATCAGGATATTTCTTCTCGATGCTCTTTAGCACATCTACGGTTCCATCCTTTGAAGCATCATCAACTATAATTATTTCCTTTTCTATGCTTTCTACACCCTTAACTAAATCTACTATCTTTTCTATAGTATTCTTCTCGTTATAGCAAGGTATCACAACAGATAATTTCACTTAAAAGTTCCTCCATTAAATTTAAATATTTTAGCAAAAAACTGCTTATCTCCGATATTATACCTAAAATCTTTGATTAAATTTAGATATTTAAGTTTTTCAACCTCAGACTCATAGTTAATACTGTCTTCGTTAGTTAGAATAACATAAGAAACTTTGGAGCTAGATAAGGCATTTGAGTTTAAATTATTTAAATTTCTCATATCTAAGTATTCACCATACAAGGTACTACCTTTGAAATTCCCTTGTTTAAAGTAATTAAGATACCATTGAGCAACACTAGTTGTATCATTATAAACAACCTTTCCTTCTAAGTTATCAACTGCATACAAGGAGGCTTGTTTTATTGCAGTGTATATATCTTTATGGATATAAACTGTGGACAAGGACCAGATAAAGGCTGATAAAACATATACAAGCAAAGCTGGATTAAATTTCCTTAGGTAAATAAATAAAATGGAAACTGCTTGAAGCAAAATTATTACTACAAAGATAGCTCTTATAACTATTAAAAATTGAAGTTTGAGAATAAATTGACTTAATACATAAAACATTAAAATTAAAACTAAGAAACATACATCAGTTATATTAACATTGCTTAAATTGCTCTCTTCATATTCCTTAAAAGACAAGGAAAATAAAATGATAAGGAAAGGAATTACTGAAACAAATAATCTTGGAATAGCTGCAGGCCATAAAAGGATGAGAATTAATTCAAGAGATAAAAACAAAGTTATGCCAATGTTTTCTTTTAAAAATTTAGCAACACATAAGTTACTAAAAAATGATTTCAAAATGAAATAAAACGCAGATGAAAAACCAAACAAGTAAAACAACGAAGAAAAATAAGTCCAAACCATTTTTAAATCATATGTTCTTCCTGATGGCTCATTGAAATATTTTGATGAAAAAGGATTGCGATACAATACCCAAGGCAAAATCACAACCAAGGTCGTTAATCCTAAAGATAATAAATATGACAATTTGTTAGCCATCAACCCTAGAAGATTTTTTAATTTAAATGGCAACTGTTGACCTTGTATATCTACAAACAAGATACCAACAAACATAGAAAGCAAAAGAATATAACCCTCAAACCTAGTTAAAATAGCTAAACCACAAATGAGTCCAATTAAGATGCTTTTCCAAATAGATAAGCTATTTTTCCACCTTGTTAAAAGATAAGAAGATAACAAAACAAGAAAGGAAAATGGAACATCCGCCATAATTCTTAAAGACCAGTATAAATAAACAGGGTTTAAGGTAAAAATGATTAAAGAAATCAATTTATATTTTTTTTCTTTTATAAAAATGGAGATTAATTTATCAAAAACAATAAAAGACAAGATACTAAATATCAACATAATTCCCCTACCCCACAAGATAGCGTCCATTTGAAAAGGTCTTAGTGCTAGAACCATGGAAAAAGCCGGTGGTCTTTTTTCATCAGCAGGGTAACTTCCTTCTTTAATAAATTCTGATGCTCTAAGTATTTTATAAGAATCACCCCACTCAGCAGTGTTAACATTAAACAAAAGCAAGTGTAACAAGATAAAGAAAAGAAAAATAATAATCTTTAAAGAAGATATTTTGGAAGGATATTTAAATGAGATAATTCTTCTTGGCAAATTCATAAATATTATTTATTTCCTTAGCCCTAAAATCCCATGAGTAATATAAGGCAACTTTTTGAGTATCTACACTCATTGGATTTTCTACAATCTGTAGAATAAAGCTAGCTATATGCTCAGGATTTAAACTTTCTAAGTAGAATAAACCTCTAATTTCTTCAGATAATTTAAAGCCTGAAACAAGGCAAGGAATTCCACAAGCTAATCCTTGTACAACAACTTTAGGCATCCCTTCCCAAGAAGAAGGAAGAACAAAGACATCTGAAACTTGATAAGCAATTGGAGCTAAAGGATAAGGAGTGTATCCTGCCATCATTACCCTATCTATAAGGTTATTTTCTTTAATTAAAGTATTGAGTTTTGAAGTGTATCCAGAATCCCCAGAACCTACTAGAAAAAGCTTGTAATTTCTTGGAAGGTATTTTAAAGCTTCTATAAGAAGATGAACATTTTTTCTTTCTGACATCACACCATGGTTTAAAATAACTTTGTCCTCAATATCAAAACCAATATCTTTTCTAGACTTTTCTTTTTCTTCAACACTAACTGGTTTAAATAATCTTGGGTTGACACCAGATTCCACGACAAAACATCTTTTAGGATCAGCTCCATAAAGATCAATTGCTTTTTTCATATTATCTTCACTAACAAATACGCAAGCAGAAGCAGTCTTAACTGCTTGTTTATCTGAAAAAACAGACAATGGCCAGACCAAGAACCTCGAAATAGGCTTTATCTCTTTTTTAGCTTTCTTCATAGAATCCCACCTATCCTTTGCTATGTTATGAAAATGAACAACAAGCGGAACCTTAAGTTCTTTTGACCAAGGGAAATACTTTTGGAGCAACTTCCTATAAAGGTATATCCAAACTCCAAAGTGTCCATGGGAATGAATAATATCTGGAGTATTTTTTCTTCTCCAAGATAAATATTTGAAGAATAAAATAACAGAGCTGGTGAAAAAAATGGAGCCACTAAGCGGTTCTCTCATTATTGGATTAACTTTTATACCATTTGGTTGCTCAATTTCTCCAGCTTTTGGCCATCTCCCACAAAACACTTCCACTTCATGACTCATGTTTGTTTGAGCACTGGTTAATTCATACGGATGAGGTGCTAAACCTTGCCATGGCGGTGGCCAATCATAAACTATTCTTAGTATTTTCATTTTAAAGTCTCCTTAAAAAGCCCTTCATAAGCATCTATCATTTTATCAAGTCTAAATTCATTTTCTGCCTTCTCTTTAGCATTCTTTCCAAGAATAAATCTTAAAGAAGGATCACTCATTAACTCAATTAGTCTTTTTTTAAATTCCTTTGTGTCTCCTTCTTTTACTAGATAACCAGTTTTTCCATCTTCAACAGCATCAGAAACCCCTCCCATATTAAAGGCAACAACAGGAAGACCTGCAAACATTGATTCAACTAAAACCATAGGAAATCCTTCTATTCTTTTTGTTGGAAAAACAAAAATATCAGGTTTATAGAGTTTAATAAAATCTTTATGAATACATTTACCATGAAAAATTACATCATCAGACAATCCTAAAACCCTTGCTTTATCTCTAGCTTCCTCAAGATTAGGACCATCACCAACAATATGCAACACGAACCCTGATTCTAAATCTTTAACAATATCCAGAATAGTAAATATACCTTTGGATCTTTCTATCCTACCTAGAAAATATATTTGAACCTTGCTTTTAGCATCACCTAATGTATTCTTTGTTCCTTGGTTCAATAGCACAACATTAGAATAATCAGCAGAATCTATACCATTATGAATAACACTAACCTTATCTTCTGGTACAAACGTTTCTTCCACTAAAGCTTTCTTTACATAATTAGAAACAGCAATAATCCTATTTGAATGATTAATAAACCTTCTTTGTCTTCCAAAATATTGCCTAAGAAAATATTGAGTATTCCTAAACAACCACAAAATATCCTTTAATCCTGATACATTTTTAATAAAAGTGAGATATTCAGAAGCTGCTGTTCCATGAGAAATTGAAACAACCTTAACACCAAGAAAGTTTTTGTTTTCAATGATGCTTTCTGCAGAAGAACTTTGACTTAAGACTAAATCAAAACTTTCTTTATTATGGTAATCTGTAAAAACTTCTAAGGACCTTTTGTACCAGCTGTCTACTTTTAAGGACGAGAATAAATACCCACGATAGCTAGCATTAATAAAAATATACTTAACACCGTTTTCTTCTCTTTCAGAGCATTCCAATTCTTTTCTTGGAGAAAAAACAATAACTGTATGCCCTCTTTTGACCAACTCTTCGCATATGGTCTTGTTTTGGACTTCTAAGCCACCATACCCTTTATGAAATGTTGTTGATTTTATAAATACAGCTATTTTCATTGCATTAAAAGTAACTCTAACTTTTCTACGTTCTTGTTTAAATCAAAATCTTCCATTATTTTAATGTAAGCACCTTGTCCAAGTCTTGTACTTAAATTTTCATCTTTAAGTATTTTATCAATTGAGTCAGCTAGAGTGTTGGCGTTCTCTTGAGGAACAACTAACCCAGTCTCATTATCTTTAATTACTTCTAATGTACTACCAGCATTTGTTGCCACAATTGGTAACTTAAATGCTCCAGCTTCAAGCAACACATTAGCAACACCATCAACATCACCTTCTCTTGTTTGAATACTTGGCAATACAAACACATCGGCAATGCTTAAGTACTTCAAAACTTTTATGTTTGGCAAACCTTTATTTCCACCCAAGATGCTTACATAATCAATTAGATCTAACTTCTTAATCTGCTCTTCTAATTCAAAGTAAAGAGGTCCAGAACCAATAATGAATGTATAAAAATATACTCCTTTATCCTTAAGAATCTTTGAGGCTTCTATTAAATATTTAAAACCCTTCTTTTCTGTTAACCTACCCACTCCAAGCACTAGTGGTCTATCCAACTTACTTAATTTTTCATCACTTTGATTAACATCTTTAACAAGTTTATTAACATCGACACCATGATAAGAAACAAAAACGTTAGAAGTATACTCTTCACTAACTAGCTCCAAAAATGAGTTATATGCGTTCTTGTTACAAATAGTGATAAACTTGGCCCATTCCACTTTCTTAGCTATATTATCAGCACTGATCATAATGTCTCTAGCATGAGCAGATATTGCAAATGGTACTCCAATAAGTTTTGATGAGATCATTGCAATTGTAGATGGTTCAGACATAAAATGAGAAAAAATCAAATCAGGCTTAAAAGTTGAAAAATATCTTGAATAACCAATAGCTTTCAGTACTAAGAATAACTTCTTACAGCACTTTCCTTCGATGCTACTAACTAAAGATAGAATCTTAGAAAAATGTGTAAGAAAAAACAAGAGAATATAAGGAGCATCATAAAGACTTAATCTCTTGTAATTTATTTTGTTCCTTAAGTTATCTGATACATTCCCTTCTCCTTTAGATAAAGCTACGATAGCTAAATCAATGTTGTTTCTTTCTACTAACTTAGATAATTCTCTTTCAATAAAGGTTTCAGTTAAAACCGGGAATTGCGGGATAAAAACAAGAATTTTTTTCTTAGTCTCCATTCTTTAATATTACACCAGGAGTACCTGTTGGTCTTTTACTAAGCAATTCAGTTCCATTTGTTCTTTTTCCAATTGCAAAGTAAGTAAATCCAGCTTCTTCAGCCTTTTTTCTATCAAGGATGTTCCTTCCATCAAAGATAACATGGTTTTTTAAACTGTTTTTCACTCTTTCTAAATCAATAGTTCCAAATTCTTTCCATTCAGTAAGGATTATCAAAGCATCAGTATCTTCTATTGCTTCATATTTATCTAAACAATATTTAATATCAACTTCTCCTAAAACCTTCTTGGAGTTATACATAGCTTGCGGGTCAAATACTTTAAGATAAGCCCCTAAGCCTCTTAATATTCTAACTACCTCTATTGCTACAGATTCCCTAATATCATCAGTGTTCTCCTTAAAAGCAAGACCTAAGACTCCAAAAGTCTTTCCAGAAAGATTTCCTCCAAAATATCTAACTATCTTTGATACAAAATAATTCTTTTGAAGTTCATTAACTTCCATAACTCCCCTCAAGAGCTTGAAATCATAAGCTTGATCAGTAGACGTCTTATATAATGCTGCAACATCCTTAGGAAAACAGCTGCCACCATAACCTATACCAGCATTTAAGAATTTTGGACCTACTCTACTATCTAAACCCATTCCTTTTGCTACTACTGAAACATCAGCTCCAGATCTTTCACAAATTTGAGCCATTTCATTAATAAAAGATATTTTTGAAGCTAAAAATGCATTTGAGGCGTATTTAATCATCTCTGCAGATTTAAAGTCAGCTTCAACAATTGGCTTTCCAAGATGTGCATATAAACTTTTCATAATAGAAAGAGCTTTTGGAGAGTCAGAACCAATTACAGTTCTATCTGGGTTTTTCATATCTTCAATAGAATAACCTTCTCTTAAAAATTCAGGGTTGGAAACTACATCAAACTCTGTGTTAAATCTTAAATTATCTTTAATTAACTTTTTAACTTTTTCATTTGTTCCCACAGGAACAGTACTTTTTAAAACAATTACTTTATATGTTTCCAGATTTCTACCTATTTCTTCCGCTACTTTCCAAACTGCAGTTAAATCTGCATCTCCAGTTTCACTTTGAGGAGTTCCTACACATACAAAAACTATCTCTGCATCTCTCATTCCTTCTGATAAAGATGTGGTAAATGACAATCTTCCTTCAGAAATATTTTTCAAAACAATTTCAGAAAGACCAGGCTCATAAATGGGCATTTCACCTTTTTTTATTCTTTCTATCTTTTCTGAATCTATATCAACACCTACAATAGTGTTTCCCCAATCAGAAAATATGGCAGCACCAACTAAGCCAACGTAACCTGTACCTATTACACAAATTTTCATATGTTAATAATTCACCCCAAATATATACTAGTTACTTGCGGGGCATTTGAGCAGATTTATATTTTCCCTTCAAATCATTAATTCTAATCTTTAAGACATCTAAGGCCATTTTCAAAGAATCTTTGACTGGACTTAACCTTTTAGTTTTAACAAAAGTCCATGTTACTGGAACCTGCTTGATAGTATACCCTAATTTCCTGGCTAAATACAAAACTTCAACATCCCATGCTCCAAGGTAAGCTTTGTCTATATCTACAGCTTTTTTACCATAAATATCCAGCCTTCCAAATATATCCTTAGCAACGTCTCCTTTAAAAAGCTTAAAACCACACTGACTGTCAGTTATCCCTGGAAGGGCTATTAACTGAACTAAAACATTAAACACCCTTCCCATCAAATGCCTATAAAACGGCTCACCTATTCTTCTAGCTCCAACGCCTTCTCTTGAGGCAATAACAATATCAAAATCTTGATCCTTTATCCAAATGCTCAGCTTCTTTAGTTCCTCAATGGGAGCAGATAAATCCATATCTGCCATGTATACTAATTCTCCTTTAGCTTCTTGCATTCCAGTCCAAACAGCATAGCCTTTTCCTCTATGTGGGTTATTAATAAGTTTTACCTCTGGATTTTCTCTCACGTACTCCCCCACTTTGTCTGCTGTTGTATCCCTACTTCCATCGTTCACCACTAAAACCTCAAAAGAGCTACAAAAACTTCTCATAAAGTTGACAACTTGAGTTAACGAACTTGTAACCTTATCTTCTTCATTATATGCAGGTATAACAATAGAGTATTCAATCATTTCTTGTCCTTCCATATTATCTTATTATAAACTGTAAAGTTCCAGATTAAGCCAAGTACAATTCCAATGAAAAATGCAATATTAAAAATAATAAAAGTATTTCCAAAAGAAGAAACAAAAAAACCCACTAAGAAAGACCTAAGAATTATCGGAATATAGGAAAAAACACAATAAATAATAAAATACTTTGTCTTATTTATTACACCAGGTATCTTATTTTCATTAAATGACCAAAAATTATTCAATAAAAAGGTAACAAGCATTGCAATAAAACCTGATGCAAGAGGGGCATTTTTTGAACTTAAGATCGTCAATCTAAAAACATTTGCAAGTCCAGCATCTGTAATTAAACCCACTAATCCAACGGCACAAAACTTCAAGAATTTCTGAGTATTCTTATCCTTTAGTCTAAGACTAATAACAACTCTTAAAGAGTCCTTTAAGTTGTTTTTTTCCATTTTAGAACTTCCTTCATCCCTTGTTTGAAACTGAATGGGAACTTCTTTTATCTTAGCGCCAGCTTTATGCATTTTATAAAGAAGATCCATTTTATATGCAAAACCTTTAGACAATATGTTATCCAAATCAATAGTATCTACAAACCCTTCTACCCTAGATACTTTGTAACCAGTAGTAAAATCATTAACTCCCTTTATTCCTAAGACAATCTTTGAAGTTAAGTTGCCAAGTTTGCTAAAAAGCTTCCTTTTTAGTTCCCATTCTTTAGGAATACTCCCCCCTTTCACAAATCTGGAACCAATAACGTAATCATAACCGTTATCAATTTCTTTAATCAGACTTGGTAGTTCCTTTGGGTCATGTTGAAAATCAGCATCCATTTCAACAACAACATCTGCTTTTAGCTCATTCATTGCATATTTAAATCCATAAACATAAGCAGCTCCAAGACCTGCTTTCTTTTCTTCCATTAAAAGATGAACAAATGGAAATATTGCTTCTTTTTCTTTAACCACTCTAGCTGTCCCATCCGGGGAGTTGCCTTCAACCACAAGAATGTGCATTTCATGATTAGGAATATTTTTAAACTCAACACTTAAAGCATCTATTAGGCGCCCAATGTTTTTTGCCTCATTATAAGTAGGTATAACAACAACTATTTTCATACTTAAATGCTGAAGACAGTAAACAACAAAAGAAAAACTAATATACCAAAAAGAACATATTCATAAACAATTGTTCTAGTGAGTCTTTTTCTTAAAACATAATGGAGTATACCCCAAGCTACATAAAAAGCTGAACCTACGCCAGATATAATAAGAAGAGCATCTTTATCAAATCTATAGATTACCAGAAGAACAACAAAAACTGCCATCCCAATAAGCAAAGCTACGTACTCAACAAAATGTTCTTTTATATCTTCCATCATAAGACTATACCTGGTTGAAGGACGAACCAAACGCTAATAATAACTACAATAAGTATTATTATATGAGCAAAGGTTTGTCCGGTAAACTTATTTATACCTTTCTTCCTTGAATACCACATATCAATAGCAAGTAAAGACCCAACAAAACCTCCAAACGCTAAACTTATACTTTTTGCTGCTAAGGTCATATCAACTTTTGGGGTAGAAACCACTGTAGAAGGAGAAAAGGAAGAAGATTCCAAAGCAGAAGTTTGACTTCCTTTTACAGGTTCCAAGGTAGAATTGTTTACACTTTCCTTAAGGACACTTTCTTCTTCATAAACACTGGCAACCATGGAAGGCTCTCTAGGTCTTCCAAACATTTGGACAACTAACGTAGTCTCATAACCGTTTAGTACTCCATTCACTACTGCAAATCCAACTTCGTCATAGTTAGCACCAAGTAGATTACTCTTATGAGACGGGGATTTATACCAAGCTTCAACAACTTCTTTTGATGTTGAAAAGTTTTTAGCTAAGTTTTCTCCTGCATAAATATAGTCATAATTTTGGGCTAATATAAAATCCCAAGGCTCTGCTCCATCAGGTGCAACATGAGCCCAATATCCATCTTTAAACATGTCAGCTGCTTTTTCTTGAGCAGCTAAAGTTAATTTAGAATTTAGTTTCAAATCAGAAAGACCTACTTCTTCTCTTTTTCCGTTTGTGTATTCAAGCAAATCTTTAACATTAATATTGGACGCATAACCTAAAACCCCAGGAGCGAACTTTGGTATTATCCTAAAAGCCAATGTTACAATTACAATTAACGAACAGTATATAAAAACAGCTTTGTTAGAAATTAAACTTGCTCTTCTCTTTTTATCTGGATTTGGAAGAAAATTATATACAAATTGATATTTCTCGATTGATTTTGGATTCTTTCTCCAATGTTTAATTACTGCAGGATTTTCTTGCGCTTTTTCTTTAAATAGATTAAACGGCATTAGAAAAATTATAGCATTTAAAGTGTCTTGCTTAATATAAAGAATGCTTTAGTAACCTAAAGCATTTTTAACCAAGGTGTATTCTTCATCTGGAGTTCCTTCTCCATCTACTTCTACTAACTTTCCTTGGTTCTTAAAATATTCAATTGTTTCCTTTGTTTCTTCCTCAAATATTTCAAGTCTTCTTCTTGTAGTTTCTTCTGACTCATCTTCTCTTTTTGTTAATTTTCCCCCACATAAGTCACATACTCCAGAAATCTTTGGAGGAATAAAAGTTAAATTATAAACTGCCTCACAGTTTTCACACGTCCTTCTTGCACTTATTCTCTGAAAGGAGGTTTCTGGAGATACTTTCAAATAAATAACTTTATCAAAATTAGGATCAAAATAATCTAAATCTTCCTTCCTCCTACCCCAACCATCAAATATGAACCCATTTGCTGCAGTATCTTTTGCTACTTCTTCTTTTAAAAGAGAAGCAACAATATCCTGAGGAACTAACTCCCCTCCTTCCATAATTTCGCTTATTTTCTTTTTTTGAAAATGATTATCAGGAATGCCTCTTAACACACTTCCTACAGATATAAGAGGAATATGTAAGTCCTTACTGATCCTTTCCCCTATTGTACCCTTCCCACTTGCAGGTGGACCAATTAACAATATTTTCATATTAAAAATCTGGGAGACCTAAATCTTTTAACTGTCCTCTCATTTGTTTTTCTACCTTTTTATCTACATCTCCAAAAGTATCATTAATTAAGTCTTTTAATTCTTTTTGATCTTCTCCGTTTATTTCAATTTTTTGAATCTTCTTATCTCCTCTTACAACTACTCTCATATCTCCCTTTTCTCTTGTTGAGAATATTCCTTCCATTTGCTTCTTTATTTTACTTTGAGCTTGTTTAAATTTGTTTAATTCCTTTACCTTTTCAAACATATTAATATTTTACCAATTATCCTAAAAACTTTTCATAACTTCTTGTAACCATCAATGACTCCACTTGTCTTACTGTCTCAAGAACAACAGAAACAACAATTAGAATACTAGATCCTCCTATCATCATAGAGCTAATCCCAAATACTTTTTGTACGAAATAAGGAAGAATAGCGATAACACCTAAAAATACTGCTCCAGAAAGAGTAACCCTAGTAATGATTTTCTTTAAATACTCTGCAGTAGATCCTCCAGGTCTTACACCAGGAACAAAGCCACCTCTCTTTTTAATATCATCTGCAATCTTCTCAGGTTTAAACTGAACAAATGTATAAAAGAAGGTAAAAGCTACTACCATTAAAAAATATATTAAGTTATAAGAAAAAGTTTCAGAGTGAAAATTAGTTGTTAGAAAAGTTCCTATTGCTTTTAATTTAACATTATCAGAAGCCATGAAAGGTCCTCCTATAAGACCTGGTATTGAAACGATAGAAACAGCAAAGATTATAGGAATAACCCCAGCTTGATTTATTTTAATAGGAAGATAATTAGTAACTTTTTGAGATCTTTCTCCCCTTCTTCCATATTCAAGAGGTATATTTCTCGTTCCTTCATTAACAAGAACCACTCCAATGATAATCAGTAACGAGATAATCAACAAAACTAAGGCTTCTTGCCAACCTGAATCTAACATTCTCGTTATGGTAACTAGCAAAGAAGCAGGTAATCTACTAATTATAGAAACAAAAATTAAGAGAGAAACCCCATTTCCTACTCCCTTTTCAGTTACCAAATCTCCAAGCCACACTAGGAATAAAGTACCAGCAGTGAAAGTTAACAACAGAATTATTAAACCAATAGGATCAAGAGAACTAATCACACTTTGCTTGCTTAATAAAAAGTAAATGCCATACGATTGAATAAATGCCATAGGAACAGTTAAAAGCTTGGTGTATGAGTTTATCTTTTCTTGTCCATATTCACCTTCCTTGGACATTTCTTCAAGTGATGGGATTAACATAGTCAAAAGCTGAATAATAATGGAAGCATTAATATAAGGTCCTAAGCCAAGTGTAACAATAGAAAAATTCTGGAAGCCACCACCACTAAACAAATCAAAAAACCCAAAGAATGTACTACTTTGCAAGTAAGACTTAATAGCACTTGAGTCAACTCCAGGAACTGGGATATGAGCTAAAAGTCTAAATATAACAATAACAACAATTGTAAAAAATATCTTTCTTCTTAACTCTTGAGATTTAAATACTCTAAACATTTATTTTAGAACCAGATTTCTCAATTTTTTCTTTAGCTTCTTTAGAGAACAAAAAGTTCTTTAAGGTAAGTTTCTTTTTTAGATCCCCACCTGAGAGTATTTTAACACCATCTGAAGAAACATTCTTGATTATTTTTTTCTCAAGAAGTACTTCTGGGGTTACGACTTCACCATCTTTAAAAGAGTTAAAAGTATTTAAATTTACAACTTGTATCTCTTTTGAGAGATGTCTTCTGAAACCACCAATTTGAGGGAGTCTTTTGTATAAAGGTGATTGGCCTCCTTCAAAGCCAAGCCCAAATTTAGTTCCTCTTCTTGCTTTTTGACCTTTCGTTCCTTTTCCTACAGTATGGCCACCTTTGCCACTACCTCTACCTCTACCTACTCTCTTGGACTTTTTTTCTGTTTTATATTTGGTCAACTTAGATAGCTCCATAATTATTCCTTTAACTTTTGAAGTGCTTTAATAGTGCACCTAACATTAGAAAGCTTATTCTTTGAACCTAAGACTTTAGAAGAAATATCCTTTATACCTGCTAATCCTGCAACTATTCTCACAGACCCACCTGCAATAATACCCGTTCCTTCAGGAGCTGGTCTTAACACAACTCTTGCTGACCCATACTTGGCAAACGTTTCATGTGAAATAGTTTTTCCTTTTAACTTTATTTCAACAATGTTCTTTTTTGCTGCAGCCACAGCCTTCTGAATAGCATCAGAAACATTTCTTGCCTTGTCATAACCATAACCAACTTTTCCATTTCTATTTCCTACAACAACCAAGACTGTAAATCCAATTGTATTTCCACCTTTTATCTTCTTAGCTACTCTTTTTATCTCAAGGACTTTCTCTTCATATTCACTTACTTTGGGCATAAAGTTTTGGTTCATTCTAGAATCCCTAATGCTTCTACCTTTTTTGTTTTCCATCTTATTAATATTTCCTTCTTTTCTTCTTTCCATCATAATCTTAAACCTCCTTCTCTAGCTCCATCTGCAACTGACTTTATTCTTCCATGATATCTAAATCCATTCCTATCAAAAACAACCGTTTTAATATCTTTGCTCAAAGCTTTTTTAGCAATTTCTTTACCCACTTCAAATGCTTCTTCACATTTTGTTTTCCCCTTTAAGTTCTTCATGCTTTTAGAAGAAGCTTCTACTAAGGTTGCTCCTTTAGTATCATCAACAATTTGAGCATAAATATACTTATTAGATCTAAAAACTGTTAATCTTAGTTCGTTTGATTTACCAAGTATTCTTCTTCTAACTCTCATCTTCCTTTGTATTCTATTGTTTTTTCTTAACCTAACATGGTACATATTAAGCTGCTCCTCCAGATCCAACTTTTCCTGCCTTACCAGCTTTTCTTCTTACTCTTTCCCCTTCATATCTAATCCCTTTTCCTTTGTATGGTTCTGGTTTTTTAATTTTCCTAATCTTAGCTGCTACTAACCCCACAAGCTGCTTGTCAGCACCAGATACAGTAAGGTGAGTGTTATCAACAACATTTATCACTATTCCTTCTGGAGCTTTAAACTCAACAGGATGAGAAAAACCTACCGTTAAAACCGCTTCACTTGGAGAGACTGACTTGGCTCTATAACCTACTCCAACTAATTCTAACTTTTTTTCAAATCCTTCTGTTACTCCTTTTATCATATTAGCAATCAAAGCTCTTGTTAAACCCCACAAAGCATTGGATCTTTTTGATTCGTGAAGTACTTCAACCCGCACAATACCTTCCTCTACCTTTACTCCAATTTCCTTCTCAAAACCACATGTTAATACTCCTTTTGGACCTCTAACAACAACTTCACCTCCGTTTACTTCAACGGTAACTCCTTGTGTTATCTCAATTGGTTTCCTTCCGATTCTGCTCATTTTAATAAACCTCGCACAAAACTTCCCCACCAAGTTTTTTCTTTCTTGCTTCAGTTCCTGACATTATCCCTCTTGATGTGGAAACAACAAGAACACCAAACCCTTGTAGAACACTCTTTAGTTCCTTTGCACCTTTATATATCCTTCTTCCTGGTTTGGATATCCTTCTAACTTCAGTCAGTTTTGCTCTACCATTTTCTTTAACAAGACCAATATGAATCATCTTAGCGGAGCTTTTTTCCTTCTTAAAAACTTTTACTCCTTCCAAAAATCCTTTTTCTTCTAAAACTTTTGCGATGGCTTCACATTCTTTTGAATAAGAAACTTCCACAAAATCTCTGCCAGACATAGAGCAATTTTTAATAGTACTTAACATATTTGATATTCTATCTACACTCATATTACCAACTAGCCTTTCTGACTCCGGGAAGCTCTCCCTTGTGAGCCATTTCCCTAAAACACTTTCTACAAATCTTAAACCTTCTCATGTAACCTCTTGGATTTCCACATATAGAACACCTAGTATATTCTCTAACACTAAATTTTTGTTTTCTTTTATGTTTAGCAATTAATGCTTCTTTAGCCATAGTTATTGATCTTTCTTTTCTTCCGCGAACGGAAAACCAAACTCTTTCAATAAAAACTTATTCTTTTCAACTTCCTTGGAATTAAAAACAATAGTAACTTGTAAGCTTCTAATTCCCTTGGTAGTGTTTGGATTTACTTCAGGAAATATAACATGCTCTCTTATGCCAATGGAATAGTTTCCATCATGGTCAAAAGATACTGTACTAAATCCTCTAAAATCCCTAATTCTCGGAAATGCAATGTTAACAAGTTTATCAAAAAAAGCCCACATTCTTTCTCCTCTTAAAGTAACTGCAAACCCTACCACATCTCCTTGCTTTATCTTAAACCCAGCTTCTGATTTCTTTGCAGACCTTGGGTATACTTTTTGCCCAGCAATGTTAGATAGTTCTTCAGCAAAAGAATCAACAGCTTCTTTATTCTCTCTAAATGGCCCAATGCCAGAGTTAATATTTATCTTAACTATCTTCGGAACTTCCATAACATTTCCAAGCTTAAACTCTTCTTTTATCTTTGGGACAATTATTTTATTGTATTGTTCTTTTAGTCTATTCATAGTTTTTTATCTAAGACATCTCCAGTCTTCTTGTTTATTCTGTATTTTTTCCCATCAATTACTTTATAACCAATTCTTAAAGTCTTTTTACCTTTGTCGTCATAATACATAACATTAGAAGCACTAATTGCCTTTTCAACATTAACAATTCCTCCTTCTTTTGATATAGTCCCTGGCTTAACATGCCTTTTAACAACTCCAACACCCTCAACAACTAATTGATTCCTATCAGGCAACACCCTCAGTACAGATGAGATCTTTCCCTTGTCCTTTCCTGATATGACTTTTACCTTATCACCTTTTCTTATCTTCATAACTTATAAAACCTCCTTAGCTAAAGAAACAATCTTCAAGTATCCTTTATCTCTAATTTCTCTAGCAATAGGACCAAACACTCTTGTTCCAACTAAGTTCTTATCCTTATCAACAACAACAGCTGCATTATCATCAAACCTGATATAACTACCATCTTTTCTTCTGATTTCTTTTTTAACCCTGACAATTATAGCCTTAGCAACTGTGTGATCTTTTACCATCCCTGTTGATGAAGCTCCCTTAATAACAACAGTAACCAAATCTCCAATCTTTGCAGATCTCTTATTTGATCCTGGTATACCCATGATCTTTAAAGCTACTGCTCCTGAGTTATCAGCTGGTTTTAAGTAGGAACCAATAGGCAACATCTTACTTTCCTTTCTTTCCTTCTAAAACTTTTTCTATTTTACTAATTACTTTAAAAGAAACTTCCTTAGAAAAAGGTCTACATTCCTCAATAATAACTTCATCTCCTTTAACAACACCCAGCTCATTCCTAGCTTTTAACCTAACTGTATTCTTAAGAATCTTATCGTAAATATCATGCCTTTTTGGCATTTCCACTGCAACAACTACAGTGTTTTGCATTTTATCCGACACAACTTTTCCTTTAAAAACTTTAGCACTCATATTTATTCTTTAGAAGCTCCTTCTTCTTTTAACTTTTCATTCAGTAGAGTTTTAACCCTAGCAACATCTTTTCTAAGGTAACTAACCTTTTTAACATTCTTTTCTTTTTTTTGCAAAACATTAGAAACTACTTTTTGAACTTCTTTTTCAAGATTAAGCAGTTCTTTTTTTAATTCTTCTTTTGTTTTTTTTCTAAATTCTTCTAACTTTATCATCTTAATTTCCTTTTTATTCTTTTGATATAAACTTTGTTCTTATAGGAAACTTAGCAGCTGCTTTATGAAAAGCTTTTTTTGCTGTTTCTTCAGAAACTCCTGCTATTTCAAATACTATCTTTCCTGGTTTAACAAGTGCTGCATAATGATCCGTTGGAGATTTTCCGCTACCCATTCTTGTTTCATTTGCTTTCTTAGCAATAGGTTTGTCCGGGAAAACTCTAATCCAAAGCTTCCCACCTCTTTTTGTTTCATGCATTACAGATTTCCTTGCAGCCTCAAGTTGTCTTGAAGATAACAACCCTCTATCAACAACCTTTAATGCATAATCTCCATAAGCAATAACAGAACCTCTAACGGCTAAACCTCTGTTTGTTCCTCTTTGTTGCCTTCTAAATTTTACTTTCCTTGGCATTAACAACATATAAACACCTCTTAAATTTCAAGTTCTCCTTTATAAATCCACACTTTTATTCCAATTGTCCCAAATAACATTTGACAATGATATTGAGCATAATCAATATCTGCTCTTAAAGTTTGAAGAGGAACTGATCCTTCTTTATAAACCTCACTTCTTGAAATAGTATTGCTACCACTTAATACTCCTGATAATTTTATTTTTATACCTTTTGCACCTTTATCCATTGCAGAACGAATTGCAAAAGTAACCACTCTCCTGTATGGAACTCTTCTCTTTAGCTGTCTTGCAATGTAGTCAGCAACAAGTTGAGCTTCTACTTCTGGAGCTTTTACTCCTTCTGCTGTTATCTTTACCTTTCCTCTTGTTATTTTCTTAATTTCTTTTTCAATTTCTTCAACTCCAGTTCCTCCTTTTCCAATAACAACTCCTGGCTTTGACACTTTTATCAGCACATTTATCTCATTCTCAGTTCTTTCTATTTCAACACTTTTCAAACCTGCAAGACTTAACTTATCTTTTAAGAGTTCTCTAATCTTTCTATCTTCAAGAACAAGATCAGCATAATCTTTCTTAGACGCAGACCATCTAGAAACCCAGTTTTTTGATATTCCTAATCTATACCCAATAGCATTTATTTTATGGCCCATTACTTTTTATCTCCTTCAACCAAACTTACATAAATATGACTTGTCCTTCTCAATCTAGGATCTGCATGCCCTTTAGCTCCAGGCTGCATTCTCTTGAGATTCTGTCCTCCGCTGACCCATATTTCACTAATCTTTAATTTTGATTTATCCATTTTATTATTATTTACTGCATTAGCTTCCGCAGATTTTACAACTTTTAATATCATTTTTGCAGCTTTACTTGTATCAAAAGCTAGAATAACTTTTGCTTCTTCTAAACTTCTTCCTCTTACCAAATCCAAAACAGTAGCTGCCTTCTTAGGTGATACCATTGCTCCCATGTATTTTGCTGTTACTTTTGTTTCACTCATAATTATTTATTAGCAGTTACACTTGATGCTGCTACTGAATCCTTCTTTGAAGAATGTGCTCTAAACGTTCTTGTAGGAGCAAATTCTCCAAGCTTATGACCAACCATAGATTCTGTAACAAAAACAGGAAGATGCTTTCTCCCGTTATAAACTTCAAAGGTCAAACCAACCATTTCAGGAATAATAGTAGATCTTCTTGACCATGTCTTAATGGGCTTCCTGTCACCATTTAAGGCTTTTTTTACTTTTAATATTAATTTTTCTTCTGTATATATTCCTTTTTTAAGTGATCTAGACATATCTTTCCTTTTTAATTATTTTTTAACCTTTCTACTACTTACAATAGTATAGTTAGTTCTAACTCTTCTTCTAGTCTTAACACCTCTTGTAATCCAACCCCATGGAGATTTTGGAGAAGCCATACCAATACCAGATGTTCTGTATTTTCCTGCATGTGGGTGGTCTCTGTGTGGATCTCCCATAGCAACACCTCTTACATGTGGTCTTATTCCAAGATGTCTCTTTCTCCCTGCTTTTCCAAGTCTAGCGTTTCTTTTATCAACATTTCCTAAAACTCCAATTGTGGCATAACATATCCCTCTTACCTTCTTAACTTCTCCACTAGGAAGTTTTACATTAACACAGTCTCCTTCTTTTGCAATAATTAAAGCTTGATTGCCAGCCCCCCTCACAAGAATTCCACCAGCTTTTGGATTTACTTCAATATTATGAATTGAAACTCCAAGCGGAATATTAGACATTGGAAGACAATTTCCAACAGACACTTCTGCATCCTTCCCTGACATAACTTCCATTCCAACTTTTAGTCCTTCTGGTGCCAAAATGTATCTTTTTTCCCCATCTTTATAGGCTAAAAGAGCAATATTTGGACCTCTGTTTGGATCATTTTCTATTGTTAAGACTTTTGCTGGAATTCCAAACTTATCCCTCTTAAAATCAACTGTTCTATAAAGTTTTCTAGCTCCCCTTTCCATATGTCTACTTGAAACTTTTCCCCTACTTCTACCAACAGGTCCTACAACACCTTTTGACAAAGGTTTATAAGGTCTAACATCGTTAACATTCTTCACTAATGTTTTCCTTGTCCTTAACCCTTCACTTGTAGGTCTATATGTTTTAATCATATTTATTCTTTAGGAAACAAATCTATGCTTTGTCCTTCTTTTAATTTAACAGTTGCCTTTTTCCACTTTAAAGGTTTGCTCATTAACCTGGATCTAGCTATCCTCTTGGATTTACCAGGCATAACTGCAGTACTAACTTCAATAACGTCAACTCCATAAAGCCTTTTTATTTCTTTAGCTACAGATCTTTTAGTCGCAGACATATTCACCTTAAATACATATCTGCCTTCACTTGCTAAAGTGTATGATTTTTCTGTAATTATTGGCTTTAAAACTAAGTTACTTAGCCTCATGTTTATACCTTTCTTCAATACTTAAAACTGCATCTTTCATAAAAAGAACATTCTTTGCCTTTATAACATCAAACGCTCCTAAGGTTGAAGCATTTACTAAAGTAATTTCTTTGATATTTCTAACACTCTTAAGAAAATCCTCATCTTTCTTCAGCCAAACAAGGATAGAACTTCCACTAACTTTTAATTTTTTAAATGCTTCTGCAAATTTCTTTGTACTTGGTTTATCAAACTTAACTTTATCTAATACCATAATTTTCTTTTCACTCATCCTTTGAGAAAGAATTGACTTAAAAGCTAATTCTTTAATATTCTTGCTAATACACAATCTCCAATCCTTGGGTTTTGGACCATGGGCAACACCCCCATGAACCCAAATTGGACTTCTAATTGAACCTTGTCTTGCTCTTCCAGTATGTTTTTGAGCCCAAGGCTTTTTTCCACCCCCAGAAACCTCTGACCTATTCTTTACAGAAGAAGTTCCTTGTCTTTGGTTAGACATATAAACTCTAATATACTGCTTCAAAACTTCTTCATTAGGTTTAATTCCAAAGATATTATTGTTAAGTTCTACTTCTTCTATCTTTTCACCTTTTAAGTTAATAACATTTACCTTCATTTGTTATCTCCTAAAATCTTTACTTCAATCTTTGAATTTCTAGCTCCAGGCACTGGTCCTGAAATCATTATTTGTTTTAAGTCGGATGCTACCTTTACTATTTTTAAACCCTTAATCGTTATTCTTGCATTACCAGCTCTCCCTGCCATTTTCTTTCCTTTTAAAACCCTTCCTGGGGTTTGAGATCCAATTGACCCAGGCGTTCTCATTTTAATTCCTTGCCCTCTAGTTGCAGGACCACCATGAAATCCCCATTTCTTCATAACACCTGTAAACCCCTTTCCTTTTGATTTTCCAACAACAACAACATCTTTATCTTCAATCTCAGGTGGTACTTCTTCGTCACAAACAACAATGGTTACAGGAACAACTCTCCCATCATCAGTAAAAACTTGAGTCATGTTTAGTTTTTTTCCAGTTATTTTTTCCATTTTTATAAAAAAATCAGCGCCTTAAGGGCGCCTGCCTTAAACTACCCCTGCATTACTAACTTATTATTTTATGTTCTTTTATTTATCATTAGTTGTTACTAATACACTCACAATCCAAAAAGCTTGAATATGTTACTACATCTTAATCGAAATGCCAACTCCTGCCGGTAAACTAAGCTTTGATAAAGTTTCAATTGTTGATGATGTCGGATTTAACACATCAATCACCCTCTTGTGAGTTCTCAACTCAAATTGTTCTCTTGATCTTTTGTCAACATGCGGTCCCCTAATAACAGTAAATCTTTCTATTTTCGTTGGTAACGGCACTGGACCAACAATTTGAGCCCCTGTTCTTATTGCAGTATCAACAATTTTTGAACAACTTAAGTCAATAATCCTACTGTCATAAGACTTTAACTTTATTCTTATCTTAGTTTCTTTTTGTGTCTTTGTTCTTGCCATTTTAGATAAGAAACCCCCTCTTTGAGGGGGGTTTCACTAAATCTTTTCTTATTTAATTACCTATTTTACTTACAACTCCTGCTCCAACCGTGCTACCACCTTCTCTAATAGCAAATCTCATTCCTTCTTCAAGAGCTACTGGGGTAATAAGCTTAACAGACATTTTAACATTATCTCCTGGCATAACCATTTCTACACCAGATGGCAATGTAACCTCACCAGTAACATCAGTAGTTCCCATATAGAATTGAGGTCTATATCCTGAGAAGAATGGTTTGTGTCTTCCACCTTCTTCTTTTGATAATACAATTACTTCAGCTTCAAATTCAGAATGAGGTTTAACTGATCCTGGTTTAGAAAGAACTTGTCCTCTTTCAACATCTGTCCTTTCAATACCTCTTAAAAGTATTCCAACGTTATCTCCTGCTTGACCTTCTTTTAATGACTTCTTGAACATTTCTACACCAGTAACAACTGTCTTCTTAGTGTCTCTTATTCCAACTATTTCCACTTCGTCATTTATTGCTACTTTTCCTCTTCCAATTCTTCCAGTTACAACAGTTCCTCTTCCAGAAATAGTAAACACATCTTCAATGGGCATTAAGAATGGTTTATCAAGATCTCTAACTGGAGTTGGAATATACTCATCAACTGCTTTCATAAGCTCTTCAATACCCTTAACAGCCTCAGGATCGCCTTCCAAAGCCTTAAGTGCAGATCCTCTTATAATTGGTGTTTTATCACCAGGAAATCCGTACTTTGTCAGAAGCTCTCTTACTTCAAGTTCAACAAGATCCAAAATCTCTTTATCTTGCACCATATCTACTTTGTTTAAGAAAACAACTATAGCTGGAACATTAACTTGCTTTGCAAGAAGAATATGTTCCCTTGTTTGAGGCATTGGTCCATCTGGAGCGGAAACTACAAGTATAGCACCATCCATTTGCGCAGCTCCTGTGATCATATTCTTAATGTAGTCTTTGTGACCTGGAGCATCAATATGAGCATAGTGCCTCTTTTCTGTTTCATACTCAACGTGAGTAATATTAATTGTGATGCCTCTTTCTTTTTCTTCAGGGGCATTGTCAATGGTATCAAAGGCCCTGTAGGAAGCCATTCCTTTATCTGCAAGTACCTTAGTAATTGCTGATGTTAAGGTTGTCTTACCATGGTCAACATGGCCAATAGTACCTATATTTACATGTTCTTTATTTCTTACGAAATCTGACATTTTAACCTTCCTTTCGATCAAATAAATTACAAATTTAGGTTTATAGTCAACCATCCTGAACGTGTGTGAATATTCTTTTATCAAAAGAATACTCGCTTCCGACCAGAATGGCGTTATTTTAACCTAAAAACATTTGCTAAAGCAAGACTTAGTTAACCAAATAAGAACCCAAAAATCAAGGCTTTTTCTCACAACACTAATAATTTAAACGCTAGAAATTAATGTCTAATGTTATCTTTAATTAAGCCTTCTGCAATGTTGGATGGTACTTCCTCGTAATGGCTTGGCTCCATAGTAAAAGAACCTCTTCCTTGAGTCATTCCTCTTAACTCAGTGGCATACCCAAACATTTCTGCAAGAGGAACCTTAGCAGTAATAATTCTAGCATTGCCCCTTTGTTCAGTGGAATCAATCTTTCCTCTCTTTGAAGATATATTTCCAATAACGTCACCCATAAACTCTTCTGCAACTATAACTTCCACTTTCATGATAGGCTCAAGAAGGAAGGTATCTCCTGCTCTTTGAGCTTGTCTCAAAGCTTCAATGGCTGCCATTTTAAATGCCATTTCTGATGAGTCAACTTCATGAAACGATCCATCAAAAAGAGTAACTTGAAAATCAACAAAAGGATAACCTGCAATAATGCCACTTTCTGCAGCTTCTTTAATTCCTTTCTCAACAGCAGGAATATATTCCCTTGGGATAGCTCCTCCAACAATCTTATCAACAAACTTAACACCTTCTCCTCTTTCAAGAGGCTCAACTTTGATAACAACATGACCATACTGCCCTCTACCACCTGTCTGCCTAATGTACTTTCCTTCTGACTCAACTACTTTTCTTATTGTTTCCCTATATGCAACTTGAGGAGTACCAGTATTTACTTCAAGATTAAACTCCCTCCTCATCCTATCTACAATAATCTCAAGATGAAGCTCGCCCATTCCATACAAAAGAGTTTGCCCAGTTTCAATATTAGTTTTAATTGCAAGAGTTGGATCTTCTTCTAAAAATTTCTTTATTACTTGGCCCATCTTATTTCTGTCAGCTTTAGTTTTTGGCTCTACTACAATGCCAATTACTGGTTCTGCAAAGCTAATCTTATCAAGAACAATTTTATTATCTTCAGCACAAAGAGTGTCTCCTGTTATTGCCTCAAGACCAACACCTGCCCCAATCTCTCCAGCAGAAATTTCTTTTATTTCTTCTCTATGGTTTGCATGCATTAAAAGAATTCTTCCTAGTCTTTCTTTCCTATCTGCAGTAGAATTATGAACATAGGAACCAGACGATATTTTTCCAGAGTAAACTCTAATGTACGTAAGTTTCCCTACATATGGATCTGGTTGAATCTTAAATGCAAGTGCAACAAAAGGACCATTTTCATCAGCCTTAAGAAGCATTTGTTCGTCAGTTCCTTCCCTTATTCCAACAATGTCTGGCTTATCCTTTGGAGATGGTAGATAGTCAACGACGCCATCAAGAACTTTTTGCACACCTTTATTTGAAAGTGAGGCACCACAAAATATTGGATACACTTCTGCTTTAATTGTCAATTCCCTCAGACCTTTCCTAATCTCATCATTAGTTAATTCTTCTCCTGCCAGGTACTTTTCAATTAACTTATCATCAGCTTCTGCTACTTTTTCAATCATTATGGATCTATATTTTTTTGCATCTTCTAACATACCTACTGGTATTTCAAATTCAATAACTTTCTCTCCACCAGTACCTTCAAATTTGTATGCTTTCATTTCAATAAGATCAATTACTGCTTCAAATGTATTTTCAAGACCAATAGGAAGCTGGACCACTACTCCTTTATCAGTGAGTTTCTCAGCAATCGACCCAACCGACATATAAAAATCACCACCAACTTTATCAAGTTTATTTATGAAGAATAACAACGGAACATTATATTTCTGAGCTTGTCTATAAACAGTTTCCGATTGAGGTTCAACTCCTTGTGAACCATCAAGAATAATGACACCGCCATCAAGAACTCTTAGAGATCTTTCAACTTCTGCTGTGAAATCAACGTGGCCAGGAGTATCAATAATATTTATCCTATGATCTTTCCAAAAACATGTGGTTGCAGCAGATGTGATAGTAATTCCTCTTTCTCTTTCTTGAGCCATCCAATCCATTTGAGTATTTCCTTCGTCAATGTCCCCAATTTTATGAGATTTTCCTGTATAAAAAAGGATTCTTTCAGTAGTTGTAGTTTTCCCTGCATCAATATGAGCAATAATACCAATGTTTCTAATCTTTTCTAAAGGGTATTTTTTATTAATAATCTCGGCCATACTTATACCTTTCCAATATCTAGAAGTGGTGGATTAAAACCTAGCAAAGTGTGCAAAGGCCCTGTTAGCTTCAGCCATCTTGTGAACATCGTCTCTCTTTTTAATAGCATCCCCAACGTTTTGGTATGAATCCATTAATATATCATGTAGTTTCTCTACCATTGGCCTACCTCTTTTTGATCTTGCTGCACCTATTATCCACCTTACAGCCAGTGCTTCTGATCTATCATGCTTAAGTGGAATTGGAACTTGATACGTAGCACCACCAACTCTTCTTGATCTAACTTCTTGCTGCGGCATAACGTTTTTTACTGCTTGTTCAAATATCCTTAATGCTTCTCTTTCATCTTCATTTAAATTCTTAATAGCACTGTACACTATTTCCCTTGCAATACTTTTCTTACCTTGAGTCATAGCTACACTAATCATTCTAGCTACAACTTTTGATTTAAAAAGTGGATCTGGATTTAATGTTCTTTTCCTTGCTCTTTTACCTCTCATAACTATTTTCCTTTAGGCTTCCTTGCGCCATAAATTGATCTAGATGTTTTTCTTCCTTCTACTCCTGCAAGATCTGCCGTTCCTCTAACTATTTCATACTTTATACCAGGAAGATCTTGAACTTTTCCACCTTTTACTATAACAACAGAGTGTTCTTGAAGATTATGACCTTCACCAGGGATATAAGCTGTTACTTCCCTCCTATTCGATAATCTTACTCTTGCAACTTTTCTTAAAGCTGAGTTTGGCTTCTTAGGAGTTTGAGTTCTAACCAAAAGTACAACACCTCTTTTTAAAGGACTATTATGTTTCTTCACCCTTCTTCTTTTAGAATTAAAAACTTCTTTTAAAGCAGGGGTTTTAGCTTTCTTAACTTTTGTTTTTCTAGCTTTTCTCAAAAGCTGATTAATCGTTGGCATATTAATCTATTCTGGCTCTTTCTCCAGTTGGAATCAATTTTCCAATAATAACATTTTCTTTTAAGCCTACAAGGTAATCAACCTTACCAGAACAAGCTGCATCGGTCAATACATTGCTTGTGTGAATAAACGATGCTGCTGACATCCAGCTGTCCGTATGAAGAGCAGCTTTTGTAATACCAAGCATAATAAGTTTACCGGTTGCTGGTGTGCCACCGCTTGCAACAATTCGTTCTGTTTCTTCATCAAACCTTGCTCTTGTTACAAGTTCCCCGGACATAAATTCTGTATCTCCTGGTTCTTCAATCCTTACATGGTTAAACATTTGTTTTACAACAGTTTCTAAGTGTTTATCATTAATGGCAACACCTTGTGATGCATAAACTCCTTGTACTTCCTCAATAATATATCTCTTTGTTTCATCAACACCAACGGTTCTATATAAATCACTTAAGTTTAAATTTCCACTTGTTAGTTTTTGACCTTTTGCAACTAGCTCACCGTCTTTTACTAACACTTCTTCAACAGGATCAATTGAATACTCAACTACTTCCTCTCCCGGATCAGAAGGAATTACAACTATTTTTCTTTCATCACCATTCTTTTCAACCCTTACAGAACCTGATATTTCACTCATTACTGATAAGAACTTTGGTGCTCTTGCTTCAACAAGCTCCTCTACTCTTGGTAAACCTTGAGTAATATCTTTTCCAACAATTCCTCCAGAGTGGAAAGTCTTCATAGTAAGCTGAGTACCTGGTTCTCCAATTGATTGAGCTGCTGCAACTCCAACTGCTGTTCCAACCTTCACAAGTTTTCCAGTCATAAGATCTGAACCATAACATCTAGCACAAATTCCTCTTCTGGATTCACAATGCATTGGAGATCTAATAATGATTTTTTCTACTCCAGATTTTTCGATTTCTTCAACATCTAACTCAGTTAAAAAGGTTCCTGCTTTAACTATCACTTTGTTTCCACCCTTTACATCTTTTGCCAACACTCTTCCAATCACCCTATCTGCAAAGGTTTGAAGAAGAGTGCCTCTTCCAACTACCATCTCTCTACCTTCGGTAGTTCCACAATCTTCTTCCCTAACTATCACATCTTGACAAACATCAACAAGCCTTCTGGTTAAATAACCAGCATCTGCAGTCTTTAAGCCTTTATCAACAAGTCCTTTTCTTGCACCTCTTGAAGCAACAAAGTATTCAAGAGCTGAAAGTCCTAGTTTAAAGTTTCCAAATATTGGAATTTCAACAACCTTACCAGTAGGATCTGAAACAAGACCTTTCATACCTGCAAGTTGCTTGACTTGATCTCTAGAAGCTTTTGTTGATCCTGACTTAACCAAAATCTTAACAGGATTATATTCTTGAAGATTTTCCCAAACAGCAGTATCAAGCTCTGCTATTACTTTATTCCAAACGTCTTCATTTTGTTTTCTTCTTTCTGATTTAGTAATCAACCCTCTTCTAAAATAACCGTCTATTTCAGCGACTTGCTTTTTACCTTCATTAATGATGGCATCCCTATTTAAAGGAATATCAATATCAGCAAGTGATACTGATTGACCACAAATAGTTCCATATTTAAGCCCAATTTCTTTAATATCATCAATTAACTTAACAGCTACCTCATTAGGATCTTCTCTTAACACTTTAGTCAACAAAGCATTTATTCTTTTTTTATCCATTGCATCATTAATATATCCATACTTTTCTGGTACGACTTTATTAAAAATAACTCTCCCAGGAGTTGTTTCTACTATCTCCCCATTTAACCTAACCTTTGCTAATTGTCTTAAATCAATTTCATTGTTTGCATCCATTGCATACATCATTTCTGTTTCATCTGCATAAACTTTATTTAATATCGGTAATTTCTCGTCAATTGATGTTATATAGTACACACCAAATAACATAATTTTTGTTGGGATGGAAATGGGAGATCCATTAGAAGGATTTAAAAGATTATTTGAAGAGATCATCACTTCCTTAGCTTCTCCTATTGCTTCTGGAGATAAAGGTACATGGACTGCCATCTGATCTCCATCAAAGTCAGCATTAAATCCAGTACAAACAACAAGAGGCAATCTAATTGCATTTCCTTCAACTAGCTTTGGATAAAATGCTTGAATACCAAGTCTCCAAAGCGTAGGCGCCCTGTTTAATAACACTGGGTAACCTGCAACAACTTCTTCTAAAATATCCCAAACTTCAGGAACTCTTGTATCAAGGAAAAATTTTGCACTCTTAACATTCGGAGCATACCCTCTCTTTAATATTTCTCTTAAAACCATTGGCTTAAATAACTCAAGAGCCATTTCTTTTGGAATACCACACTCATTTAATTTAAGATCAGGTCCATTTATGATAACTCCTCTTCCTGAGTAGTCTACTCTTTTTCCAAGAAGATTAAGCCTAAATATTCCTTGCTTTCCTTTTATCATATCTGCAAGCGATCTTAATTCTTTTCCTCTTGTAGTAGTCCTTGCCTTTTTCCTTCTCTTTGAAGAATCAAACAAAGCATCTACTGATTCTTGGAGCATTCTTTTTTCATTTCTAACGATAATCTCAGGAGCACCAAGATCAAGAAGTCTTCTTAACCTATTATTCCTATTGATAAGTCTTCTATATAGATCATTAAGATCTGATGTGGCAAATCTTCCACCATCAAGCTGAACCATGGGCCTTAAATCCGGTGGAATCACAGGAATAACATCCATTATCATCCTATCAGGGGTGATTCCTGCTCTTCTAAACTGATCAACTACTCCAAACCTTTTTGCAATCTTTTGAGCTTTTTGTCCTTTAGCATTCTCAAGCTGTTCTTTTAATTGTTCTGCTAAAGTGTTTAGATCAATCCTACTTAAGATTCCTTTCAAAGCATCTGCTCCAATTTCCAACTTGCAATATTTATCCAAGTAAGAAATAAGAGAAATATACTCATTTTCTGAAATTACGGAATGAAGACCTACACTTTCAATTTTCTTTTGAATAAGTTTAAACTTCTTTTCTTGTTCTTCAACTTTTTTATCATAAGCTGCTTTTATCTTTTGTATTTTTTGTCTAATCTTTAACTCTTCTTCTTTTGCTTTCATTTCGTCTTTTATCTTTGAGAGATTTGCAAGTTCCTTTTCTGCTTCTTTCATCTGCTCCTCTAACTCCTTTTGAAGAGCAGCTTTTGTAACCTCAAGATCTTTCCCAACTTGAGATATTGCTTTTGCTTTATTCTTTTCATCAATTTCCGTAACAATAAACGATGCAAAATAAACAACAGACTCTACATTTCTTGGCGTTAAATCAAGAAGAAGTGCCATCTTTGATGGAATACCCTTAAAGAACCACACATGAGCAACAGGAGATGCAAGTTTAATGTGCCCCATTCTTTCCCTTCTTACCCTGTTATGAGTTACTTCAACACCACATTTATCACAGACAACACCTTTGTACCTTATTCCTTTGTACTTCCCACAGTAACACTCATAATTCTTAGAAGGTCCAAATATTCTTTCATCAAACAAGCCATCTCTTTCTGCTTTGAATGTTCTGTAGTTTATTGTTTCTGGTTTTGTTACTTCGCCATATGACCATTCTAATATCTCATTGCTTGAAGCAAGATATATTCTTAGTGCATCAAAATCTTTTAGTTTAGTTATATCTCTCATAGTTACTCCTCAGAACTTCCTACATCATCCTTAATTTCCTCGACTCCAGCTTCTTCTAACTCTTTTGCATTCACAACTTCTTCTTGAGCAACATCTTCAATAATGTTTTCCACATTTCCTTCATCTCTATCTTTTGAATTTTCTTTTTCTTCAGAAGGTTCTCCCGTTGAGTAAGCTTCAAGACCAAGACCAAGACCGTTTAGTTTTCTAACAAGAAGTTTAAATGTCTCCGGAACCGTTGCTCCTGGTATTTCATTTCCTTGTATCAAAGCACTAAATGCTTGAACCCTACCTAACATATCATCTGACTTTATTGTTAACATTTCTTGAAGTAAATGAGCTGCACCATAAGCTTCAAGTGCCCAAACTTCCATTTCCCCAAACCTTTGACCCCCAAACTGAGCTTTACCTCCAAGGGGTTGCTGTGTAATAAGAGAATAAGATCCAGTAGATCTTGCATGCATTTTTTCTTCTGACATATGAACTAGCTTTAAGATATAAGAATCACCAACAACAATTTCGTTATGGTAATATTCTCCTGTTCTACCATCGATTAATTTCATTTTTCCTGAAACTGGAAAACCTGCTTTTTTAAATTCCTCAATTAATTTTTCTTCTGGGATCCTTTGAAGAGCTGGGATCTCATAAAATTTTCCAAGCTTCCTACCAACAGCTCCTAGAGAAGCTTCTAATATTTGCCCAACATTCATTCTTTTTAAAACTGCTTCTGACGAAAAAACAATATCAACTGAAGTTCCATCAGGAAGTGTAGGCATATCAACAGCAGGAACAACTGCAGAAATTACACCTTTGTTTCCATGCCTTCCAGCAAGCTTATCTCCAATTTCAATCTTCTTTTGCTGTGCTACATAAACAGTAATCTCTTCAATGGTCCCTGCTGGTAAAGATTCATTGTCTTTTTTTGTTACGGTCTTTACTCCAATAACAACGCCATGCTCACCATGAGGCATTCTAAGAGACGTATCTCTAACATCTTTTGCCTTTTCACCAAATATTGCTCTTAGTAATCTCTCCTCTGCTGTTAAATCAACTTCTCCTTTTGGTGCAACTTTTCCAACAAGAACATCTCCTGATTTAACTTTTGATCCAATTGCAACAACTCCATTTTCATCTAGATTCCTAAGTGTGTCTTCAGAAACGTTTGGTATATCTCTTGTTATTTCTTCCGGTCCAAGTTTTGTTTCTTGAACTGAAGTTACATAATCAGATATGTGAATTGATGTTAATATATCTTCTTTAACAAGCCTGTCCGAAATAATAATTCCATCTTCAAATTCAAGACCTTTATAGATCATATATGCAACTTTAACGTTTGTACCAATTGCAATCTCTCCATCGTCTACAGAAGGGCCTTCAATCAAAATATCTCCTTTTTTGACCTTTTGATCTGTTACCACTTTTACTACTTGGTTATAACAAGTGCCACTATTAGTTTGAGCAAACTTTTTAGCAACGTATTCAACTTTCTTTGCTTTCCCAGATATATTGTACTTAACAACAACTTTTTCAGCGTCAGCATAATCAACTATCCCATTATCTTCTGCCATGACTAAAGCATTTGTGTTTCTTGCAACTTCTTCTTCAATGCCAGTTCCAACAATTGGCTTTTGAGGTTTAACTAAAGGAACAGCCTGGGACATTTGTTGAGTTCCCATTGTGATTCTTGTCACTTCATCATTTTGAACGAAAGGAACAAGCCCGGCTATTACACCAAGAACTTGAGCTGGAACAACCTCAATGTAGTCTGCTAAAGAAACGTCACCTAAGAAAAACTCTCCACCTTTTCTCAAGGGAACTTGAGTATCAATAATGTATCCGTTGCTGTCAATTTCAACAGATTGATCTGTAATATGAACATTTTCTTCATCGTAAGCTGCTAAGTAAACAACTTCATCTGTAAGTTTCATTCTTCCTGTTGAGTCTTTTTCAAGCTTAATGTATGGGGTTTCTAAAAATCCATACTCATTTACCTTTGCATACAAAGACATGTAGTTAATAAGCCCAACGTTTGGTCCTTCTGGGGTTCTAGCAGGACATATTCTACCGAAGTAAGAATTATGAACATCTCTAACTGAAAAGCTTGCTCTTTCCTTGGTTAAGCCTCCAGGTCCAAGAACTGAAAGCCTTCTCAGATGATCAAGAGCCGTTAAAGGATTTTGTTGGTCGTGAAGCTGTGAAAGCTGACCAGTTGCAAAGAAAGCATGAACTGCAGCTGCTATAGCTCTTGGGGATATTAATGTTGATGGATCTGGTAACCTATCTCTTGGGGCAAGACTCATTCTTTCTTTTATGTTCTTTTCCATTCTCAAAAATCCTACTCTCATCTGCCATTGAAGTAACTCCCCCATGCTTTTAACTCTTCTATTCCCTAAGAAGTCCACATCACTTGGATCTCCATTACCATTGTTTAAAGAGATTATTTTTGAAACTATTTTTATTAAATCTTCTAACTGAAGTAATCTATGTTTTGGATCATTAGGAAAGTTTAAGCCTAGTGTTTGATTAAGTTTGAACCTTCCTACTGCCCCCATGCTGTATCTTCTTTTATTAAAGAACATAGCATGAACCAAAGCCTTAGCATTATCTAACACAAGAGGCTCTCCAGGCCTCATCTTTTTATATATCTCAAGGCAAGCTTCATCAAAATTTGATGCTGGATCTTTTGCAAGAGTAGCTTCCGTAAAGTTTATTTCTGGATTTGTTTCAACATTCTCGAATGTTTTCCTTATTTCATCATCACTTTCCAATCCAAATATCCTAAGAAGGGTGGTTGCAGTTATTTTTCTTTTTCTATCTATCCTTAACGTAATAACACCAGTTCTTGAGGTTTCAAACTCTAGCCACACACCACTCCTTGGCAACACTTTTGCACCTGCAAGATATTGTCCCGTAACGGGAGAAAACTCGCCACCAAACAAAACACCTTCTGATCTAATAAGTTGACTGATTATAATCCTTTCAACTCCGTTTATAATAAACGTTCCTCTTTCTGTCATTAAGGGAATATCGCCCATATATATTTCTTGTGTTCTTTGTTTCTTAGTAATGGGATCTTCAATACATGCATCTACATACCACTGAGCATCATAAGTTCTACCTGTTCTTACTGCTTCTGAAATAGTTATATTTTCTTTACCTACTCTAGGATTTGAGAGAGTCAAAACCCAACCTCTACCAGAACTGTCTTCTATAGTTCCAAGCTCGTCTAAAACTTCTTTTAATCCTTCTTTTTTTAACCATTCAAAAGATTCAAGTTGAACACCAACAAGATTAGGAAGAGGTAACGCTATTTTTCTTTTTAAAAAAGTTTCTCGCATTAATTTATGTAAAAAGATCCAGCTTACAATTTTACTACACTTATTTAATTTTTAACAGTCTTCTCCCTAATGTAACTAAAGATACCCCCATCCCTTAAGGGTAAATTTAAATTCTTATTTTAGCTGCCCGTTTTTTTGGAACAGCGTGAAGGCTATCATAATAAGTACAGGCTGTCAACATCTAATTCACAAAACCTACCTTATTCAACGGCCAAAACCTAAATACTACCCTTCCTATGATCCTTTTCTCATCAACAAAACCTAAGATCCTTGAATCAAGAGATTCCTCGCGGTTGTCTCCTAAAAGGGCATATTGGTTATCTTCTATTCTAATAGAATGCCCTTCTCTTATCTTTATATTACCTTCAGTACAAGTACCTTCGCCCAAGTAAGATTCATCTAACTTAAACCTTTCACCGTCTTTAGATATAACAACGCCACAATCTATTATCTTAAATATATCCCCAGGCATACCTACTATTCTTTTAATATAGTGACTTTCATTATCATTTGGTGGAAAAAAGACAACTATTTCTCCCCTTTTTAAGGGAAACAGCTTCTTTGTTATTCTATCAACTAAGATTCTTTCCCCAGAGTAAAAGTTAGGCTCCATACTTGGGCCAACAACAACTTCAACAGAAGCAACAAGCATGTAAATAAGCATTATTACTATAAAAGATACTACAAGAGACTCAATAATCTCAACAATTAACTCTTTTACCTTCATAACTTTATATAATAACAGTATAATCAGTTAAACTATACAATATAAGTAAATAAGCAACATGAAAAATAATAACAAACAAAAGAAACAAATTACCATAGAAAATCTAGGTACTGAAATAGGTGGAATGAAAGATCTTATTAGATTTTTAAAAGCAAATATAATCCTTTTAATAGCAATTATATTGTCCTGCTTCCTCATATATGCAAATTTAATAAATGGAAAGTTTTTAAACCTTGATGATATAAGTGGAATAGTCAACGATCCAAACATAGGGAACACATCTGCAGCAATTAAAAGTATGGAAGGATACAACTTATACAAGGTAGTTATTTTTAAGATCTTCGGATTAAACCCAACTGCTTATCATGTAGCTGCAATCATTATGCATTGCATAAACAGTATCTTAGTCTTTTTGCTCATGTACGTTTTATTTGGAAGGAAAGTGTCCTTAATAGCTACAGCCTTATTCATCACTCATCCTGTTAACACTGAAGCTGTAGGTTGGATATCAGGTTATCCTTATCTAATTAGAGGAATATTTATCTTTGGTACGCTCCTTTTTTATGCAATATATAAAAAGTCAAAAAATAAGTATTGTCTTTTATACTCATCGTTGATATTCCTTGTTGGTATGCTCTTCTTCAGGAGTTCTGGTTGGTTATTTGTAACACCAGTGATATTAATACTCTTAGATCAATTTGTGCTTGAAGAGAAAATAACATGGAAAAACATCGAAATGTACATTCCATATGCAATAATATCCTTAATATTTGCTGCTATTCTTATTCCAGGGTTTTTTAAGCAAAGAGTTCAGGAACTTCAAACTCTTTATTATGTTAAAGAAGAAACTTCTACTCCTCTCATAAACAGAATTCCATATACAATTTATATGGAATACAAGTTACTAGCCTTCCCCATGGAGCTTAGTATATATCATGAAGGAAAAGTTTTAGGAAATGTAGAATATGCTTTTATGGTCATAATAACCATAGCAATCATTTCTTTAACAATATACTTATGGAAAAAAGATAGAGTCGTTGCAGGTCTAATGATGATCATTATATTTTCCATACTCCCTAGTTTTAGCCCAATAATAATTGCATGGACAGCAGCAGAAAGATATTTGTACATAGCTTCAGCTTTCTACTCTGCAATGGTGGGTATATTAATACTAAAAGCAGAAGATAAATATAAGACAAAAAACCTTTCTATTATTTTTACAATTGTATTGTTAACATTCTTTTCTATAAGAACTGTTATTAGAAACAACGATCTTAAAAATAGCAAGAACCTTTGGTTTGCAACAAGAAAAACAGCCCCATATAGCTATAGAGTCTATAATAATCTTGGAGATGTATATGCAGAAGAGAAAAACTACGAACTGGCACTGGAAAACTTTAAAAGATCAGTAGCATTAAAGCCGGATTACGCAGATGCAGTACATAATATCGGCTATATATACAGTCAAATAGGCAATATTGAGAAAGCTAAAAAATACTTAGCACAAGCAACAGATATGAATCCAAGGCTATATCAATCATCTTTTAAACTAGGAGAGATTTACTACTTTGAAGAAAACTATGATAAAGCCACAGAATATTTCCAAAAATGCTTAAATGCAGATCCAACCAATCAGTTGTGTCAAACTTATTTGAACAAAATACTTAACAAGTAAGCAGACTTATTAAGCAACATTGGGTGTTCTTCCATGACAATTCTTATACTTCTTTCCACTTCCACAAGGACAAGGATCATTTCTCCCAATCTTTTCCTTTCCAGACTCAACTTTTTCAACTCTTATTTTTCTTCCAGTATCATCCACAATGTTTCTTTCTATTTCTTTTCCTTCTTGAGAAACACCAGTTTCTAACTCCCCATGATGATAAGTAATATTTTTTTGTTGCATTTCTTCTTTCTTAACTTGAGCATTCTTAGAAACAGATAAAAGTCTTTCTCCAACCATTGCATAAATCTTAGAGACAAGAATTTCAAATCTTTCATGTCCTTCCTTTTTATACTCAACCATTGGATCCCTCTGAGCATACCCTCTTAAACCAATTCCTTCTCTAACTTGATCCATATCAACAAGATGATCCATCCATAGAAAGTCAATAACTGGAAGACTAAAACCACTAACAATTTGCAACCATGTTTCTTTTTCAAATTCATTTTCTTTCTTAACCCATTCATCCTCACTTAATCCTGAAAACTCAGATAACTTTTCTACTACCCACTCTTTGTTTTCTTCCTTTCCTTCTCCTAACTCTAATATTCTTCTCCTAATTTTATAAACAACTTCCCTATGAGTGTTCATTATGTCATCCATTTCAACTAGTTGTTTTCTTCTATCAAAGTTAAACCCTTCTACTCTCTTTTGAGCATTTTCAATTGCTTTTGAAACCATTCCTGCTTCAAGAGGAATATTTTCATCAATACCAAATTTGTCCATTATTCTAGAAACAGACTCCCCACCAAATATTCTCATCAAGTCATCTTGAAGTGAAACAAAAAACTTTGATTCTCCTGGATCTCCTTGCCTTCCAGATCTTCCTCTTAATTGATTATCAATTCTTCTTGACTCGTGTCTTTCAGTTCCAAGTACGCAAAGTCCTCCAGCATTTAAAACTTTCTTTTGTTCTTCTGGATCTTGAGGATCGCCACCAAGTAAAATGTCTACTCCTCTACCAGCCATATTAGTAGAAATAGTAACAGCACCAAGTCTCCCAGCTTGAGCAATAATTAAAGCTTCCTTTTCATGGTTTTTAGCATTTAATATTTCATGAGAAATAGCTCTTCTTTGGAGAAAACTATGAAGAAGTTCACTCTTATCAACTGACGTAGTACCAACAAGAACAGGTTGTCCTTTTTTATGCCTTGCTTCTATTTCATCAGCAACTGCCTTAAATTTTCCAGCTTCTGTCTTGTATATAACATCATTATCATCTTTCCTTATACATTCCTTGTTGGTTGGTATTACTACAACTTCTAATTTGTAAATCTTAAAAAATTCTTCTGACTCTGTAGCTGCAGTACCAGTCATTCCAGCAAGCTTTTTATACATCCTAAAGTAGTTTTGGTACGAAATTTCAGCTAGAGTCTTTGATTCTTGCTGTATGACTACACCTTCTTTAGCTTCTATAGCTTGATGAAGTCCATGCGAAAATCTATTGTTTGGGAGAAGTCTCCCAGTAAACTGGTCAACAATAACAACAGCTCCATTTTTAACAACATAATCCCTATCTTTTTCATACAAAGTATTTGCAGCTAATGCTTGTTCAATTAAATGAACCATTTCAAAATCTTGTTCATAAAGATTATCTATTCCTAAAAGCCTTTCTACCCTTCTTATTCCAAGATCAGTCAATGTTACATTTCTATACTTTTCATCAAGCTCATAATCAGTATCTTTAATAAGGGATTTAACAATAGTATTTGATTGGTGATACCTTTCACTAGGTTTTTGGTCTGCTGCAGATATAATAAGTGGAGTTCTAGCTACATCAATTAAGATGGAATCAACTTCATCGACAATTGCAAAATTATGCACTCCCCAGTCACCGTTAGGGTTGGTTTGGACCATATCTTTTAACCTTCCCACCATGTTATCTCTTAAATAATCAAATCCAAACTCATAATTAGTCCCATATATAACATCACATTGATAAGCTTGCTGTCTTGGAACTTCCCTTAAATGAATAGAATAAGAATCTTCAAATTCATTACCTTCAAAGTTAGGATCAAATACAAAAGCTCTTTCTTGCATTATTACCCCAACACTAACTCCTAAATAGTTATAAACAGAACCCATCCAACCAGCTCCATGCCTTGCAAGATAATCATTTGGAGTAATAAGAGAAACCCCACTTCCAGTTAATGAATTAAGATACAAAGGAAGAGTAGCTGTTAAAGTCTTTCCTTCTCCTGTTTTTTGTTCTGCAATTTTTCCTTGATGAAGTACAATCCCAGCTAATATTTGAACATCAAAATGTCTTTGATTTAATGTTCTAAGCGCAGATTCCCTAACAAGAGCATAAGCTTCTGGAAGAATATTATCTAAATATTTTTCTTTTTCTTCATCACTTAGTCTCTTTAATTCTTCTTTCCAATAGTTTGTTTTTTCTTTTATTTGTTCTGAAGTTAATTTTTTTACAGATTCTTCAAAACCATTAACTTTATCTAAAAGAGGTTTAAGCTTTTTTATTTGTTTTTCATTAGAATCAAAAATACCACCAAACATATCAAAATGATTATAACATTAGAAATTTGTTGGAACTTACATGATTAATAAACAAGAAGATTAAACTAAGACTAGTAAAATGACTCCAGCTAGAATCAGTCTATAAATAATAAAAGGATATAAATTATTTGTTTGTACAAACTTTAACAAAAACTTAATGCACAAAATTCCAACTAGAAAGCTGGATACAAAACCTACTAATAAGCACAACGGATTAATTAAAGATAAGAGTCTATAAGAATGAAGCAACTGAAAAACTCCAGCTATGACTACAATAGGAATAGAAAGCAAAAAAGAAAATCTTGTTGCTTCTTTCCTATTTAACCCAAAAATCATACCTCCTGAGATTGTAGATCCAGATCTAGATACTCCTGGAAACAAAGACAAAACCTGAAACAATCCAACATCAAAACTCTTCCTTAATGAAATATCATCTTTAATAAAAAGTCTTTTCTCAAACTTCTTTTCCCCTAAATACATTAAAATACTTCCAGTTATTAAGAAGAAGGAGACAAGAAGAAGATTTCTATACTTAGCTTCAATTAAATCTCCAAAGAAAAATCCAGCCAAACCAACAGGAATAGACCCAACAATAATTTTTAACCCAAGAAGAGAGTTAGAAGAGTATTCTTTTAGTTTAATACTATGCGAAGAAAAAACGTCTTTGAAAAAAGATGAGGTAATCACCTTTAAATCGTTCCAAAAGCAAACAATCAAAGATAACGCAGTAGCTAAATGAAGAGTAGTATCAAAAACTAAGGGCATTTCTTCCCAGCCAGACAATGATCTAAATACAATCAAATGAGCTGAAGATGAAATTGGCAGGAATTCTGTAAAACCTTGTATTACTCCCAATACTAAGGATCTGAATATGCTCATAAGCTCATTTTACCTTCCCAAATATCAAAATGTTATCCGAGTTAGTATAACCTGCAACTACTTCTAATTCGGTTTCGCCAAGGAAACTTTCAACGTAATCAATAAATAAGTTAACATCATCTTGGTAGTCTTCCGTATATATTCTATTAAAGATTATTAAACCATTAGGGGAAACAAGCTTCTTTAAAGCTGCAATAAAATTTCCTGTCTTTCCAAGATCTGGGTATGCACTCCCATTTAAAATATCTACTATTAAAACATCAAAGCTCCCTAGTGGAATATTATATTCTTCTGGCTCCACTATTACTTTCAAAGCATCATCTATAATCACTCTATGTTCATGAACAGAATCTAAGTTAAAATACTTCTTAGCAATATCAACCATCACAGGATCCCACTCCACACTTGTAATCTTGGCCTCCGGAAAATTTTTAGATATTAAATGAACAAGGGTGCCTCCTCCAAGCCCAAGTATTAAAACATTTTTAACATCAGGGGACTTCTCCTTTAAAGAGTCTACGAGCTGACCCCAATAAAGCTTTGAAATACTTGGTGAGTTACAACTTATTGATTGAGAAACATCATCTACTAAAATCTTTCTTGTACTGCCAACCTCAACTACCTTAACATTTCCATTGTATTTAGACTCAACCTCATAAATTACTCTTGGCATTTTCAGTCCTTCAAATATGCTCATTAAATTAATCCTAACATAAATCTATTTAGGTACTATCTTCTTAAAACCTGTATACTTTCTTAATACTTTAGGAATTTCAATAGATCCATCTTTCTTTTGATAGTTTTCCATAACTGCTGCAAGAAGCCTTGGGGTGGCAGCTACTGTATTGTTTAACGTATGAACATATTTTAAACTTCCATCCTCTGCTTTGTATTTAATATTTAGTCTTCTTGATTGAAAATCTAAAAAGTATGAGTCAGAGTGAGTTTCTCTGTATATTTTTTGAGAAGGAAACCAAGTCTCAATATCATATTTTTTCCTTTGCCCTGCTCCGATATCCCCAGTACACATAAGAAGTACACGATATGGGAGACTTAAACCTTCAAGAATTGATTCTGAAAAACCAAGCATTTGTTCATGCCACTTTCTTGATGTGTCTTCACTTGCTTCACAAAGAACAACTTGTTCCACTTTATAAAACTGATGAAGTCTAAATATTCCTTTAGTATCTTTCCCATAAGCTCCAATCTCTTTCCTAAAGCAAGGGCTTAATGCAACAAGTTTTACTGGAAGGTCTTTTTCTTCTAATGTTTCACCTGCATAATATGAAGTTAAAGACACTTCTGCAGTTCCGATTAATGCTTTATCATCCACTCTATAATGATCATTTTCCCCCCAAGGGAAATACCCTGTTCCAGTAAAAAAACCAGGATTTACCATCCAAGGAACACTCATGAAGGTAAAACCTTGCTTGATCATATATTCAAATGCATATCTTAATATTGCTTGTTCAAGAATAGCCCCTTCGTTTTTTAAAAAATACCCTCTAAACCCTGCAATCTTTGCTCCCCTATCGATATCAATAATATCTAGTAATTTCCCCAATTCCACATGATCTTTAGGTTCAAATTTAAAGTCTTTTATCTTCCCAACCTTCTTAATTTCAACATTTCCTATTTCATCCTTCCCAACAGGTACATCATCAGCAGGAACATTAGGAACCCAAAGCAACATATTGTCCAATCTAGACTTCAATTCTTCTAACTCTTTTTCCATCCTTTGAAGTACATCTTTTATTACCTTTGCTTCTTGAATAAATTTTTCCTTCTCAGAAGGTTTAGCTTTAGCAACTTCTTCAGATATTTTATTTCTATTGCTTCTTTCAATCTCAACTTTCTTTAACAAAGAAAGATATTCTTCGTACACCTTTAGAAGTTTGTCTATATCAATAGTCCCGTCTAATCTTTTATCAATGATAGCTTTTTTTACCTTTTCTTTATTTTCTTTTATATAGTTAATATCTAACACGTCTCCTAGAGTATATCCTGATTTTATTTAGCTCTCAATATATTGATTTGATACTTCAACAACTCTGTAGTAGGATCCTGATCAATAAACTATAAAAGGAGAAAAAATGAACCTATCAGAGCGTGTTGAAGAAGCGATTCAAAAGGGATTAAAAGAAAAAGAAAAATCCGAAATACAGAAAAACGAAGAGAAGATGAATAAACAGCTGCAGATAGATACAGTTGTTAGCTCTTTAAGTACTTGGTCCTCACCAGCTTGTAATCTGCTAAAAGAAATCGTAAAGCATATGAAGGTTAATACCAAAGAGGTCTGGTTTCATCAGAGAGATGTTCTCTCCTTACCTAAAGAATACGAAAGGACTCTGGTTCAAGAGATAAATCCAATAACGGTGATCTTTCCAGATGAAGTGTCTCCTGAATTTTCAACTTTGGTATCCTACCCCAGAGTCTACGGCCAGAGTTTTGGTATTAGAAGCAAAAACTATGCAAACCAGGAAGATATTTCCATAGACCTTTTCATGGGAATAAACGGACCAATTTTTGTGCTTAAAGATGAAAGTAGAATTGTGCAGCAAGACGTACTCTATGAAGTCATAAAGGAAGAAGATATATCAACAGAGATATTAAAATGGCTATCTAGGTATGTAGAAGCAAACCCTGATATTTTCGTATAAATAACAAGATTCGATCTAAGTTATTTATGAAATACACAAACCCCTTCGGGAGAAATATCGAAGGGGATCTTTTTTATTGCTTTTTCAACAATGTTTGATAACATATGATCCATAGGTCAAAGAGTTATTGACCTTGAATATTTGCTCTGATACAATCAAGCGCGTCGTTTAAACGATGAGTACAAAAGAAGTAATACAAAAAGATGGAAAAGTAATAGAAACTCTTATGAGTGGGATGTTTAAGGTGCAGTTTGATGATGAGTCATTAGCTTTGGCTATGATATCAGGAAAAATGAGAAAACAACATATAAGAGTCTTGGTAGGAGATAAAGTGAGAGTTGAATTCTCTCCTCATGATCTTACTAGAGGTAGAATTACTTTCCGCTTAAAATAATTAAATGTGAAAGAAGGATCTTTCAAGTATGAAAGTTAGGTCGTCAGTGAAACCAATTTGCAGAGAATGCAAAGTAATAAGAAGGAAAGGTGTAGTTAGGGTTATTTGTAAAAGAAATCCTAAACACAAACAAAGACAAGGATAATAAATATGCCTCGTATTAAAGGTGTAGACATACCAAATGAAAAAAGAGTAGAAATAGCCCTTACTTATATTGAAGGTATTGGTGTTTCTACATCAAAGAAAATACTTGGAGAAACAAAAATAAATCCTGATACAAGAGCAAAGGACTTAACTGAAGCAGAAATAGCAGCAATAAACAGTAAAATTTCAGAGCTGGAAATACCAATCGAAGGAGAATTAAGAAGAATAGTTTCTGCAAATATTAGAAGATTGAAGGAAATTAAAAGTTATAGAGGGTTAAGACATTACTTAGGTCTTCCAGTTAGAGGACAAAGAACAAGGACAAATGCTAGAACAAGAAAAGGTAAAAGGAAAACCGTAGGAGGTATGAAAAAGAAATTAACTAAGAAATAATATGCCAAAGAAAAAGAAAGAAAAAATAATTACATCAAGTGGAAAGGCTTTTATTACTGCAGGTATGAACAATACTATTGTTACCATTACCGATGATAAAGGTAATACATTATTTACAGGAAGTTCAGGAAAATCAGGGTTTAAAGGATCAAGAAAAGCTACTCCTTATGCTGCAACAAAAGCAGCTGAACAATCTGGAGCTTTGGCATATGCTGCAGGAATTAGAGAAGTTGCAGTATTTGTTAAAGGACCAGGACTTGGAAGAATATCTTCCATCAAAGCTCTAAAAAGCGCAGGTTTGAATATAGTATCAATTTCAGATCAAACTCCCATTCCACATAATGGGTGTAGACCTAAAAACAGAAGAAGGGTTTAACATGGCAGGATACACTGATGCAAAATGTAGGTTATGCAGAAGAGAAGGTGTAAAACTTAACTTGAAAGGTAAGAAGTGCGAGAGTGAAAAGTGTCCTTTTGAAAAAAGACCTCAAGCACCTGGACAACATGGACTAAGTAGAAAACCACTATCAGAATACGGTAGGCAACTTAGGGAAAAGCAAAAAGCAAAAAGAATTTATGGGATTTTAGAAAGACAGTTTAGAAACTATGTAAGAGAAGCTTTAAAAACTAAAGGTGTGTCTGGAACAATTCTTATTCAAAAGCTTGAGTCAAGACTTGATAACTTAGTTTATAGAAGCGGTTTTGCAGTTTCTAGAGCACAAGCAAGGCAAAATATTAGAAGAGGCTTGTTTTCTGTAAATGACAAGGCGGTAACAATACCTTCTATGCAAATTAAAGCTGGTGATATAATCAAACCCGTAGCTTTTGAAAAGATTCATTTAAGAGAAGGTTTTGTGATGCCAGATTGGCTAGAAGCAAACCTTAAAGAAAAATCCGTAAAGTATATCAGATTCCCAGCTGAAGACGACCTTCAGGAGAGGGTGGATATACAATCAATTATTGAATTTTATTCAAGATAATTTTAAAAGGAGGAATTTATGGAACTAACTAAAGAAAATTTAAAGATAAGCACAGTAAAAGAAGAAAAAGGCATTGGTATTTATTCGTTTGAACCATTACCAACTGGTTTTGGGTACACCCTTGCAAATGCTCTAAGAAGAGTTCTTATGACATCAATCAAAGGAGCTGCTGCAACCCAAGTTAAAATAAATGGTGCTAATCATCAATTTACAACTATGCCAGGAGTAAAAGAAGATGTTGTTGAATTAACATTAAACTTAAAAAAAATAAGGTTTAAGAATCATTCAGAAGGTCCAGTCATAGTTACTATAGATAAAAAGGGTCCTGGAAAGGTAACAGCAAAAGACATTGAAGCTCCATCAGATGTTGAGATTATGAATAAAGATCAACATATTGCTACACTAGCCGATGCAAAGTCAAAATTTGAAGCAGAAATAACAGTTGAACCAGGAGTTGGATACTCTCCAATGGAAGAAAGACAAACATCTAAACTTGGAGTGATAGTCTTGGACGCATTGTTTTCTCCTGTCTTATCTGCTAATTATGAAATTGAACCAGCACGATTTGGTGGAAGAACAGACCTAGATAAGATAATTTTTACCATAGAAACTGATGGGAGTATTTCTCCAAAGCAAGCTTTGATAAATGCAGCACAAATATTAAAAGACTACTATGTTGCTTTTGAAGAATGGAAAGAAGGAACAGCAACTGAAGAAAAGAAAGAAGAAAAAACTAGAGAAACAAAACTTACAGAAGACGTTTCAGTAGAAGAACTTCCACTTCAAACAAGAACCATTAATGCTCTTAAAAAGAGTAAGATTAATACACTTCATGAGCTAGCACAAAAGTCAGACGAAGACTTAGAAGATATTAAAAATATTGGTGAAAAATCTTTAGATGAAATAAAGGAGTTGTTAGCTAAGGAAGGATTTAGAAAGTAATTTAATTAAATTAAACAAGGCTTATGAGACATAGAGTTGTTAAAAAGACATTAGGAAGAAATAAGGACCAAAGAAAAGCTTTGATTTCTAACTTAGCAGCTCAGCTAATTGAGCAAGGCTCTATTAACACAACTCTAGCTAAGGCAAAAGTTGTTAAACCATATGTTGAAAAGCTTGTAACGAAAGCAATCAAAGCCAATAAATCAGAGAATAATCTCATTAAGTTTAACACTGTAAAGCTTTTAAGAAAGCACCTTAGATCAGAAAAATCTATTAGAAGCTTAATGGATAATGTAGCTCCAAAATTTCTAAATAGGAAAGGCGGCTATACAAGAATAATTAAAACAGGAAACAGAAGTGGAGACAATGCCATTTTAGCCAGAATAGAATTTGTTGAATCAATAAGTAAAGGTAAAGAACTAAAAGAAAGAAAGGAAAAGAAAGAAAATACAAATAAGACTAAGGTGGTAAAAAAGACAAAAGCTAAGCCTACTGAAAAGAAGGAAGTCAAGGTAGATAAGGCAGAAAAGAAAAATGAAAAGAACACCAAATAAGACAACGGTGCTTAGCACTGCAGATAAAAAGGATAATTGGCATTTAATAGATGCTAAAGGCGAGACTTTAGGTAAACTTGCTACTAAAATAGCAGTAATCCTTGTTGGAAAAGATAAAGCAGAGTATGTATTGAATCAAAACTGGGGAGACAAAGTTGTTGTTATTAATGCTGAAAAAATAAAGGTTACAGGAAAGAAAATGACTGATAAGCTCTATATTCATTACACAGGGTTTCCACATGGGCTAAGAACAGAAACTTTAGGTAATCTTATTGGAAGAAAACCAACAGAGGTGATTAAAAAAGCAGTATCTGGTATGCTTCCAAAGAACAAAATGAGAAAACAAAGGATGGCTAATTTATATATTTATGCAGGTGATAAACATCCTCACCAAGCTCAGTTAAGTAAATAATATGCCAAGGACAAAAGAACTAAAAAACAAGAAGAACACAAAAGAAAAGGAAGTTAAAAACGTAGAGGAAGCAACAATATCCGTTGAAACAGAAGAAACAAAAGAAGGAATTACAGAAAAGCTAATAGATACCAAAGTCGTTAAAAAAGACAAGCCTCTAAAGAAAGGGTTTATATCTGGAACGGGAAGAAGAAAGGAAGCTACAGCAAGAGTTTTTCTATGGGAAGCAAAAGGTGATTTTACTGTTAATGGACAAAGCATAGAGAAATATTTCTCTGGAAATGTTGAACAAACAAAATGGGTAAGACCATTTCATACGATAGGAATATCTCATCCTGAAGCTAAGTACTCAGCCAGTATTAAAGTAGCTGGATCAGGCAAGTCTTCTCAATTAGATGCGGTGGTTTTAGCTATATCAAAAGCTTTGGCAAAGCTAGACGAGGAATTTGATAAAACTTTGAGAAAACAAGGATTCTTAACTAGAGATCCAAGAATGGTGGAAAGAAAGAAGCCATTCCTACACAAGGCAAGAAAGAGACCTCAGTATTCAAAGAGATAAGAACAAATAATCACTAAAGCAACTATTTAAGTTTAATTATCTTAAGGTATCTTTGTTGTGCGATATCATTGATTCAATCTCTTCAAGCACATTTTTTACACCTTGAATCTTTTCCCATAGCTGAGTACCCCTACTGTCCTTGAGATGAACAAATGAAACATCATATGTTTGGGATATTAAATCAAGAACTTTAAGCGAAGGAGTACATCTTCCTTTTTCGTAAGCAGAAATAGTCTTCCCTGACTTTCCTATTTTCCTTCCAAATCTTTCTTGAGATAAATTATTCTTTTCTCTAATATCTTTTATCTTCTTTCCTAAGTTTTTTTCCATATCCTTATTCCTCAACTTTCACCAACTATTTCCCAAAATAAATAGAACAATACATATTGATGTAAATTGATCACTAAATTACATTCTACTTAATAAAAATGATATGAAGATTAAAGATTTACAAAGAGAAGAAAAACCAAGGGAAAAACTCATATATAAAGGCTTAAACAGTCTTACAAATGTAGAGTTGTTAGCAATAATTTTAAGATCTGGTGGAAAAGACTGCCCTGCTACAAACCTTGCTAGAGATTTGTTAAATAAATACTCAGGATTAAGAAATTTATTAAGTGCAGATATTCAAGAGTTAACAAGCTTTAAGAACATTGGGTATGCTAAAGCATCTTGTATTAGGGCACTAGGGGAAATAGCTAAAAGAGTTGATCAAGAAGATCATAATATTGGAAGTGCCATTAAGAAACCAGGGGATGTTTATTCTTTAGTAAAACGAGATTTAATTGGAAAAGACCAAGAGTATCTTGTATTAATCTCTTTGAACTCAAAAAGTAGATTAATTTCAAAAGATGTAATTTCAAAAGGAACATTAACTGAAACATTAATACACCCAAGAGAAGTGTTTAAAAAAGCTTTGCTTAAGAATGCTTACTCAATAATTATTGTTCACAACCACCCATCAAATGAAGCATTCCCAAGCGAAGATGATATTAAAGTAACAAGAAAGATATCCAAGGTAGGAACGGATATAGGCATTCCACTTGTAGATCATTTAGTTGTTGCCGACAAGGCTTTCTTTAGTATGAAAGCTCATAAATTATTTAGTAATTAGTTATGAGAAAGGTGGTGATATAAATGCTTAAAACAAAAAACTTACTGTATCTCCTTGGACCAATAATACTTATATCTAGTTTAGCAGCTGGAGTAACCTATGCAGCTTTTACAGACAAAGGAAAGGTTCTAGGATCAACGTTTAGTGCAGGAAGCGCAGATATTAAGTTTCTAAGTAATATAACTCTTGAAGCAAACTCATCAAATCTCACAGATGAACTCACAGGCCCTAACTTTAGTAACATATCTCCAACGTGGACTCAAGACTATTTGATAAAGATATTAAATAATGGAACTTCAAAGTTAGGATTAGTAACAAACGCATACTATGAAACTGCAAACGATCCAGACGATCTCAGATCAGACATCCAAGTGGAAGTGATACCATGGAGCGACTTAAATTCTAATGGAGTTGTTGATTCTGGCGAGGAAGGGGTATCTCTTGGCAAGAAAACTATAACAAAATGGAAAACAGAAGGATTTGATCTTGGAGAAATAGGAGCAGGACAGCAAATGCCTTTAATACTAAGGTTTTCTGCTCCAACCTTAGGAAATGATCAACAAGGATCTACAGCAGTGTTTGACTTTGAATTTGAGGCTATTCAATTGTAGAGATCTACAATATCGCTTTACCCGGGAAGGCGAATTAAAAACATGAAAATAGCTTTTCAGGCTTTAAAAATATTAATGATAGTTCTAACAGCAATTACTTGTTCTAAAAATCTGAAACTATACGAAATAGCTACATCTTCAATGGAACCAAGTTTAAAGCTAGGATCTGCTGTCATAGCAATTAAAATAAATAAAATGAGCGGGCTAAAGACAGGAGACATAATTGTATACAAAACACCTCAAATCCCAAATCTAATAACTCACAGAATAATTAATATTTATTCTTTTCATAACAAGAACCTTTTTATCACTAAAGGAGACAATAATACATTTGAAGACCCTTATCCCATCATTGAATCTGAAATAATTGGAAAAGTGATTTTAGTAATTCCATATCTAGGACTAATAACAAGAACAATATCTTCCTATAAATTCTTAAGTATTTCTTTCTATGCTCCTTTAGGATTTTTACTCGGACGAGCTATTAAAAGGTTTCTTTAATGTTTATCAAATAGATATACCCTAAATCTCCTGTATTTGATATTCTTTAATATATGCCCTACTCGTTTAAACTGCCACATAAGTTCTTAGCTTGGTGGGCAACAAAAGGACCTGCTAAGGCTTTTAATATAGCTACAACGTTTCTAGCAGTAGCTAACAATGAGCTATCCTTTTTAACCAATATTAGACTTTTATTTGTTCCCTTGTATGGTATACGTACGATACCAGGAAGAGTTATGAGCTTTGTTGCAAGGATACTTATGATTGCTGTAGGCCTTCTCTTCATGACTGCAATATTAATCATTTGTGTACTAATCCCAATAGTTTGGCTTGCTATCCCTCTAATCATAGGATACTACTCGCTTGAAGCAACATTTATTTTCTTTGTAGTTCTTTACCTTATTTGGGCAGTATCAAATCTAAATACACCAGAAAGGAAGATTGAAGATATCAAAGACAGCAAGTACATAAAATCCTTTAGACCTAAAACAAAGTACTACTTAAAACTTTTAATCAAAAATCCCAAGAATGCTATAAACAAGATTATAAAAGATAAAAGTATAAGCTACCTTTTAAGAAAGTCTGAGCTGGATAATAAAGAGTTAATAGAAAAGCTCAGTAATATTACAGAAATGAAAACTAATAATATTGAGAAACAAAGTTTTGATTTAGCAAATGAAAATAAATCTAGGTATGTCGAATTAGAACATTTATTTACATCTGTAATAACAAATATTCCTAATATCTCTACAATACTGTCTTCCTTTAACTCTGATGTTGAAACCATAAAACAAACAGCTTCATGGATAGTTGAGGAAAGAGAGTATTTATCAAAAGTGTACATATGGCAAGAAAATTACGAAAGAAGTCCTTTAGGAGGAATAGGAAAAGGAATGTTGGGAAGAGTAACCCCTACTTTAGATAAGGTTTCTCTTGACATCACAAAAGAAGTACAAAAAGGAAGGGTGGATAGAATTATAGGAAGAGAAGAAGAAATAAAACAAATTGCTGAAATGCTTGATGGAAACAAAGGAAACATTTTAATTATTGGAGAGCCAGGAAGTGGAAAAACCTCTATTCTTAAAGGTATTGCTTACAGAATAATATGTGGCACTGAGTATAAAACACTACATAACAAAAGAATTGTAAGTTTGGATGTAGGATCCTTAATTTCTGGAGCAGAAAACGCTGGAGGAATTGCAAAGAGGCTTACTAGTGTGCTTGATGATGCAGAAGGATCTGGAGACATAATACTATTTATAGATGAGATACAGAATTTAGTAACTGGATTAGGAGAGAAGGATGGGGATTCCTCAACAATTTTTTCAATGCTTGAAAATTACCTAGTAAGCGACAAGATTAGATTTATTGGTGCTACATCAATATCAAATTACAGAAAATATATTGAACCAAACGAAGTTATTTCTAGACTTTTCCAAATTATTGAGTTAAATCAAAGCTCAAAGTTAGATACTATTGAAATACTTAAATACATTGCAAGAAAATATGAAGATGAATACAAGACATTTATAACATTTCCTGCTGTTGTAGAAAGTGTAGAGCTATCAGAAGAATTAATCCAAGAAAGAGTTCTTCCTGATAAAGCTATAGATATACTAAACAGATCTGCAGTATCAGTTAAAGAATCTACAAAAATATTAACCTCAGAAGACGTTGCCAAAGAAGTTTCCGAAATGACAAATGTTCCAATTACCACCATTACCCAAGACGATGCAGTCAAACTTTTAAATATTGAATCTGAGATGAAAAAAAGAGTAATTGGTCAAGATCAGGCTCTTGAAAAAGTTGCAGCTGCTCTTCAAAGAGCAAGAACTGGAATAAGAGATGAAAAGAAGCCAATAGCAAGCTTCTTGTTTGTTGGAACAACTGGTGTAGGAAAAACAGAAACAGCAAAGGCTTTAGCATCAAGCTACTTTGGAAATGAGGAGGACATGATTAGATTAGATATGAGTGAATATCAACAATTAGACAGTATAAATAGGCTTATTGGATCACCAGATGGCTCTGTAAATGGAACGTTAACGGACAGTGTAAGGTCAAAACCATTTGGATTAATTTTGATAGATGAAATAGAAAAAGCACATCCTAATATTCTTTTAATGTTCTTACAAGTGTTAGATGAAGGAAGATTAACAGACACATCTGGAAATATAGCTAACTTTACTAACTCAATTATTATATGTACAAGCAATGTTGGAACAAGATCTATTCAAACAGTTTTTGAAGCAAAAGGTACATACGATCAAATGACTAAGGCAGCAATGACTGACATTAGGAATAAATTTGCTCCAGAACTTTTAAACAGATACACAGGAATTATAGTATTTAACCCTTTATCAGTTGAAAACATGAGAGAGATAACAAAGTTAATGCTAAAAAAAGTTACAAGTAGAGCAGAAGAAAAAGGAATTAAATTAAGTTTCAAGCCAGAGCTAGTTGAAGAACTCATTAAAAGAGGATATAGCCCTCAATGGGGAGCAAGACCCTTAGCCAGAGCAATAGAAGACTCAGTAGAATCTTATTTAGCAGTTAAAATACTTAAAAAGGAAGTAAAGGCTGGGGACAGCTTATTGCTAGGTACTGAGGTATTTAACTAAAACAAAGTTTTCATTAATCTTTCCTTTAATATATAATCTTCGCATGGAAGAACAGAAACAAAGACTTCAAAAGCTGAATAAATCACTAAGAATTGATGAGAAAAAGCAGAGAATATTAAGTATAAAAGAAAAACTTAAAAACGAAGAAACGTGGAAAAAGTGGGAAGAAGGCCAAGAACTAACTAAAGAATTAGCTAGCTTAAAAAAAGAAATAGAAGATTATGAGATACTTGAGTTGTATCTAGATAACAATGAAATTAAAAACTTCGAAGAAGAAGCTAAAAAGCTAGAGCTTAAAACATACTTATCTGGAAAACACGATAAAGGAAATGCAATATTATCAATACATGCTGGACAAGGAGGAACTGAAGCAAATGATTGGGTAGAAATGCTTTTGAGAATGTATTTAAGGTATTGTGAGAGGAAAGACTGGAGAACAACAGAAATCATTAAGATTCCAGGGGATGAAGCAGGAATAAAGTCCGTAGTTTTTGAAGTTGAAGGAAGTTATTCTTATGGATTCTTAAAAAGAGAATCTGGTGTACATAGACTTGTTAGACAATCTCCTTTTAATGCAGATAATTTAAGACAAACATCTTTTGCTCTTGTTGAAGTAATACCTCTTATTGATAATGATATTGAGTTAAATATAAAAGAAGAAGATTTAGAATGGGAATTTTTTAGATCTGGAGGAAAAGGTGGTCAAAATGTTAACAAAGTATCAACTGCAGTTAGATTAAAACACAAACCATCTGGAATTGTTGTGGAGTGCCAAGAAGAAAGATATCAAGGAAAAAACAGAGAAAAAGCTTTAAAAGTATTAAAGTCAAAGCTTTATCAAATAGAAGAAGAAAAATCTTTAATGGAAACCAAAAAATTGAAGGGTGAGTACAAAACACCTGGGTGGGGAAATCAAATTAGAAATTATGTTCTACACCCATACAAATTGGTAAAGGACTTGAGAACAAATGTTGAGAGTTCTAGCCCGGAAGAAGTATTGAGCGGTAACCTAGATGAGTTTGTCGATGAAGAAATAAAACTTTAATTCACAATATTATCATTTCTTGGGAAATCTTCATCAGTAAAATCCTCAGGTCCATACCCAGGATCTGCATCTGATTTGTTAAGGCCACTAGGAGTATCATCAACCATAACTTCCCTTCCTCTACTACCACTTACCTCCGGTCCAATTATTCCCTTTTCTTCCATTTCATCAATTATTCTTGCAGCTCTTGCATAACCAATTGAAAGTTTCCTTTGAAGAAGAGATGCAGAAGCCTTTCCTGCTGATATAACAATATCAACAGCTTGATCAAAAAGTTCATCTACCTCATTACCCCATTCAGAAGACCCTCCTCTTTTTGAAGAATCTGTAGGAGTTCTCAACACTTCTTCTTTATAATCTGGTTCCATACCTTGAGCTTTTAAGTATTCTACAAGATCACCAATTTCTTTATCTGAGATATAAGCCCCCTGAAGTCTCATTGGTTTCATCACATCTGGAGGAACAAAAAGCATATCTCCTTTTCCAAGAAGCTTTTCAGCGCCTGGTTGATCAATTATTACTCTTGAATCTATTTGACTTAGAACTTGGAAGGCAGCTCTACAAGGAATATTTGCTTTAATAAGCCCTGTTATAATGTCAGCTGAGGGTCTTTGAACTGCTAAAACTAAATGGATACCTGTTGCTCTTGCAAGTTGAGCAATTCTAATAATACTTTTTTCTACTCCAGCAGGATCTCTAACCATAATATCGCTTAGTTCATCTACCACAATAACTATGTATGGCATAACTTGAATACCAGACTTTTCATTATATCCTTCTATATTTCTTACTCTAGCTTGTTCAAATAATTTATATCTTCTTTCCACTTCATCTACAGCCCATCTGAAAACAGAAGGGGCTTTATCCATATCAGTAACAACTGGAGTTAAAAGATGCGGAATACCTTCATAATGAATAAGCTCAACTCTCTTAGGATCAATGATTATAAACTTAACCTCTTGGGGAGTTGCTCTAAATAAAATTGAAAATAACAAATTATGAATAAATATAGATTTACCAGATCCTGTTGTTCCAGCTATTAAAAGGTGAGGCATCTTTCCAATGTCATAAGCCACTACCCTACCTCCAACATCCTCTCCCAATACAATCCCTAATTTTGACTTCATATTCTTCATGGCATCTGAGTTGATTAAGGATTTAAAATAAACCATAGTCCTTTTTGAATTAGGAACTTCAATTCCAATCAAAGACTTACCTGGAATAGGAGCTTCTATTCTAACTGAACCTGTTGGTGAAGCCAAAGCTAAAGCTAAATTACCTTGAAGACTAGATATCTTTGATATGTTTGTGACTGACTTTGGTCTTACTGCATACTGGGTGACTGAAGACCCAACCTTTACATTATCCATTTCAATATCAACATCCACTCCAAAAGATTTTAACGTTTCTTTTATTATCTTTACTCTCTTATCAACATCAGATGTATCCCATACTCTTGACTGTGGCTCAGCTAAAAGATTGTCAGGTGGAAAGTTCCATATTCTATCAGAAGGCACTCTAGAAATCTCAAGAGGTGAAGCTAAAACTAAAGAATCTACAGTGTTTCTAGCAATGTCGGTTTGAGGCTCAGACATGGACTGAATAACTTCAAATAACGGAGCTTGTTCGGGTCCTTCTTTAGAAGGTTCTTCCTTTTTATTATCGAAATCTTCAAAACCAACAGATTCTACATTTACTTCCACATCTTCTTCCCCTTCTTTCTTTTCATGGTGAAACAAAGATTTTAACTTGCTTAAAAACCCTGAAATAAACTTACTTTCTTTAAAGAAGGAAAAAATAGATTCAAAAGAAATGTTAAAAATCAATATTATAGAGGACAAAACCAAAGCTACCAATATAACTCCAGCTCCCACATTACTTAAGCCTGCTGAAAGAACACCAGACAATTTATATCCAAACATTCCGCCTCCACCGCCACTTCTTGCAATGTCAAGAGAATCTTTTCCGTCAACAAATAAATGAAACAATCCAGATAATGAAACTAAAGATAAGAAAATACCTAGAAGTACTCTAATTTCTTTGAACTTAATATTTACCTTATCTACAAATAATATTCCCACACCAGCTAACAAAATTGGAATGATAATAGAAGCCTTTCCAAAGGCTAACCTTAAAACATGCTGAATTTCTGCATTAAAATCATAATCTGGAGCAAAAAAAGACACTAAGCTTACTATGGCAAGAGATAAAAACACCAAGGAAATTATAGACCTTGTAGTGTCAGGTTTAACATTAAATTTGACTTTAAACTTTCTTTTTCTTCCCCTGGACATTAAGTCTATAATATCACGAAAAACAAGTGGTGTAAAAGCAAGACTACAATTTATATTGTAATAAAGTGAACAATAACCATGGGGGTCATGGATGTTTCTCTTCTTAAGAAATCCCCAATATCATTCTCAAGCTTCTTCTTTATCTCTGTGATATCTCCTTTTTTTGAATTTAGCTTGTTTATTCTTTTCCCTATAAACTTCTTTGATTTTCCCATAAGTTCTTTTGAATCCTTAACATATATGAAACCACGAGTAATAATCTCAATTTTATCCGTTAAAACATTGCCTTTCTTTGTTACTGGTACTGCAACCACAAATACGCCATCGTTGCATAACTGATTTCTATCTTTTACAACAATAGGATTTAATTCTTCTATCTTATTGCTCCCCATGTAAACAGGTTTAACTTGAATATGAGAACCTTTCTTAGCACTCCCATAAGAAAATTCCACGGAATCACCTTCTAACATCTCAAACACTCTGTCTTTGGCTATCCCCAGCTTTCCAAGAAGGTTTGTATAAGCTCGCATTTTTGTTATAGTTCCACCAATGGGAATGTAGTATTTGGCATTTATTAATTTAGTCATTCTTTCAATATCTCCCTTTACAGCATGGCCAGAAACGTGAAGGTCATCTTGTATTTCACCATAGATTACTTCTGCATTTCTCAAAGTTAAAGCATCCATTACCTTTTCCACGGTAATATCAGCTCCTGGAGGATTAGGATCTCCAGAGAATATAACCATTGCATTGTCTTCAAGCGTGATTGACTCATGTTCCCCTCTGCTTAATCTACCTAAAGATGATTCTGGCTGGCCATAGCACCCAGCTATTAAGTAAACAAGCTCTTCTTGAGGATATTTCCCAGAAACTTGTTCCTTTACAAAAAAATCATCTGGAAAAGGAAGGTAACTAAGCCGTCTTGCTACATCCACCATTTGTTCAATAGATCTTCCACTTACTACTATTTTTCTCCCGTATCTTTGAGTAGCATTCATTATTTGAAACATTCTGGAAATGTTAGATGACATTGTTGTTACTAAAATTTGTCTTTTACCTGCCCTCCCAAAAAGCTCAATAAAAGTATCAGTTAAGGTACTTTCTGATTTAGTATGTCCTTCTGAAGTAACGCCAAGACAATCTGATAAAAGACATAACACTCCTTCTTTGCTTAATCTTTGCATTGTTTCAACATCAGCTGGCTTATCAAGAACCGGAGTATCATCAAATTTATAATCAGCAATATGAAGCACGATGCCTTCTGGAGTCCTAATAGCATAACCCATGGACTCAGGTATTGAATGATTAATCCTAAAAGCAGAAACCTTAAAGTTTCCTAGATTTACAACACCAGATTCAGGTGTCATAAGGTGATAGCTGAATCTTTTGCCCATTTCTTTAAAGCTGTTGTCTTCAAGCTTAACCTTAAGAAACTCCCCAACAAGTTTACTTGCATATATCGGAATATCAGGAAGCTCCAATAATAGATTAGGAACAGCACCAACATGATCCTCATGACCATGAGTGATAAAGAGTCCTTTAATTTTATAAGAATTTTCAATTAGATATGTAAAATCAGGAATGAGAACATCAACACCTGGCATATCAAATATGTCAGGAAACCCTATTCCACAGTCAACAACAATAATTTCATCTTTATATTCGTAAATGGTTAAGTTTTTATTAACTTTGTCAGTTCCACCTATTGTAATAATTTTTAAAACAGGTTTAGAAGTTGTATTTTTATTTTTTGATGTATTTAAAAACTGCACTGTTTAATTTTACAGACCTAAAACTAGTTGTCCATCTAGATTTTGGTCTTGATCATTACTTCCTTTGTTTGTATCACCACTTTTTATTAAGTCTTCTGCTTTCTTTAACATCTCAGGAATCTTCTTAAAATCTATCTTAAAATCTTGAAGTACAGAATAACTCCTTAATGCAGCAGCAGGATGATAAACAGGATAAATATAGTAATCCCTTATCCTTATTAAATTTCCTCTATCTCTAGAAATCTTACCTTCTGGGTAAAGATAATTCATAGCATATCTCCCTAAAGTTATAACTAAAACAGGAGATATCGCCTTAAGCTGAAGGTCTAGGTATGGTTTACAAGCAGCTATTTCATCAGGAAGCGGTTCTCTATTTTCTGGAGGTCTGTGTTTTATGACATTTCCAATCCAAACATCTTCTCTTTTATAACCAATTTCTTCAAGAGAAGACTCTAAAAGTTTCCCTGCTCTTCCAACAAAAGGCTTACCAGAAACGTCTTCATAATAACCTGGGGCTTCTCCAATAAAAACAATTTTTGAGTTGATATTCCCTTCTCCTGGAACAGGATTAGTTGCTGTCTTACACAATCTACATTTACTACAATTTTTTATATTGTTATTTATATCTTGCATCATTTTTTCTTTATCCATTTTGCTTATTGAGGGAGATAATACTTTAGATTATCTGCATTAATAATTACCTTTTTTGTTTTCCCTTCAACTATTTCCTTTGCAACTTTCCTACAAATAGACTCAAGGGTTCTTGATAAGCTCCTAATCCCGGAATCATAACCAAAAGGTCTAACGATTCCTGGCCACAAATCTGGATCTATTTCTAACTCTCCTAGTGAAAGACCGGAGTTTTCTAGTATCTTAGGCATAAGATAATCCCTAGCTATTACCAGCTTTTCATTGTCAGTGTACGAAGGCATTTTAATAATTTCCATTCTATCCATCAAAGCAGCAGATAAGGTTCCTGTGTTATTTGCTGAACATATAAACAAAACATTAGATAAGTCTACAGGATAATCAATATAATGGTCTCTAAAAGCAACATTTTGTTTTGGATCAAGTATTTCTAAAAGAACAGCCATAATATCCATTCTTAATCCTTGTTCTCCACTAGCTTTATCAATCTCATCCAAAAGGATCAAGGGATTTTTCACTCCTGTTTTTATTAAAGCTTTAACAATTTGCCCAGGTTCAGCTTCAGGAAATGCCTTACTCTTCCCTCTAAGTTCAAGGGTAGATCCAATACCTCCCATGGCAATTCTTTCAAACTTTCTCCCTAGTGTTTCGGCAACAGAATATGCAAGAGTAGTTTTACCAACACCTTGAAGACCCACAAGCAATAGTATTGGGGATTTTGATATTGCTTCTTTTCCTCTCTTCTTTAAAAGAATTAAAGTAGCCAAATACTCAAGAATTCTATCTTTTGCGTATTGCATTCCATAGTGATTCTTCTCTAATGCTTGCTTAGCATTCTCCAAGTCCAAGTTATCTTTAGTTTCTGCTGTCCAAGGTATTGAGGCAACAGTATCAATATACCTGGAAAGAGTATCAAACTCGCTAGCATAATGACCAAGATTGGCCATCCTTTCCAGTCGTTCTATCATTTCATTAAGACGATCCTTAAGGTCAATAGGTAACCCTTCAGTTGTTTCAACCTTTTTATTCAATGTCTTTAATTCTTCAAATAAAAATTCTTTTCCTGCCATTACTTAATAACTATAAAATTAGAATCTAACTCCTTAAAAGAGCTAATAATTAATTTTAGCTCTTCCGATGTAGTTTTATCCAATACATTCAAAGCTTCAGATTTTTTATCGTTGTTTAATGCCATCAAAAACATCTTTCCCTCCACGGGAAGGCTATTTTTAATCAGTACATAAGAAGGATTTAACGACAAACTTTTTTGTGTTCCAGAAATTGAACTTTCTATCTCTTCTATCATAAGATCACTCGTGGATATTACTAAAACATCATTTATTCTTTTAGTGGCTAACCCAGAGTAACCCCCTGTATTTATATCTTCTTTTGAAGGAAAGACTAAGAAGCTCCAATATTGCTTTCCATCCTTAGTCGATAAAAAGGCACAGTAAAACTGCTTTACACTTTCTTTAATATTCTCATATAACGTAAATACTTCTCCCCCTAAAAAGTTAAAGTAAGGCTCAAAACTACTAAAATCATTAGTTTCCATATATAAATCAACATCACCAGGAACTAAATTGGATACTTTAAACTGTCCAAAGGTACCAGAACTTAAGTTTATATTTAAATTAACAATACTAGGATTGCTAGCTAGATTATCGTTATCGCTCCTTTTATTTACTTCCATAACTTTAGTTTCATTTGAATTATTAGAGGAGAAAAGGGTAAACCTAACTAAAAGGTAAAAACAAGTGGCAATCAAAACCCCAACTCCAATGCCAACAAGCAATGTTTTTGAGTCTAGAACATTAGAAGCTTTTTTGAATATGTTCTTTAAGAACTTAAATGAACTTGTTGGGTAGTTTTGCACGCCATCTATACTTCTAACATTCCTTAAAGAAAATTCCTTTAACTGAACATTATCTGGGAGAATGTTCCCACAAGACGTACAAAAGAAAATATCATTTCCATGCAATGTAGATTTACAAAAAGGGCAGGTTCTTTTCATTACTTACATTATATTGTCTAGGTAAAAACCTCACAAGCTTGTATTCTTACCTTCTTCCATTCCTGTTGAAAGGCCTTTTATCCCTTCCGTTATTATTTCTCCTTGGATTTCTTTCTGATGGAACATAATCCGGATCATCTGCAGCTCTTTTTGATAAACTAAATTTTCCATCTTCTCCTGTACTTATTACCTTAACTTTTACTTTGTCACCAACTTTAAACCAATCGTTAACATTTTCAACAAAAGAATTAGTAATTTCACTAACATGAAGCAAACCAATCTTTCCAGGTAAGACTTCAATGAGGGCACCAAAATCTAACAACTCTTTAACGACACCTTCATAAATTTCTCCAACTTCCACTTCTTTTACTAGTCCTTCAACAATTTTTAATGCTTCTTCGGCTTTATCTTTATCTGGAGCAGATATAGTAACTTTTCCATCTTCTTCTATGGAAATTTCTGACTGTGTTTTTTCTTGAATTTCTCTAATAACTCTCCCACCAGTTCCAATTATTACACCAATTTTGTCTGGATTAACTTGAGTGGTAACCATTTTAGGAGCATAAATAGATACTTCTTCTTTTGGTTTGCTAATAACTTTCTGCATTTCCTTAAGAATAAACATTCTTCCTTCTTTGGATTGCTCCATAATCTTAGGAAGAATTTCCATTGGAATACCCTTCAACTTAATATCACATTGAATAGCAGTAACTCCTTCTTCTGTTCCTGTCATTTTAAAGTCCATAAAACCACCTGCATCTTCTTCACCTGCAAGATCAGTCAATATTTGATATTTATTAAATGTTTCATCTTCAACAACCAACCCCATGGCAACACCACTAACCATATCTTTTATTGGAACACCAGCATCCATTAAAGAAAGTGTTGATCCACATGTTGATGCCATAGAAGATGATCCGTTAGAGGATATAACTTCAGAAACAAGCATTATTGTGTATGGAAATACTGCTTGATCTGGGATAACAGGTCTTAAGGCTTTTTCTGCAATCATTCCATGACCTATTTCTCTTGGGTTTGGAGCACCAAATCTACCTACTTCACCTACACTATATGGTGGAAAGTTGTAGTAATGAATAAACCTTTTCTTTCTTTCTCCATACATATCTTGAATTAAAAGTTCATCCGATGGAGACCCTAAAGTACATACTGTTAATGCTTGGGTTTCACCTCTTGTAAATAGTGCACTACCATGAGTTCTTGGAAGCACTCCAACGTTTATTGATATTGGCCTAACTTCAGTTGGCTTTCTACCATCAATTCTTTTTCCTTCATCAAGAACTATTTTCCTAACGACATCTTTTTTTATGCTTTCAAACGCAAGTTCCATGTCAACCTTTTTGTATGTTCCTTCAAACTTTTTAAACATTTCTTCTCTAATCTCCCAAAGTTCATCTCCCATGTCTTGTTTCCCATTGTTTTTTTCCTTGCTTTTCATTATTTCTTCTACTTTTTCACCAACTAATGCTGTTATATCACTCAACGTTTCGTCAGGAAGAGCTTTAGATTCATATATATATTTCTTTCCTTCTGGATTTACTTCTTTAACAAAATCATTAATAAATTTAACAAGAGGTTTTAATTCATCTCTTGCAAAGTTCATAGCTTCAAGTATTTTTTCTTCTGGGAGAATATTTGCTTCAACTTCTGCTGCTAGAAACCTTTGGTCTTCTCCAACAAAAGAAACCATCATCTTTAAATCACTCTTTTCATCCAAATCCTTAAGAGATGGACAAAGTACAAGATTTCCGTCAATAAGCCCTATTCTTGCAGTTGCAACAGGACCATAAAATGGCACATCACTGGCTTGAAGACAAGCTACGGTTGCAATCATGCTTAAAAACTCAGGATCTGCTGTTTCATCAAGAGACAAAACTGTAACAACAACTTGAACTTCATCCATGTAGTCCTTAGGAAATAATGGTCTTATTGCATGATCTATTGTTCTTCTTGCAATAACAGCATCATCAGTAGCTTTTCCTTCTCTTTTCACAAATCTAGAACTCTTTATGCTACCACTAGCATATAATTTTTCTTCATACTGAACTCTTAATCCTAAAAAATCAGCCTCTATAGACGGCTCTCCAGAGACTACTGTGACTAAAAGCACAGTATCCCCAAATGTAGCTTTTACAGCCATGTTTGAACGCAAGGCTAATTCTCCGGTTTCAAGGATAAGCTTCTTACCAGCAAATTCTGTTTCTTTTCTTATAATTTTATTCATTTTTTCTTATAGGGGATGATATCGAAAGGATTAAGATCCAAAATATTATGCATAGAAGTGCATAATAGCCTGCCTCCTAATCCTTAGACGGTATTTCCCGCTATCCTAATTAATACAATCTACCTACTTTGATAGATCTAACTTTTCAACTACTTGTGCGTACCTTTCCTCATCTTTTCTCTTTAAGTAAGCTAACAATCTTCTTCTTTTATTTACCATTTGAAGGAGACCTCTTCTTGAGTGGTTATCTTTCTTGTGAAGTTTAAGATGATCTGATAATTTAGCTATCTTTTCCGTCAACAGAGCAACTTGGACCTCTGGAGATCCAGTATCTGCATCATGCAAACGACTTGCTTTTATTATTTGTGCCTTTTTTTCCTTGACTAAAGCCATAATTAACTAAGAAAATATATCAAAACAACAATAAAAAATCAACCCTTAAATACCTTTCCTTCTAGATATTCCTTTAAGTAAAGCTTCTGCAGCCTTGCTATCTAGTCTTAAATCCCACTTTAAAGCCTTGCTTAACACCAAAAGACTTAAACTATCTTGGTTTGAATCAACTATGTTTATAGTTCCAAATCTTTGATTTCTTTCAGTGTTATCAAGATTTAAGATATCTGCTTTAGAAAATTCACCTTCAAGCTCTCTGAATGTTTGCCCAAAATCATCTAATATTTGAGCACCAATGGTGATTATCAGGTCAAAATTATGTCCTTTTATTTCAGATTTTACCTTTGACAGGTCAAAATCCTTACTAACAGGACTTACTGTTAAGTATAAAATGTCATTTTCAGTGGAATAATGTACTTTAGAAGCTTCAGTCCCAGAATAATCTACAGATACAACAAGTTCTCTTTGATTAACGTTTGAAGCAATGTTTACATCTGTTAAATCAGTAAATTCTTCTGGCTTAGCCCCCGGATAAACAACGGTAACGTTTTTATTTAAATCTTTAAGCATGAAGTATAGCCCTACTCCAGCAGCAAATGCATCAACACCAGCTACTTTAGAAGGTACTACTGCAATGTTATTTGCTTCTTTTAACAGTTCTATTATTTGATTTGTTTTATCTATTTCACCATTCATAATATTTATTTAAAAGCAGGATAATTAAGTTAGGAACTTAGTATGGTATCAGAATCATGGGTATTGTACAATATTTGACTTATAGTGTCAACAGCGCTCAAATTGACAGTTGTTTCAAGCAGTGTAATATTAGCATTATTAGAGAAAGGAGCACGTGCTATGGATACTGCTAAAAAACCAAGTACTAAAGAAGAAAAACCTGAAATTCTTCTTGTGACTGACGTATCTGAAGTAAATAAAACTACTTCCAGATGCAGCCCAGACGTAGGTAATGGGTGTAGTCCTAACTGCATACCACAATGTGCACCAAAGCAATAGCTTCAAGGACGGAGTTATCGAAAGAAATTCCGTCCGCTTTTTTTATTTAGATAAGTATTTTAGAATAAAACATATATGGAACTACATTTTAAAATCTCAAAAGAAATACTATTTATTACAGGGCTAATGCAAAATCCAGATATTGAAGGGTGGGTGGACTTACAAAATTCACTGTGGAAAAAGTACCAAATGGGGTATCAATTACTACAGGGGAACTATCAAGAATTATTACTTAACGATAATGTTAAGAATATTCTAAATCAGGCAAATGAGGATATTGTAGGAATATTGCAAGATGGGCTTGAATCAAAGCAGTTCTCTACTTTGTTAAAAAATGCATCAGAGCATAAAGAGTGGTTAGAGAAACAATGGAAAACAAACAAAGATCTCATACATAAGGAGATGCAGAATATTCTAAGAATACCTATACCAAATAATAATTTTGATGTGTTTATATTTGGCTCATTATTACATATAGGTAAAAATTCTCACAACAAAATTTTTTGGGGACAGTACGAACACTGGAAAAACTATAGCCTAGTTTATTTAGTTCATGAATTTCTTCATTCTTTATTTAAATATTCTGTATTGGAACACGCAATAATAGAATTAATTTCAGATAATGAAATGAGGTTAAGATTAAATAAAACTGGGTACTACTTTAAGTGTAATAAAGAATCTGTTGGACATAAACATTTACAAAAAGTGGAGAAAGATATTTTGGAGGACTGGAACAACTACCTAATCGGTAAACAAATAGACATATACCAATTCCTTAAAATAATGCAAGAAAAATATCCGCAGTACAATAAAGATGAAGATGAAAAATATTAAAAGGTAGTGTAGTATACTCACCAATAAACTAGAGAAAGGAGATAATATAATAATGGCCTACAAGCTTTCACCAGGGGTGTACCTTGTAACAGGAGCATTAAGAGGGGCAATACTAGATACAAATTCCAAAAAAGTTTACTCTATTAATAAATCCGCGGTCAGTATTATCCAGAATGGTCAGAAAGAAGACAACTATTGGAAGGATTTACAGAAATTAGGATTGGCCGAAGTAACTGACAGATATGTGGACAGTACAATACCGAAAGATAGAGGCGTGGCTAAATTGGATTTTGTGTGGTTTGAGATCTGTACTAAAAAATGTAACTTGCAGTGCATCCACTGTTACTCTAACTCAAGACCTCCAAAAGAAGACATCCATAGCGAAACTAGAGAAACTCTCACACATTTGGACTGGAAAAGTTTGATTGAAGAGGGATTTTCTCTTGGATGCAGAAAGTGTCAGTTTATAGGTGGGGAACCCTTCGAGTACAAAGACAAATTTGGACACTCAGTTCTAGATTTGTCCGAGTACGCTCTGCAAGTTGGTTGGAAATTTGTTGAGCTTTTTACTAATCTCACATTGGTAAAACCACTTGAAATACAATGCATTAAGAAATTGGGTTTAAGTATTGCAACCACTTTATACTCAAACAAAGAGGAGATACATGATGCCGTGACAAGAACACCAGGAAGTTTTAAGAGAACTGTAGAAAATATTAAATTGCTTTTGGATCTCGGTGTAAGTGTCAGGGCAGAAATAGTGGTAACCAAAATAAACCAACATACCATCGAAGAAACTATAGAATTTAGAAAGGGTTTAGGGATCAAAGACGGAAAAGTAGATCTGGTCAGACCTTCCGGTCGGGGATCTGATATTGATACAGTACCTGACTTAGAGTACTACCTAAAGTACGGATTAGTAACAAAACCAAACTTTTACGCAGATCTACAGTCAATATGCAAATCTAGATCCTTCAACTCGTGTCTCAAAGGAAAGATCACTATAACAGAATTCGGAGATTACTTACCGTGTATCTTTTCGAGAAGTATTGTGTTAGGTAACAGTAGAGAATCTAGACTAAGTGATCTAGTAAACCAGAGTAACGTTCAAAGCATCTGGAAAAATACAAAGGACGACGTACTGGTGTGTAAAGACTGTGAGTATCGTTACTGCTGTGATGATTGCAGAGCTTTATCATACAGCAGTTGCGGAGAGAAAATAGGGTTTAAATCTGCACCCTTTCCTAACTGCACATACAATCCCTACACTGGAGAATGGGCACAAGGAGTTTGGAATGTAGACGAGAAAGGAGATGTTTTCTACAACAGAAAAGACTTTAACTAATTGGAGGCCTTATCAAAACAATAATTGATAGGGCCTTTAAAATTAAAGAACCTCCAAATACATCTCTTCAGCTATTTCTTCATATTGAGGTTTAAGAAGAACTCCACATTCATTATCTTTCCCAGCTACATCAATATCATCTTTTCCTTTCTTAAGCTTTTTAATAGAACCATAAAACAAAGGTTCATCTTCCTTCTTTAAATCTGCAGGATTTTTATCATAAATTGCAACTCTAGCTTTAACTTTTAAAGCTCCTGCTAATACTTTACAACCTGCAATAATGTCTCCAGATTCAAGTTTAAATAACTTTAATACTTTAGCTCTTCCTTTTATCTTTGAAGTTTCTGTAATTGCAGTTCCTTCAAGAAGTTTTGCTGCATCATCAATAAGATCATAGATAGTCTTGTATGTTTTAACTATTACTTCAGATGCCTCTGCTAAATCTTCTACAGAAGAAGGTATTCTAACATCAAACCCAATAACAACCCCTTTTCCACTTTGGGCAAGCATTACATCTGATTCTGTTATATCTCCTGTTCCAGAATGAAGAAACTTTAAAGCATATGTTGTTTCTGCAGAAGATGTGGTAACAAGATCAGCAAGGCTGCTTTTTACTGCTTCTAGTGTTCCTTGAGTATCTGCTTTTAGAATGATAGAAATCATTCTTTTTGCATCTTTACCAACAACTTCCACTTTATCCTCATCTTGTGATAGTATAGCTAATTCACTTCCTTCGGTTAGGATTAAATCCCCAACATGAGGAACGTTACTAAACCCAAGTATCTCAACAGGATCAGAAGGAAAGGCTTCCTTAACATTCTTACCATTTGCATCAACCATTGACCTAACCTTTGCGTTATAGCCACTAGCTGTTATCTTGTCCCCCACTCTTAAAGTTCCATTTCTAACTATGCAAGAAACAACAACACCTTTTTTTCTATCAAGTCTTGATTCAATAATTATTGCTTCCAATTCTCCTTTAGGGTCACCTTTTAAGTTATTCATTTCTGCTAAAAGCAGAATTGCATCTAAAAGTTTGTCCAATCCTTCTCCCGTTTTTGCAGACAATTCTACACATAACTCACTTCCTCCCCAATCTTCAACTAATATACTTTCTTGAGCTAGTTCTTGCTTAACTTTTCTTGGATCAGCTCCAGGTTTATCCATTTTGTTTATTGCAACAATTAAAGGAACGTTAGCAGCTTTAATATGAGATATTGCTTCTTTTGTTTGAGGCTTTACCCCTTCATCTGCAGCAACAACTAGGACAACAATATCAGCTGCTTTTCCACCTCTTGCTCTCATTTGAGCAAATGCAGCATGACCAGGGGTGTCAATGAATGTAATTTTTTTATTGCCTTTGGATATTTGATAAGCACCTATGTGTTGAGTTATTCCACCATATTCATTTTCTTGGACGTGCGTTTTTCTTAATGCATCAAGGATACTGGTTTTACCATGGTCAACATGCCCCATAACGGTAACAATTGGAGCTCTAATGTTTTGTTCAATTTTGCTTTTGTTTTCATTGACCATATTTTAAGTAACTTCTTAAAGTTATTAACTTTTAAGTTAAGTAAGCTGCACTTCATTTTCATTCTTCAACTTTTTCTTCAGTTTGCTCTTGTTCTTTCTGCTCAACAGATTCCTTGTTATCAGAAGATTTAACTGCTTCTTCTATATTTTTCTTCTCTTGCCTTTTAGCTTCTTCTGCTTCATTAGCTTTTTTGATTTCTTCATCCCAAAACCCAACCACCTTTTCAGGAGTTGCTCCAACAAGACCTTGTTCTACATCTTCACTTGAGAATACTCCAGCTATTCCTTTAATGTCTATCTTCCATTTAGTTAATTTGTTTGCAAGTCTTGCGTTTTGACCTTCTTTTCCAATTGCTAAACTTTGTTGGTCTTCAGGTACAGTCACTATTGCTCTGTTTTCTTCTTTATTCAATTCTACTTCAGTAACTTTTGCAGGAGATAAGCTTGCAGCAATAAACTTTTCTGTAATATTTGAATAAGGAACAATATCTATCTTTTCTCCAAATAACTCAGATATTATTGATTGAACTCTTACTCCTTTTTGTCCAACACAACTTCCTACTGGATCAATCTTTTCATCACTTGAAGATACTGCCATTTTAGTTCTTGATCCTGCTTCTCTAGCAATGGCTTCAATTACTACTACACCTGATGCTATTTCTGGAACTTCTTGTTTAAATAGTTCAATTACAAATTTAGGATCTGATCTACTAACAATAATTTCTGTTCCTCTTGTAGTGTCTTGTATGTCTTTTACTAATACCTTTAATCTTTGGTTTATTCTATAAGCTTCTGTAGGTACTTGTTCACTTTTTGGCATTACTCCTTGGCTTCTATTTTTTCCCATATCAAGAGTTACAGTTCCTCTGTCTATTCTAAAGACTATACCAGACATGATTTGACCAATTTTTTCTTTGAATTCAGATGTTACAACATCTTTTTCTGTTTCTCTTATCTTTTGAACCATTACTTGTTTTGCAGTTTGTGCAGCTATTCTTCCAAACCCAGAAGGGGTTACATCCATACCATCCTTTAATATTTTTACTTCTCCAGTATCTGGGTTAAGGTCTACAACTATTTCTTCTAGTTCAACCTTTTCTCCAGCTTCTCTTCTATCTTTTTTATAAGCTGTAGCTAATGCAGATTTAACTGATTCAAGAACACTTTCTACAGTTATTCCTTTTTCAGCTGCAACTTGACTTATTGCTGCATTAAATTCCGATATTGCCATTTTATGCTCCTTTTATTAAAAAAAGTGGGTTTTCCCACTTGTAACAACTTTATTACTTTACTACTTCAATTGTATTCTTACAACTATTGATATTATAGCATAGAGATAAGGAGGTCAAATAAGCGTTGACTTAAGACCTAAGGTTGATAATCAAATTGAAGATCATAAGAAGAAATACCTGTATATGATCTTATATCATATGTTTTTGACATGTATCTTTCTATAACTGCAATATCATAAAGATATTTAGGATAAAAAGATACTGCTAAGGAAGGATAATACCCATTTAATGATCCAATGTTTCTTCCTCGTAATATATTTGATGAGGTAATCAAAGGTCCTGTTACCATGATAGGAATATCTGATGCAGGAGAAGTGCCTTTGGATTCAAAAGATATATCTTTTGATGATATTATTGCAGCTTGAATTAATGGTAAAGAGTTTATGGTGTATGTTGATATGTTAGAAAATCCAACATTTGATGATACTACAACATTTAAATCTGTAACTATTATTAACCTTGAGTTGTTATTTGATGATGTATATGAGTTTTTAAAGACTATATCAGTATCATTATTATCACTTGTTATGTATAGTATTGCAGTTGATACTCCTTTTGAAGATAACTCTTCCTCAGATGATGAGGATATTGTATAGACAACTGGAGAAGATGATATCTTATTGTTAAAATCCAAAACTGATATCTTGTATACTTTTCCTGCTTCAAATGATGATATGTTTGATGTTTCTACAACCATATCATGAGTTGGAGGAGAAAAGTTTCTTTTTGATAGGTTCATTAAAGATATATCATCATGATTTAAGCTTGATCTTTGAGATATATCAAAGATTTTTCCTCCAAGACTAGGCTCATACAAAGAGTTGTCATTTGTTGATATATATCCTTTGGTAAATATATATCCTCCTATACCTGATGATCCTTCTTCTCTGGAGTTTACAAGAGATAAGGAAAAATCACCTGATCCTTCTCCTTGAGGAACAACAACAGATACATTTGATGAAAAGATATCTCCATCTATTGCTGTTAACCATGGATCTTTTTTAATTTGTTTTATTCCAAGATTAATAGTTTGAGTAGAACAAGCAGTAGGAGAAGGATCAAAAGTTATCTTGTATAGTGAAAGTGTTGGACAAGTTAGCTGGTAATATATTGGGTTTGATCCTCCTGTTGACTTGGATACTGAAATGATAAAGCTTTTATCCAAAACTGAAACATTTTCAAATGTTGCAACTCCATTTAAGTCAGATGTAGCTGGGGAGCCAGTAATTGGATCTCCTGCTATTCCTCCAATTGATTTATATACATAAACTTTAGCTCCTTCAATTCCTTCTCCAAGACTGCTGCAACCATTTGAAGCATCTTTAATGTTTATCTTTAGTGTGTATGTTAATCCACAAGTAATTGACTTTGGAGAGTTTGCAAGCAAGCTTTTGGTGCCAAGTGGTACATCTGTAGCATAAGCATAAATTGAATGAGATCCAGTAGGTTGAGAAGATGATGTAAATTTAAATCCATGGTTTATATCTCCACCACAGCCACTTCCTAAGTCTGGTCTTGAACCGCTTGCAATGGTTGAACCAATAAATATTCCTGTTGATGATGTTCCATCTCTATAGAAATCTATATTTAAATCAGATGACCAGTTGTTTTGATCACAAGCCCATCCACTTGCTGTAACTTGACCAGAACAACTACAATTTGAAGAATCATGAGCACCAATGGGTAGAATATCACATGCTTGAGTATTACAAGCTTGAGAAGATGCTCCAGAACATGATGATCCTCCACATGATGGAGAAGGATTAGTACATGTTCTTGTTTGAGTTCCTCCTCCACATGTTTTAGAACATGTACTCCATGCTGACCATCCTCCAT